>Ga0315296_10005159_pt1 | contig 10499 bp, 7 predicted proteins | sample YL17G14_18_MG_FD_203921 | JGI IMG/M metagenome (GOLD analysis project Ga0315296, IMG submission 203921) | Sediment microbial communities from Yellowstone Lake, YNP, Wyoming, USA - YL17G14_18 | ecosystem: Environmental > Aquatic > Freshwater > Lake > Sediment | place: USA: Wyoming | collected... | reverse complement strand
CGCTCTGGGCGCTGAAAAGGACATCGAAGCCCCGTGGACAGGATACGCCGTGCTGCTCACACCTGAGGGAGAAGTGGCGGCCTGTCTGCCTTTTGAGGACGTTCCGGGCCGGCCCGCGGGCGCGATGTGCGCTGTGCCGGGGCGGTTCAGTTCACCCGGATCACAGGGCGTGGCAGTGATCGTCCACTGCGGCAGCCGCCTTTACTTTTTCAGCCACGCTACCTGACCCGTTCCACGGCCTCCCAGAGCGCTGCCGCCATGTATTCGTTGTCCTCGTCGGACATGCGAGGGTGGATCGGAGGGCAGAGGAGGCGCTGCCCGATCTCCTCCGAGACCGGCAACTGTTGGCCCTCGGTATGCCTCTTGATAAACGGGACGGCCTGATGCACGGGCGGGTTGAACACGCCGCAACTGACGCCGTACTCGTCCTTTAGCACTGCCATCAACCGGTCTCGCTTCTCCCCGGCCCACTCGCGTGAAACGACGGTTGAATACATGTAGTAGGAGTGCACATAGCCTTCCGGCTCCCGGGGCAGAATCAGCCCGGGGCAGCCTTGCAACATCTCGGTTCGCTGCTCCGCCAGTCGTCGCCGCTCGGCAATCAACCCGTCGAGGCGGCGCAGTTGCACCGGCCCGACGGCGGCCTGCACCTTCGTCATCTTGTAACTCGATCCCCAGTATTCGTGTCCGAACTGCCGCATCTCGTGCAGCCTGGGTATGATCGCGTCGTCGTCGGTTGTGATCGCGCCGCCCTCTCCGAGCGTGCTCATGTTCTTCATGGTGTGGAAACTGAAGATGGTCATCCAACCTCTCTTGCCTATCTTGGTTCCCTTGTAGCCGCCGCCTGCGGCGCGGGCCGCGTCGCCGATCACCTTCAGGGGGCCGTGCTTTGCATGTGGATAGCGCCCGGCGAGTTCCAACAGGTCATCCATCGGCGCCGATAGCCCGTTCATGTGGGTTGGCAGTATTGCCCGTGTGCGAGGGGTTATCCTCTTCTCTACGTCGTTTGGGTCAACGCAGAGGGTGTCGGGATCAATCTCGCACAATACGAGTCTCGCGCGCTGGCCGAGTACTGCCATTGGCGCGGCCTTGAAGTTGATGCTGGGGCAGATGACCTCGTCCTGCGGCTCCAGGTCCAGGCACATCATTGCCATGTCCAGTCCGACGCTTGCGGTGCTTATCGAGACGGCGTGCTTGGTGCCGCAGTACTCGGCGAAGGCCTTCTCGAACTCCTCGATCTCCGGGCAGATGAAGCCAAACCCCACGGAGGGGTCCATGGATGAACGGATCGCCTTGACCGCAGCCTCGATCTCCTCTTCGCCGTAGTAACTGCCCAGCATGGGCTCCGACTGCCATGGCCCCGAAAGGCCGCGCTTCAATGCTTCCTTGCGCTGCTTCTCATTCATGAAACCTTCTCCTCGGCGCCACCGAAATACGGCGCTCTATTCCTGAGGGCGCCTAATCGTCCAATGAAAGGGAACCACAGGCAGCAAAGAAATCATCATTGGACGCGGAAAAGCCCCAGACTTGCTCCACCTCGCGGATGGCGAGTTCCGTGGCCCAGCGTCTCTCCAGCGTGTCGGGGAATTCCAGTCCCTCAGTAGCATCGCGCAGCAGAATCACGTTATAGCCCCGCGCGCTCATGGCCCGGACCCCGTAATCCCGGCCGAGGATGCACCAGTTGGTCGCGAACCCGGCCACCAGCAAGTGCAGAATCCCCCGCTGCTCGCACAATGCGTGCAACTGCTGCCCGGTTGCTATCAAGAAGTCGCTCGGCTCCACCCTGACGTGGGGTGAGATGTCCAGCAGCGGGTCCAGGTCCTTCCAGTAAATGTCTATGCCTGGCGGCTGTTGCCTCGGCCCGCGGAACACTTCGTATTCGCCCTTTCGGGCGCGGAACTCCGCAGGCGGCCAAGTGGGGGCGGCCTGCGGGGGCGGCTTGTCTGCAAGGACGCCGTGCTTGGCCGTGATTTGCGGGCTGGGCGCATGAATGATAGTCAGGCCGGCGGCCCGCGCCTTCTCGATCAGCGGGACAATCACGTCTCGCGTCATAACCTCCGCGCGCTCGATCCAACTGTCAATATGGTGCACGTTCCACAAGTCAATGAGCACCAGCGCCGTTTGCGCCACCGGCAATCGGAAGACCAACTCGCGGCGCACGAAGTTCTCTTCCCGGCACGGGACATCTTGCGGCGTGCTGTCTTGGAAGTAGCGCACCCTCATAACTAGTGCAGCCATCTCGTTACCTTCGAACTCCGCCGACGCGCGACATGCCCGCGATCTGCGGGACCCAGAACCCGCGCGCAGGCTCTTTTCGGCGCCAGATGGGCATCCGCCTCCCGAAGAGCGAGCATTCTGGGGCCGTGAGACCCCATATCACCAGCCCCATGGCGCTGCAAACAGCGCAACCACCCGTTCGCCGGTGGGCATCCCCGAATTCGCGCGGCGCATGGAATAAAGAGAATGGGAGCTCGCTACAGTGCGCAGTTGGTTCATCGCTGTGCTCATTCTGCTATTGACGGGGCACGCTGTGCCGCGTGCAGCGGCCAGTGCTGCGGCGGATGAGTTCGCCGCGATTGACGCCCATGCGCTGGCTGCCCCTGCGCCGGTTACAGGATCGGTTGCGGCGCTTTCCGCCTACCTAGTCAAGCCCGCCCGCAGTGAGCGGGAGATGGCGCGGGCGATCTTCCGCTGGATTACCCGTTACGTAGCGTATGATGGCTCTATCGCAGGATGCTGCAGCGACCCAGAGGTCGTGCTGAATCGGCGCGGCGCTGTCTGCTGGGGGTATGCGGTCCTCTTCAAGGCGCTGGCGGAAGCCGCAGGAATGAAGGCCGAGATCATCGTCGGGAACTCAAAGAAGTTCGAGGCCGGCGCGAGCGAGGCCCCAAGCCATTGGGCGAATCATTCGTGGAACGCCGTCGAGATAGACGGCCAGTGGCAACTGGTGGACTGCTGTTGGGGAGCAGGGCATTGCGACGAGCGCGGAGGATTCGAGCGCGGCTTCACTCCGCACTACTTCCTGACGGCGCCTGATGTTTTCGTCTATGACCATTTTCCGAGCGATCCGCGCTGGCAGTTGCTCGACCCGCCAATCTCGAAGGAGGACTACTTGCAGCGCGTTCAGGTTCGTCCGCCCTTCTTCAGTTGCGGGCTGCGGCTGGTAAGTCACCAGTCATCCAGGATTGACGCCGGCAGCCGTCTGGCGCTGGTCGTCGGCGCTCCAGCGGATACTTACCTGAGGGCGATGCTGTATCGAGGCGGGCGGCAGGTCGGCGAACGCTACACTCTTGCGGAACGCTCTGCAGAAGGCTTCGTGATTCGGGCGCTGTTTCCATCTGAGGGAGATTACGTTCTGCGGATCTTCGCGCGTCGCGGGGACGCGAGCGGCGGCGATTACGAGTGGGCGCTTGACCACACGGTCCGGGCCCAGCCCGGTGGCGAAACCACGGGAGGCTTTCCGGAAGCCTATGACTCGTTTCTGAAGCGCAACTGCCAACTGGAATGGCCGCTCTCGCGCGCGCTTGCGGCAGGTGAGCCAGTCGAGTTCTCGCTCACTGTCCCCAACGCCAAGGATCTCGTCGTGGTGACGGGCGGTGCGTGGAATCACCTTCCCGCAGAAGGGCCCCGATTCTCGGGCGAAGTGCCCGTGTCATCCGGCGACGTTGTAGTCTTCGCGAGGTTTGCGGGGGAATCTACCTATGAGGGCTTGCTGCGGTACACCGCTGAGAAGACAGCCCGCTCTGCGGTACATACCCGTCGGGACGTGATCCAACCGGACTCTGCGGATGCGTCTGCACGCGATTCGCGCGCTGATGCCGTCACTCGGTCTGATCCGCCTCTTACATCCCCGGATCGTGCCGTTGTTGGACATGATCCCTCCGAGGGGCTGCTGCATCCTGGCATTCTCCTGGAGGATCGGCGCGCACCAGTTCCCATCTCGACACCAGGTCTGTTCCCCCAATCAAAGGGAGCGTTTGACACCTCACATCTCCGTTGGGGCTTGATCTACGACTGGGAGGGCAGCGAATCAACGGGGGGCCCGGCAGACTCACTCCGTCCGCCCGGAGGGTTTGATGCATGCTTCATTGGCAGCAGACAGACCCGCAGGTGGTTGACGGCCACGGGCAGCCTGATGCCGCGCACCGCCCAGGCCCTCGGCGGCGGCTCCGCCTTCATTCCTACTTGACCGGCGCGCTGGTCCTCAACTTCCCCTTCTTGTATTCGATGCGCGAATCCTGCATGATGTTGTTCTCGATGATTATCGGCTGTTCTCCGCCCGTCTCGTCGTCCACCTCGATGACCACGTTCTGCAGCACGTTGGAGGTCATCACCGCGTCCCCCGCCGAGATGCGCACGCGCAGCGGGTGGTCGGGACTCGCCGTGTGGAAGCAGTTGCCGCTGATGACCGTCTCGCTGCCGCGCGCGTCCACCGCGTAACTGCACTTCCCGCCCGGCTCAACGGTAACGATGTTGTTCGCGATCACGTGACGGCTTGAGCCAGCCCACGACCTGAACGCGATGTCAATGTCTCCGCCCTTACGGACGTGCACGATGTTGTCCGCCATGATCATCGAGTCAGCCCGGTCCGAGCCGATGGCAACGTGCGTGCGCCCGGTTATGTCCACGTAGTTCCCCCGGATCTCGCCCGGGCCCGTCAGGATCTCCACTGAATCCGAAGTCGCGTTGCCGAGCACGTTGTTGATGACCCTCATGTTGCGCCCCTCGAGCATGATCCCCAGGGTATGGGCATTGAGCACGTGGGTGTTGCGCACTGTGATGTCGTGGTTGGGCACGCCCCCGCTTGGTCCCCTGGGTTCCCGGCAATACGCCTTGATCCCGCAGAACTCGAACCTATCGTGGGATATGTTCGGGTCGCCAGTGCCGCTGTTGTTCCTGTTTCTGTTGGCGTCAATGTAGAGGTCGCGAATGGCAATGTGCCCCACGCCGGACCCGATGATGCGAATCACATTCGTGTTCTGGTCGGGAGCCTGAATGAGTTTCGTGCTCGTCCCCTGCCCTGCAAGCACCACGTTGCTTCGATCAACGATCACCCCGCCCAGTTTCCCCGGCACCTTGCGTATGTCATACGTGCCCTCCATCAGCAGCACCGTGCCCCCGGCCCCCGGGAGCGCGCTGACGGCAGCGTTGATCTCCTCCTGGTCGCCCTTCCCATCGCAGACATAATCGGCCCTTGCGTTGGACTTCTCACACGAGTCAAAGGCTGCAACCACGACCGTCGCCGCTCTCGGCCCATTCGCCGGGTGCGCCACCGAAGTCGCGATCGCCGCTACTGCCGGGACTATCATCGCAGCCCGCGAGAGGCCCCGCTTGCTCCTCCGCTGCGTGCGCTTGTCACTCCGACGATTCATTCCGCATCACCTCGTCTTGTCGCTCCATTGCTTGCGCGCCTGCACCGTGCCGTCGCGCAGCAGCCCCTTTCGGCAAGGGACGCCTGCAGCCCTGCGCGGAGAACTCAGGCACACCGCTGCCTGCTGGACATGAGAGAGGTGCCCGGCTTTCGGGAGCGAAGCACGTGCCCGACATGGAAATCGCTGTGCATTGGCAGGCTGGTGTGCCTAAGAGCCTATCCCCAAAAAATAGAGTGCGACGAGAATGTCATTCTGAATCCGCCAGCCCGCCAGCTGGCGGACGGATGAAGAATCCTGCTGCAACCAGCACGGTGAAGATGGGATGCTTGGCGGAGTTTACCCTGAGCAAAATGAGATTCTTCGCCCGCCGGCTGGCGGGCTCAGAATGACAGGTCGCGAAGGGCTCAGCCATGACAGACAACCCGTTGTAGGATAGGCTCCAGGAGAAGCACGTGACCAAGAGAGAGCGGTTCATCGCGGCAGTGCGAGGTGAAGTCCCTGATGTCGTCCCCGTCGCTCCCCTTATTCACGGCCGTTACGCGCACGCAGTAACTGGACAGGCGGACTGGCGCGCAGTCTTCACGGTGAACCAGATGCTGGGGTCGGTGGCTTTCCGGGGGCCGACCGGGGTGGGCATGAAGGCCGATGCAATGCCGGAGGGTTTCTCGGTGGCGCGCAGGCCGCCGCAGCAGTTGGAAGACGGGCGCACGGTCTGCGAGGAAGTGATAAGAACTCCGCTGGGCGCGCTGGTGAGCCAGGACGTGTCGGGCATGATCCCGGGCGACCCGCTGGTGAGCAAGCGCGTGAGGTACCCCGTGAGAAGTGTGAAAGACTGGGGTATCATGTGCTCGCTGTGGGAGCAGACTCTGGCCTGCTGGCGCGGGCCGGATACCAGCCAGGCAGACGAAGCCAGCGCGGTCATGGGGCAAGAGGGAGTTCCGAGCGTTGGCCTGGGATGCGCCTTTGCTCGTCTCGGTAACGCGCGCGGGATGCAAGAATTGATCCTCGACCTGAAAGACGAACCCCCGGCGCTGCTGCGGGCGTTCGAGTTGGCGCAAGAGATGACTCGCCTTGAGGTCGAGGCGTTCCTCGCTTCGGCCTCGGAGATCGCCTGGATGGATATCTGCTGGGCGACGGGGGCCAATCTGGGCCCGCGCACCTTCGAGCGCTGGGTCATGGGCGACGTGCGCCGCGCAGCCGCGAGAGTGCGCGAGGTGACAGGCAAGTATCTCGGCGTTTACACGTTGGGCCGCATCCGCGAACTGCTGCCGATGCTGGTTGACGCAGGCGTTCACTTCGTGGAGACGTTCGAGCCGAACCAGGGGGACATCACGCTTGCGGAGGCCAAGCGGCTGTATGGGAATCGCATCTGCGTGATGGGCAACTTCGACTGCCTGGTGCTCTCTTTCGGTTCGGCTGATGACGCGCGCCGTGAAACCTTGCGCTGCCTGCGCGAGGGGATGGCGGGCGGCGGCTATGTCATGGTGACGGGAGACGAAGTGCCCGCGGATGCGAGGAGCGATAATCTTCGGGCGATGGTGGAGACGGTCCAGGAGCACGGGAGATACTAGCCATGGACGAGCCGTTCATCGGAGCCGCGGAGCAGGATGCGCTGCGCGAGGTGGTTGCAAGCAAGGAACTCTGGCGAGGGACAAGCGGGAATTTCGCGGCGCGCTTCGAGGACGCATTCGCGAAGCACGTAGGCCGCAGGTTCGTGCACGCCGTCAGCGCAGGGACGGCAGCCAATGAAGCGGCTCTGGCAGGCTGCGGCATCGGGCCCGGCGATGAGGTGATCTGTCCGCCCTGCTCGTTCATTGCGTCGTCGCTGTCCTCGGTGGCGCTTGGAGCGGTCCCCGTGTTCGCGGACATTGACCCGCGCACGCTGCTTATCACGGCCGAGGCCATCGAGAAAGCGATCACGCCGCGCGCACGCGCGGTGGTCGTGGTGCACCTGTGGGGGCAATCGGCGGACATCGTCCCGATTGTCGAGGTGGCGCGGAGAAACGGCCTGGCACTGGTCGAGGATTGCGCGCAGGCATACGATGTTTACTACAAGGGCAAGAAGGTAGGCACATTCGGCGACGCAGCGTGCTACAGCCTCCAGCAAAGCAAGCACATCACCTCCGGCGAGGGGGGAATCGTTACGACCGACGATCCGGAGATTTACAGGCGCGCTGTCCTCTATGCTAACTGCGGCATGCCCTGGTATCGCTATAACCTAGAGCCGCCGCGCGCCGAGCCGGTCGGAGGCGCCGAAACCCGCGGCCACTTCGCATTCGGGCACAATTACCGCATCACCGAACTGCAGGCCGCCGCGGCCCTGGCCCAGTTGGGCAAGATTGACGTTTTCAACGGGCGTCGGCGCGAGTTGGTGCAAGTCCTGGAGGAGGAACTGGGTGATGCGCCCGGCATTTCCCTGGCGCACGCCTATCCTGGCACCGAGTCGAACTTCTGGGCCTACCCGATATGGCTCGACACCGCCAAGTTAGGCGTCGGGTCAGTGGAGTTTCGCCGCCTCTGCGTCGAGCGGCACGGCGTGGGGCCGGCGCCCTACTGCGAGGTGAACTATCTTGAGGCCGTTTACCAGGAGATGAACCGTGCCCGGCGCACTTCGCTCGGCTGCCCGCTGCCGGATTACGTCAGATACGATCCTGGCACATGCCCCCAGGCCGAGGCTGCGGCCCAGCGCCTGTGCATGGTGCTGACGCACCACGCGATTGCTACCGCTGAGATGCGCAAGACGGGCCGCGCAATCCGCGACACAGCCCGTTCGCTGGCCTAGTTCGGGAAGGTGCGATACAGTTGAAGGCCGCTGGCAGCACTCACGATCGTCCAGAAACTCGATGTAACAAACTCGCCCAGAATCAGGCCCAGGAAGAAGGGCATCGCCCGCCGGTAGAGCCTCATGCCGCCGTAGCGCAGGATTACGGTCTTGAGAGCCCACGCAATGACGAAGTCAATCCAGAAGAAATCAATCGCATAGGTCATGGCGAATGCGAAAGCGGACGCAGTCAACGGGAAGCCCAGGAAGGTTGTGCGCAGCCAGTGCAAGCACCCCACCGAAAGCGCACCGAGCAAAGCGGCGGCGATAGCGGAGTGGTGCACGGGCTCCGGGTTTTCCCACCAGCCCTTGAGCCAGTTCCAGTTGTAGGTGCCGCAGTTCACAAAGCCGCGATAAACCTTCGGCGTCTCTGCGCCGTAGGTATAGTAGAGGTTGACGGAGAACACCATCGCCGCCGCGATGCCGACCAAAAGGGCGATGGTCATCGCCAATGCTATCGGCCGCAGGGGAGTGCGCACCAGTTGCCCGATCTTGAACGCCTCCAGTTGCGCAGGCATCGCGGCAGTGCGGTAATCCTTGTTGAACCACGACAGCAGTGAAATCGTCGTCAGCCCGCGCGAGCCGTAAGTCATCGTGCCGCCCAAGTCTATCAGCGTATCGTGCGGGCTCACCCACATCAACTCGCTTGCGGGCACGCCCGACTCAGCGCGAATGCGCGTCAACGCAATCATGAAGATGAAGAACAGACCGATGATGACCACCGGCAGCAGCACCGACATCCCCGACACCGAACAGAACGCAACCAGGAAAGCCGTGCCCAGCACAACGACGAGCAGTGCGGCTCGATAACTCATGGGCTCTTGGCTGTCGTCAATCACTGGCCTGCCGAGGACAGCCTTGCGCCAGACGCGGATCAGGTGCCCCCTCATCGCCCAAAGCGCGATCAGCGCAAACCCGATCCAGGCCCCTATCGAGAGAGCGCCCACATACGGGAACTCGTAGGCGTCCGTGCTCAGCAACGCGTCGGGCGAGCGCAGGCCCACGGCGACGCCGAATACCTGCAGCGCCTTGCGCAGCAAGTAGAAAGCCCAGCAACTGAACGACACGTCCAGGGCCAGAACGTAGCCTATCCCCACGACCGCAGGGTGCAACTTGACCGGCACCCACCCCAGCCCCGTCCAGGGCGGGGTAACGACATAGGCTCGCAGGTCGTACCCCTTGTTGATCGGCAAACCCGGAATCATTGGGTACATGGCGTTCAGGCTGTTGAGAGAATGGATGACGGCCGGGATGATGAAACCCAACCACATCAGTCGGTTGAGCAAGAAGGAATCCGACCGCATGTTGGTCATCTCGACCGGCAGGTAGATGATGGGAAAATTCAGCCGCTCGTGTTCCACCCAGGGGCGGCGCAGCAGAGCCATCATGCACATCGTTACGGACAGCAGCACGAAGAAAAAAGCGCCCCACAACACCAGGGGCAGAGCCCACGCGCACAGGTGCGGCAGCGTAAAGAAAGTTGACCCTCCCTCGTAGAATGGCCGCAGGATCGCCGGGTCGCGCGGCCCGAACCAGGAGGGCGTGAACTGCTGCAGCGGCTTCCACTTGTCATCGGTCAGCGCGTTCCAGAATGGCGTCGTCAGATACGTGGCGAACCAGCCGATTGCGCCCACGCCCCCCACGCAGGACGAGATGGTGGCCATGACGTAGATGATTAGCAGTTCGGCCTGGGAAAGCGCGGCTGGGGCGTAGATGCGCTTGACCCCCCAGTTGGCCAAAGTAACGACGAACATGATGAAGACCACCCCGATGAAAGGCGATGCTCCCGAGAGCAGGGTAACGAATGTCCTCATTTCGGTCTGCGTCAGCCACCAGTTGTTGGCGATTACGATGAGGATGCCGAGGATCATCGAGCGCCAGGTGACGCTCCGCACCTGTGCTCTCAGCACTACCTCCCGGGTTGACGGCATTCGTGTCTTTGCGTTACAGGCCATTTCAGGACTCGTTGGAGTGAGACCCTTCGCTTCGCTCAGGGTGACAGATAAGCGAATCGCCGCCGTTGTTTGTCATTCTGAGCCCTTCGCCTTCGCTCAGGGTAAACTCCGCGAAGAATCCCACAAGGACTCGCAGGCACTTTTGAAATGACTTCTAGGGCGTCTTACCAACCCGCGAACTCCGTGAGACGAGAAGGCGTCCGATCACTGCGGACACCAACCGACAGGGATTTTCGCCGCGCCGGAATGCGTTCCCTGCGCTCCACATGGTCTTGCGTCTTTTCCAACAAGCCCAGGCTAACAAGGATGAGTCTTTTCGGAGGGCGAATACGAGTTCGAGCCCGGGTAGCC
>Ga0315296_10005158_pt1 | contig 10499 bp, 7 predicted proteins | sample YL17G14_18_MG_FD_203921 | JGI IMG/M metagenome (GOLD analysis project Ga0315296, IMG submission 203921) | Sediment microbial communities from Yellowstone Lake, YNP, Wyoming, USA - YL17G14_18 | ecosystem: Environmental > Aquatic > Freshwater > Lake > Sediment | place: USA: Wyoming | collected... | reverse complement strand
CAGCGTACGGAGCGCATCGTGATCGCACGGCTGGCCCGTGTAGTCTACGAGAATGATAGCTTTAGTACGGAGCGTGATCTTGCGCACCACGTCGTTCGGGGCCACGTTCAACGTGCCGGACAGCACGTCGGCAAAGACCGGTTGTCCACCCAGGTAAAGCACACAGTTTGCGCTGGCAGCAAATGTAATGGCTGGAACGATCACCTCATCCCCTGATCTGATCCCTGCCACAAACGCCGCTGCGTGCAGTGCCGCCGTGCCCGAATTGACCACGACAGCTTCTTTTGCACCTATATAGCCGGCCACCGCCTGTTCAAATGCGCTCACAGCCGGACCGGTGGTCAGCCAATCGCCGCGCAAGACGTTGACGACCGCTTGAACATCAGTCTCGTCAACCGATTGGCGGCCATACGGCAGCAAGGTTTCTCTCACAGGGCTACCACCCTCAACCGCCAGCTGCTTCATGCTGCATCCACCATGGCCCGCAAATCTTCGGCCGTTAACCACTGCGGGTTGGTATCGCTGGTATACCTGAAGCCATCCGGCAAAGGTTTACCCTCATTCCAATTCTCACTAAACCACCACGGAAACAACGGCTGGATCACAAACATGTCGTCCAATTCTACAGCGTGACGTGCTTCGTCTTCATTCAGTAACACTTCGTGCAGTTTCTCACCGGGTCGGATACCTGTGACCCGCACCTCGCAGCCAGGTGCAAGCGTCGCAGCCAGGTCTACGATGCGCATGCTGGGGATCTTGGGTATGAACACCTCACCGCCGTGCATCTGTTCGATACACCGGATCACGAAACGGACGCCCTGTTCAAGCGTAATCCAAAAGCGCGTCATGCGCTCGTCGGTGATAGTGACGGTACCTGTTTTGCGCTGCTCCTTGAACAATGGCACCACGCTTCCCCGGCTGCCTACGACATTGCCGTAACGAGCGCAGGCGAAACGGGTTTCCCCCTGTCCAGCATAAGAATTGCCCTGAATGAAAAGCTTCTCTGCTACCAGCTTGGTCGCCCCATACAAATTCACCGGGTTAACCGCTTTGTCTGTAGACAGTGCCAGTACACGCTTGACACCACGATCTATCGCCACGTCAATGATATTCTTTGCTCCCATGACGTTGGTTTGCACAGCCTCAAAGGGGTTATACTCACAGGAGGGCACCTGCTTCAGGGCGGCTGCGTGGACGACCAGCGTAACTCCACTCATCGCCCGATACAACCGTTCCCTATCCCGCACATCGCCTATAAAATAGCGGAGGCAAGAATCATCAAAAACTTGCCGCATCTCAGACTGCTTGAGTTCATCACGGCTAAAGATGATCAGTTTCCTCAGATGATATTCTCGCAGCATAATCTCGGTAAACTTCCTACCAAAAGAGCCTGTTCCTCCAGTCAGAAGGATAACCTGATCCTGCCAGTCCATAATATTTCTGCCTACTCCTCGCGCAATATACGTAAAATGTCCTGCACTTGTGCGTCATCTGGATCAATATGCAATGCATCTTGATACGCGACGATTGCTTTACCAATCATTCCCGACTCTCGATATATGTCACCTAGAAACCGATAGGGCCATTTTCGGTCTCTATCATCAGACCATAGATCAATAGCCTGCCCTATCACCCCCTCGGCCAAAGCCACATCACCATATACTTGATATAGCGCATATCCCAGCCTCAAGTGCGCCCAATAATGGTTGGGGTTCAGTGATATGGCCTGCTGATAATCCCATATTGACTCACGTGGATCGCGTCCTTGCCAGCTATAGATCTCTCCCCGCTTGTAGTGACAGTCTGCTGCCTCCCAATTAGCACTGAAGTCATCCGCCTCTATTGCCACCTCATAAGCTCTCAGTGCGGCATCCACCTGCCGGGGTTCCAACCACCATTGGTAGATTCTTCCCATCCGATAATAAGGACTGCTCCGGCCTACATAGATGAAAACACCTACCTCGGTCGCCCGTTCGTACGCCTCCAACGCCTCTTCCCACCTGCCCATCACCTCATACACCAATCCTTTGTAATACCAGGGATCTCCCAGCCCTGAGTCCATTCTTAAAGACCGATCGTACCATTTCAACGCCTCCTCGTATTCCCCTTCGTTCCGTGCTTCCTCCCCCCGCTGTATGAGCTCTTCAGCCATTCCTCCAGCACTCTGCCAGGCAGTCACAGCTTCATCCTCTCGCTCTTGAATGGCCAGGGCAAAGCCCAATCCCCGCCAGGTAGAACGACTGCCAGGTGCATAAACCATCGCCTGCCGCAATAGCATCTCCGCCCGTGCCGCTATATTCTGTGTTCTCCTCCCCGGTATGGCGAACAATGCCTGTTCTAGCATCACCATACCTGCGTTCCTCCACCCCCAACTTAAGATAGCTGCCCCGCGCAGGATCAAAGTCAAGACTAAGGCAAGAACGAGCCACAGTTCCCAATGCTTACACCAACCAACCAGAGGATCACTCCCATATCTGACTTTGCTCTCCATCAAACAGCCCCCATTTGCCCATAGGTCGGCGTTCCTCTACGCTTTGAATTGGGCATCCACGGTCTGGCCGAAGAGAACCATAGATACAGCTTCTCCAGGACCAGGGGCGAAACCAGTCCCGTCGATCGTCCCTGCACAATTAACAGGGATCACACTGTGATGTGCACCAAAGGGTATGGGCACTTCATACTTCGAATTGAACCAATTAACACTACTCATTGCGTTCGGACATATCCACCCTGTACAACGCCATTACTTCACTAACAGTGAGGACACGATCGTAGACAACGAATTTGGATACGGTGAAACCGCCATGGTTGCCAGAACCATCATAATTCGCTCCGACAGTCCAATTTGCCAGTGTTGGCGCGGCTGACGGCAGAGCAGTGGATCCCTCTATCTTGCCACTGATGTAGAGGGCATACTGATCATTTTCGAAATCCAGTGTGACCACGAAGTCGATCCAATCTCCAGCACTGAACTTCTGTGCCACGGATGTAATAGAGTAGGTGCCATTAATATACACCCAAAACTGATCTACATTTGCCCTGTAAAGCAAAGTTATCCTGTCATTATTGTCCATGCCACGTGCATCGAAAAGGGTATTATCAAATGCACTAGGCCATGTTGCATCCGCATTATATGGCATCCGTGCCACGACGCGAAAGCTCAACTGCTTCTTACCGCTGATGAGGCTGATGTAATCATCAAGACTGACCACTGTCGCCATCCGCTTGCTAGTGGACTGGTGCGGCGTACCGTTCCAGTAGTAGCCTCTGCCCTGGTCACCGTCACAGTAGGTGGTAGCATAGGGTTTTTGCTCTAACTGAACACAATCTATTAGAAAACTGTCACCTGTGGCCATTGATGCACTGGTATCACCCAGCGCATAAATATACAGCGCTGTTCTATCTGGCTGGTTGATGGTATGAGTAACTATGACCCTCTGCCAGGTGTCAGTCAAAACAATGTCCGAATACACACCTTCATCCGACTGGAGCCCACCTTGTTCCTGTAGCATAATTCTGACTGTCTTGCCAACCGAACCAATCGCAGCCCTTACGTACGCAGAGAGTGTATACTGCGCACCTTGTACCGGATCCAAGATTTCGTTGCGGTATAATAACGCATAATGTGGTGATCCGCTACCATCATATGTCACCTCACCTGAATAGCTGCCTCCGCAAGCATTGCTATTCTGCAATATACTACCTCGGCTGACGCCCCATCCAGATGTATCTTCCATACTCGGATATTCGCAGAGATTCGTCGTCTCCCCCTCCACCACCAGCGCAAGCGAGCCTTCCCACACTCCCCCCACCAAATGCACCGGACCCTCAATCTTGACCTGCTGCCCCGTCCTGGCGACGGCATACATCGTACCCACCTCAGTCACGACGTTGGAAAAATCCAAATCGAGCAGCACGTCCTTCATCGCGTTCTCTACGTAGGCCCGCTCAAGATTGGCGCGGGCCTCTGCCGCCCATACTCCCTTGCCCTCAGGGTCGAGTTCCTGGGCCTGCTCATAGAAACGGATCGCTTGCTCATAGTCTTGCGCCGCAAAGTAACAACCGCCCAGTGCATAGTACACGTCCATCAACTCGTCGCCAGGGCGATCAGCACCAAGCGCGACGGTCTTGTTCAGATACCCTATTGCCTGTTCAGTCTGGCCCTGAGCATAGAGCGACAATCCAAACGCACGTTGCAACTGAAAGTCTTCCGGGTCCTGGCTCATCGCATTCTGCAGCCATTCGACCGCTTTGTCATACCGGGCCAGTTCAAAGTACGCCAGGCCCAGGTGCGTGCCCACTTCGACCGCGCCAGCGCCAAGTGCCATGGCCCGCTCGTAGGCTGCCACCGCCCGTTCATATTCCTCCAGGTTAAAGCGAGCGTTCCCCAGCGCCAGGAAGGCGTTTCGATCGTCCGGCGCCACCTGCGTCCACTTCTCGTACCACTCCGCCGCTTGCTGCCACTCTCCCTGCGCCTCGTAGGCCTGGCCCAGGCCCTGCAACGCCCGCACTTCCCCTGGCTTCACCTGCTGCACCTGCTCGTAGGCGGCAATTGCGGCCTCAAACTGCCCGGCCTGCGCCAGGTTGGCCGCCGCCTGCAACAGGCCCTCTGTCGCCTCGGCATTGCCGGGATCGCGCTCCAAGATCCGGCCAAACCCTTCGGCCGCTTTGGTATCATCGCCAGCGGCCAGCGCTGTCTGGGCGCTATACAGCGGATACCACTTGACCAATGCCAGCCCGCCGACGACGGCGACCAGGATCAGCACGAGCCCCGCCGCCACCGCCCCCAGCACCAGCGGCCAGCGGCTGCGGTGGCGGGCCGGCGCCTGCGCCGGCACCGGCGTGGAATACATAGGCGGTGGTGTGGGATACGCAGGTGGCGGTGTGGGGTACATAGGCGGCGGCGTGGGCGGTCCCGGCGGCTGCCGCACCGTCGCCGCCGGCATCCCACCCGGCGTCCCGCCCATTACCGCCGTGTGGGTACCCATCCCGCCTGCAACCGTCGTCCCCCCACCCAAACCAACCGGCCAGACGCCTGCCACGGCCTGCGCCAGGTCACGGGAGAACTCGCCCGCGTCGTTGTAGCGGCTGTCGCGTTCCTTGGCCAGCATCCTGGTCACTACCGCCTCGACCGGGGGCGGTATGTTCAGGCCCGTAAACCGGCGCAACGGGGGAGGCGGATTGTTCACCTGCGCGTAGAGGATCGAGTGCGTGGTCGTCCCGTCAAAGGGCGCCTGGCCGGCCAGCATCTCGTAACACACGATGCCGAGCGCATACAGATCGGAGCGGTGGTCTAACGGCTCGTCCTTGATCTGTTCCGGGCTCATATACTGGGGCGTGCCGACGATCGTCCCCGCCTGCGTCAGCGCTGCCGTCACGCCGCTGCCGGTGAGTGCCTTGACGATGCCAAAGTCGGTCAACACCGCCCGGCCCGAGGCCTCGATCAGCACGTTGGCCGGCTTGACGTCGCGATGGATAAAGCCCCGCTGGTGGGCATAGTCGAGCGCCGAGCCAATCTGCGTGGCGACGTCCACCACCTGCTCCGGCGCAAAGGCCTGGCCGGAGCGCAGGCGCTCCTGCAGCGAGGCGCCCTCGATGAACTCCATCGCAATGTAATGGTGCCCACTCTCAACGCCCACGTCGTAGATGGTGACGATGCAAGGGTGCTTGAGGTTGGCGGCCGACACTGCCTCTTGATGAAAACGCTTGATGAACTCGGCGTCGCTCGACAGGTGGGGGGCCAACACCTTGAGCGCCACGTAGCGCCGCAGCGAAGGCTGCCAGGCCTTGTAGACGTTGGCCATCCCGCCTTCGCCGATCAGCTCGACGATTTGACATTGTCCAAGTGTTTGTCCTACCAGGCTGCTTTGTTGCGACATAGATCAGCACCTCACCAGTTTATTCAGGCGTTTGCGGATGACTTCAGCCCTGACCAAGCAGAATCCTCCTCTTGTAGGCCTCTCGCTGCACGTTCAAGTATGGGAGAAAGTCCAGGTACTGGCGCACGATTCTGGAATACGTCGCCCCGCGGTCGAAATCTTCCGCCTGATAGACCAGCCGGTTCTGTCGCACAGCCTCATATTTTAACACAATGTCGTCGGTGTCCAAAAAGACCAGGTCCACGTTACAGAAGCCGCAGCGTGCCAGGTCGGCCAGGATTTCCAACTTCCTGGCCCGGACCGCACTATGACGTGGAACAACCGCCAGGTCCAGGTCGCTTTCTGCGTGAGCATTTCCCGTGGCGAACGAGCCGAACAGGTACACCGCCTGGACGTCCGGGGACTTGCTGAACACCTCCGGCAAGACCTGAAGATCGGGCTGCTTCGCTGTGTCTTTCATCGTGTCCTATCTACCCATTTCCACGCTCGTGTTACTGCCCCCCAGCCCACCACCAGACCTCAGACCACAACCGTTTCGACAGGCGAAGGCGTAAGTTCAACCTCGATCAGTACACCTCATCGTGAGAACCCACAGTCAACAGCAAAATTTCTTCCTCGCCGGACTCCCGATTCTGAACGAACTCGAAGAGAATCCGGACATCGTAACCAACGCTGCAAGCCCACACTCCAGACAACTGTCCCTTGAGTTTATGGCTATATAGAGAGGGATGGAAGGGGTCTTGGGCAAGTTGGCGAAGCGTCCGTTCTACCTCGTCGCGCAGACTCGGCCTTCGTCGGACCCTGCGTCTCAACGCACGCACAAAAGACGAGCTCCAAACCTGTCCTCATTCCGCCAACTCCGCCATCAACTCCTCCACCGACCCTCTCTGGACTTCGCCACGGCGGTATGCCTCACGCGCTGTAGTGATCTCTCCAGCTAGACCTGCGCGCCGCCGCTCGATGAAACGGTGATATACAATCTCAAACAGCATTTCCTGCTCTTCCAACGTCAGGCCCTCTATTGTCTCCAAGGCCGTTTGAAATGAAGACACGCTCGCACTCATTTTCTCACCACCTCCGATAACTCCCTACACCCAGGTGTTCCCGTCGAGGTCTGTACGCATTTCCCCCATTCCCTCACTTCCCTGCCTGCGTCACCACCCCCAACGTCGGGATACCGCACGGCCACACGGCCACCGGCGTGCCCGGATAGCGCGCGGCCAGCGCGGCGGGCAGAGCGCGCGCCGCCTGCGCGTCCCGCGCGACCGCGATGACGAACCCTCCGCCTCCGGCCCCCGCCAGCTTGCCCCCGTTGACGTACGGCCCCAACGCCTCAAACAGCCCATCTATGAACGGATTGGTACAGCCGGGGTCCATGCGCTTGTTCAGCGCCCAATGCTCGCTCAGCAGCCGGCCGAATTCGCTCACGTCGCCGGTCTCCAGCGCGTCGCGCATCGCCAGGGCCAGGCGGGCAATTTCCTCGAGCATCCAGACCATCTCCCGATCGCGGGCCATCCAGCGGGCCATGATCGCCCGCAGCAAATTCTTGGCCAGCCGCTGCTGGCCCGTGTACACCAGCAACAGCCGCTCGGCCAGCCCGCTTTGCGTCTCCGGCGACAAGCGCACCGGCGCCACGCCAATGCGTTGCGGCAGCCCCGGCTCCGTCGTGACCAGTTTGATGCCGCCGACCAGCCCGCCCACCTGGTCCTGCCAGCCGCCGCCGGTCGTCAACATCTGCTCCAGGCACAGCACCTCGTCGAACAAGCGTGACTGGGGCACCTCGACCGACAGCGAGTGGGCCAGGCAGGTCAGCACCGCGCCGGCCAGGATCGAAGAGCTGCCCAGCCCAGACCCGCGCGGGATGCTCGTCTGCGTGCTCAACCGCAGCCCGGCCCCCCACTCCCCGAAAACGTTCGCCAACGGTTCGTCGGGCTCCCCAGCGGCGGGGACGACGGAACGCAGGATCAGCGCAGCCTTGAGCAGCGCAAATGGATCGGCCGGGTTGGCGTAGGCCTGCACCTCTCCCACGCGCCTGGGTTCGAGCGTCGCCCCGATGTCGCGGCTTTCCAGCAGCAGCCTGGGTTCCGGCAGCGGTTCGGCCTCGACGACCATCGGATACTTACCGTGGAGCGTGATGGCCGCGTTCAGCACCGCCCCACCCCGCTCGATGCTGTGCGGGGGCGTGTCGGTCCACCCTCCACCAAAGTCAATGCGCGCCGCCGCTTCCACCCGCACCGGCCGGCCGATAGCGCCAGGCTGCCGGCCAGTTCCCGGTGCGAAATGCGGCTGGAGGCCTGGCTCTGGCCGGGAAATCCCCGCTGAAGCGGGGCGTCCGTCACATTGGCCGAGGGCCGTCCGCTGGTGGCTGACCGCCGTTTCGATCATCTCCGCCAGGATAGCGAATGCGCGGTCTTCCCACCGGGCGTCACCGGTGGCCACCGTCAGCGCCTCGTAGCCCCGCAACTGGAGGATGGGATCGCCGCTCTGCAACTGCTGCGCGACCCACTGCACGCGCCGGTCCACGCCCGCCGTGCCGAGCATGTGCTTCGTCTCGGACGCCGGTTGTTCTGCGAGGGTCGCCGCATAGAAGCGGCGGGCCGCCACTTCGTCCTCGATGGCGACCACTTCGGCCAGGATGCGTCCGGCATCCGCCTGCACAAAACTCTCGGCCAGCGACAGGCGCGGGCTACTTGCCCACTTCGTCCGCCAGTCGGGGCAAGCACTGGCCGGGTCAGACAGTGGCAAGGAAAGGGCCAGGCTCTCCTCACGATCCGCGACGGCCGGGTACAGCCGGGCGTTCCACAGCGTCCGCGCCGCGTCGGGCAGGGCGGGCCATAGCGCTGCGGCGTCCACGCCGGCCTGCTCCAGCCACACCTGCCACGGGCGATTCACGAACGTGGCCGCTGGATCGTCCCAGTGGCGCTTGGCGTCGTCGTACAGGCCGAAGACGCGGGTCACAAAACGGCCGCCGGCGACGGGCAGTTGGTGCACGACCACGTCCGCCCCCAGCGCCAACGGGCGTGCTGTATAGAGATTGGCGAGCAACGCCGCGCCCTGGAAGGTCAGGGGGCCGGTGATGTGGGAGTCTACGAGCAGGGGGGGGAGGATGGAGGATGGAGGATGGAGATTGTCAGGTGCTGTGGACACGGGAGCCGCGATCACTGTGTTGATCAGGGCCAGGTTGTCGGCTTCAGGGCAGGGGGATTGGGCGAGCCACGAGGCGGTGTGGCGCGTCCAGCCCCAGGTGCGCGCCCATTCCGGCGCGGCAGCGACGATGGTCCAGTACTCCCTGGACGTGCCAAAGTGGAGAAAGCCGGCGGGCTGCAGCCGCTCCACCGTGAAGGGCACGCCGCGCAGGCGGGTCCAGATCGCCTGGCGCGCCATCTGGAGCGCGGGCGTGGCCGGTCCATCGCTGGTGTCCCCCAGGTAGCCATCCAGCGTGGTGGACGTGGCCAGGGGCAGCAGCAGGTCGCCGTACAGGTTGAGGCTGGCCCCTGACTGGCGCGCGCGCGCCAGCGGCTCTCCGACGCCGGTTGGCGGACCGCAGAACACGCCTACCGCCTCCTCCTGAGCCAGCGCGACGAACTGGCTCGCCGTCTGCATATCCAGCCAGACCAGCCCTGTGTCAATGTCCACCGTTCCGTCGTCCGCAATGGCGCCCCACCGGCGCAGCCGTTCGAGCGCGGGCTTGTGCAGGTACGCCCGCAGGCGCCGGTCAAGCGCGTCAATCACGTATACGCCGTGGCGCGTGCCCATCTCCGTCGGGGCGGCGGCGGCCACGCCGATCACGCCCGGGCGCTGGAACTGGAGCTGCAAATGGTCAAAGACCAATAACACGTCGCCAGACACGATCAACACGCCCGCAGGTATCCCCACGGGCAGCCCGCTCAGGCTGATGAGGAATTCGTCGAAGAGGGTGGAGGCCCGGCCATCGGGCAGCGCGCGCGGGATGCGGGCAAATAGTTTGCCGATCGCCGAACAATGGGGCAGCCGCTGCGAATCGCCGCCGGAGTGGATGAGCAGCACGCGCCCTCCGGCGAGCGCGCCGGGCTCGGCCTGGGCCAGCGCCGTCAACACGCGCAACGTGGCCCCGCCGGAGCCGATGCGCTGCCCGGCCGGGTCGGGCAGGACGAGAAAGCGGGTGCGTCGTGGCAGGAGGCCCGCTTCGTTGCGCAGCGCCAGTTGGCGCTCGTACGTGGCGGCCTGGCGCTCGTCGCTGGCCGTCAACACGCACAGGTCCCAGCCGCCGGGCGCCTCGGGCTTTAGCGACGCCAGGTACTGGTGCCAGTTGTTGCGATACGCCTGTTGCAGAAAGGCGGTGGTGCCAGTTTCAGTCACGTGCCTGAACCCCTCCTCAGCACAATCCGGAGTCCCGAACTTGTTCGGGCCATTCCCTCAACAAGTTGAGCAGTCCGGAGTCCCGAACTTGTTCGGGCCATTCCCTCAACAAGTTGAGCAGTCCGGAGTCCCGAACTTGTTCGGGCCAGCCCTCACCAAGTTGAGCAGTCCGGAGTCCGCGATCGGTGAGCCTTCACCTGCGCCTCGATCCAGGGATAGGTGAGGGAGATGCCATCTTTGAGAAAGACCCTGGCCTGCCAGCCAATCGAGTAGATGCGCGCG
>Ga0315296_10005157_pt1 | contig 10503 bp, 7 predicted proteins | sample YL17G14_18_MG_FD_203921 | JGI IMG/M metagenome (GOLD analysis project Ga0315296, IMG submission 203921) | Sediment microbial communities from Yellowstone Lake, YNP, Wyoming, USA - YL17G14_18 | ecosystem: Environmental > Aquatic > Freshwater > Lake > Sediment | place: USA: Wyoming | collected... | reverse complement strand
GACATCCAGAGCCTGGGAGACAGGCTGGCCAGGGTTGACGGCCTCATCGACTGGGAGGCCTTCAGGCCCATCATCTCCGGTCTGTTCATAAACGACTCTGACAGAGGAGGCCGCCCCAACGTGGACGAGGTTGTGATGGCGAAGCTCCTCGTCCTCCAGCAGTGGTACGGCCTCAGCGACCCCGAATTGGAGCGACAGGTCGCTGACAGGATAAGCTTCCAGCGCTTCCTCAGCTTCCCCGAGGAGACGCCTGACTACTCAACGGTCTGGCAGTTCAGGGAGCGCCTCGCGGAGACCGGGATGGACATCGAGGTATGGGAGGAGCTGCAGAGCCAGCTCGACGAGAAGGGCCTCAAGGTGAGAAAGGGCGCCGCCCAGGACGCCACGTTCATCACCGTCGACCCGGGACAGGCCTCGAAGCCCAGGGGAGAGCAAGCCAGAACTCGAAGGAGCAGGGACGGGGACTGGGCTAAGAGGAAGGACGGGTCGGTATTCGGCTACAAGCTCCACGTCAAGTCGGACCTGGACCACGGCCTCGTAAGGGACCTGGAGATAACATCGGCTTCGGTCCACGACAGCAGGGTCGACCTCTCCCAGCCTGGAGAGGTGGTCTACAGGGACAAGGCCTACTTCGGCGTGAAGCCCCGGGGACACGACGCCACGATGAGGAGAGGCGTCAGGAGCCACCCCATCGGCCTAAGGGATAGGCTCAGGAACAGGCGCATCAGCGCCAAGAGGGCGCCTGTAGAGAGGATCTTCGCCGTGCTGAAGCGGGTGTTCGACGCCGGCCACATGCTGGTGACTACAAGGGACAGGGTTCACGTCAAGATGGTGTTTACCTGCCTCTGCTTCAACCTCCTCCAGCTATCAACGCTGAGCTGTACCCCGTAGCGTAAGCCATCGATCTCCCCGGGCAGGAGCCAGAAAAGGGTGAGAAAAGGGGTTCCTGAGCGGGAACACGCGCCTGAGGGGCCGCCTCCCCAGGCCCACGCGCCCAGCTCACCCGCGCCTACGGCCTCAAGCGCCAGACGCGAATAGAAAAGCGAGGTTAATCAAAATCCTCTAGCCTCTATTCCCCTGTTAAAACCTGATATAACTACATTATCGAGTAGAACTCTTTTCGCATTCTTTAATTTAATTGCTGTTGCCATCTAGTTCGTTCGATCGATCTTCAGAGATATTAAGATTTATGTAAGGCTTTGGAACTTAACCTTAAGGCTCAGCCGAAAGATTAACCCCTTCAATCTTTCCACCATGAACCAAACTGTAGAATTGCTAACATGCATAACAGCCTTGATGATGAATCCCGCAAAACAAAGAATCTCTCCTATCTAAGCCAATTAATTGTCTTCTGCACGCTAGGCAATCTTCGCGCGCGCTTTGTCGGAATAACTCCCCCACCCCTCCGTATCTTTTTTTTGGTGATTGAACCTTGATTTTTCAAATGCGTTCTCTGATGAGCAAGATCATAAGCATTTTAAAAGGAATTTAGCGGTCATTCTCATAATTCTACTGATATTCTTTTGGCTGAGTTTTCTATTTGGCTTAATCCTATTTGCCCTTGCCATTGGCTTTTGGATTGCTAGTCAACTATTCGATATTCCCCAGAATGCTCAAAATGTTTTCTGATTCAGATTTGCTTATGTTTATTATAGGTGAATCGGTCATACAGCCTTGCGGTCTTTGTTACTGAACTGTTTTCAGAATATGGATTAAGGGTTAAGGAAATTCGGTCTCTGTCGATTTTCATGGTATGGTCGAACTAATCATATGGTCAAAAGAAAAATCGGATTGGTGTATACCCAACTCCTACGCTAATATCGAAGGTATACCTTCTTGCAAACGGTTCAAGTGTAGGACTCCTATAGGTATAGGGGCCTCCACACACGACCCTCATAGCGAATCCTAGAATCAGACAGAAAGCCGTAAGGCGAATCCGCTATGCCCTTTAAATACTCCTTTTATAAACAAAAAAGAGCCGGCTTACGCGAATATTCTCCTCTCAGACACGAGCAAAACAGATCCAGTCCTAGACTCAAGCGCACCAATCAAGTCTTCACAGAAGCTTGAGACACTTCACCATCTCAGCATCGGCTCAAAACTCTTCGATTCAGCCCTCAAGATATTCTCTAGGAAGGTATCAGACATAAGACGCTCATCATTTCCACATAACACAATTGCTCAGGCGTTGGCAGAAAAGATTGGAAGTGAAAGCTCAGTAATCCCCCAGAACAGTTCTAATCTTGGCTGAAACCTCTTCAGCTGCCTCATAGGTCTTCGCCTTTCCACCTAGATCGAGCGTCAAAGCTTTTCCCTCATTCAGCACAGCAAGAACCGCCTTGTCAAGCACCTCCGCCGCTTTCTTCTCCCCGAGCCAATCGAGCATCATCTTCGCAGTTAGAAGCGTAGCCATAGGATTAGCTATGCCTTTACCGGCGATATCCGGTGCTGACCCATGAACAGGCTCAAACACCGCGAAGCTGTCACCAATATTCCCGGAGGGAGCCATTCCCAAGCCTCCGACAAGTCCAGCAGCCAAGTCTGACAATATGTCTCCAAAGAGATTCGTCGTCACGATCACATCAAAATCATTAGGACTCATGACGAGTTTAAGGGCACAAGCATCGACATACATGTCACTGAACCCAATGCCAGGGTATCCTAGGGCGACATCTTGACAGGCATTCCTGAACATGCCGCATGTCATCTTCATAACGTTTGCCTTGTGGACGCACAATACCTTCTTTCTGCCCTCTCTAGTGGCCAGTTCAAAAGCAGAACGCGCGATTCTTTCAGAAGCTCTCCTGGTTATCATGCGTAACGCAACGCTCCAATCCTCCGAACCATCCTCAACCCGCCTGTAGAGATCCTCAGTATTTTCCCTGACGATGACTAGGTCAACGCCTGGCCTGCTGTTCCTCACATTCGGATAAGTCTTAGAAGGTCTTATGTTCGCATAAAGATCCAGCTTCTGCCTGAGAGGAAGTATGACCTCGCTGGCGGTCTCGCCCACAGCGATGAAGAGACAGACATCAGAGTCCTTCACACCTTGAAAAGTCTCCTCAGGAAGCGCCACACCGGTTTTCTCCTTAACAGCGTCACCAGCATCAAAGAGACGAAAGTCAAAAGAAAAACCTCCAACCTCCTCAGCCAGGTTATGCAGAACCCTGAGCACAGGAGGCACGATCTCAGGACCTATTCCATCCCCAGGGATGACAGAAACCCTATACTTCTTTGCCATTCTTCTCACCACTCATCCATATGCTGCTTCAAGTAAGGTGTAAGACCTCCGGAGCTGAGTATGCCGACGATGAACTCGGGAAGAGGAGCTGCTTGGAGACTTCGACCTCTGTTCAGATTCGTAACCCTTCCCTCAAACACGTCAACCGCGATCAAGTCTCCTTGCTCGAAAGCCTCGTAGACTCCCCGGCACTCTAGAACGGGTAACCCTAGGTTTATTGAGTTACGATAGAAGATCCTAGCTAACGACTCAGCCACAACCGCTCCCACTCCTGCCGCCTTCAAGGCCACAGGCGCATGCTCTCTGCTTGAACCGCATCCAAAGTTCCTTCCACCGACCATCACGTCTCCGGATTTGACCTTCAAAGAGAACTCGTCATCTAAGCCTTCCATGGCATGCTTCCCAAGCTCAACAGGATCAGTTATGACAAGATACTTCCCAGGTATTATCACATCCGTGTTCACATTATCGCCGTATTTCCACACCTTTCCAGAGATGTTCCATCCCATCAAAAACCACCTCCGAACTCCCTAGGATCCGCGATCGCACCTTTAACCGCTGAGGCAGCAGCTGTCGCAGGAGAAGCCAAGTAGACCTCAGCCTTCGGGCTACCCATTCTCCCCACGAAGTTCCTGTTAGACGTACTAATGCAAGCCTCCCCGGCCGCAAGAATTCCGATGTGACCACCCCAACAAGCCCCACAAGTCGGATTGACGATGGTGCCACCTGCCTCAATGAAAACGTCCAAGAGACCCCTGCGTGAAGCCTCTAGGTAAACCTCTCTAGACGCCGGCGCCACAATAAGTCGGGTTCCTCGTGGAACCTTCTTGTCTTTGAGAATCCTCGCTGAAATCTCGAGATCCTCGAGTCTGCCGTTCGTACATGAGCCTATGAAAACTTGGTCGACCTCTCTCCCCTCGACCTCGGTGACAGGCTTAACATTGTCCACCGAGCTTGGCACAGCGACCTTCGGTTCAATTGCTGATGCGTTGAAGCTTCTTTCATCACAATAGTGTGCATCGATGTCACTGCGATAGGTCTTGAAAGGTTCTCTTGTTCTGCCCTGCAGGAATTTCGACGTTTCGTGGTCTGCTTCAACTATGCCAGATTTTCCTCCCATTTCTATGGCCATGTTGCACAGCGTCATACGTCCCCCTACGCTCATATTCTTGACCGTTGAGCCACAAAACTCAATGGCCTTGTAGGAAGCTCCATCGGCACCGACATCTCCGATCACAGTTAGAATGACATCCTTCGCTGCAACCATCTCTGGCAGAGCGCCATTAACCCTGACTCTCAGAGATTCAGGGACTCTGAACCAGAGTTTTCCAGTGGCCAGAACTGCAGCCATGTCGGTGGAGCCTATGCCCGTTGCAAAGGCTCCGAGAGCTCCATAGGTACATGTGTGGGAGTCTGCACCAACTATGACTCTTCCAGGGATCACATGTCCATGCTCAGGCAGGATCTGGTGACATACGCCGCAGCCAATGTCGTATAGACCCTTGATGCTCTGAGCGTCGGCAAAGTCTCTCATAGCTTTGTGTGTCTCTGCGGCAGCGATTGATGAGGCGGGAGCTAGATGGTCTAGCACCATGAGCACTTTGTCTGAGTTCCAGACTCTGTCACGGCCCATCTCTTTCATCGAGTTGATGGTCATAATGGCGGTTATGTCCACTACCATTGCGATGTCGATCTTCGATTTCACTATCTCCCCTGGGGAGACACTCTCTTTTTCCGCCGAGTCTGCAAGTATCTTTTCGGTGATGGTCATTCCCAAATCAGTTGTCGCCTTCTCTCTGTTCCTTTCTCTTGCCTGTTTCCATTTCGAGAAGCCTGTTCATACCTAAAAGGATAGCTTCAACGCTGGCCATAACAATGTCAGAGCTGACGCCTCTCGAGGTCACCGTGTTCGTTCCATGTCTGAGCCTTACAGAGACGTCTCCTAGAGCATCTGTTCCTCCTGTGATCGCTTCCAAGTAGAATCTCTCAAGCTCTAATTCAGAGAATCCCTTCACACACTTCTTTATGGCCCCGATAGCCGCGTCGATAGGTCCTACGCCTATGTTTGACTCGGCGAAGTCCTTTCCTTCAAAAGTGATAATGGCTGAAGCTGTGGGTGTCACATTCTTCCCAGTTATGACCGTTAGCTCTTTCAGCTTGATCTTCTGTTCAGACTCCACGTTCATGACATTCTGCGCCAGAGCGTAGAGGTCCATGTCAGTGATCTTCTTACCCATCTCTCCAAGGCGTTTAACGGAGCTATGGATATCTCTCAGCTGACCTTCTGTAGGCCTGAACCCCATACCTTCGACCATGGCTTTTATTGCTGCTCTTCCACTGAGCTTTCCAGCTACGAATCTTCTCTGCTTTCCTACGAGCTCAGGTGTTATCGGCTCATAAGTCCCCGGGTGGCCTAGTATACCGTGAACGTGTATGCCTGCCTCATGTGCAAAGGCGTTGTCTCCCACGATCGGGGTTGTCGGTGCCAGATAGACTCCGCTTAGCCTCTGTAGGAGGTCTGAGGTCTCTGAAAGATATACAGGTTTGACATTTGTCTTTATCCCATAGAGGGCCATGAGACCCAGCACCACCTGTTCCAGTGAAGCGTTTCCGGCTCGCTCGCCTAGGCCGTTTACACATACATGGACCTGCTCTGCCCCTGCTTCTACAGCTGCGAATGAGTTGGCGGTTGCTAGCCCCAGGTCGTTGTGACAGTGAATGCTTATTGGAACATTGACAGCTTTCTTGATCTCCTGCACAAAGCTGAACATTGCTCTGGGAATCATTACGCCCACGGTGTCAGGGACATTGATGACATCGGCTCCTGCGTCGACAGCTACGCGGTATATCTCTTCAAGGTGTGGCATCTCCGTTCTCGTGGCATCCTCAGCAGAGAACTCGACAAAGACTCCGTGTTCTTTTGCATATTCTATGAACTGGGTTGAGCGACTTACAACTTGTTCCCATGTCATCTTCAGTTTGTATTGAAGATGTAGATCTGATGTGGCTATGAAGATGTGGATATAGTCAAGATCAGCGTCCAGCGCAGCGTCTATGTCTTCTTTGACAGGTCTGGCGAGGCCGCAGACCTTAGCTTGGGTTATCTCCTTTGCGATGCGTTCCACAGCCTTCTTCTCGCCTTCCGAAGAGATCGGTGTCCCAGCTTCTATGACATCCACTCCGAGTTTCTCCAGTTGCCTTGCGATCTGTACTTTGTTCTCAAGTGTGTAGGCGATTCCAGGTGTCTGTTCTCCATCTCTGAGGGTTGTGTCAAAGATGCGTATCTGGCCTGGCAGATTGAGCTTCTCAGCTGCAGCCTTCAGATAGCCGCTGACGTAGAAGTCCTTGTATTCTCCTGTGAGCGACATAGCTATTCCTGACTAGGAGTGATTTAATATGCCTTTTGGGCAAGAAATCCTACATATGGGCTGGAAAGGGGGATCTCCATGACAGAGTCTTCGCTGGCCTGAAAAAGGCTTTCAGTCACTTTGTGGATGTTTAGGGTGAACGAAACATGAGTCACAGGAATCAAGTGGCTTGGGTCATTTTGGCTTTAGTGTTGCTCAGCCCTGGTTTCAGCCTCTCCTGTGTTCCTTCTGCGCATGCGGCTTCGAAGCATAGTACACGGAATGTTTTTCTTATTGTGATGGATGGCGTCCGTTACTCTGAGACTTTCGGTGATGCTGCTCATAGATTCATACCGCATCTGTGGAATGATCTTCGGCCTCTTGGGACGCTTTACACGAACTTCAGGAACAACAATATCACTGTCACGGTTCCTGGGCATACAGCGATGTTGACAGGAGTGTGGCAGAACGTTAAGAATGATGGAACCGAGCGGCCTCATCAGCCTACTGTATTTGAGTATTTGAGGAAGGAGATGGGAGTTCCTCGGAGTAAGACGTGGATTGTGGTTCAGCATATGAACCTGATAAGCACGGATTACAGCGATTATCCTGGCTACGGGGAGCTTTACAGGGCTGATTTGGATTCGCCGGGTCTTCATAAGCGGGATGAGCTGAAGCATGTTGGAGATGTTGCCACGTGGGATCTGCTTAAAGAAGTGATGAATAGAGATCATCCCTCTCTTGTCATGGTGAACTTCGGCATGACAGATAGTATGGGGCATGAGGGGAGCTGGTCTGGGTATACAGATGCGATCAGAGATGCGGATGAGCTGATATTCTATCTATGGTTGAAGATTCAGAGTGACCCTGTATACGCGGATAAGACCACTGTGATTATTACCAATGACCATGGAAGGCATCTTGACGGGGTCAAAACGGGGTTTCAGGATCATGGAGATGATTGCGAAGGGTGCAGGCATGTAATGATGTTGGTCATAGGACCAGACACGAGGACTAACGTTGTTGTGGACGCTCCTCACGAGTCTATAGATGTGGCGCCAACGATTGGAGAACTTATGGGGTTCAGAACGCCGTTGGCGAGAGGGAACATCATGTCAGAGATGCTGATGGGCAATCAGTCTAGTCCGATTGGCTATATGGTTCTGATCTATGCTGGTGCTGCTATTACGGGAATACTTATCGTGGTGGCCTTCGCCGCAAGAAGAGGTAGTAGTAAGAGTAGCTGACTTTTCTGTGGCATCGGATTTCTTTGGGATTTTGCTTGAATAAGAAAAAATTGTGGGAGAAAGCTTACTTGATCTTCTTTTCTATGGGGATGTATTCGATGTCGAAGCCGAAGTGTTTGGGGTTGTAGATTCGGAGACCTCTTTCTGTTCTCCATAGGTCAGCGCATTTCATGCCCCAGAGGGTGACTTCTCTGTCACTGGTCCACTGTTCGGGTCTGAAGTTGGACATTCCTTCGCCTGTCTTGGTGTCGACGAAGGTGAAGGGGTCTGGGCATGTTACGTAGGGTTTTTCGTCTATCCATGTGATCTGGTTCTCGTTCTTGTACCAGAGTCTCAAGGTGTGTCCTGAGTAGTCTCCTGTTCCTTTCACCCAAGCGTTTCCCCATACGAAGGCTCCTTGGCCTTCACGCGTATATCCTCCTATTCTTCCTTGGAAGAGCTTGTATCCTCCAGTTGCTTTGAGTATCGCTGAGACTGGGTCGCCTCCTTTTTCGCGGGCGTCCAGTATGGCTTTTCCGGTTTTTATGGCGAGTGAGACGGTGCCATTCACTGTGCCTTTCTTTATCTGATCGTCGGTGAAGGAGAACATTCCGTTGGAGCCTCCTCCGGAGGTTATGGCGATGTATCGTATGAGGTCTTCAGCTCTTTGCCAGCTGAGGAACTTCTCGAAGATCATGAGATCTCCATAGGATGTCGATACGACCGCCGGGGTCACAGGTGCGTTGATGACGTTCAGAGTGGCGAGCGAGAGTTCTGGTACTGCTCTGTATCCGGCGTTGTCGGCGTCTACGAGCGGCATTCCTTCGGTTGCGGCTCTGACTACTTCGAAGGCGACGTTGGGGCCGATCTCGAAGGGCATGTATGCATAGGGTTTCTTGCCTTTCAGTTCTACGAGCCTCTTGTACGGTGCTGTAGCCCAATCTTCTCCTGGTATCTCAGCCCAAGTCGGGAGCGGGAAGACTCTGTCCATTTCCTTTATCCAGTCAGAGACGCCGAAGCTTCTGAGGCATCTCTCCTGCATTGTTCTCTCTACGCCTCCGCCGACGCCTGCGCGGACGAAGATGAGTTCTCCTTTAGGGATTTCTTTTGCTGGTACAAGCTGAAGCTTGACGCCTTTTTCGATGAGTGGATCGATGCGGGAATTGAAGGCGTCTCTGGGGAGTGCTGCACCTCCTCCTCCTGTGGCGAGGGCGGCTCCTCCTATAACACTGCACCAGAGTTCTTCTTTGCTAAGGGTTTTTGTGACCATTTCCTGTTCCTAGTATTATTGCGCTTGTTTGGTTTAAAGGAGTTTTCTTGGCCTGGGACTCGGGTTTTGACCAGTTGGTATTACGGGTGTTTATGGAGTCTGTATGGGGGTCCTGTGTGTGAAGACCTTTATACCTATAGGGGGTATATAAATGGCTGACTCGAAGAGTCGCGAGGGGATGCTGAGCTCTCGGTCTATCGTTGTTCAATCGTCGAAGCAAGGCTTGTGTGAATGCTTGATCAGATTGGTGCGGACGAGGGTGGAAGCAGCTTCTATATGTCTTGCTAGGATCTTGTGGAGAAATATTCGCGGAAAGCGGTATTTTTTTGTTTATAAAGGAGCTTATAAAGGATCGAGAGATTCTCTGTGTGTGAGGCTTCGGGGTTTCGCTAGAAGGTTTTGTGAGGAAAGACTGCTTTACCTGTGGTGGTATGTGCAGCAGATCTGTGTGACTGGCCTGTTCCTTGTGACCGGCTTGGGCTGTTAAGGTATTGTGGCGCTGATGGGGTTTAGTGGATCATTTGATGTTCAGTAAGACTTATGAAAAAGGGTTGGCACTTGTTCTCGTAGGTGTTAAGTCGATGGCTCAGCCAAAGCTCTATGTTTTGCCTAAGCTTGCGTATGAGTACAACGAATTGGTGCCTTACATATCGGAGGAACAGCTGAAGATTCATCATCAAAAACACCATCAGGCATACGTCAATAGTGCAAACGCGATACTTGAGAGGCTTGACAAGTCAAGGAAAGAAGGAACTGACATTGATGTCAAATCAACGCTGAAAGAGCTGTCTTGGAACATAGGTGGACATGTTCTCCACGGGCTTTTTTGGGGAAATCTAGCTGCTCCTAGTAAGGGTGGTGGCGGGAAACTGACTGGCGAACTGGGAGACTTCCTTGCGCAAGAGTTCGGCACCTTCGATAGGTTCAAGAAGGAATTCACGCAGGCAGCGACAAGTGTTGAAGGATCTGGATGGGCAGCGCTAAGCCTTTGCAGGCAGACCAATCGCCCGATAATAATGCAGATCGAGAAACATAACATGAACGTCTACCCAAGCTTCAGGATTCTGATGGTTCTAGATGTCTTTGAGCATGCATATTATATAGACTACAAGAACGATAGAGCCAAGTTTGTAGAGGCATTCTGGAACCTAGTGAACTGGGATGCTGTCAGCCGAAGATTCAAGCAATGACAGGACTCTGGATTAACCTCCTCCTTTTTGTTGGCCATCCATGTACGTGGATACTGGTGAGTGAGGAGAACATGGAAGATCGTCTGTCGAGTTTCGTTAGTTAGGATTGTTCAGCAAAAAGAATATCAGACCTGACCACAGATCACTCGCTGGTGTAGGATTTGCCAAATGAGTCTTGGGAGACGGTCTATTTTGATAAAGCTGGTCGTGAGAATACCGACGAGACGCT
>Ga0315296_10005156_pt1 | contig 10503 bp, 7 predicted proteins | sample YL17G14_18_MG_FD_203921 | JGI IMG/M metagenome (GOLD analysis project Ga0315296, IMG submission 203921) | Sediment microbial communities from Yellowstone Lake, YNP, Wyoming, USA - YL17G14_18 | ecosystem: Environmental > Aquatic > Freshwater > Lake > Sediment | place: USA: Wyoming | collected... | reverse complement strand
AGGAAGTCTGGGCAGGAGGCAAGGCTCCAGAGGCGCCTGAAGCTCCTGCCCTACGGAGATTGTGCCTGCCGCGAGAAAGGCTTCGGCCAGTCGTAGCCGCTAAAAACGGAGCTGCTGGCGCGCTGCCGCTGATCCGTCGCGGAGGGCGATCAAACACGAGCTGACATCGGTGGTGAGTGGCGAGAGCATACAGCCAATCGCGAGCCAGCACACCGGCAAAGCGATTTACGCGGCAGGGGGAGCTTGTCGGGCGCTTCGCATAGCGCGCAAGATGACGATGCCAAGCAGGACTATCACTGCCGCAAGCACCGTCCAGAACAGCGCCCGGTGCTGTTCGCTCCAGGGCGGCGGCGGAGGCGGTTTGGGCGGCAGCTTGCGTTCGCGCCCCAGTGCGGCCACCGGCAGCTTCGCCAGCGGCGTGGTTACGGGCAGCCGCTGGATATCATAGACCGGCTCGGCCGCGTTGCGCCGGCCATACCACAGTTCATAGACATGCGCGGGGTCGGCTGAGAATACCAGGCCGCGGCGCACGCGCCACAATGTCACACCGCGTATGGTGAGCGGCCGATCATCGCCATTGGCAATAAGCAAGCGCAGCCGGCGCGCCCGTGGAACCCCACCAAGTGGCACGGCAACCGGTTTGCCCGCCGCCAGCCGGCGCATCCTGGCCTCGCTGGACCAGTAGTACCCCTTGCCGGACGCCTCAATGGTTACCGGCCGGTCGAAAATCGGCTCCCCTATGTCAAATCTGGCCTCCGCCAGGTCGCACGTCAGCAGCGCCATACGCAGATCGAGCCTGGTGCGGTGATCCCTTTTCTCCTCCCGGCGCGAGAGCGCGGCGGGCACCGCCACTAGCCCGCGCGGTATGGTGACTTCGCTCGCGGACTCAATCCGCTCGACGGCGGGCAGCTTTCCCTCAAGCCTGGATAAGGTGATGCGGAAGAAGCGATAGTTATTCGCCGGAATCGCCACCCGCGTCTTCTCGAAGCGCCCTTCGTGGCGATAGACCAGCCCGCCGGTCAGCAGCCACCAGCGGTTCCCGTCGCGGCTGCCCTCCACGCGCACGCGGCTGCGGAAGTTGTCGCCGCGCAATTGCAGCCGCACCTGGTTGGCAGGCGGTGCGGACGGGCCCAGGTCCACCAGGACTTGGGCTTGCTCCTTGGGCAGTATGCCCCGAGACAGCACCCGCGTCGGGATGATGCGCGTCTCGGTCTGGCCCTGCTCAACCACCATCTTGTAAGGAACCTCGGCGCGCCCGTCGCGCACGACGCGATATTCGGACAGCGAGGTGATGCCGAGCGCCTTGTCATCGAGCGGCAGGTAGATGAGCCCCGCGGCGGACATTTTGGGAACAGTGATCGGCCTCGCTATTCTCCATTCCCCGACGCGCCAGTCGGCCGCGGCCGGCAGGGTCACTGCAAGCAGCGCTGCGATGGCAATGGCTCGCCTCATTTCAGCCGTTCCTCGAAACGCGTGTAGAGCAGGCTGACCACGAGCAGGATGACCCCCAGGGCGAAGAAGCTGACGATGCGATACCCCTGCCCCAGAAAGCCGAGATCGAAGACGAAGACCTTGACTATGGATACGTAGAGCAGACCCATGGCAAACAGCCGGACCATCCTGAGCCGCCGCCAGATGCCCACGGAGAGCGCGACCAGCGCATAGACCATCCAGAAGATGGAGAGCGCGAGCTGCTGCGCGCTGCTTCGTCCCGCGACCGGCCCGCGCTGCCCGAAATAACCCCACAAGTCGAGGCTCACGAAGAGCAGGGTAAAGGCATTCGCCAGCAGCACAAGAGCCGCGGGCACCGAGCGCTCCCCGGCGCTGATGGCATCGCGCTTTCGCCACAGCAGCCACGCGGAAACATAAGCTGCCGCGATCACCGAGGCGCCCGAAAGCATACGCGGATTCAGGAGCAAGCGAAAATGCTCCGGGCTCCTGGGCATGTCGAGCAACAAAGCCTTGTCCACCGTGACCGCCAGCAGACCAATGCCGGCCCAGCGCACCCTGTGATCGCCGATTGCCAGTCCAATCGCGACCAGCGCTACCGCATACGCGCTCCAATACACGGCGAGCGAAAGCTGCTCCACATGCCTCGGTCCGAAGTAATCCCACAAGTCGAGGCTCAGGAAGATGAGGGTAAATGCGTTTGCCAGCAGGACCAAGGCTGCCGGCAGAAACCGTTCGGTGTCAGAGATCGCAGCGCGCTTTCGCCACAACAGCCACGCTGAGACATAAGCCGCCGCGATTACCGCGGCGCCCGAAAGCATGCGCGGATTCAGCAGGAAGCGAAAATGCTCCGGGATAGTTGAAATATCCACGAAGACGGCCTTGGCCGCAGTGACCGCCAGCAGGACGATGCCATACCAGCGCACGCGCCGGTCCTCGACCGTCAGGCCGGTCCACACCAGCACCGCGCCCTCCGCCGCCCACGCGAGGGTGATATAGCTTGCCTTGAGCTGGAGCGGGATGGCGATGGTCAGAAATGTCAGCGCGAGCCCGAGGTAGATGAAGCGGCGGAGCGCATCGTCGTGCGGGCGGCGAATCACGCTGGCGCCCACCAGCGCATGATAGGCGGAGAAGGCGATCGCGCACCCGCACAGCAGCACGAATCCTTCGTGGGACCACATGCGGGCAGCAGTTGCCAGCAGACCGAAGAACACCGCCGCATTGCCAAAGGCCGCCAGCAGATCTCCGCGAAAACCAGGTAGCACGGTGAGTCGTCGCATGCCGATCCAGGTGCCGGAAACCAGCAGAAACTCACCGAAGAAGAGAGCGGCTCCTCGCGCCGCGGGCCAATTGCCGGCAAGCTCCAGCGCCCCGAGAAGCGCGATTAACGGCAAAGCTTGTGCGGCGATAATGAGCGTGATGGGGAAGTAACGCCCTTCATGCTTTTGTCTGGCCGCGATCCACAGGGCTCCGAGCGTGATCCACCCGGCCAGCGGCAGCCACAGCGGGGCCGCATTGATGCCCCAAAGCCGCAGCCGCGCCAGCGCATGAAACATTGTAATCGAATGGATGACCACATTCGCGGCCAGCAGGAATAGCGCCGGGCCCTCGGGTTCGCCCGCGCGCCGCATCTGGATCGTCACGCCGAGGAACAGCAGGTAGATAAAGACGCCAAAGCAGAAGGCGGCCGGGGCCTGGGCCAGGGTCGTCGGCGGCGCGGCCGCGACACTGATCCCGACCAGCAGAACCAGCGCTGCCGCCGAAAGGTATGCGAAGAGCTGACGCACGAAGTTGTCCTGCAACCCGAGAGCAGGCAGCGCCGCGCCAATCGCGGCAAGCAGCAAGGCGAGCAGCAGGCCGGCAGTTGCCACCGCCGGCAGGCCCAAAGCATCCGCGCCCGCGAGAATGACTACGCTGGCGATGGCGAAGGCGGCGCACCCAACCACGATCAGCCCGACACCCGACCGCTGAAGCTCCAACGCCGGCTGGGGCTGCGCCTTCCAGGTCCTCATGCCTCCATAGCAGGCGAAGAGAAGGAAGATCGCCGCGAATGCCTCGACCAGCAGGTAGTTGGGCCCATGAAGGTGGCCGGCGCCGAAGAAGATCAGCCAGGTTCCGCCAAAAGCGAGCGCGGTGACGGAATGCCAGGGGCGCAGCTTGACAAGGACAGCGCTCCACAGATTCAAGGCTGCAAGATAGGCGTAGAGGTGCAGCAGATCCCCCGCGCCCATGCCGGCCTGGCGGATGAGCACAGGGGTAGCGAAGGCGCCCGCGATACAGAGCAGCGCAACCGTTTCGGTGTTGTTCGCCGCGGCCAGCGCCGAAGCCGCCACCGCCGCCGCGGCGAGCACGGCGAAGGCCGCCGCAAAAGGAATCAGGTGATATAGGGTATATGCCGCCCAGATTGACAAGAACAGGATGATGATGCCGCCCGATGACAGCACCTGCGCGTAGCTGCGATATCTCGGCTTCGCGTGCAGGACCTGCCCCAGCGCGAGCATGACCACGGAGCCGAACACTCCGACGGCCACCCGCGCGGTGTCTCCCATCCAGGGCGAATCGAAGGCGTATTTGAGGAAGAAGGCGACCGCAATCGCGATCGCCGCCACGCCCAGCTTAGCGAGCCAGTTCGCCCCCAGCACGGACTCCAGGTCGGGGCGCGCCGCCCCTGGCGGGCGAGGTAGTCGCGGCGGGGGCGGGGGCGGGGGCGGGGGCGGGGGCGAAGGCGGCACCGCAACGGGTGGCGGGGCCGGCGGAGGTGCAGGACGAGGTGGCGGCGACACCAAGAACGGATCGGGCGGACCTGTAGGCGGTGGCGCGGAGGGCGCCGCGACCTCGGGTATGCGCATGGGCTGCGCAGCGGTCGGGGGGCGCGGAGACACCTGCGCCCAATCCACGGTCTCGTCGAGCAGCGAGCGCGGCCGCGCCTCCCGCTTGAGGTCGGCTATCTGGCGCTGGAGTTGGGCGAGGCGAACCAACACGTAGATGGGGAAGGCGATGACGACCGCGAGTAGCAGCAACGCCAGCACGTATAATGCCCGCTCCTCATACATCAACGCGCCCTCCCCTCAGTCACTGGTCGTGGACGAGCGAACGGAACGCTGTGTTAGCGGATGCAGTATACCATACGCTTGCTCTGGCGTCCACTGCTGCCGGTGCAGCGTCGCCGCTGGGCTTTGCCGGAGATCGGCGTGCCAAACTGCGTGTCTGCTTACGCGGTCCGGGCCAGGCGCCAGATGACTTCTGCCGTTCGCTGCGCGCCGCGACCGTCAACGAGCTGAGGCCCGCGGGCGGCCATCTGTCGGCGCACGCCCACGCCTGCGGCAAGCTCCAGGAGAGTCTCAGCGATCCGTTCCTCGGTCACCGCCGCCCCGGGGCCGAGGGTCAGCATCGCGCCCTGATCGGCGAATCGCTCAGCCAACTGCGCCTGGTGACGCACCGGCTGGCACAACGCGATGCACGGCAGCCCTACCGCCAGCGCCTCATGCATCGTCAGTCCACCGGCGATTACGCCCACGTCCGCCTGCCTCAACGCCGGGAACAGCGAGGGCAAACTCGTGGTGAGCGTGAAGCAGGCTTCGGCGCCGCGAACAGCGCGCTCAACCTCTTCGCGCTGCTGCGAGGCCGGCCCGACCAGAAGCAGCACATGGGGTTGCGCCAAGATGATGGGCGCCTGTCGGTTCTCCAAGGCGCGCTTCGCAGCGCGCGCGGCCTTCGGCCCAAGTCCGGCGGGATCGGCCCCGCCAAGGGTGATGACGATGTGGCGCACCTTCGCGGGTATCTCGCGCTCGGCAATACCTGGCTCTGCGTATTCCTCCGGCAGCGCGGCATATTCCGGGCCCTCGTACAGGGCGATCCCTCGCTCAGGCAGGGCGTCGCGGGCAGGCTCCACCTCCAGGACATTCACAATGGCATCTGCGTTGAGTCGCCCCGGGCCGACATCATCCAGGCAGACGAGCCGACAGCCCACATCCTTGACCGCGCGCGTCTGCGCGTCGGAGGTCTCCAGCACATCCATGACACAAACATCCACCGGCGCGGTCTTCAACGTATGCCGCACGGCATCTGTCTCAGCGCGTTGATCCGCATCGGCGGGGATGACGACCACATCGCAGTTGGCCTGGCGGAGTTTCCGTGCGCCCCAGGGCAAGTCGCGAGTAACAAAGCGCACCTGCGCGCCAAGCGATTCGAGCCGTCGGCGCAGTATGAGCCCGCGGATGATGTGACCGGTGCCGACCTCCGGGCTGCCGTCCGCGCGGTAGAGGACTTTCATCGTGGCTAAGAGCCTATCCGAAGAATCCGCCGGGATGGATCACAATGTCATTTTGAGGCGAAGCCGCTGCCGAAACGCCCCAGGCGCTTCGTCGAGCGCGTGCTTTTCGAACGCGAGGCCGCCCGCCTCGACACAACTGAACTCGACGGCCCTCATACTCGCTCGGTTCCCTGCTTACAGGATCACTATTACCCATCACGGGCGCTGCTCCTGCTGTGGCGGGGCAGCAGGACATCGCTTCCGCATGTTGAAGTCAGCGGCACATCACATGGGAGGACAAGCATGGCCCCGGCAGATTTGCGTGAGCAAAGCAAGCGCAGAAGCCCCCAGGAGCTGGTCAAGCATCTCAAATCATTCGAGCTGGAATTGAAGTTCACGGCCGGCGTTTGGTTCTTCGCTCCGGGCGGCGGGCGATTCCACGATCGGTACGTGCCGGCGATGTCCATGGAGGAAATCCTCGACCAAGCCGCCGGACTGAAACAATACGGGCTGGCGGGCCTGGAGGCCCATTATCCCAATGAGGTCAATCACGATAACCTGAAGCTCTTCGGCGATTTTGAGCGAGCCCTGGGTATCCGGCTCATCACCGTGGTGCCCAATTTGTTCTTCGAGTCTCAATTCGAGTTCGGCGCGCTCTCGTCCCCGATTCCCGCGGCGCGCCGCGGCGCCATCAACCGCACCCAGGAGGCTTTCAAGCTCAACCGCGAGGTGGGCACCGATTTCGCCATCGTGTGGCCCGGAATTGATGGATACGAGAACCCGTTCGGCATCGACCTGGTGGCGGCACGTGATCGCTTCGCCGAGGGACTGGCGGAGGCGATGGACGCCGCACCCGGGGTCCGCGTCGCCGAGGAGCCCAAACCCTATGAGCCGCGCGGTCGCATCCTCTACGGCACCACGCCCGAGGGCATCTTGATGGCGCAGAAAGTGGAGGCGCTGCTGCGCGCCCCCGAGAACCGCCGTCCACTGGATCAAGGCCATGCCATGGTCGGCCTCAACCCCGAGGTCGGTCACGTGCTGATGGGCCATGAGGATTTGCCCTACGCCTTCAGCCTGGCGCTGGAATACGGCAAGCTGATGCACACGCACTGGAATAGCCAACCGCTGGGCAACTATGACCAAGATTTGAACGTGGGCGTGGTATCACCCGAGCAGGCCGAGGCGGCGCTCTATGTGCTAAAGATGCACGGCTACCGCGGCCATTTCGGCATTGACATCAACCCCGAGCGCATGCCCGTCGAACGCGCCCTCATCAATTGCATGGACTCGTTGCGCGCGATGAATGACCGCATCAACGCCCTCGACCACGAGCGTATCATCTGGGCTACCGAGCATCCGGACCAGGCGCGAGGCATGATCGAGGCGCTGCTCATCCGCGCCCGCGCGCCGCGGCCGGAGAACTTGTCGCCGATGCCGAAGTGGAAGAACTAGCGCAGCGGGCCCGGCGTCCCATTCGACAAGCTCCCTTCGACTCGGCTCAGGGCAGGCAGGGCAGGGCACGCCCGACTCGTTCTCTGTTAGCAGCCGAGGCGGCGTGAACGCAATCGGGTACGCTCCCGGGAATCTGACATTCGTTGTCCCTCTCATCTTTGCGAGGGACGCTGGCAGCCGCTCTGTAGGGCGCAGACTCCGCGCTTCGCCGATCCCTGGTGGGGGACCCGCTATTCAGCCTCGCGGCTATGGCGATTTGCTCACTTCTCACAAACCCGGCGCTCACGGGCATCCCGGTACCACAGGAACGCAGCAACACAGAACCAGGCGCCCAGGGTGCACATGATGCAGTGCGATAACACATTCATCGGCAGTAAGGACAGCGGAACCACCGGGTCCCAGTTGACGCCCCGGCCTAGACCCCGCCCTCTCAGCATGAGGTACCATCTGAGCGCCAGCCAGCTTGGCGTCCCGGCCGCCACCATCAGAAGTGCGGCGACGACCCAATCACGCCGTATGGTACTTACGCTCCGCTTGAGAGCAGCTACCACGGATAGGTTATCCTCAACCACCGAGAAGGTGCCTAGATTGAGAAAGAACACGACAGCCATGGGGCCACCCCACCACAGAATCCGCATGAAACCTGGAACGAAATTAAAAATGGCAAAAACGCCGACCACAACCCCGTTTACCACACCCAAAGCAACCAACCGCCAGAACACCCTCGCACCGTACTGGATAAATCGCCGCCAGCTAGCTCGACCCGTTGCCGCCGCGTCCCTCGCGACGCCCATGTATCCTCCCGTCACGAGGGCACCTACCGCGAACGACAGCAATGTCAGAATCAAGGGGGTAAGCATCATGTAGGGCGACATACGGGCTTCCGGCTCGGCGGTCCTCGCACTTGGGGCCGGGGCTCTGTCTCCGTATGCGAACGCCCAAGCGACATCTAAAGTGCCGTCCAACGAAACCGAGGGAATGGTTGGGCTTAGAATCATCAGCCTTGAAGCCGAAACCGCGTAATCGGGACGTCCGTGGACGAGATTCCGCGTCCGGCGGCCGCGCGCCAACTCCATTTTACGGATCGCTTGAATCAGCTGGCTCCCCCAGGCGGTACGCCGGTATGTCATATATGCGCCGACCTGCTCATCCACCGCGCTAAAGCTGGCCATCAGGAGGGCCACCACCAATAGCGACGGGTGCCTTCGGAGCACATGCAGCGCGTCCACGGTGTAACCAATAGCTCGTCTAGGCTGCAAGCTTAACACCGTTCGATCACTCCCTGGGCCGCCAACGAGAGGGTTATCCGCCACTGATTATCCGCACCGCGGTGCCCCATGTCAATCGCTCTTCCTGCTTCTGCAGCGGGAGTTTGCCCGCTGGTGGCCCGCCTTTGCCGTCGGCAGTTCGATATACGTCTCCGAATTCACCTCAAATCGGGCAGATCGCAGCCTCCTGAAGACAGCCCCCCCTGCTCCTCGCGGGACTTCCCCCTCCTTCGGAGATCCCTCTCTTGCATCGTCGCGGGGAACCCCCCAATGAACCGACCACAGCCCCCCCTTCACCTCAAAATCTGTCCCCAAGTCCTGGTGATACTCTACGGACTTGGGCGGTATGCAGCCCACTCCCCCTCGCTTTCCCGCCCGCCTCAGAAGCATATGTCGAACCCGGCTTCACCGGGTCAAGCCGTCGCGCAAAGAGTGCCCCTGCGGTGCGACCGGGTTCCCCACTTTGCGCGACCCTGCGGCTGTGGGCTTGACCCGCGCCGAGTTCTCCTTGTTCCGGAGTCGGCGGTCGGGAAAGGATGCTGTCGTAGGATTCTACCGGATTGCCTCTAGGGTACCGAGGCGGCTGCCCCGCCATCCGAGCGAGAAGCGCGGCCCGTACGAATGACTAGCAAGCGGGGGGCGCGCGCTCGTCAATAATCCGCGCCCAGCACGTGCACGTTGCCGATGCGCGCGCGCGTGAGCCCGGCGCCTTGGGCGGCGCGAAGGCCGGCTTCAGCGTGGCGACGCGAAGTCGCTGGCAGGTCGCACATGCAGAAATCGGGATGGAACCCAAGGAGGGCGTAGGGGATGCCTGGGTCCAATCGGGCGATGAAACGCGCAATCGCCGCGACCTCCTGCTCATCCACATAGCCCGGCACCAGCAAAGTGCTGGCAACCAGCGGCGGCGGATCCGGCCTCTCCGCGATACGCCCCGCCAGGCGCTCGAAGTTCTTCAGGGTCCTGCGATTGCTGACCCCGGTCAGCGCGAAGTGCAGGCCCTCGTCCCATGCCTTGAGGTCGAACTTGACACAGCCCCCCGAGGCCAGGGACAGCTCCATCATCTCATCCGCGAGCGGGGCCGCGAGCGACCCGTTGGTCTCCCAACAGATGCGCAGAATCCTTTCGCCAACCTTCTCCAGCGCGAGGCGCGATGCGCGCAGAGCGTGTGGAATTTGCGGCCCGGGGTCGCCCCCGAAATAGCAGATGCACGAGGTCCCCGCGTCAACCGCCTCCGCCAGCTCTTGCGCCGATCGAGGGCGGCCTTTGCCCTGGCGGAAATGCCAGTTCTGGCAGCAAAGGCAATCGAAACCACAGGCGCGATAGAAGACAGCCAGGTTCTTGTAGCCGCGCTCCGGACCCGGCGCATGGGCGAAACGCGGGTAGCCCGCGCCCGCGCCGCCGGGGCACACCCAGTCTGCAACACAGTTGGTGGGCAGGGCGTCGTGATACCAATCGAGGTAGCCGATGTCGGCTGAGGGCCCCTCGAGCTGCCCGTCATCGCCGGCCCGGCGCAAGCCGCAGTAGCTTACCTCCCCGGAGCCGATGACGCATTGATGGACGCACAGTGAGCAAGTCGCGCCCCCCGCGCTTCGCGGTGGGTGTGCTGGCAGCCCGAATTCCGCGCGAAGCCGCTCGCGGCCAGCCTCCACTTTCGCGCGGGCGCTCTCGAAGTCATCGCGCAGGCAGTCGCCGCAGAACCTCAGAGCTTCAGCGATGACCGAGCTTTCCTTCTCACAGCGCAAGCAGCGGGCCATTTGCTCAGGATGGCTCGAGGGTGAAATTGACCGACAGCGCCGAGCCCCCCAGCGGCAATGTCACCGTCTGCTGGGCGGGCTTGAAACCGCTGGCGCTGACGGCGATGACGTACGTCTTGTTGGTCGTGAGCCAGAAGCCGTACTTCCCGTTGGCGTCGGTGGTCGTGGTACCAACCAGCGCACCGCCCTGAATCGTCGCCGTTACGGTGGCGCCCGAGATGGGCAGAAAGGCGGTGCTCTGAACCTGGCCGCCCAGGTTGATCGGAGGTGGGGGCGGCGGGCCGACGGCAGTGAGGGCGAAGTTCACGCTCAGATTCGGTTGGGCGGT
>Ga0315296_10005155_pt1 | contig 10503 bp, 5 predicted proteins | sample YL17G14_18_MG_FD_203921 | JGI IMG/M metagenome (GOLD analysis project Ga0315296, IMG submission 203921) | Sediment microbial communities from Yellowstone Lake, YNP, Wyoming, USA - YL17G14_18 | ecosystem: Environmental > Aquatic > Freshwater > Lake > Sediment | place: USA: Wyoming | collected... | reverse complement strand
CAAGCACCACAGGACTGGAACGCTCAGACGGCACGGCCAGGTCGTTACCATCTTGCTGAAGGAGCACCCCTGAGGGCCAGGTCGTGAAAAAAGAGGGTGGGATCGCGCCGCCGCAGCCGCAGTTGTGGTAAATGTGTATCTTGCCATCGAGTGCGCCCACAATTAGGTCGGTTCTACCGTCGTTGTCCCAATCCAGCAGCGCAGGGGTCGCTCGAAATCCTACATCGAGTTCATATATGTCCCACCAGGCCAGTACCCCCCTACCGCCATCAAAGACGGGATTGCTGTCGGTGCCGATGTTGAGGAAGATTTTGATAGTCCCATCAGCCAGGCCTGCCAGCAAGTCCTTGCGGTAGTCGGCATCCCAGTAGACGACCCGAGGAAAGCATCCCAGACAGCCAGCGGTGGGGACCGTCAGGTCGGCACCTTTGGATTGCACATAAAAGTAGTCTGAAAATTGAGGAGCGGACTCGGTTCCCACATTAAGATAAACGCGTACCTTGCCAGGAGGATAGACGCCACTTCCTTGGCCAATTATAAGATCCTTGAGGCTGTCGTTATTCCAATCGACAAAGGATGGCACTGAGTAGCCGGGCACCTCGATGTCAACACCATTGGCTTGAACAATCTCTTCAGGTCCGAGATTGAACAATGAAGTATCAGCAAATCCGTTGGTTGGGGTCATTACCAACCCCGAAACTATGAACGTCACCAGCACTATATGCTTCATCTTACAGTCCCACTTGTGTGAACAAAGAAGGAACGGCCTACAGAATAACTTTTTTCGGGCGGATAGCTTGGCAGGGAACAAAAAGTATTTCATCATCGCCCTACCTTGAACAAACGACAGTGTATCTGATTGGCAGAAAAATGTCAAGAAAAACCGCTTTCAAGGAATCCTGTTTTTTTCTTTGGTCTTGGTTCTAAAAGAACCTATAATTTTACTTCGTAGGAACAAATCGTAATGTGAGTTTAGCCGTCGCCGGCACGGCGACGGACTAATCACCAATTAACTCTATCCAATAGAAAGGAGGCCGAGATGAGCCAAAACAATCGCGCAAACCGCCAGATACATGGCCGCATTAGTCGCCGCAACATGCTTCAAATCGCTACTGGTGCCGCGGCTTTGACGCTTTCTTCTTGTGCCGTGGTGAACAAACGTGTGGAAAAAGTTGTTACTAAAGGTCGCATCAAACAGTCCATCGCTTACTGGTGCTATGAGAAACACTGGAGCCTCGAGCAGACCTGCCGGATTGCCAAGCAGCTCGGCTGCAAAAGCATAGAGCTGGTCGAGCCGAAGTATTGGCCTATGCTTAAGGAGTACGGCCTGGTCTGTGCTATCGCCAACAGCCACTGGTTTGACAAAGGGATGAATAATCCCGAGTACCATGACATGTGCATCGGGAAAATCCGGGACGCAGTCGACGCCTGCGCCGAGTATGGCTTTCCTAATGTCATCACCTTTACCGGCTTCCGCGAGGATATTCCAGACGATGTAGGCATTGGAAACTGCGTCAACGGTTACAAGAAGATTATTGGCTATGCTGAGAAAAAGAAGGTCAATCTCTGCTTAGAGATTCTCAACAGCCGGGTGGACATCGAGATGAAGGGCCATCCCGGCTACCAGGGTGACCACACCGATTACTGCATGGAAATCGTCAAGCAGGTCGGCTCGCCGAGGATGAAGCTGCTGTTTGACATCTATCACGTGCAGATAATGGATGGTGACATTGTCCGCCGAATCCGGCAGTACAAAGACTACATCGGCCACTACCACACTGCTGGCAATCCTGGCCGGGGCGAAATCGACGATACGCAGGAGATAAACTACAAGTCGATTATGCAAGAGATTGCCAGGACGGGCTATACGGGATATGTCGGCCAGGAGTTTATTCCGACCCGTGACCCACTAAAGAGCCTTACCGAAGCTGTTTTGCTCTGCGATGTGTAAACCCTACCACTGAGGTATCGGCTCTCCGCTTGGCCAGCTTAGTTTAAAAGTGTTGCCCGGCGGGTACGCTGAGACCTGCTCGACATGCATGTCCACAAATACGGCGTTGGCGAAACCCTTATTCAAATCTCCGCTTGGCGGACTATGGAAGGTAGCGAAGCAATCCGTCCTGCAGTCAGGTGTCGAACGTAGATTGTTATCATTGATCGCAGCGTTGCTGAGACCCGCAATTGACCAGGTATTTTCCTCAGAGAAGAAAAACACCTGCATAGGACGCTTTACCTGGTTCTCCTTTCGGATATTCTTAATCGTGGTATGGTATTGTGCTGGCACAGCCGACCATGCATCCCCGTTGAGGTAAGAATTCATGCCGTAACTATATTGAGGCTCTATGGGAATCGTTAAACCAGTGCAATAGCGGCAGCCCATCGACCTGGCAACGACATTGAATTCAGGACAGAGGTGAATATCTTTATCCTTCAGGTAGGGCCATAGTACCCCGCCAAGTTCCGGGTTTCGGCGAAGATCCTTGCTTGCATCATGCCATCGGCACGTTCTTCCGCCATCCTTATAGAGCCAGCTAAATGAATAAGGAAAGGAGCCATCGTTGTCGTCAATATACATCCTTGCTGCCAGGCCGTATTGGTTCAAGTCGGACCTGCAAATCATTGCCCTTGCCTGCTTTTTCACTCGCTGAAGAGCCGGCATCAATATAGCCATTAATAGCGCGATGATAGCTATCACCACTAAAAGCTCGATTAACGTGAACGCTTTTTGTTTATTCATAATAGTATCCCTCCCCTGTATATACAGGGCATTCATTATTCTGTATGACGCGTAAAACCAGCGATCTATTCTGTTAGCCTTTGCGTTTTTCCTACTATTTTAACTGCTTTGCTACAAATAATATACCCTAAACCTGATTTTCTTACAATATTGAAAATGTGGGGGAAAAAATATTAGTTCGATGTAACTGCCGCCACGGGTAGATGTAAGAGCTTGTAAAAAAAGAACTTATGCTTTCTTATAATCTTACCAAGACGCTTGCGTAATTTCTCGCCGAAATTTCTTTCTTGAAATAGGGACGGCTAATTTTGTATAAATAAAATTATAGAGTTCGTGTTTTCGGTTTTCTGAGGTGCCGGGTTTTGTAGTTTCTTCTGAAGGAGGAGCTATATGGCATAATGCACGGAGCAGTAGTGGAGGTTTTCTGCCGCAGAATCACGCTTTTTAATCTCAATTAACAACTCATATTGAGCTTTTGCTCGTCCGGCGAAGCATGGCCGGAGTCGCAAAGAAAGGAGGTAGAAAAAATTCAGAATCTTGACTGTCGTCAGACAAGTTTTGAATTTAGAATGAAGAATTCTTAATTCTCAACTGGTCATTCTCAATCGTGTTTTGGCGCGTGGCCAAAGCACAGTCGTTGTTACTGTAATCTCTTTTATAGGAGGACGTATCATGAGAACCCGAATTTTGTTGTGTGCAGGTATTGTTTTGTGTCTGGCCGGCACCCTTCATGCCCAAGCGTCAGCGACATGGACCGGGCCGGATGGCGGCCAATGGAGCATTCCTGATAATTGGGGTGGAGTGATGCCCTCGCCCACGGTTAAGGCTCTTATTCGTAAACCGGGTGCGTGTATAGTTGATTATGGGGAAGCTGCGGCATTTCAGATCGATCTCGCTGGAGGCCCCCTAAAAATAGTCAGCGGAGGAAACCTAACGGTCTACGACTGGTTCATACTGGGTTATGGCGCAGGTGATGTTGGTGAAAATGCCGGTCGTTTAGAGGTGCATGATGGTGGTGTGCTAAATTGCCGTATGCGTCTGTATGTGGGCCGTCAGGGCGAAGGGTACCTGACCGTATATGAGGGTGGAACGGTCAACATACACGCTCAAACGCTCGGTGTCGGTCAGCAGGCGACGGGTACTGGTTTGGTCGAGCTGGAAGGTGGCTCACTGAACCTCCTCGCAGGGACTAGTGCGCAGGGTCTTAATTTGCAACCTGGCAATGGCAGTATGAATTTCCGGGGCGGTACCTTGACACTTCGGGATACGACGCAAAATCGAAGCTATCTTGAGACATGTATTGGCAACAGTAAAATCAAGGCCTATGACGGAGTTGGCCAGGTTGTCGTGGATCCCAATGAAACACCGGGCAGGCTAACGGTAAGGGGTGTTCATCCTCTTAAGCCCTCTCCAAGGGACGATGGGCTTTCCAGCGCCGGCAATGTACAGTTGAGCTGGGTCCTACCTGACCCATGTCAGCCCGGCACACCAGTAACGGTTGACGTATATTTTGGCACGAGTCCCGATATTGGCTCGGTTGATACCCCGAAGATTATCAGTAAGCAAAATGTCACTTCTGTTACGGTTAATACACAACCCAAAAAACGATACTACTGGGCTGTGGATACATATATTGGCAGTCCTGCCGATCCCGTGCTTGGGCCTATCTTTAGCTTTTTCTCAGATAACGTAGCTCCCAGTGTGAACGCCGGCGCGGATGTAGTGACCTGGCTGAAAGATGGTGTCAGAACCGTCAATCTGGATGCAACCGTCACCGATGATGGCGCGCTCGTCCCTTATACTGTGAATTGGACCGTGGTTAGCGAGCCCAACGCAGGGACCGCTGTTATAGCGACAGCCAATGCCGAGGATACGAGTATTACCCTTTCAGCCGTAGGCCAGTATGTCTTGAAGTTGGAGGCCTTTGACGGTGAATACACAAGTTCCGACACGGTCACGATCAACGTGTATAATAACAGTTGTGAAGCAGCCCAGTCACTGCCGAACTATGTACCTTTGGTAGGAGATCTCAACGGGGACTGCAAGGTCGATGATGCTGATCTGGCATTGCTGCAGGAAAACTGGCTGAAGGATAATTCGCTTACCGAAGAGTGGTTCAAAGTTGAGTAACTGAGATTACCATTTGCTTGAGCTTACCAGGGCGTTTGATACGTGTTTCAAACGCCCTGGCTCATTTTTGATGTATGGTAAGGATTTCCCTATCTGCTTGGTACTATTACAGAGCAAATAAAGCCGATGGATTCTGAAAATAAGAGGGATTTCCCTTGAAGTAAAGGTGGCTGATTTGGTATAAATATATGTGTTGATATTTGTGGATTTTGATTCACTAAGATGGTGTATTCTTACAATTTTTTTCCTGGAGGGAGGAGTTATATGGTGTAAGGCGCAGACTCAGCGGAGTTTTTCTACCGCAGAATTAGGATATTTATATCTCAATTTAGATTTTTGAAGGAAGGAGGTAGAGTCAAAAAGAATTGAGAATTCAGAAGCCTTCCCCCGAGCACAGTCGAGGGGTCAGAATTGAAAATTGTTCTGCATTCTAAATTCTGTCTTCTGTTTTGGTGTGTAGCCAGAGCACGTGTATTGCTGTTTTAACTTCTTTTTTAAAGGAGGATTATTATGTGCAGAAAATCGATTTATTTAATTTCTTTTGTTTTGGTGCTGGGCCTGGCTGGTAACGCCATGGCCCAAGACTGGAAAGACTGGGACGATGGTCACCCAGGCGATCACTTATGGAGCAGCCCAGCGAACTGGAATCCCGATGGTCTGCCCACCATGGTCGGCAGCTCGAACAATCGCACCAGAATAGAGTCAGGAAGCGGAGGCGGAAACTACCCGATTCTTGATTCGACCATTTTTGCCGTCGATACAAATGGCGCCTTTGCCGACAGGCTCTACGTTGGTAACGAGCAGGGCGACGGCAGCACTGCCAAACTGTGGGTAATGGATGGTGCTAAACTGACGATTGGTGACGATCTTAATATAGCTTACAATGATAACTCTCATGGGATATGTTATGTCAGCGGCAGAAATACAGTTATAGAAATTTTGGACGGTATGAAGGTTGGGCGAAGGGGTGATGGAACCCTCATGATGACCGGCGGTACGATTAACGTTGGTGGCAACATTGAGATTCCAAGTCAAACCGGTACCCAGTCTCTCAATATCGGTCATCTACAATTATATGGGGGCACTATTAACTGCGCCGTATTAACGATGAGGCCGGATAGTTATAGTACAGGCACGATGGACGTCAGAGCCGGTACACTGATAATAAACGGCGATGCTGTCTCGACCGTCCAGGGATACATCGACAACGGTTGGATTACCGCCTATGACGGAAACGGTACGTTGTATCTGGATTATGACATTACGAATCCCGGCAAAACCACGTTGAAGGCTACCCACAGGCTTAATCCGAATCCGGCCGACGGTGGTTTAGTAGCAGCAGGCGAGGTTGAGCTGAGCTGGACTTTGCCCGACCCGTGTGTGCCTGGCCAGCCGGTACTGGTTGACGTTTACTTTACCGACGACCGAAGTAAGCTGGAATATTTTACCGACCCGGCAGCCATTCAGGTTGTTAGCCAGCAGAAAGTCACTTCTGTTGTCGTACAGACTCAGCCAAAGAAACAGTACTACTGGGCTGTGGATACCTATATCGGCGATCCCAATGATCCGATTTTGGGATCTATCTTTACCTTTATTGCAGATAATGCGCCTCCCGTAGTAGATGCAGGTGCGGATGTAGTCACCTGGCTGCAAGACGGTGTCAGGACCGGCAACCTGGACGCAACCGTCACCGAAGATGACGCTTATACGGTGCAGTGGACGGTGGTTAGTGAACCCAGTGCAGGGGCTGCTGTTATAGAGACATCGACTGCCGAGGATACGAGCATTACCTTGACAGCCCTGGGCGAGTATGTCTTGCAGTTGGAGGCCTTTGACGGTGAATACACCGGTTCGGACACGGTCACGATCAACGTGTATAACGACGGTTGTGAGGCAGCCCAGTCACTGCCCGATTACGTGCCGTTTCCCGGAGACGTCAATGGTGACTGCATCTTCGATCAGCTCGATTTGGATATATTGAATGAAGACTGGCTGAAAGATAATTCACTTACTGAAGCTTGGTTCAAGGTCGAGTAACTGAAATTGCTATCTAATTGAGCTTACCAGGGCGTTTGAAACGTGTTTCAAACGCCCTGGCTCATTTTTGATGTATGGTAAGGATTTCTCTGTCTGCTTGGTACTATTACAGAGCAAATAAAGCCGATGGATTCTGAAAATAAGAGAGATTTCCCTTGAAGTAAAGGTGGCTGATTTGGTACAAATATGTCTATGGAGGTCTGCGGGTCTGGGCATCCGGAGAACCCAAATTCTATGATATTTTGGAGGGGAGTTGAAGTTTGTGGCGTGGAAGTTTTAACCGCCTAATTGATAGCTCAGATTGGGCTCTTGAAGGAAGGAGGTAGAAAATCAGACCATATGTTCGGTCTTCTGTATTCTGAGTTAGTGTTTTGGCGTGTTGCCAAAGCACGTGTATTGCTGTTTTAACTTCTTTTTTAAAGGAGGATTATTATGTGCAGAAAATCGATTTATTTAATTTCTTTTGTTTTGGTGCTGGGCTTGATCGGCAATGCCAGCGGGCAGATGGGCTTGAAAGCCAGCAAGCAGTCACCTGTCGAGTTTTTGCTCGACCACCTCGGCGTGAAAGCAGCGGCGAACTTTGACATGGCCGCTTACCTCGAACAGCTCTCCGCGAAAGGCAAGGAGCGCGGCTACAAGGAATTCGTCTATAAACAGACGCCGCAAGGGGAACTGCGGATGTATTTCGCGATGCCAGCGGACTGGTCGCCGAACGACAAGCGGCCGGCGGCGATTTTCTTCTACGGCGGCGGCTGGATCGGCGGCAACGTCTTCGCGCTCCACGAGGAGGCAGAATACTTCGCCAAGTGCGGCGTCGTGGCCGGCATGGCGGACTACCGGGTGCGCAATCGACACGGTGTCATGCTCGACAAATGCGTCGAAGACGCCCGGAGCGCAGTGCGCTGGGTGCGAGCCAACTGCAGGAATCTCGGCGTGGACCCCAAACGCGTCATCGCGGGAGGCGGGTCGGCGGGTGGGCATATCGCGGCCTGCACGGCCATCATCGACGCGCCGGACAGCGACACCGACGATTTGCGCGTTTCATGTATACCCGACGGGCTGCTTCTCGCTTACCCTGTGCTCAATCTCGTGGCCGGCAGATGGTCGCACGCCAAGGAGGAGCTGTCTAAGCGTGGTATAGGGGAGGATCTGGCCAACAAGCTTTCGCCCTCGCGGCACGTGACCAAGGCGTGGCCACCGACAGTGTTGTTTATCGGCACGGCCGACATCGGGTTGACCAACGGGGTCTTGTTTCACAACAAAGCCAAGGAGGCCGACGTAACTGTCGAATTGTATCTGGCAGAGGGCCGTGGCCACGGAGTCAGGAGAGTCGTGAACAGCGGGCCGCGGGATTTCATCTCGTCGAAATACGCTGCGGACTTCTTCATGCGCGCCGGCGTGATGGACAAGGGTCCGCTGCCCGATGCGCCGCCGGGGGAGTGGCAGAAATACAACGGCGAGCCGATCGAAACGATACTGATCAGAACGAACGTGAATCCCACGCGGATGATGCTCAGAGGCCGCGCCGGTAAAACCAAACCGAAGGAACCCGCTCAGCGCGAGCCGAGCGAGGCACAGCTCCAACAAATGCTCCAACGTTTCCCCGCCGCCGACTTGAACAGGGACGGCAACCTCACCCTTGACGAATTCCGCGAGTTCCGTCGCAAGATGCGGACAGGCGGCACGGCGGCTTCCTCCCGCCCATCCACTGCATCCACTGCGGCCGCCAATGCCCCGCCCACCCGTGCGGCCGACGCCTCTGCCGCAGGTCCGGTAGACGTTCAGATTACGTCGGACAAGCCGGTGCCCGTGAACCCCCGGGTATACGGCTGGGCATGCTCGAAGATATTCGGAGAAGACTTTGTGGACACGCCGGAAAAAATCGACGCGATCGCGGAACTGAAGCTCAAGATCTTTCAGTATGGCGGCGGCTCGGGCTGTTACTATCACCACCCGAAGGGTATGGGCGGACTCAACATCCGGCCGGAGGAGGCCGCGAAGTCCAAACACGCTGGAGACCCGATGCATTACACCACCATATTTGCTTCGGGGCCGGACCACTTCGAGCAGTATATCCAGTTCGTGAAGGCGTGTGAGGGCGAGGCGATGTTCGTGGCGAACATCCTCAACGGAACCGTTGCCGAACTGGAGGAATACCTCAGCCGCCTCAAGGACGCTGGGATTCCCATCGCGTGCGTGATTCTTGGCCAGGAAATGCACCTGGGTCAGGCGCGCTCCCTCGGCCTGGAGGGTTACATCGAGCGCATCAAGCCGTACATCGCGATGCTCCAGGCGAAGTACCCGCATGTGCCGATCGTGGTGCACAGCACACCCGTGGGCCGCGTGGTTGAACGCGCGACGGCCTCGTTCCACGAGTGGAACCGGCAACTGGCGAAGCTGCCGGGCATCAGTGGCTTCTCCCAGTACGGCTGGCTGGAATTCGGCACCGAGGTCCGACGATTGCGCGGCGCGGCGGCCCAGACGCCCGACGAAAGGTGGCGGCAATACGACGAGTTCACCCGCACGTTTCCCGACCGGCAGTTGCCGGTCTATCAGCGGGATTGGGGCGGCGACAAGAAGATGTACATGACCCAATGGGGAACACACCTCGACAGGAATACGCCCGTGCAGGGGCTGCACATCGCCAACTTCTATTTTTTCCTGGCCCAGTACAATGCGGCACACGACGATTACTTCGCTATGGCCACATTGTCCCAGACCCTGGTGGAAGACATGTCTAAGGAGTCGCGCCGAACCAGCGTGATCTACAAGGACAAAATCGCGCTGCTGACGCCCTACCTTTACACCAAGCCGTTTCGCCATCTCTTCAGCGGCGACAAGAAGCTGCTTGCCGCCTCGGTCAAGGCAGCGGAGAACGGCGCCAAGGCGGAAACCGTCAAGGCCCTCGCCGCGGCTGGCCCCGACGGCCGAAAATACCTTTACATGCTCAACAGCGGGCCAGCGGTTCCGCTGGGCAAAGTGGCGGTGGACGGCAATCCGCTGCCGGCCGAGCTGCGTGTCCAGGTCGAGTCGGTCTTTGGCGATGCGGTCGCGGCTCGCGCCGGCTCGGCCCCCGTCAAGACCTTCACGGGCGAAAGAGAGTTGCGCGAACTCATGCTCGAGCCTTGGAGCCTTACCGTCCTGATTATGCCGATGCCTACGATTTCTTACACCTCGATTTAGGGCTCATTTTCATCCTTCGTAGTATGACTTCTACAGGGAGTAGATTGAGCATTGAAGGAGGAAAAAGGCAAAATCAAATCCTTAAGAATGGTATTAAATGGTCGCAAAATCTCATGGGTTGATATTTTATGCTTCGTTTTGTTTTCGTTCTTCCTAATAGGACTACTACGGAGAACATAAAGGTTGTCTGAGACAGGTTTTGGGTCTGGGCGAACAGGGAGGTTCCGGTTCTGTCAACCTGGAAGGTGGTACCATAAACCTTTATCAAAGCCCCTTGAGTTTGAGTCTGTATAATGGCAAGGCCAGCATAGATTTTTGGGGCGGTACCTTGACACTTCGGGATACGACGCAAAATCGAAGCTATCTTGAGACATGTATTGGCAACAGTAAAATCAAGGCCTATGACGGAGTTGGCC
>Ga0315296_10005154_pt1 | contig 10504 bp, 10 predicted proteins | sample YL17G14_18_MG_FD_203921 | JGI IMG/M metagenome (GOLD analysis project Ga0315296, IMG submission 203921) | Sediment microbial communities from Yellowstone Lake, YNP, Wyoming, USA - YL17G14_18 | ecosystem: Environmental > Aquatic > Freshwater > Lake > Sediment | place: USA: Wyoming | collected... | reverse complement strand
AAAACTTGCCCATTTTGAGCTCAAATATTCAAACCCAGAAATCAAAATTTTTAAAGTCCTTTTCTAAATTTTTATATTTCAAATGGTAAAATCTATCTATGGCGATATTGCCAAAACTTCCCTTCGAGCGTATTTTGAAGAAGGCCGGAGCAAAGAGAGTCTCTCAATCAGCCTTGGATGAGATGGCCAAGGTGATGGAAGACCAACTCTTTCAAATAGCAAAGGAGGCCGCCTTGCTGGCCAAGCATGCTGGCAGGAAGACCATCTTGGATGAGGACATCCGTCTTGCACGAAGAAAATTTTAACTTTAATATTTCTAATATAATTAGCGGTTAAATGACTCTAGAAGAGATTTTAACAGAACTGGAAAAGCACACAGGATCTTCTAGAGAAGAATTGATGAAAAAGATTGAACAAAAGAAGCACGAATTTTCTGACTTAGTTTCTCTTGAAGGAGCAGCACATCTTGTCGCAAATGAGGTTGACCTAGATCTTCTCGAAAAAAGGAGGCGCAAGCTCGAAATCAAAAATGTCATCTCCGGTATGAGAAATGTCAATTTGATAGGCAGGATTTTCAACATCACACCAATCGTAGAGTTCATGCGTCAAGACAGTACAAGAGGTAAGGTTGCTAATATTTTTGTGGGTGATGACACGGGATTTGTGAGAATCCCCCTTTGGAACGAACAAGCCAAACTCGTTGAAAATGGAGACCTAAAGCTAGGCGACTCTGTTCAAGTAACCAATGGCATGGCAAAGGAAGGAATTTATGGCGGGGTTGAGGTTGCAATCGGCAAATATGGAACCATCAATAAGATAGAATTGGAAGACCTTCCGACCTTGGACAATCTGAGGAAGAAATATTTAACGCCAAGTTTAGAAAGGACATCGATAAAAGATTTGGCACCTGGAAAGGCTGAAATCCTAGGAATAATAGTTCATGTCTTCACAGGCAAAATATTCTTCGATATTTGTCCTACTTGCGGTAACACTTTAATCAAAAATGAACAAAAGTCAGCTTGCTCCCAGCACGGGGATGTAGAACCATCCCAAGCCCTTTTGATAACAGCAATATTCGATGATGGAACCGCCAATATAAGAACTGTCTTCTTCAGAGACCAAGCAGAAAAAATCTTGCAGCTCTCAACAAAAGACCTAAAACAAATAGAGGAAGAAAAAAGGCATGATTTAATCAAGCAAAGACTGTTGGGCAAAAAATTACAACTCACTGGTAGAGTTAAAAAGAATAAAATATTCGACAGAATAGAATTTATAGTGTCCGAGGTTAAAGATTTAAATGTATTGGAGGAGAGTAAAAGATTAGCGAGGGAATTGGGTGGGTAAATGAATAAGAAAAAAGAGTTTGTACTTGAAGACATTCCTGGTGTCGGAGAAAAAATTGCTGAAAAACTGAGGGAGATAGGGTATACAGATCCCATGGCAATTGCTGTTAGTTCAGCGAGTGAGCTTGCTACAATTGCCGAGATTGGCGAGGGGCAAGCGGCCAAGATAATAAACTCAGTAAGGGAAATGCTTGAGATCGGATATGAGACGGCAGACAAGATTTTGGAAAGAAGAGCGAATGTAGTCAAAATCACGACAGGCTCCAAGAATTTGGACAACTTGTTAGGCGGAGGAATTGAGACTCAGGCAATTACTGAAGCATATGGCGCGTATGGTTCGGGCAAGACTCAGCTTGGCTTTCAACTTGCTGTGAATGCCCAATTGCCCAGAGAAAAAGGAGGTCTTGCTGGAAATGTTCTTTGGATAGACACGGAAAATACATTCCGTCCAGAGAGAATCGTCCAAATTGCAAAGGGACTCAAGCTAGATTCCGAAAAGACGCTCAAGAACATTTTTGTGAGCAGGGCTTTTAATACCGAGCACCAGATATTCCTTGTTGAAAAAGCCCCTGAGATGGTTGAACAAAATAACATAAAACTAATAATTGTTGACAGTCTGACTTCTCACTTCCGTGCAGACTTTGCTGGAAGAGGAGAGCTAGCAGGGAGGCAACAAAAGCTGAACAAGCATTTGCACCACCTACAGAGGCTTGCTGATGCTTTCAACTTGGCGATTTATGTGACGAACCAAGTCATGGCAGACCCATCAGTTCTTTTCGGCGACCCAACTAGGGCTGTCGGTGGACATGTTTTGGCACACATGAGCACCTATAGACTTTATCTGAGAAGAGGAAAAGAAGGAATGAGAGTTGCCAAGATGATTGATGCTCCAAACCTTATGGAGGGGGAGTGCGTTTTCAAGATAACAGAAGAAGGACTGAAAGACCCCCCTAGCCAATGAATTTCTAGAGCTCAAAGAAGCCTTTCGTGCAATAGAGAACAAATTTATTTTTCGCACGATATCTACTCTTTATGCAGATGATTAAGCAGGGGGCCGAGGCTATTCTCTATCTTGATGAATTTGAAGGTCAGCAGGTTCTTGTGAAAGAAAGAATCAAAAAAACCTACAGGATATCTCAGATTGACGACAAGTTAAGAAAGCTCAGGACTAGGGAAGAGGTCAAGCTCTTGACAGAGGCCAGAAAGGTTGGCGTGATGACCCCAAAAATCCTGCATGTCGATTATGAAAACTACAAGATAGCCATGGAGTTTATCACTGGCAAAAGGCTGAAGGAATTCTTCGCAGAAGCAGATAAAAAAACTGTTAAAAAGGTGTGTTTTGAGGTCGGTCAACTGGTAGGAAAGCTTCACTCAGCTGGAATAATCCATGGCGACTTGACAACGTCGAACCTGATACTGAGAAATGAAGATATCTACTTCATCGATTTTGGTCTTGGCCAGTTTTCGAGGAGAATAGAGGACCAGGGCATAGATATCAATTTACTATTTGAAGCTCTCAGATCAACACATTTTAAAATATTAAAATATTGCTGGCAAAGTATAGTTAAGGGTTACAAACAAGAATATAAGAATGCAGAACAAGTTTTAAAGAAGGTGGAAGAAATTGAAACTAGGTCTAGATATGTTGAAAGAAAGGCTAAAAGGCAAGGACAAATACGAGACAGCTGAAAACTGCTCCATAGCCGGCATAGCCGTGGGGGTAGTGGTAATTTCCATAGGATTTTTGCTTTCAATTTTTAATCCCAAAGGATTTTCAGTGATTTTGCTCATGTCAGGAAGTCTCTTGAGCTTTGTTTCAACAGTCGCCCTTATTTTTGTTTGGCTTATAAGAGAATTGAAAGGTTGATCAAATGGCGCGTATTTATTCAAGAAAAAAAGGAAAGCACGGCAGTAAAAAGCCACCAGTGAAAATTTTTCCCAAATGGGTCAAACTCAAGAAAGACCAAGTGGAAAAGCTCGTAGAAGATTTTGCAAGACAGAGAATGACCCCAGCACGAATAGGGTTGGTTTTGCGCGATCAATATGGTATTCCAGATGTAAAGGCCGTGACGGGCAAGGCAATAAGCGACATTATGAGACAAAAAAATATCTATCCAGAACTTCCAGAGGATATGATAAGCTTGTTGAAGAAAGCAGTGATTTTAAGAGCTCACTTGGAGAAAGGTAAGGCTGACAAGCAATCCCTGAGAGGTCTTGAGAATCTAGAATCTAAAATAAGGAGACTTGGCAAATACTATTCAAGAAAGGGAGTTCTTCCACCAGACTGGAGGTATTCGCCTGAAAAAGCAAAATTAATCGTGCAGAAGTGATAGCTTGTTCCTTGAGGAGATTGAGAGGACATCAAAAATATTCAAGTCTATCATCAAGCATAAAAAGGTAAAATTGTTCTCACACCTCGATGCCGATGGTTTAACCTCTGCTTCGATAATATCAAAAATGTTACTGCGAGCTAATGTCAATTTTGAACTGAGAATTTTGAAACAACTTACAGTTGACATAGTAAAGAAATTAAAGTTTGCTGAAGACGATGTTCTGTTTTTTACTGATATGGGAAGCGGCCAGTTAGATTTACTAAAGGAATTCTTTAATAAAACGCAAGTTTTTGTCATTGACCACCATGACCCACTAAATATAAACAACATGAACTTGTTTCACATAAACCCACTTCTGTTTGGCGAAGAGGAAATATCTTCCTCCATCATATGCTATCTTTTTGCAAAAAATTTCTCAATTAGCAATACAGACCTAATTGATTTAGCTATAGTTGGAGCAGTTGGTGATGAACAAGAATTTACGGGTTTGCCAAGAAAAATCTTAGAGGAAGCAGAAACTCTGGGGAAAATAACAATCATGAAGGGCATAAGACTATATGGGAGAAACAGTAGGTCAATCCACAAATCTCTCGAATATAGTTTCGATCCATTTATCCCAGGGATAAGTGGTTCTGAGTCTCAAGCCATACAATTCCTATCTGAACTAGGAATTGTTGTGAAAGAGAATGATGAATGGAAAAAATTAAAAGACTTAACTATCGAAGAACAGCAAAAGCTTGCCTCCGCCATTATTATGGAAAGACTTAAAGTGTCTCACCCAGATGCAGCAGACATATTTGGTGAGATTTATACGATTTTAGACAGGCCAGAAGAACTTCAGGACACAAAGGAATTTGCCACGATTCTGAATGCATGCGGTAGGACTAATAATATGCCGTTTGGCATCAGGCTCTGTCTGAACGACAATTCTATAACAGAAAGGATATGGGATATTCTCGAAGGATATAAAAAAGAAATAAGCGATGGTCTGAACCTAGTCAAAGAGGGAGATTTAGTCCTTTCCATGCCAAATGCAAATTTTATCATTGCTGGCAATAGGATTACAGATTCCTTAATTGGTACCATAACTTCAGTCGCACTTAATTCCAACATTTTTGATATAAATAAACCAATTTTTGGTCTTGCAGAAACTGAAGAAGGAAAAGTGAAAATTTCAGCTAGGGCGTCAAGGCACATTAAAGATATAAATTTAAGAGAGATTCTTCTTTATACTACAGCAAAGCTGAAAGGCGAGGCAGGGGGGCATAAATACGCAGCAGGAGCTTTAATAGATAAAAACTTACAAAAAGATTTTGTAGATATTATTAATGATAAGTTAGGTGAGATGTTTGGTAAAGAAAAAAGCTAAAGCGAAGGAATGGTATGCGATAATTTCTCCAAAGCTGTTTGGCGAGAAGGAGATAGGGAAAACATTTGCAAGCGAGCCCAAACTGCTTATTGGTAGAAAGGTTTATCTTAGTGTCCTAGAACTGGCCGACAATATCAACAAGTATTACATGAAGGTATCTTTCAAGATTACTAGAGTAGAAGGAAATAAAGCATTCACAGAATTCTATGGTTCCGAGTGCATGCAAGATTACATCTCTAGGATGGTTGTCAGAAGGGTAAGGAGAATAGATACAGTCCAAAACTTAATGACAAAAGACAATGTTTTGGTGAGGGTCAAAGGAATTGCTGTTATTTCAAGGCGAGCAAAGAGCAGTATTGAAGTAAAGATGAGTAATAGGATAAAAGAGAAGTTAAAACAGGAAGTGGAAAATTCAACAATAGACGACTTCATCAATAAGCTCCTTTCTGATGAAATAAAAAACAAAGTCTTGTCTGAGGCAAGAAAAATCTATCCTGTAAGGAATTTTGATATCAGGAAGGTGGAAGTACCACCTGCAAAAGAAACGGTGCAAAAAAGTTGAAGGCCAAGAGCAAAAGGACAATCAAGGTTATTGCATGCATTATCTTACCCGCATGTTTTTTGTTTATTTTTTCCACAATTGCCTGAACAACCAACCCACCATCTAATATACTTATGGGCAGACTATTGAAGACAGCTATTGCATAGTTTATTATCCACATCCAGGTCAGCAACCCAAATAGAGAATTAAGTTTTGTGGCTTCGACTCTGGTGACGGGTTGGTAGATTATGCCAAGATATGGAACCGTCTTATTTTCTGGATTTGAGCCGAGCACTATATCAAACCGAGTGCCATTTGCAACTAAAGACACCTTGTCACCCGGCTTTGCCTTTCCCATTTCATCTGAAAGATAGTTCATACCTCCAAAAAATTCGTTGTATGTTGCCTTTACTGGCTTGCCATTTATTTCTGTGATTACCATGCCAGCTTTTAGGCCAAACTGTTCAGCAGGACTTGTCATGTTTATTTCATTAAGCATGATTGGACCAGGCACAAAATATGGCCAAATTATTGTTGATGTACCATAAAACAAAATCAAATATACTAGAAAATTGGCTAAGCTTCCTGCGGCAAATACCCTAAATTTGCTTATGAGTCTCGATTTTTTCAATTGTTTTTCGTCAGGTTCGACAAAAGCCCCTGGCAAAATCACCAAAAGCAAAAGGCCAGTCGCTTTTACTCTTATTTTCTCAACCCTGCTCATGATGCCATGAAACATTTCATGTGGAACAAGCACAGACATAATAGCCATCAACCAAAACCAAAATGGCATTAATATATATCCCGGCCCAGCCTCAACTTGAGATTTAGCTGATGGCAATAGAAACCCAACTCCCGGTATTGTAACAGCGCCAGTGATTATCAACTCTGAATATTTGACTAACGAGATAATACCTTCAAACATCAAAAAAATGATGACAAAAATTCCTATAGTGCCTAATATTTTCCAAAATAACATTAGTTTCGATAGTTTATCTAAAATTCTTATACCAACTTTTGTTCTTCTTATGAGCATCAAACCCTGAACTTCTATATTCTTTCTATCTTTGTATATTATCAGGAATAAGATTCCAAAGAAAATGAAAACTGAGAGCGAATAGAAATCCATTTGCATCCACCAAGGTTTAAAGAAAATATTGTGCTTTCAGTATATAAATTGGACAAAACAAATATATATTAAAGGCCCAATTTATTCTTTATCTAATATCATTTTTGGCGATCTTATGGATAAAATACCAACCGACATTAAACTAACTATTTCTAAAATCAAGAAAAGGGACGGAAGGATTGTTGATTTCGATCAAAACAAAATAGTGCAAGTAATCTTTAAAGCAGCCGAGGCTTCTAGACCGACCAATCTTGAAATGTCCCAAAAGACAGCAAAAATAACCTTTTCAAGGCTAGAAAAACTAGGAAAGACATTTGATCCAGAAGAAATCGAAAAGATAGCAAAAGAGGTGCTTGCTGGAGAAGGGTATGATGATATAGCAAAAATTTTCAAATTAACTCCTACTAAAAATTTGACTGAGGAAAGACTTGCCGTACTAATTTTTGATGTTACAAAAAGCATGAGGCTAGAAAATAGAGAAATGGCCAAAAGGGTCGCATCTTATGTCGTAGAGCAGTTGGAGAAAAAATTTAACGGACATACAATACCGACTGTCGAAGATGTTCAAAACGAGGTGGAGAAAGCTCTCATCGAGATGGGTCATATAAAGACAGCAAAATCGTACATTTTGTACAGGCAAAAGAGGTCTGAGATTAGGAAGTTGAGAGTGGCTTTAGGTATAGAAGATGATATGAAACTGCCTTTAAACACTCTAATCATTTTTACGACTAGATATCTCAGAAAAAATGAAAATAGGCAGATAATTGAAACACCAAGACAATTATTCATGAGAGTTTCAAAAGCAATAGCTGAGGTCGACAAACTGTATGATCCAAATGCGAATGTTGAAAAAACAGCAGATGAATTCTTCGATATGATGACAAGCTTTGAGTTTCTACCCAATTCCCCAACGCTTATGAATGCTGGCACAAACATGGGTCAGCTGTCAGCCTGTTTTGTCGTTCCAGTTGAAGATTCTATCACATCAATATTTGACGCCATCAAGATAGCTGCGCTTATACACAAGAGTGGTGGTGGCACTGGATTTTCTTTCTCAAAATTAAGACCAAAAGGTGATATAGTCAAGAGCACAGGAGGAATTGCCTCAGGTCCAATTTCCTTCATGAAAATTTTCGATTCAGCAACAAATGAGATAAAGCAAGGTGGAAAAAGGCGGGGGGCAAACATGGGTATACTTAGAGTAGATCATCCAGACATCCTCGACTTCATAGTCGCCAAGGAAAAAGAGAGAATTTTAAGCAACTTCAATATCTCTGTAGCAATAACCGACAAATTTATGGATGCAATCATAAACAACAAAGAATACGAATTGATTAACCCAAGAAACAAGCAGGTTATAAGCAGACTGAGTGGAAGTGCTGTCTGGAATCTAATAGTGACAATGGCTTGGAAGACAGGAGATCCTGGCGTAATATTTATTGATAGAATAAATAAAACTTTCTCTAACCCCGTTCCAAGTCTAGGGCCGATAGAGTCAACAAACCCATGTGTTGTTGGGGATACTTTAATTCCCACTGAGCATGGGCTAATGAGAATGAAAGATTTAGTAGAAAAATATCCTGATGGGAAAATTAAAATCGGGACTGATAATAGGGTTCCTATTCAGATTATTAATCGCGATGGAACAATAAGTCTGATGCAAAGCATGCAAGAAGGGGTTAATTTTCATATAATTTCTAAATCTTTTTGCACTGGATTGAAGGAAGTTTATAAGTTAGTAACAGGATCTGGTTATGAATTGATTGCAACAGCGGACCATCAAGTGTTAACTGATAAAGGTTGGGTTGAATTAGTTGACCTGGATCCATTAGAACATAAAGTTTTAATTCAATCTGGTAAAGGTAAATTTAGTGACAATTACGAATTACCGTTTGAAGTGAAAAATGAATTTATTGGAAAAAACGGTAGAAAGTATAGCTTGAATTTACCGAACAAATGGTCTAAAGAATTGGGTCAAGTCCTTGGTTGGTTAGTCGGTGATGGTTGGCTTAGAGACGGGGATAAAAATTGTAGGGTTGGTTTTACATTTTCTAATGAGGATAGAGAGGTTTTAGAATATCTTAAACCAATAATCAACAACTGGTACAGTTCTGATGTAAAAGAAATTGAAAGAGAGAATGCAGTTCTTCATTTGTCATATCATTCGAAATATTTTGCTGATTTCTTCAAGAAGCTTGGGGTGAAGACTGTATGCGCAGAGGAAAAAGTCGTGCCCGAAAGCATTTTCACTGCTCCGAAAGAAGCTGTCATTGGGTTTTTGCAAGGTCTGTTCAGTGCTGACGGCACAGTTAATTTCAGGGAAGGACACTCTTCGTATGTGAGGCTGACATCCAAATCAAGGGAGCTACTTAAGAATGTGCAATTGATTTTGCTGAATTTAGGGATAAAGTCAAGAATTTATGATAGGTGTAGAAAAGAACACACATGCTTTAGCTATGTGACAACTGGCGGAAAATTAAGAGAATACAAAAGCGATGGAGTCTGTTATGAATTGGAAATAAGCAGGGAGAGTGTGATAAAGTTTCTAAGTGACGTTGTATTTCTGTGCAACAAAAATCAGAAAAAGATTGAGAAGTTTGACCAAAAAGGATTTTATGCCGATGTTTTTTGCGAAAGAATAAAAGAGATTACTCCAAACGGAAAAGCAACCGTTTATGATTTAACGGAGGAAAAAACCCTGAGCTTTATCACGAATGGTTTGTTATCACTGGATTGCGGCGAGCAGCCTCTCTATTCCTTTGATTCATGCAATCTCGGTTCAATCAATCTCTCAAAAATGCTTAAAGATGGAGAAATAGATTGGGACAAACTAAGAGATACTGTGATGAAGGCAGTTCATTTTCTCGACAATATAATCGATGCGAACAAGTATCCTGTGCCAGAGATTGAGGCCATGACAAAATCTATAAGAAGGATTGGTCTTGGTGTAATGGGATTTGCCGATATGTTAATTCAACTTGGAATTCCTTATAATTCGGGGGCAGCAATTAAAATAGCAGAATCTATCATGAAGTTTATTACTGACGAGGCAAGGAAAGCCTCTATCAGTTTAGCAGAAGAAAGAGGATCGTTTCCAAAGTTCAAAGAAAGTATTTGGCCAAAACTTGGTTACAAGGCTATGAGAAATTCAACAGTGACAACAATAGCACCAACCGGGACTATAAGTGTGATTGCTGGCTGCTCTTCTGGTATAGAGCCGTTATTTGCAATCTCGTATATGAGAAATGTTTCTGAGAGTTTGGGTGAAAACCTGATTGAAACTAATTCACTATTCGAGAAGATTGCCATTCGAGATGGATTCTATTCAGAGGAATTGATGAAAAAGATTGCAGGTGTCTGGTCAATTCAACACATCGAGGAAATTCCAGAAGAGGTCAGAAAAATCTTCGTGACCGCCCATGACATTTCTCCGGAATGGCATGTTAGGATGCAAGCAGCATTCCAAAAATATACTGATAATGCGGTCTCTAAGACAATTAATTTTCCATTCAATGCAACACCGCAAGATGTTGAAAAAGCATATTTGCTGGCATATCAATTGGGATGCAAAGGAATAACAGTTTACCGTGACAAGTCAAGAGAAAACCAGGTTATAACAACAGTGAGGACTCCAGAAGAGCAAACAAGGATAGTTGAGTTTCCGATAGAAGTTCCAGAAGATTATAATGGTGGTTGTGAGACCTGCGAGGCCTAAGCTTTCTTACATTTTACTCCTTTTGGCGTATCTTCTAGAACAAAGCCAAGCTTTTTTATTTTCTCTCTGATACG
>Ga0315296_10005153_pt1 | contig 10504 bp, 12 predicted proteins | sample YL17G14_18_MG_FD_203921 | JGI IMG/M metagenome (GOLD analysis project Ga0315296, IMG submission 203921) | Sediment microbial communities from Yellowstone Lake, YNP, Wyoming, USA - YL17G14_18 | ecosystem: Environmental > Aquatic > Freshwater > Lake > Sediment | place: USA: Wyoming | collected... | reverse complement strand
CAGGGGCAAGGCACACCCCGGAAACGCGCACCGGTTCCCCGACACCGCAAACAGTCTCTTGACGGTCGCTACGCCTGGTCCAGCCATCAGTACTCCCTTTCGACCCGCCTACCGCCCGATGCACGAGTGATCCAACCTGATCCCGCCCTCTTCTCCCCCGGCTACTGTCTACCCCTCATTCAGCCCATCCAGCCAGCCCCGCACCCGCTCTGCATCGGGGTCCTCGATGGCCTCGTAGATCTCCAGCGCCTGCTCCCACAGTTGGCGGGCGCGCGAAGTCGCCTAGCTGCTCGGCTAACGCGCCCAGGTTGGCCGCAGCAGTTCCCTCCATCCGCCGGTCGCCGATCTCGCGGGCCACGGTGAGTGCCTGAACGTAGTACACAATCGCCCGCCAGCCCTACCAGGCCCACCGCCTGCCCGCTCCCGGGCCGGAGCAGTTCGTCCAGTTCGTCCAGGTACGTGTCGCGCCCGGTGAAGGTGGGCAGGTCGGGCGGCAGTTGGAAGGGGCGGGGAGCCTCGGCGGGGCTGGCGGGATACTCCCGCCCCACCACCGCCATCACCCGCGCCCACCACGCCTGCACGTAGTCGGCGATCAAGGGGATGGTCTCGCGCGTGAGCCGGTTGGCGCGCGGGATGCGGATGTGCGCTTTCTCCCGCTCGCGCCAGCCGGGACTGGCATCGTCCAGCCCGCGCAGGTAGGGCTGCACCCACAGCCAGTAGGCCGTGTCTTCCCGGGCGTCGTACACGACGTACATCACCGGCTCGGGACGGTGGAGGAAGTAGTTAGCGGTGGTGACTTTGCAGTAGTGGAGCACGTCGTCGCCGGAGGTTCTCAGGTGGTCGGTGGCCTTGAGTTGCACGGCGAACTCAAGCCCGGACACGTCCTCCCCGGCGACGATTTCGACACGCACGTCGAGGCCATAGTCGTCCTCGACGCGGCGGCAGAGCCACTCAGTGGGGAAGATGGACTCGACGTGCTGGCGGGAAAGGGTCTCCAGAACGTGGGCACGTGTTCGTTTGGGCAGCCGCTGCTCACCCATGTTCAATCCTCACTCTTTACTCGTAGGGGGCGAAGGAGTTGTACATAGGGTGCCCCTTTCATCACCACGCCGCCGGTTTCGAAAAACTGCCGCGCTTGTCTCTCAGAGTCGTCGGAAATTGGCTTTTTGCCAATACCCCTCCCCGTATCTGTTTGATGAACGCGACGTGCGGCAACAGCGCATGGCTGGGATGTTTCTGTGGATGGGTGGGTTGATCCGGGTGGTCCGTATAACACGGAAGCCGCCGGAGGGCGGCTTCGTACCCTTTCGCCGAAGCTACTCGGGGGAGTATGATTTATCATACCCGCAAAGACACAATTTGTCAACGACATTGACAGGGGCAGGGGCAGGGGCGGGGAGCATCTTATGCCACCTTGTCCACGGGCGCGGTCGGAGGCCGGCCCGAGCGGCGCAAGGTACGAGAGGGTCTCCAGAACGTGGGCACGTGTTCGTTTGGGCAACCGCTGCTCACTCATGTTCAATCCTCACTTATCCACGATACCATCCGCCCGTTCCCGATACACTCACTTACTGAAGAGCCTCGATAAGCATCAGCACGTATACGATGGCAAAAACAGCAATGACGAGAAAAGATGCAGGTCCAGTTCGCATCAGACGTCCCAAAACGCTCATCCGGATAGTCGAACGCTTGCCACCTATCTGGTAGGTCACTTCTTTCCCAGCACCGAAGTCATTTCCTCGTGAGAGCACCCTCACCTGATTGCTCAGATACTCATCTTCCAGTTCTCGCGCCGCTGCCATATAGGAAGACATGTGATCTACTCCGCGTCTGACCAACTGAAACCATAGTGCGCACAAGATAAGCCCAACAACTGGAAGGCCGACAGCTAAAATTGGTAAGGGTTGCTGGCCGGTCAACCCAATGCCGATGGCAGCAATGATGATGCCGTTCACCACCAACATAGCGTTGTACTTCGCCCAGACCAGGTCACCAAGATACCAAACGAAGTTCAGTGCTACTTGGTAGCCAACGCGTGCGTTTTCCATGCTCTCGGAATTTGGAACTTCATTGAGAGAGGTATCTGCTATCACGGCGGTTTCCTTTCTCCTTGTCATCCCGATATCGTTGCGTCCATCTAGTTCTCACTCATCCACGGCTCCGCCCGCCTGTCCCCGATGCGCTCACTGGCGCTTAACCCCAGCTGGCTGCTTTCATTTTGGCCAGTGGTAGGAGCTACCAGTGACGAATGACTTACTGTCTCCTTAGCACGGGCACGCTATTGGGCGATAATGTGATTGGTCAGTTTTGGGGTCAAGGGGACGGTCTAGGTTATCCTATGTTTGCTGACGGCTGTCAGACACGGTGTCTTTCATCGGGCAGAACTCTTCCAAAGGACACTCGCGACAACGTGGGCTCCTGGGAAAGCAGTAGTACCTGCCGAGCAGAACCATCCCAACGTGTAAATCTCGCCGCAAGTGTGCAGGAATACCATCCTGAAGCTCGTCTGCTCGGCGATCTGTGAGATACGAGTCTTCGGGCATCCACCTGAGCCTCTGAGCAATTCGGAAACAGTGTGCATCTACTGGAAAAACACACCTTTCCAGCGCGTACATCAACACACAGCGCGCCGTTTTCTTACTGACCTCCGGAAGTGAGGTAAGAAAAGCCTCAGCCTCCTCATTCGTCATTTTCAACACTGGAGCAAGCGTCACTCGACCGAATTCCTGTCTTAGTCGCCGAGCAATGGACACAATAGCGCGACCCTTTCGATTCTGCAACCCGCCGTGACTAATGACCTTTGCTACGTCCTCCGGACGAGCGTCTGCCAGGCTCTCGGCTCTCTTATACACCCGCCGCAACGCGCGATAGACTTCCTGATATCGGTCAGGTGGGGTTTTGGACGACAGCAGGATGTAGAGTAGCTCGCTGAATGGATTCTGCTTGTTGCCCAGCGTTGGTCGTCCAAACCTTCGTACGAGGGCCTCTGTTACTTCCTCTACGTGAGGAAAGAAGTCTGGAGAGTTAGCCTCTTGTAAGGCCGACATCATTAGACAGAGCCTCTCTTGCCCAGCGGAAAGGGGCGAGGGCATCTTCAGATATCTCTTCACTATCCAATAACTGCCGCAGCAACTGGCCCTGTAAATAGGTAAACCAAGGTGGAAGGGCTTCACCAACAACCACTCTCACGAGGTAAGTGTGGCCGGTTTCAAGAGCCCACGACCAGTCGTAGAAACGGGGCACGGTCTGCAGTTCAGCACACTCGCGTATGCTCAGAACCCTGTTTTCCCAGGGATGTATCTTGTAATCGCTACCAACGTGACTACTAGCCGTAGTGATCGTCCTGGCTGGCTCGTCGTGTCTCATTCTTCGGTAGCTCGAGTGCCGCCCCTTAATCAATCGAACTGTGCCGTCCTTTTCCACGACGTATGGGCGGTTGTGCATAACCGCTCCACAATACGGACACATCGCCATGCCTTCCGGCACGTCCGCACGCCCACACTCACGGCAATGCGAGTTCTGGTAGGCGCTGCAGCCGCTGTAGGGAGGGATATCTGCTACCCGCCAGTAGTAGTCCTCCTCGTAGACTGATACTATGTGAAGCGGATCGTCGGGGTCACGTGCGGTCCCACTCGACCTGGCGTCTAGTTGCTTGTAACCCATTTCTTTGAACCACTCTTCTACCGTAACCCAGCACAGCAGACCATTGCTAGATCCCTGAGCATGAGTAGACGCAGGCCACGGACCAACCTTGGCCGACAGCAGACGTTTGGCCCATTGCTCATCTTCGTGAACCGCGACCACAATTGCTCTGCGCCGATCCTGCGGTACCCCGTAGTCAGCCATCTGCACGACGCGACCGAACAGGTGGTATTCAGGAAGTCTCTCGGCAAATGCGTCCACGAGGCTCTGTCCTTTGCCCCCTTTGAAGGCCCCGTTTGGCTCAGTCAGAAGTTGCGGGACGTTTTCCACCACGACCACGCGAGGTTGCAGCTCCTCAATTACAGGTAGTGCCTCTAATATGAGACAATTACGCCTATCACGTTCCTGACTGTGCGAACGCTTCCCACGATCAGGATTCGAATGACTCATGCCTTGACAAGGAGGCGTAACACTCATGAGAGCCAAACGATCACCGGGACGTTTCTCTCTGTACTTCTGAACCACGGTTTTCCAGGTCCGTTCCAACTCTCCCACTACGCTCTCAGCGCCAGGAAAGTTCTTCGCGCACAGCGTTGCGCGATTCTTTTCTTTCTCCACTTGCACGACGAATTCGAAGCCGGCGAGTTCGTAACCAAGGTCGCTCAGGCCCCCGCCAGCAAAGAGAGAAATAGCTGGCAAGTGGGTATTCGCTCTCACTCTTCGTTCTCCAAATAGAAAGCCCTTCACTGATAATATCCCTGCAATTCCCTCAGGAGATGGTTGTATCTTTGCCTTCATTCTCCCTTACTTTCCGTCTTGCGTGGACGGTGCGGAGGCAAGGGATGAAATGCCCTGACCGCACTCTCTGGAATGAGCCACGCTCTACCCACTCTGAATGCCCGTAATCGCTCGGGATGGCAGGCAAGGATAGCACGCACGCGCGAGTAAGAGACACCTATGATTTGGGCAGCCTCCTCGGCGGAGACAAAAGGAAACCCGCAATTGGGACAAGTCGCCGCATTCTCAGTTACGCATCCTTCCATCAAGGAAAGTATATCATATTTGATATACTTTTGTCAAACCTATAGTCTGGCGAGAAAGGTGTTCCCCTTGGGATCTCAGCGCCCCCTGCTGTGACATTGGAATTCAATCAGCATTTGAGACGGTTTGCCCTAGGTCTTCCAAATACGTCTTCAGTCGCGGATCATCGTGTAGCCCCACGGCCAGGGCGCGCAGAAACTCCTGGTGCGACTGCTTCGCCTCCGAGAGCAAGTCTTTCCAAGTCATGATCCGTATATTGGGGTTAGGACTTGTCTCAAGATGAAACCTCAACTCAGGATCCCATTTCCCACCGATAAGTACACCCCGAATTGTGCAATCTGGCCGTGAATGCTCTTGCAGCGTCTTTCTCACTCCGTCCATATAGTCTTGGAGCTGGCGTAGCTCATTCTTGGTTAAAGTCTTATCAGCCCTCTTGATTTCGACAACAATCACAACGTTCTCGAACTCCATGATGTGGAGCAAAACGAAGTCCATAGCTTTCTGTCCAACCCGTCTCCAACTCTCAAATTCGCGGATTGTGTCTCCGTACGCCTGCTCCAATTTCGCCTCGGCGGCCTTCAAAGCCTGTCCTGTCAATTGTGGTGGTAATTCGTCAGCCACAGCCGCCCAACGGAGATCCAGCAACCAGGGATTGTTGCGAAATAGCTGATGCATGGAAGACACTGACGCCGTTTCGTCCCCCTCGCCTGGCCCGACCTCTCGAGCACTCCTGGCAATGAGCTTGTCTAACGCCAACATGGCTTGAAGACGCCGAGCTATGACCAGGGCTAGATTGGCATTCTCGAAGAATCTGAGATCGAACACTATCTGTCCAAAAACCCCCTCTGACAATTCTCCCGCCTGAATGTTGCGCACCAAGTCCTTCAGCAATTCCCAGGAAGGCATATGAGCGACTGCAGAAAGCGTGATGTTCACAACCTTTTGAATAGAGGTGTGCGGTGCCAATGACAAGATAGTCTCTGCCATCTCTTGTACTTCCGCGCGGGAGAAGCTGTCCCTGTACCGTTCTGGTACCCTCCTCAGCTTCTCCTCCATCATTTTTTCTACTTCGCCGCTGTGCTTCTTGCGCAGATGTTTCTGAGCTTCGTTTAGCCACTCCCTGACGAGCTTCTGCCCTTGGTCTCTCAATTCCGAAAGATCAGGATGATCCCAATTCAGAGAGGTGCGATCCGTGGAGATCACATCTTCGGACAACTCGTCGACCCAATCGGCATCAACCACACCATACAAATAACGCGAATATAGTTCGCGACCTCTTAGACCAAAGAAGAACGGACGGTCTTGAGCGATTTTCTTGTGCGCGTAGACGGCAACCCCTGCGCGCTCCTGAGTCCAATCCTCGCCGAAAGTCGCATGGTAACGTTCCAGATCTACTACCAACGCCCAGTAACGAATTTCTCGGCCGCCGGGAAGGACACCCGTGTCCCATCCTTGCAGCGGTATCCTGTGCGCATAACTTGGCAACACCTTATCCAATATGATCGAGTCACCATTCACCAACACCGAGAAGTCGACCTCGGTAAGGGCTGGGACAAGACGATTCGCGAGATGCAAACTCAGCACGCGGCTCCACGCCTTGCTAGAGAAAGCCAGTCCTCTGAGAATGATCAGAGTGCCTGAATAGGATCTCTTGTCCTGCAGACGTTTTAGGAAGAGGTCCACCGGAGCAAGTAGAGGGTCCCGCGTGAAACTTGCCCAACTTCCCACGAAATTGACGTCGGGTCTATACTCGGTCGGTTCGCTAGGATCCCTGCCCTGCTCCAGCATCTCGTCCAGGTTAAAGCCAAGCCAAGTAACATTCGCCTTTTTGAGCGTGAACACGTCCACCGTCCTGGCTATACCGAAGGGTGCTAGTTTTCCTATACCCTTGCGCCCCATCAAGGGCCGTTTCTTCTCGGGGGTTGTTTCTGCCTCAAGATCGCGCCGCTTTCGGCCAATAATGAGATAATCTCGCTGGACATCGGTCGCGCTCATTCCAGTGCCATCGTCTCCCACAGAAATCCACCAGTCCGTGGATGGTCCATCTAGGTATAGATCTATCCAGACTTTCTCCGCTTCAGCGTCCCAAGCGTTGGCCACAAGTTCTGCCAGGGCATTTGTTGGCCTATTCTGATAGAGTTTGACCCCCAAGTGCTCCACCACATGATTCGAGTATTTAAGCACAAACTCAGTACCTTGCTTCTCCCCCATGATCAACCTCCGCGCTGCATCTAAGTATGTGATAGAAAGTCCCTGGCACAAAAACCGGCACCTGTCGGCCAAAAACGTGGAAGGAACTTTTTGTGACCTACTTAGAGCGTCATTAAGCCAATATGAATCTTCCCTCGAAACAAAACGAGCTTTTGCAACAAGCACGTAGGACATCCACTCCTAGAAAGCCACGATGAGTGCTGTGGTACGCACCATTACGTTGGTGATCTTATCTCGCCACCTATGGGGCACAAGCCACTCAAACACCCACACCAACCTTGAGTGGAGTAGGGACAGAGCGCCTTGCCCTGCTCACACAGAGTAGGTTTCATCCATCCCTCTCCCCGAACCGTGCGTGCGCCTTTCAACGCACACGGCTCTCCAGAACCCACATTCTACCCAATTGGTAGATGCTCCGCTGTTTTCGCGCAACTGCATCGAGATCCTCTTCGATGCTCGCCAATGCTCGCATGGCTTCCTTCACGCTACTTCCTGGCTAGAGCTCGTGGATTCCTGAGCCCCTTCGCCTTGTATGTGGCTTTCCCACACTCCGACTACTACGGGCTCTCCGCCCTCACTTGACCACCTCACCCGCAGCTGGGCCATCCTGTTCTCCTAGAACGGTCAAGTGAGTCCCCAAGTTCCTAACAGTGCCCTTTCCCGTCAGACCGTAGGCTGTCCCTTTGCCCATGCTATCCTGGCTAGGGGCTTATCCCTATGCATCCCCCAGCACCACTCCTCACTCGGACTTCTACCGATATGGCGCTGTTAAGCTTCTTGGCGCACCGGTGGGCGGGCTTGGGCTACGATTTGCGGCACCAGGATGGCCCACCGCCTTGGTCATCGTCTCGGACTGGCTAGAGTCGCGAGACGATTTGCTATGAGCGTCCTTCCACCACGGCGATTTCTTCCTCCGTCAAGCCGTACAACTCGTACACCAGCGCGTCAATCTGGGCGTCGAGCCGCTCGATCTGGCGGGCCAGGTCGTGGCGGGAGTCCAGCAGCGAAGCCTCCGCTGCGGCTTTCTCACGCTGCAGCCGTAGCACTTCCTCCACCAGCGCCACCATGCGGTCGTGGCGGGCTACGTCCGCCGGGTCATCGGAGTTGATGCGGCGGATGGGGAGGCGCTCGATGTATTGCTTGTTATAGGCGTACCAGCCATGCCGGAAAGGGCTGCTGATGCTTTGCAGGTAAAAGTCCAACAGGCGGCTGTTGAGCAAACCCAGAGGCTGTTTTCATTGCAGCGTGCCTCCAGTATAGCGCAAGTTTGCGTGGAAGTCAATACTTGCGGCCCCCTTTTTGCAACTCGAACGCAGCAAAACCGCCCCGACCGGCGAATAGGGGCAGCCGCTCGCAAGGGTAGATAGGAAAGACATCCAGGTGCTCCGGCGGACACTGAACGAACTTAATAGCCACACGAACAGACTCGTGTCGCACAAAGCGCGGGTTATGCGGCGACTGCAAATCTACTTCTCTAATACCACACATCGGAAACCCACAAGATGGGGTGGTGACCACTCATCAGTGTAGTAATCACGTTGAGCCGTACGGACACGGTGTTGACTGCTATTCCAAGCTCCCCCACGCAACCCGTGTACTTCCCCCGACGCAGGTCCCCTAGGGTTCTGGGGCGGAGAACGTTTGTAATAGTCATAGCTAAACCAATCGTTTACCCACTCCCACACGTTGCCAGCCATATCCATCGCCCCGCACCAACTGGTCCCAGCCCGATAAGTACCAACTTTTGCAGTGTCACCCACATTTCCATTGTAGTTCAATAGAGTATTATCGGGGCGATCATTTCCCCAAGGGAAAATATTTCTTTGTGGTCCACGCGCTGCATATTCCCATTCAGCCTCTGTGGGTAACCTTCCGCCTATCCATTTGCAGTAATTCGCTGCCTGATCCCAACTGACGTAGATGGCTGGATAATCATCGTACTCCTTGTTGCCGAAATACGAGTCACGCGTGTTTGAACTACTCTCGGTCGGCGGACTGCATTCCCCAGTCGCCACGCACAGCTGATACTGAGCATTGGTTACCTCAGTTCCATCAATCCAAAAAGCATCCAGGTACACAGTATGTACGGGCTGTTCGCCCTCGAATGAACTCCGTTCACAAAATAAGTCCAGGTTGCACAACTGAAGTTCACGGTCAATTTCGTAATCACTACTACCCATATCAAATGCTCCAGCAGGAACGTAGACCATTACCATTCCATCAACAGAACGGAGCTGCGTATCGCCCAACTTGGGAGCAGACATAGGAGTTTCTGTCGGAGCAGGGGAAGTGGCTCTCCGGTTTACAAGATACTCGACAATCGGCACACCCAGACCGATGCATGCCGCAAGAACAACAAAGATCCCCCCAATAATGGCAGTTGTGACTACCGTGCGATGAGATTTCTGTTCTGAGGTTGACATTAGTCTTACCTCCCTTGCGAGGTTACGCAATTCACGTGACCGATGGACCTCTCTCTTTACATAACTTAGCGACTTCTCATTCCTGTCCGTCACGATAGATTTGAATCGTATCCAGATATATGGGTATAGTGCTCATATTGGTGCCTGTAGCTCCGCGCAACCATCCCTGAAAGTGAAGCCCAGGCAATACAAGTTGGTTCAACGGTCTTGGAGGATCCCCTACTGTCATTTCGGATAGATCCAAGACGAATGTATTCCAACCACCATGTTTTTCTAGAAGCCCGGCACAATCCCAGCCCTCTAGCGGAACACACACCTGTGCCCAGACAATGCCCACTTCATCAGTCGCAGGCCAATAGATTTGTCCGACAATTACGTCCGCTGTGAATGTATGTTGCCAACGGAGAGAAAGTTTTGTTTGCTGGTCTGCTTGAACGGGCAGCACTGCTTTCAGCGCATACTGACCACTAAAGGCATGCTCATTTGACCTTTTCACCCCTTCTGACCACCCTTTCAAGTCAGCATCGGTTTCAAAATCGTAGTAGGCGATCAAATCGGGAGGCCAGTCACTAGTCGGTGATGTTCCTATCCAAGTACCCAGCCACAGAAAATAGGCAGCAGTAACAATGTAAAGAACTGCCAGGCTTGCCCAGCGCCATCTTGGCTTCACCTTGTCCGCTTTGAAGACAATCCAAAGGGTACTCAAAACATAGAGAATATAGCCAGCAACTGAGACATACCGTAGGGCCTGTGGATCTGGGGGCAATCTTGAGAAATCAGTGATAAACGTGACGAGGGCAGTAAAGAAGCCCAAAACACTACCTGCAAGTGCCAGCCAGTCCTTGAAGTTGCTTCTGGACTCATTCTTGCTTTCACTCATCAGGAATCACCCCTTCTTCCCGAAAGTTTCAATGGCACAAAACTGGTCAGCGACACGCTACAGGCCCCAACAAAAACACCTACTCAACCTTGGTGGCGGGTAGGCTGCTGTGTGACTTCGATATTGACCGCCAAGGTTCCCTCGCTGCCCTGGCAATGTGTGCGGTGGCAACAAACTAACTAATTTGACAATGGCACATTACGGTGGTGCATTTGCGTTGGGTTGGAGCGCAGGTTTCTGGTGCTTCAGCCGACTTGCACGTGAGCGAGTACGGTTGACGAAGTGCTCAACAACCCGCGCGATGGCT
>Ga0315296_10005151_pt1 | contig 10507 bp, 4 predicted proteins | sample YL17G14_18_MG_FD_203921 | JGI IMG/M metagenome (GOLD analysis project Ga0315296, IMG submission 203921) | Sediment microbial communities from Yellowstone Lake, YNP, Wyoming, USA - YL17G14_18 | ecosystem: Environmental > Aquatic > Freshwater > Lake > Sediment | place: USA: Wyoming | collected... | reverse complement strand
AGATAACGGAAGACGGAAGACATCTTTGGAGAGTCTGCATATCCGATCGAGGCCACGGAGTGCCCGACGAGAAGAAGGCATTCTTGTTCCAGAAATTCGCGAGGCTGAAGCCCGATGCGAAGACCCCGGGGACGGGGTTGGGCCTCTCGATATGCAGGGCCCTCGTGGACAAGTTCGGAGGGCGCATATGGGTCGAGGACCGAGTGTCGGGCAAGAGCGAGCTTGGAGCTAGGTTCTGCGTGTCCTTGCCGGCCGCAAAGAGCAATTGAGATTAGAGAACGCCTCATGAGGTTCTGCGTTGGTCGAATACAAGCACGAGAGGAGTGAACCACATACGGTCAGTGCATGGCACGGTAGATCCACCGTCTCCGTGACGAAGTGCTCATCCTACGAAAGGACAGCGGTGGACGCCGCAGTCCGGGAGTGCCTTGACAATCTGGGCGGGATCGGCAGGTTCGTCTCCAAAGGAGAGACCGTTCTCCTGAAGCCAAACATGCTCTCACCGAAATCACCCGACAAGGCCGTCACAACACACCCGGAGATCGTGAGGGCCGCGATCAGGTTGGTTAGAGAGGCGGGTGGTACTCCTGTCGTCGGTGACACGCCCGGGGGTCTGGCGACCGAGTCTGTGCTCAAGAATCTCGCTGACAAGACAGGCATCGGGCAGGTGTGCGAAGAGGAGGGCGTCGAGTTCGTGCTCCTTAGGGAATCGCAGAAGGTGCCGTTCCCGAAAGGCGTTGCTGCGAAGTCCTTTGAGATCGCGACACAGCACGCCCTAGTAGACGGAGTGATATCGCTGGCGAAATTCAAGACGCACTCGTTCACGGCGCTCACAGGAGCGGTCAAGAACCTCTTCGGGCTGATCCCGGGACTGAAGAAGGCCGAGTACCATTACAGGATGCAGTCCGCGGATGCGTTTTCGGAGCTGCTCGTTGACCTCGCTGAGTGCGTCAAGCCACGGCTGACGATCATGGACGGCATCGTGGGGATGGATGGCGACGGCCCAGCCGCTGGCCGGCCGAAAAACATAGGCATCGTCATGGCCTCTGCGAACGTGCATGCACTTGACGCTTTCATGGCGGAACTGGTGGGTGCAGACCCCGATTCCGTGCCGACGATAGCGATTGCCAGGAGGAGGGGGCTTGTCTCGCGGGACCCAAGAGACATAGAGGCCTTGGGCGGAGACAGGACCAGCTTCGCAATCCCTGATTTCGAGATGCCTGCCGCACCCACGCAGTTCAGCAAGATACCGCGGGCATTCGTGTGGATGTTCGGGGAGCTGTTCTCTAGGAAGCCGGTCTTCTCCAAGAAGAGCTGCACGCTATGCGGTCAGTGCATCGATGTGTGCCCCGCGAAGGCGCTTGCGAAGGATGTTGACAGGCCCAGGATAACCAGAAGCTTGTGCTTCAGGTGCTACTGCTGCAGCGAGGTGTGCACGTGCAATGCTGTGCAGTTGAGACGTGTTCCAGGAAGATCCATCTACAGCACTATATCTGCCAAAACCAAACGCGAGCTCCGAGAGAAGTAGGCCCAGCGAGCTCATGAGTAAGTAATCGGCGCACTCGCGCTGCATGAAGAGATAAGAAGAATGTAAGAGGTTTTGGGGTTTCTTTCCGTCCGTTCAACGGCTGCCTTAGTCAATCCTTCTCGAAATCACCGCAATCGTGGCGATCAGGATCAAAGTGCCCGACACGACCATCAGCACTAAGACCATCTCGGCAGTGATCGTCGTCGCAGCAGGTTGGGTCGCGAACCCGGTCGGCGGGGCCTGCGCCGCAGGGTTTGGCACCGAAGTCCCTCCAGCCACGAGCGTTACGTTGAACTCAATCCACGGAGCGCCACGATACAGCGCGCCATTCGACTGATGTGCGTTGTCGAAGTTGAGCGGCCCAACCATAGTTATCGTCTTGTTGATCGGGTCATACATCGACAGGATGTCGACTCCTCCGGAGACGTAATAGCCGAGGCTCATCGTGCCATTGTACATCAGAGGCGTGTACGCGCTGTAGTCGTAACTGTCCGGGGCAGGCGGGTTGCCTGGAGGCGATCCCGGATAGCCGGACATTACGATGCGGATGATTGCATCCCAATCCATCGGCTGCGCAAGATAACCCAGGTTGTTGTTTCCCGTCGGCAGCTGGATGACGAACTTCTGGTAGTCCGTCAGATTGAAGTACGCCAATCCTGAGTCATACGCGACATCGGTCCCGTAGCTCGGATCGCCGGCATAGAGGCTAGTGTATTCCAGATAAGCCCACGGATCGAACTTGGACTTCACGATACCGCCTGGCGTCTCCCACGTCGGCACATAGTCGACCAGCAACGGATCCCAGGCCCACGCGCCCTCGTTGGTGGTGCTATCATGCGCCTTGACGGCGCGCAGGCTGTACTGGACTGCGGCGTCGAAATCGAGGTCGATCCAGTCAGAGTAGTACTTCACTTTCATCAGCATGTCCTCGTAGTAGGCCTCGTGGTTGCAGATGTTGGTCTCATTGAACCATCTTGTCGTCAGGACCTCAAAGCCCTCACCCAGGTGGCCGATCTGCAGGTAGATGTCCCCGCTGGGCTGTAGTACGGACATCTTCATCTTCGTTCCCATCGATATGTAGGGCCATTCGTAGCCTGGCCAGATGTTCAACCTGTTGTTGCCTTCATTGAGTATCCAGGCTTCCCACTTGTCGACATAGTTCTTGCCGTTGAAGATCCACCAGTTGAGAGGATCGGCGGTCTGTGGCATCCCGAGCCACTCCTCGGCAGCTGCTCTGTTCATCGTTATGTTGTACGTGACTCCCGGATAGTACCCATCGACTATCTGCGCATCCATCGCTGCCGACGGCATATGCCAGACGGGCACCCAGTAATTGTTCCACCAGTTCCAGCTCAGGTACTCGAAGTAGATCGTCACATCTGCTCGGGCTCCAGGAATATTCGGTGTGCCCAGCACTGGCATGAACTCCGGATTGTGGATGCTCACTTGGGAAAGGTTGGTGCCCTGGATGTTCCACCTGTACGGGGCCATCATTATTCCCACGAGACCTGATCCGTCAGCAGTGTATACGAAGGTGTACTTCCCAGGCTCGTTGTTGATGATAATGTCCGTGCCATATCCAGGCCATCTCCAGTACCACCACTCGCCCCATGGCTGCTGGAAGAAATCATACATCTTGAATGTCTCAGATGCAGGCTTGTACGTGATCAGTATGCCGGTCTGCCAACCAATCGCCGCAGGGACTAGGGTATCAGCAACTGTGACGTTGTACACAGTGTCCTGGCTAACGGTGAAGGATACACCCTTCAGGAACAGCTTGAACCCTTGGTCTGATTCCAGGAATGTATAGTCCGCGGGGAACAGGCCACCTGATGCGTTTGCCGAGAAGTGGACGGTTCCGGTATAGCGCTTGAACACTTTCCCGTACTGATCGTACGCGGTGACCCTCATATCGGACTTCTGCTTGCCGAGCATGTTTCTTATGCCAGTGAGGTTGAAGCGGTCGATCACTTCCGGATTGTCAAAAACCGTAATGTCACCCTGACTTCCCCTCACGGAGGCATTGGCCGTATCGCTTGCATTGACATAGAACATGCCATTAGCATTGAACGTCAGGCTGTCAACAATCTTGTGGACACCAGCATCGCCCAACACGAATGGGTAGTCCGGAGGTAATGTAACATCGACGCCGGCCGTTCTGTTGGATGAGAAGGTCACAGTGCCCGTGTAGTTCAGGAACACAGCGCCATATTGGTCATAAACAGTCACAGTCACGTTCTCGGGTACGCCAACAGCAGGAACGTAGTATACATCCACCTGCATCGAGCTGGCATTCCTTATCGGGAGAACCATGACCGACTTGTTTCCGAACTCCGCAGGAATCGTTGTGGTAACGTTCGTCACCGTGATCTTCTGCATGCCAAGCGTCTGGAACTCCACGCCTCCAACGAAGGTGTGTACGCCTCTGTCGCCCAGCAAGAACGTGTAGTTCGCTGGCAACGATGCCGCTGTATCCGTGGAAGTGAAATTCACGGTACCGTTGTACCTGTAGAAGGTCGAGTTGTAATTGTTGACGGCTCTCACGGTCACAGTCACATCGTCGTTGGCGGGTGCGGAGTCCTGCGCGGTCACCTCAATGTGATCCAAGTAGATCTTGACAGGGTTCTTCGTTTCGAACTCGACCCAAGGCAGCCCGTACGGAAGCAGGCTGCCGCCCAGTCTGTTCCATTCGTCCATAAGGAATGTATGCGCCGTCTGCGTCTTTGACCAGTCGTAAATGTTCATTGGCCCGACGAATTCAATCTCCTTGGCTGTGTCGTTGACAGTGATATTGCCCGGGAAATCAGTACCCATCGGCTCCGAGTAGCGCACAGCTATCTCGTCCGTTATGTTGATGGCCTCGCCCTGGCTGACGCGGTATCTGAACGTCTGATTCCCTGCTGGCCACTTGATCTTCAGGGTCTCGGTCTCAGACAGATTCCAGGCGGCGGGCACGTAATCATAGTCCATGTATGTACCGTAGAGAATGCTGTCCGGCTGCAGGTTCAGATACTTCTCGTCCTTGTACCTGTCCATAAGGGAATGCGGATTCTCAATGGTGGACTCCACGGCGTCACCAAGCGCAAACTGCATGGCCCAGCACGGGTGCTCTACCTCAGCCATTCCTATGGAGTCCATAGGCTCGGTGGCATACAAGGCATAGGTCACAGCGGTGTCAATATCTATCATCGACCACTCGGGCATTATTGTCATGCGGAAGTGCATATCCTCGTACCACATCTCAATCGGAAGGAAGGCCTCGTGGAGCCATCTCAACATCAGGGTCTCCATACCCCAGGTGACCAAGTCGTAGCGAAGCACTATCTTGTCACCCACCTTGGACGCGTCAAGGCCAAAGGTGAACAGCTGATAATACGACTCGTACGCGATCTCGCCATATAGACGAGCGAACTCGTCGATCAGGAACTCACCGTAGCGCTGGTTGACAACCGCCTGATTGTCCGACCACCAACCGTCGAATGTGTCGAAGCCGCCTTCTGTGAGGTTAAGGACCATCTTCGCGGCTTGCTTGTCGAGCGTGACGGTGCCGTTGAGAACTATTATCCAACCATCGTCTTGAGCAGCAAAGGATGAGTACCTTGACTTCAATTCGTCGGATGTGAGGTACTGCATGTTCCAGTCAATCGAGATTGTGCCTCCCCTCTCCATGGAGCTGAGCATCGGCAGGAACGCCGGGTAGCTGTTCGTATTGACCTCGGAAACGTTCCTTCCTGTAATGTTGAGCCTCATCAGCGAGTACAGGTGCAAATTGCCTGGAGGATCGTCGTGGTAGAGAAAGAGCCACGGATACGAATTCGATATCGGCTCCTCTTGCTTGTAAACATCCCACCGCTTGTAGTACCATGACCCGATCGGCACATTGAACATGTCATACCAGACGTAGTCCATGCTTCTCGGAGGCATATATCCGACCGTAATCGCTGAGGTGCCGCTCTTCGTCTTTCCTGCGTAGCTGCCTGTGGCAGTCAAAGTGACATTGCCTTCCACGGCGCCAGCATCGAGCCTGATGGATGAGCCACTCGTGGCGTTGGGGGTGCAAGTGACGCCTGGGTCAGTGGCAACGACCCATGTGAAGTCCACACCTGATATCGGCAGACCGACGCTCGAGACGGCAGTTGCGGTGAACGTCCAGTTCTTACCTGGCTCAATCGTCTTGGCACCTGGTGAGATTGAGATGGCATCAAGGTATGGAGGAAGCACTGAAATCGCCTTCTCGGCGACAACGCTGATCTCCTCCGATTCAGGCGTCTCCTGGTAAGTCACCGTGCATTTGACTGTCCCTGTTCCAGCTTGAATGGCAGCTTTGAAGGGGACCTCAGGCAACGCCTTGCGCGAGAAGGATCCGACTGAAGACGGCGTGACAGTCCAGAAGAGCGTTGTTGTCTCGGTGTCGTTCGTGATATCCTTCTTGCCCAACATCGCGACGACAGTCAGATTCTTCGTCATTCCAGCGTCAACCTGGAGGACGTCGCCCTTGATCGTCGCAGTAAGCTCTCTATCCTTCTTCTTCGGCAAGACCACGAACGCGGTCGCGACAAGCGCGATCACGATCACGATCGCCACAACCATCAACCATACGTTTCGTCCCGGGCCCGCAGGACGAGATATTGATTCAGGCTTAGCAGTTTCACTCGCAGATTTGCTGGAATTTGTCTCTTCAGACATTATATCCCCCGAGTACCAATGGCTCAACAATAAACGGTGGCAATAAAGTCCATCCAGCTATATATATCCGCGCACGAGATTGAGTCGAGAAAGAGCGAGGTTGCCGTGCTCCAGAAACAACCGATTTCGCGAGGGTGTCGGTGCAACCATAATCAGATTCTTCGCCCATTCCACGTAGTGCAATTCCTCGACTCGTTGCCCACAACAGAACTTCGAGCGTGCAGTTGAATAGGTTCTGCGAAGGTTCTGCGAATAGTCATTACTGATAACGAGCGGCGTTCGGCGAGAGAACCGATAAGACGGATTCCGCCCGGATCGACACGAGAATCGAGCTAGAAATGATAACGATGCAAATTGAGAGTTGTTTCGAGAATCGTGACAATTTTCCAATTCTGTTTCATGGAAAAGCCATAGTTCTGATGAAAATTGATACAGAAAACGCGAGGAAGCAATGTTCTTATACCGGGGGCATCATTCCGTCATTTGTCCTGCCAGACAGTGAGCGGAAATGACGTGCTGGGATAGTCGCGCGGAGGCGCATGCGAATCGAAGGGGATTCGGGCAGATGGGCGATTTCGATTCGCGAATAGATATCTGAAACAACAAGTGTGGGGGAACAGGATTGCGAAAAGGGATCTTTGGCTTTCTCTCTGTGTGTGTGATCATACTTTGTGCAACGGTCATGTCGGTTCCGATCTCCGGAATCATGGGAATCATCAACAACGCTGCGGCCGCGGAAGATGAAACCCTAAGCCTCAGAATCGGGTTCATGCAATCGATCGATAGCTTGAACCCATACGTCGGCCTGAACGACGCGTCCTATGTCTTCTACGGTTTGGTGTACGACGCGCTCGGTGTGATTGACAACGACATGAAGGCGACTCCGGACCTGGTGAAAGGGCCGACTCTGGACAAGGGCGTCTGGGCTGTTCCCGAGGGCTACGACTCCGACCCGAAACTCGTCGACATGCCCTACGGATCGGTCTGGCAGTACAATCTCACCGACAATGCGTATTGGACCGATGGTGAGCCGTTCACCGCGGATGACGTATTGTACAATGTATGGTTGAACGCCGAACCGTCTCACTACGACAGTATGTGGGCGTACCAGCCGTATTCGTACTACATGCACGAGGCTTGGGCGATCGACGAGTGGACCGTGAGAATCTCGTATTGGGACAGGCTCACGCACGCTGCAATCCCAGCCTCGTATGCTTACCTGCTATCCATACCCATGCTTCCGAAGCACCTGCTCGAGCAGTTGCCAGGAGGCTTCTCATACATCGGGATGAACTGGACCGGAGTGTTCTCCAGCAGCCTCTCGCCGGGACTGCCAATCGTTGGGACTGGACCGTGGATGGGGACACCGAGCATAATGAGCGAGTGGACCGCGGGAGACCACATCACGCTCGTGAGAAACCCGAACTATCACTGGAAGACTGACAAACCCGGCAACCCCGAGATTCAGGTTGACGAGCTAGTCATGAGGTTCTTCCAGGACTCCACATCAATGGTCCTTGCTCTGAAGAGCGGGCAGCTCGACGTAGCCTCTTTCCCGCCGACTGCATACGATTCGATCAAGGAAGATGTCGAATCAGGCGACCTCAAGAACGTGACCTGCTTTGACGGGCCGAAAATCACGCAGTATTGGACCGAGATAGCGTTCAACATGGCAGATACTGGACCGAACCCGTCGAGACTCGACCCAGTGATCAGACACGCGCTTCACATGGCCACCAACAAGCAGTACATCGTCAACAACATGTACCTCGGATATGCAGAGCCAGCCACGACGCTGATCCCACCGATCAACTCGTACTGGCACTACGAGCCGACTACTGCTGAGAGGTTCGAATACAACTTGACCGCCGCGAAGAACCTCCTCGAAGCGAACGGATACATAGATATCGACAGCGACGGCATCAGAGAGTGTACGATCAGCAGCACTGCCGTGCAGATGGACTGGGTTGACGAAAGGGAGAAGCTCGTCTATCAGATGCTGGTGAGGAAGGAGTACCCGGAGGAGAAGGATATCGCGATGTATCTCAAGAACCAGTGGGAACAGGTAGGAGTCCTTCTCCAGTATCTGGTTGTTGAGGAGCTGACGTTGTCTCAGAGAGCGTATGCGTGGCCCACCCCGGTGGGATATGATACGCTCATCTGGTACTGGAGCGCGGATATCGACCCGAACTACCAGCTGTTCGTGGTCACTCGAGCCGCTTGGGGTGGCTGGTCCGACTGCGGGTACTACAATCCGGCGTATGACGAGAACTACACGAAGTCTGTCGTGACGCTCGACTGGACTGAGCGCAAGAACTACACGGACAACTGCCAGCGGATCTTCTACAACGACAGCGCGTACATCATCCTGGCATACGCAGACCAGACCAACGCGTGGAGAGATGACAACCTCGTTGGCTGGGGCGACTGGGCGGCCGATCCAGGCAGGAGCGTTGACAACTTCTGGATGGGGAGCCCGCTCTGGTTCGATCTCAGGGACGCCAATCCCAAAATCATTACGGACGGCGGACCGGACTGGAAGATGCTCGCGCTCGGCGGCGCCGTGGCGGCCATCGTCGTGATTGCGGTCGTGTACCTCGTCATGAAGGGCAAGAAGAAAGGCGGCGGCCTGAGAGAGGAGCCCGAGAGCCCGCTCGGCGACTGAGCGATGGAGAAACCGGCCCGAACAACGGGCCTTTCTAAACCTATTCCGCGCTCTTCCATATGGTCCTTCGAAAGGGATTCAAGGCAAAAGGACGGAGATAACAAGAAAGTACGCAGCACTCAACAAGGGTGCGCCAGAATGGCTGTACGAGGGGGCAAATGAATGGAAATGCGCTCATACATCGCGAGGAAATCCGTCTATCTTGTCATAACTCTCTTCGCAATACTGTCTTTCAATTTCTTCCTGTTCAGGATAATGCCGGGTGATCCTGCCAGGGTTTTTCTGCCGAAGATAAACAACAAGTATCTGCTTGCACAGGTCAGGGAGAAGTTCGACCTCGACCATCCGCTTCACATACAGTTCATCCACTACCTCCAGAAGACCTTCGCGGGGGATTTCGGCATAAGCATCACCTATCAAAAGGGTGTGCCGATAACCGACCTCCTTGGGCCACCCATCCTGAACACCGTTCTCCTGCTCGGAATCGGTACGATCCTCGCCATATGGTTCGGCGTGATGCTCGGCAGAGCGGCGGCCTGGAGGAGGGGAAAGGTGGCGGACACAGTCGGAATGGCCTTCGCGCTGACATTCTACTCGATGCCGACCTTCCTGTTCGCTCTGATAATGGTAATGGTTTTCGGCGGCTGGCTCCAGTGGTTCCCTCTTGGTGGGCCTTATAGTCAGAACTACGCTGACATGAGCTTATGGGACAAGATTGGCGATAGGGCGTACCATCTAGTCCTACCCGTGGCTGCGTTCACGATAGAGATGATGGCAGAATACGCGCTCATCATGAGGAACTCGTTGACTGACGTCTTGACCGAGGACTACATAACGACCGCGAGGGCAAAGGGGCTATCCAACAAACGCATCTTGCGCGACCATGCGATGAGGAATGCTATGCTCCCGGTCGTGACCGTCGCAGCTATCAGCTTCGGCTGGGCGATCGGGGGAGACATCATGGTCGAGATAGTGTTCAACTACAAGGGCCTCGGCCTGCTCACGTGGGATGCTGTCAGCGCAAGGGACTTTCCGATACTCCAGGCGGTCTTCCTGATAATGTCGATCACCGTGCTTATCGGGAATTTCATTGCAGATATCCTTTACATGTACCTAGATCCGAGAGTGAAAGTCTGAGAGTGACATGATGACGGATTCCATGACCACAGCATTGTCGAGAAGATGCCACTTCACAGCTCGGAACCGACGGACCACTCTTGCTCTCGCAATTACCGCCCTGATGCTGCTTTCTGTCGCTGCGCTCTGCATCGTGGGAGCGACCAGCCATGGACAGGACTCGCAGCTGAAGGCTAGGACGGCTGCGGCCCCGGTCGGCCCGCCTCCATATGCGTTCAACCCCAACCCGATCGTGCCCTGGGGGACGGATGAAGACATAGACGGGTTTCCGGTCCTCGAAGCCGAACGTGTCCCTGGACTGACCTTTACCTGGACGTTCAACGACGGCGAAGACCAGGTTCTCACCGGTCCCGTTCCGGTATATAAGTGGCCTCACCTCGGGACCTGGACGGTCACACTCAACGTCTCCAGCTTCACCGGGGAATACTGGGTCGAGACGATGACTGTCAGGGTGATCGTCAGAGCGGATGGTGGAGCCAGCAGGGTCATCT
>Ga0315296_10005150_pt1 | contig 10508 bp, 25 predicted proteins | sample YL17G14_18_MG_FD_203921 | JGI IMG/M metagenome (GOLD analysis project Ga0315296, IMG submission 203921) | Sediment microbial communities from Yellowstone Lake, YNP, Wyoming, USA - YL17G14_18 | ecosystem: Environmental > Aquatic > Freshwater > Lake > Sediment | place: USA: Wyoming | collected... | reverse complement strand
TTGTAACATTTCCAGATGATTTATTTTATCCTATAGGAGTTCATACTATAGGTTTATTTGTAAAAAAAGGAGTTCCACATCCAAAAAATAATAAAGTTTTATGGATAAGAGCTTTAAATGATGGTTTTTTAAAAAAGAAAGGTATAAGGAAAAGATTTTCAAGAGCAAAAGATGATTTTCCAAAAATAAAGGGGTTATTACAATCTTTTATGATTAATCAAAATACTTATATTGAAAATATACCTGAATTTCAAAAATCATCTAAAATTGATTTGGAAGATGAGAATTTAGAATTAATACCAGAAAATTATTTAGACGAAAGAGAAATAAATAAAGAGAAAGTAGAAGAAGAAATTGAAAATCTAATAAGAGGGAATATAGCTTTTGATATAAAATTTGGGAATAAGCTTAAAGATTTAAAATGAAACTATCAGAATTTTTTAATATGGGTTATGGACAAAGAGAGTATCATAATAAAGAAAATTTAATTAGTGGTGAAACTCTTTTAATATCCTCACAAGCAGAGGATAATGGTTGCTATGGTTTTTTTGATGTTCAAGTAAATTATCAACCACCATTTATAACCGTTCCAAGCACAGGTAGTATTGGAGAGGCATTTGTCCAAACAAGACCTTGTTGTGTAGATGATAATTGTCTTGTTTTAATTCCAAAAAACAGGTATAAAATAGAATACTTATTTTATATAGCAAGTATAATAAGACAGCATAAATGGAGATTTATGTATGGTAGGCAGATAACTCCAGAAAGATTAGGTAGAATTGATGTTTTAAGTTTAGAGCAGTTTAAAACAAAAATAAATTTCACAGATTTAAGGAATTTATTAACCCCAAAAAAACAAAAAACAAAAGAAATAAATTTAAAATATAATAAAAAAGACTTTTTTCTCTCTGATTTATTCCATATCAATTCTGGAGAATATCACTCTATTAATGATTTAAGAGAAGGCAAAGTTCCTCTAATATCCTGTTCAGATTTGGATAATGGTATTGCAGGATTTTATGATATTCCAGATAATAAAACAGATAAAAATTGTATAACTGTTGCTTATGATGGAAAACCTTTAACAGCAAAATTTCACAATTATAAATTTTCTGCTTATGATAATGTTGGGGTTTTAACCCCAATTGAAGAAATGAGAAAAACAACCCTCTTATTTATAACAATTCTCTTGAATATTGAAAGGTGGAGATATGGATACGGTAGGAAATGTTATAAACAGAAATTAGAGAACTTAAAAATTAAATTACCTGTTAATAAAAATGAAAAAATAGATGAAGAAATTATAGAAAAAATAATGAAAAATCGTGATATTTTAGGATATTTTAAAGATTAATATACTTTCTTCTGTTGGTTTGTGTACCATTTTTACATTCAATATGTTTTTAAAATTTTTGAATTTCTAATTCTAATTGATTTATATCTAATCTTATACAATCACTTATAGAACTAATAACATATTGCTCTCCAAATCCTGTATATTCTCTACCATCTTTATTTGTTTTATCAAAATTTATCTTCACTCCTCTTGTAACTATGTCCTGTGGCTTTATTTTGACGCTTATAGCATACTTTTCTACACCAATTAAGGTAAATATCACCCAATTACAATTTCTGGCTAATAATGAGGCTAAAATATCTCTATCTATTGCTATAGCTCTTTCTTTAAATTGCCCATTAAACATATTCTTTCTTAAAAAAATTTGCCCTTTAATCATATATCTTTTAGTATAATAAGTCTGTGTTTCTAAATCATAAAGCCCCACAATTTGCCCTCTCGAATTATAATAAGGCAATTCTACCATATCTTCTCCTCTATTCCCAAAATTTTTAACAATTCTTTCAAAACTTCAATTTTAGAAGGATAATTACTTCCATTAATCCCATATTTTAATTTTAATTTTTTTATAGCTTCTTTTAATTTATTTATTTCTATTGTTTCAACCATTTTTCTTATTTTTTCTTAAAATTTTTAATCTTTTTAAATAATCTTTTGCTGTTGGATTTTGGTTATCTATTTTGTGAATATTCCTGTGACACTTATTACACAAATAAATTATATTATCTAAAATATCTTCGCCACAACAATTTAACGGAATTTTATGATGCAATTCTAAATCTTTTTTTCTTCCGCAGATATAACATTCCTTTTTTAGATTTTCTTTTAAATAATTTCTGTAAATAACATCCGAAAAAGTTTCTTTTTTTCTCATATCAACTCAAATATCAAATTTATTAAAGCAGTAATACAAGCAAAATTTAAAAAAACATCTCCTACTGAAAATTTTGCTTTAAGCCCAAAAATATGTTTTTTTGTTTTAAATTCTATATTTAGAGGAATAACATCAGACAAAAACCATAATTTAACTTTTTTCTTATCTTTAAAAACTTTATAGAATTTTTTTCTATATTTTGGTTTTAATTTATAAATTGGCATATATCCTTTATTGCAAAAAACAACTAAAAGATTTGAAAATGAGCCAAGAAATAATAAAATCCAAATATAAATACTATAAAAATTTTTTCTTAATAAATTTACAAAAATTAATCCACTAATGGCTATAGTAACTAAAATTAATCTAAAAAGTAAATGAGTAATTTTCATTTTTTTCCCCGCAAATTTCCCCCACACACTTTACTCTTTATTTAATTCTCTTATACAATATTTCACAGATGCTCCGCAAGACTTACATCTTATAATTCTTTTTTCAACCATCTTCTAAAAATTAGTCCATTACTAAATTTTTCTAATCTTTGAATTTCGTTTTGATTTAACATCTTAATTTTTTAAAATAAACTTTTCTTCCAGTAAGCCAATTTATTAAATTTATAAATATAAATATTATATAACTAAAAAAAGTTATCCATAAAAAATAAACAAATTTAAAATATCCATATCTTAACATATGAATTAAATTATAAAGCAAGCCTAAGAAAAGCCACGACAACATAATCCAAAATAAATATTTTGATTGGTTACCTACTTCTGTTTCTTCAATTACTTTATAATATCTATCTTCTTTATCCATTTTTAACTTCCATATTATTATACAATCGTTTCCGACAATTATTTAATCTAATTGACCCATTTTTCACCCTCAATATTCTTTTATTTCCAATATATTCACTTTTAACTATTCTTTTTTCTTCCATCATATCTACATATCTGCCTATCGTTACAAAAGAAGTTTTAAGAGCTTTTGCTAAATCAGTAATTTTCATATTTTTATTTTTTTTCAGAACTTCAATAATTTTTTCTTCCCACGAATTATAAACATCTTTTCTCATTAATATTAAAGTATTAAAGTATCTTTATATACTTTTCTAACCACTAAAGAATTAAGAAATTAATAAAACCAATTTAAAAGACTTGCAAATAATTTAATCCATAAAAAAAGGCATTAACAAAATTAAAAATTAAGATAATAATAATTGAAGTAAAAAAATATTTTATATTCATTTTTGATTATACTTTTAAACATCTCTTGTAATTATAATAAGACGCCCTGCTGAAGAAAAAAAGATTATACCAAAAGATATAAAAACTTTAATACCCTCTTCCTTTAGATAAAAAGAGGGAAAATGAATCCAAATATAATTGCTGGGCTTATTAATAGAGTTTATAATAATTTTAATATGTTTAGTTTTTATAATAGATTAAAATTACAGAAATTCGCATATTTTTTACAGCATGGTTTTGATTTAAATATAGGATATGAGTTTAATTGGTATACTTATGGTCCTTACTGTATAGAACTTACGAAAGATGGCTTTCTTGCTGATTTTACTAATACTCCTAAACTGAAATTTGCTGAAGAAGAAGCAGAAAATAAATTCAAACATTTTCTCGAGTTTATAGAAAAAAGAAAAGATGATACTGAATGGTTGGAGATTGCCTCTTCTTTTCATTTGCTGAAAAAATTGAATCCTACTATTAAAGATGGAGAATTAATTGAAATTATAAAAAATAAACGAGAAGAATTTAAAAATAAAGAAGATTTAATAAAGGGGATATTAAATGAATTAAAGAGCGAGGGATTAATAAAATGAATTCTGATATGGATTTGGTAGTTAAGATAAAAAAACAAGAAAAAGTCAGTGAAGAAGAACTTTTTGGAAAATTGAAAGAATTTTTAGATAAAAATGAGGGAGAATATCCTCAAGTAGCATTGGTATCTATGATTATGGATTCTTTTGAAACGGGTTCAAGTATTTTTAGATTAAAAAAAGAACTTAAAACCTCTGATATGCAAATTAATTTTGTAGAAGCATAAAAATGACTAACTTCAAAAGAAAAGAGATTTACGAATTTAAATGTTGTAATGAAGGGAGATTAGTCATTCAGGAAAAAGATAAGGATAATAGACTAATTTGTATAAACCAAGATAGATTTGATACCGATGGAAGAGTAACTCATCTTTTTCTGATTTTATCACCAGAAGAATATTGTAACAATCCAAAAACACATTACATTTCTGTGCTCCCAATAACAAGTTCTAAGAAAAATTATACTGTCTCATATTTGTTTTAAGAAGGGCTTTTATTAGGCGGCTACATCATATTATTAACGCCATTATTATTTTTACCCTTTGACATTTTCTTAATAAGCATAGGGATTAATATTTATCTCAATCTTACAGTTTGAGCATACTAACTTTCCACCTAAAACTCTTTCTAAAGTCTTTTTATTACATTTAGGACATATTCTCTTTTTTATTGAAAAATAGCCGCCTTTTAATTTATCCATTTTTATCTCCTATAACTTTCAAAAGCTCTCTCGCAATATCATTTGCTATTAAACTTCTATAATCACCTATATATTTCTCAATAGCATCCTTAATCTGTTTTTCTTTTTGCTCTCTTCCTTCTTTCAATCCGTCTTTATAACTTTTTATTTCTATGCCCATTTTTCTTCTATAAAGCTTTTGATTATACTTTTAGACATCTCTTATAATTATAGTAAGAAGCTCGGCATTTTCCTGTTTTTTCGCAAAACTCTTTTTCGCTTAATCCCTGAATAATTAACCACAATTCTTCATTATTAATTAAAAGTTTTTCTGCTAATTTTTTCCAATTTAATTTATCATATCTAAAAAATTCGTAACAAGTAAATAAAGTTCTTAAATTTAAATTTTCTGTTGCCTCGCTTGTTGAATTTTTTATCCACTTCGCAATATTAAATCTTTCTTCTTGTGTTAATTCTCTATAATCTTGTCGTGCTAACTCAAAAATAATCTTAATTTTTGTAGAATAATCCATTATTAACTCAAAACTCAAAATCCTGCTTTGTATTGCTTTTAAATTTTCTGATTTTTTAGGTATGTTATTCAAAATAATTGTTATTGTCCCATTAAAAACAAACTTATTAGGAATATTTAATTTTGTAGAAGAAGTATCATAATTAATTAATCTTGAATTTTCGCTTAAACACGCTTTTAACATATTATAATTTATTTCACTATCAAAAACATTTATGTCATCAAGAATTATATTTTTATCTCTATTTTGAAATAGGAAGATAAACAACTTTAAGGGAGTTATATGTCCATTAAGCAAAACAAAATCTTTCTTCATTTCTCTAAAAGCCCGAATTACTGAATATGTTTTCCCACAACCACTTTCACCCCATAATAATAATCCTCTTACATTACCATTAGCAACCATTTTAGCATAATTTTTTGGTATGTAGAATACATCTTCTATTAAACCTGTCGTTTTATCATTTTCTATTTTGCTTAAAATTTTTTCAAATTCTAATTCTGCCTGTTTTTCAATTTTTGCAATTTCTTTATTTTCTAATTCTTTATGTTGTTCTATCGGCATAATTTCCGCTTCTTTTTTCGGCATTTGTTTTATCTGCTCTTCATTATAGAATTTTGACGCCCACTTCTTTATTTTCTCAATTTCTTTTTCTTTTAACATCTTTCACTAAATAACAAATTACAAAATTTAAATATCCTACTATAACACAAAACATTAAACTTATTAAATCACAATACAATAAAGTTAAGAGAGTAATTCCTAATATTGCTATTTCAAATTGAATTATATCTAACTTATTTCCTAACATTTTAAATTTCTTATAATTTTATTTTCTAAATTTTGTTGCTTAATTAAACTAATCAAATCATCAATAAAATAATCTACATAATCAACAAAAACATCATCTATTTTAGTTCTGCCGTGTCCATAACTTCTTGTTCTCCCGCCTTCTTTTGCTAAAGTAACGCCATAAATTCTTATAATTTTTCCTTTGTTTATATTTCCCATTTTCTTATTTATTTTTTATATATTTTCTATTTTTTCTTGCTTTAATCTTCCAAACTCATCACTTACTAATTTATAACCTTCTCTTTCGGCACATTCTTTACAAATTATTACACAAGAAGGTATCGCTCTACCACATCTTTCGCATTTACTTATATTTATGTCATATCTATATATTATTTTCATTTTTTCACCTCACGAAAAGAAGGAAAACGCATTTTATTTTTAGATGTTTTACTTAAAAATTGAACGATTATATCACAATATCCATTTTCTACAATTTTATTTTTAACCATAGTGCTATGATAACCTGCGACTTGAATAGCATTTTTATCTTTATCTTCTACTCTTATTCCAGCAGGATTATCTATAAATTGAATAACTCTTAAAACTTCTTCGTTCCATAATTTACATTTTAGCCATTTATCACTTCTTCTTTCTTCATAAACACTATTCATATCTTTAATAACAATTCCTTCGTTTTGTTTAAGTTTTGCCTCAAATAACATTTCGTTTATAGACTTATATTCTGCAAATTCTAAAAAATTAAACTTCTCGCCTATCACAGAATACAAAATTTTCACTCTTTCAAATAAATGTTTATTCCTTAAATTTTCTTCGTTTAATTCTAACATATCAAATACCATAAATTTTATAGGATAATCTTTTTTTGCTTGTTCTATCTTAAACCTATCGCTTAAATTACATCTATGCTGGAAAGAATTAAATAAGCCATCTGTGGTTATAACTTCGCCATCAAGAATAAAATTGTCTTTGCTTTGCTTTATTTCTTCAACTATTTCGGGATACTGCAAATTTTTATTTCTGCCTCGCCTATTTATTAAAAAAATATCTGTTCCTTTTTTTATCAACATAACTCTTTCGCCATCAAATTTAATATTTGCAAGAAATTTATTTTTATCTAATAAATTTAATTCTTCTTCTCTTACACTTCCACATAACATAAATATATCTTTACTCATATTAAAATCCTCAATAAATTTTTTCTTGTATAACTCATTTTTCCATTATCACATTTAGGACATAAATGACTTTCTATAATTCCCTTTGTTTTATAAAACCTATCGCAGTTTTTACATATTCTTAACTTCCACAAATTAAGATTTCTTTTACATCTGCCTTTTCTTTTTATTTTTCCACTTATCATTTTTCTTTATAAAAAAGCATAGGTATTACAGCGAGTTTCTGACTATACAGAATACCCAATACCTATGCTCTTAATCTTTTACTTCTGATTAAGCATTATTTAAATTTTAAACCAATTCATAAAATAAATCTGCAATATACTCGGCAGTTTCTCTTTTTTCTACAATAACACAAACATATCCCTCACTTTGTAAATCCTTCAAAAAAGTTTCTTCATTATAATATTTGTCTATCGGAAAAGGATTTTTCTTTAAATATTCTTTCAATTCTTCTTCGCCTATCATTAGTTCTTCATAGTGTAAAATATGTTCGGTAGTAGAAATTTTAAAAATAAATTCCTGAGATTTTAAACTTCTTTCAGTATCAATTTTAATTAATCGTATTCCCATTTTAAACTTTTTCAATATCTTCTTTTATTTTTTTTAATACCTTACACTATCCCAAAAACACTCCTCAATTTCTTCGCATAACTTAAACCACTCTTTACTATTTTCTTTAAGTTTATCCATTTTATTTACTCTTTCTATACACTCATCACATTTTTCTTGATGTATTATCAATTCATTATTTCCTATTCCCAAATTAAGTTCTCACACCCCTTTCAATATAATACTTATTTATATTACAATTAAGACGAGAAGGAAAGAAAACCTTTAATGAATGAAACAAAAAAAGTTTATTCCTTCTCTTTGTCTTTAACAAAAAAATTTAAGCAAAATCTAATCTTCTTTCGTTTTCTATTATATCTACATCTTGCTCTATCATTTCTTTACAAAATTCTTCTATTGGTTTTTCTGTTAAACTATCTATTCTTTGTTTTAAATTCTCGTTTATATCTATTTCAATTTTCATTTTATTTTTTTTACTTTTATATTGCTATCATTAAGTCATCTGCTCTCACTTCTATTTTCTGTGTTATAATCTGTATTTCTTCTTTTGCTGTTTTCTTAAATTCTGTAATTGCTTTTTTAATATCACCCAAACCACTCACTAAAACTAAAACACCCATCATCTTAAAAATAAATGCTTTATTCCACTTAAATCCATTACTGCTTTTTTTAAGATTAAATTTAATTGTGTTATCTTTTATCTTTTCGTTAAATATCTTTTCTGTTGTTTCATCACAATTCAAAACTGATAAACTGCTCTCGCTTAAATTATAGATTTCTGTCTTATCTACTATTTCAAAATTCTTAACTTTTTCTGTTCTCTTTACACTTTGAACGAAATTACCCAAAATATCATAAAAAACTTCGTCTTTGCTGTGTTCTTTCTTGTCTTTGTCTATATACTTATATTCGCTTGGTATTCCTTTTTTAACTAAAACTTTCTTTAAAGGTATTCCCTGTTTTGTTATTATTTGAAATTTCTGCTCTATCGGTTTTATGGGAAATATATCAAATTTACCTATTCCTACAACTTCTAAACTTTGTGTCTTTTTCGTCATTTTAAATAAATGCTAATGCTCTCTCATCACTTTGTCTTTCGTCTTGTAAAATCTCTATTTCTTCGCCTAAACTACCTATCGCTGGGTATAACTTGCTGTTTAAGTCGTGTTCTTTATTTGTGTCGCTTAATTGCTGTAAAACCACGATTATACTTTCTTTTTCTTTGATTAACCTATCGCTTTCTTCTACACTTAATTCTAATCTTTCTTTTCTTTGTTCTCTTGTTATTTGCTCTTGCATTTTATACATTTTAACCCCCTTACATTTTGTTTTTATTATAAAAATTAATCTTGGTTTTCTTCTAAAAATTTAGCAACTTTAATAACATTTATTCTTTTTTCTATAAATCCCTCTAAACTCTTTAAAAATTCCTCATAAATTTCTTTTATTTTTAATATTTTGTTAGTTTCCATTTTTTAATAATACAACAAGAATAAAAAACAAGAAGGTTTAAATCTTGGCTATATGCCTGTATTAAACCCTCTTGCTCTCTTGTTGTGAGATTATGATTTTATGATATTTCTTTCTCTCACAACAAGATTATAAAAATAAAATAAAAAATTAATTAAACTTTTTCTATTAAAGGTTTGTCGTATCTGCCTATGTTAAGATGAGTATAAAAATTAACATCAAAATAATCTGTTTGTATATCGCTGTTATCCCAATTAAATTTATTTGTTAATTCAGTTATTCTTTTAATTAACTTAAAACCTTCTTCAGTTAAAAAAACCCCATTATTCCATACACCAGGATTATATTCTTCATTAAATCCATAACCGCCTATTTGATAATATTTATTCTCTTGTAATTTCTTTAAATCTTCCTTTGTTCTAAAACCATCTCTGCAATAAGAAAAAATCGCTTGTTCGCTTAATTCCTCAAATGGTTTTATAACTTTAAAATCTGTTTCCATTATGCTTATATGCAAACTGCAACCCATACTATAAAACTGTGTGGATATTGAAAACTTACAATAAGGATACTCTTTTTTAAGTTGTTGTTTTATGCCCTTTGCTATATCTACAAGAGAAAAATTCATTTTTTCAGATTTATTTAAAACCTTTTCATTATTCAAAATTTCTTGTATTTGTTCCATTTTAACCCCCTTTCAAATTTTCTTTAAATGATTTATTTAGATTATCAAATATTTTATCGAATTTTTTTTTATTTATCCTATCGGTTGCATTAAAACTTTTAAAGTCATTTCTGCATACTTCTAAAAAAGCCAACAAAAAACTTAAATCTTCTATTCTTAAATTAAGTGTTATTATTTCTTTTATCATAGTTCTTTTAAAATAATATCTCTATATTTAATTATAATTTCGTCTTGTTTTTTTAAATCGTCTTTTTTGCAGTTTTTAATTTCTGACAAAAACCGACTTAATAAACAATATAACAAACTTTCTTTACTCATTTTTAAAAATCCTCATAAGATTTATTTTTAATTCCCTTTAATCCATATTTTAATTTAGCTTTCTTCTTTACTAAACTAATAATTTCTTTAGATTGTTTATCAAGAACTTTAAACATTTCATCTTGAATTTCTTTCTCTACCCAAATCCACCAAGAGAAACTATCTAATCGTTGGTTTTGAATTGGTCTTTTTCT
>Ga0315296_10005148_pt1 | contig 10510 bp, 7 predicted proteins | sample YL17G14_18_MG_FD_203921 | JGI IMG/M metagenome (GOLD analysis project Ga0315296, IMG submission 203921) | Sediment microbial communities from Yellowstone Lake, YNP, Wyoming, USA - YL17G14_18 | ecosystem: Environmental > Aquatic > Freshwater > Lake > Sediment | place: USA: Wyoming | collected... | reverse complement strand
CTCTCGCTCAAGACTCCGAGAAAGATTGAGAACCTTCAGCACAGGCTAAGATTTGGCGATTGCTGCTACCGGATGTCTCACGTCCCTGATAGCCATGCATTCCGTCATGCGCAACGTAATGCTGCCAACCCTCATCGGCAAGGAAGCTTATCTAATACGCCTTCCATTCGATCCGTTTCTTTTCTGATCCATTCCCAATTCACGCAGAAGCTTAACCTAAGATGTTCCTCGCCATTTCTACCATACTCGAATCATGATGCCTTGGCTCCCTGAGACAGCCACTTGAAAGCCATCTTCCTTCTTGACCATTCTTGAGCCATGTCACGCACACCCATTGAATCGCGATCTGGATTCACAGTATGTACACAATGACATTGTAGTCATGGGATGCTGATTGAACTCTCTTATTCTTCGTATGGGGCAAAACAACTTCTACCACACGATGGCATCGGAACGATGCGGCACGCAATCGAAGATTGGAACCTTGTTGGTCTGTGCTAAGGTGACGCTTGGTTCAGCTCACGCATAGGTGGTACGCAGCGAGACGATGCCGGGTGTTTTCGTTGGCATCCAGCTAGCCGCTAGGAAAGGGCCGATGCCCGCGTGGAACACTTCAGTTTCGCACCAAGCAGTGTAGAGCTTCCTATTGCGCGAGCTGCTGCGTCACTCAACGCATGTTTGGTGATTCTTTGGACTTCAGGGCGGTTGAGATGTCTATCTTCTGGAAGTCTTTGGCGAACTCTGCTACGTAGTCTGCTACACGCGAGATTATTGCCTCGCCACAGCTACGAAGTTCATCCAGAGTGTTCCTATCCACTTCTGGTGGACTTTCCACATCGAGGTCCCATGCTTCAACCGGCACTATTATCTGCGCATCCTTGTATTCGAAGTCGTTGAATCCAAGAGGTTTGATCTTTTCTCCAAGTATCTTCTTGCGTGTTGGGTTTTCTCCCCATTCTCCTTTGTATCCTCCTCCTCTCAGATCCGCAATGTTCTTGCCGCCTATAGCGATCGAAACAGCAAGTTCTTCAATGAAGCAGCCACGCGATTCCTGGTAAAGCTCAGGCGCCAGTTTCCTTCCTATCGACCACCATTCGAGTATTGCTATTATCATACCAAGATCTCGCACATTCCGACCTGTTCTTATCAAGGATTCACGGTTTCCTCCGTGACCATTCAGGAAAATGACTCTTCTGATGCCGTTTCTATACAGGCTTCTACAAATATCCGTGTAGACGTCCTCCAAGACTTCGGGATCGATGGCGATTGATCCCGGATAGTATTTCATCTTATCATTCTCCCCGTACGGAAGTAGTGGCAATGTCAGTACGCCTGTTCTCTTGCCCACTTCTTCAGCCAGTTTTCCCACAGAACTGGAGTCTATGCTTACTGGAGTTGGTCCATGTCCATGCAGTGTTCCAACAGGGACTATTGCCATGTCGGATTTCTTGAATGCCTCTTCAGCCTCTTTCCACGACATATCCCATAATTGATATTTCATCCATCTATCATCCAAGCCCTGAACGCTAGTCAAACATATAATTGCTTTACGCTGTGTAGGCTACTGCGCGAGCGCCTTTTCCAAGGATTTGAGATTGGGATCGACCAAATGCGGATTCAGAATCATTTTCGCGTACTCTTTGGTGCTCTTGAGGCCTGTGCCAGTCAATTCACACACAATCCTCTCTTTCTTGTCAATTGCTCCCTTATCGAGTAACTTTATGGCACCTGCGACTGAAGCTGCTGCAGAAACTTCCACGAATTGGCCTTCTTTTGTAGCGAGATCTCGTGCGGCCTTGAGGATTTCATCATCATGAACTGTCTCAGCCACTCCGCCTGACTTGTGGATGGCATCTAGTACTAGTTTTCCTTTGGGTGGATTTCCGACGGCAAGTCCTTCTGCAACCGTTTCCGGGCGTTCCACCGGGACAATCTTTTCCTGTCCCTTTAGATAGGCTCTTGTGATCGGCGCACAGTTCTCTGGCTGTATGCACGCCAGTCTGGGCATTTTCGTAATCCACCCCATCTTTATGAGTTCCTGAAGCCCTTTGTAACAGCCGACGATGCCACTTCCCGTTCCAACAGGGAACACTATCCAGTCTGGAGGATCCCAATGCGACTGTTCGCATATCTCATAGGCTATGGTCTTCGTTCCTTCAATTGCGTATGGGCTTACCATAAAGCCGCAGTAGTACCAACCAAATTTCCTGTAGGCCTCCTCAATCAAGTCATGCACATCTTGCCGTGTCCCCTTCACACTGATGACGGTCGCTCCGCTAGAAGAAATCTGTACGACTTTCTCCGCCTCAGTGTAGGATGGGATGAAGACAAAACACTTCATGGTGGATTTGGCGGCGTAAGCTGAGAGCGACGCAGCCGCATTTCCGGTTGAGTCAATCGCAACCTCTCTCTTTCCTAATTCATTTGCCTTGGAAATGCTTATCGTTGATCCTCGATCCTTGAAGGATCCGGTTGGGTTTACGTGGTCAAGCTTCAGCATCAGATTGGCATCTTGCCGAAGTCTTTCAACGGACAACAATGGGGTAAATCCTTCACCGAGCGACACGGTGAACTTTGTCTCTATCGGCAGGGCCTTGGCATATCTCCAAAGGCCAATAGGCGAGCTTCCAAGTTCTTGCTTACGGAACTTCTCGCGCATTTGGTCGTAGTTGTACTGAACATCAAGTAACCCCTGACATTTCTTACAAACACTAATCGCTTCGCTCAGGGCATATTCAGTACCGCACTCGGTGCACTTGATTCCTGTTGCGAACAATGTCGGGACCGGAAGCCGATTGCGTCAAGTAAAAGATAAGATTTGCTGCGTTGATCGTCGGGATCTTCTCTTGAGGGTAGACTTGGATTGGTGCTTTGAACGAAGTCCTGAGAACCACAAGACTAAGTCTAGTCCCACCTTTCTGTCTCACAGTGAGACAAGAGAAATGTGAAATAGAAAGGAAAGAAGTTACAGATTCAGTACAATCTCAAGATTAGTGTAGATTGGAAGGGTATACGGCATGAATGATGATCATCATGATCTGTTCAAGATTGAGAAAGGGAAAAAGAGATTCACTTACATTAAAGTCATCAAGTCACTAGCAGCTCACGTCGAGATGCCTGTCGGAGTTGTCAGTGGGCTTTCCCCCGGCCCCATATTTGCGGTGACGGGAGGATTGTTTCCCATGGAGTACGACGGTGTAGAGGCCGCTTCCCGGCTATACCATCTCATAGATCCCAAACAGCTGTCTGGAACATTGATTGTAGTTCCTGTTGTGAATATGCCTTGTCTGCAATTTCGTACACCGTGGTTTAGCCTCAATCAATCTATAGGTCCCGTGGATGGTTTGAACATAAACTCTGTGTTCCCAGGTAATCCAGACGGATCAGCAACAGAGGTTCTGGCGCACAGACTCTTCCATGACCTCATAGTGAAGTCGGACTATCACGTTGACCTTCGAGGAGGAGATCGAAATGAATCCCACCTGGCTCACACAATCTTTCTCAGAACCGGGAAGGAAATCGACAAGAAATGTGAGGAAATGGCGAAGGTATTCGGCCTTGAATACGTCTTACCAGGAACCCGTGAGATAACACATACGGGCAAAGGTACTCTGATATACGAAGCTGTGACACACGATGTCGCTTCTATCATAAGTGAAAGCGGCTTAGGTTATCGAACTCAGCCACTGGAAGAATGTGTCATGTTGCATGTTGAGGGAGTCAGAAATATCCTGAAACATACCGGTATGCTTGAAGGTACTCCTGTCAGGCCCAAGAACCAGAGGTTCCTAGACATGACTTGGAACCGGATTAAGGCTCCTGTCTCAGGCATCTTTCATGCGATAGCGGATCAAGGAGATCTGGTCAAGAAAGGAACGATGCTGGGAAGAATCACGGACATTGACGGGTCTGAGTTGAGTAGAATACTTTCACCTATCGATGGAGTGGTTCACTGTATGTATCCGAGGCGCCTTGTTTCATCTGGAGATTCTCTCTATACACTTCTCCAGATAGCCGAACCTACAGGATGGTAACAACGCGTTCAGGTCAGATCCCTCTGACAAGAGAAGAAGCTAGACTTGTGAATCTGAAAGAAAATGTAAATAGTGTTAAACCGGAGGTAGTGTGAAGAGATCTTGCCCTGTGTGGTGAAAAGACCTGTGGATCTGAAAGCTGTACATTCATACATTGATCAGAACAAGAAGGATTTCGTCGAGAAGTTGCAGAGACTACTTAGACAGCCGAGTGTCTCAACAAATCTTGACGATTGTCTGAAATGTGCTGAACTATTGAAGAAAATAATGGTGGAGTCAGGAATCAAGGCAAGACTGATGCCAGTTAAGAATGGGCCGCCTGTGGTTTTTGCTGAACTACGCTCAAGGATTTCAAAAAGAACTTTGCTCTGTTATGACCATTATGACGTGAAACCGGTGGATCCAGTAGACGAGTGGTTGTCTGATGCTTTTGGCGCAGAGATTAGAGGCAATAGAGTCTATGCTCGTGGAGCAACAGACAATAAGAGTGGATGTCTCGCATTCGTCTTTGCAGCGGAGGCCCTCCTACGTAATCTCGAAGACTTGCCTGTGAACTTGAAGTTTGTTTTCGAAGGGGAGGAGGAAATAGGTAGCACCCACCTTGAGCAGTGGGCCTTGGAAAACAAGGAACTGCTTAGGGCAGATGGATTGGTCAGCTTGGATGGAGGAGTAGACAGTGATACAGGGAAGCCTGAGGTGGGTACATACGGCAAGGGGGTGTTGTACGTAGAGTTCAGGGCGAAAGGACCGAGAGAAGACATCCACTCCGGAAGCGAAGCTATGGTAACAAATCCAATCTGGAGACTTGTCTGGGCTTTGAATTCAATAAAGGGGCCAAACGACGAAATTCTTGTTGACGGCTGGTACAAGGATTTGAGGAAACCTACTGAGGAAGACCTCGCCTCGGTTAGAGATGAATTGGTCCCGTTTGATCCTGAAGAGACCAAAGCGCAACTTGGTACACCTGCCTTTGCAGGTGACAGAGTGGGTTTTGATCTTCTTGTTCACCGCCGATTCTATGGGACGGCCGCGATATGCGGAATCTATGGAGGCTATACAAAAACCGGTATGCATACCGTTATCCCGAAGACCGCCTTCGCCAAGATGGATTTCAGGTGTCCACCTTACCTTGACCCGGATGTTCAGTTCAAGAAGCTTAGAAAGCATTTGGACGACCATGGATTCAAGGATATTGAACTCGTGAAGCTATCGGCCCGTGGCAATGCTTGGGTAACAGATAGAAATGATCCGGTAGTTCAAGCAGTGAAGAGAGCGATTGATAGAGTGTTTCCTGAAGCAAATCTTTCGAAGAAGGGAACTGCCGAGGGTGTGTTTCGCGTGAAGCTGGGTATTCCGGCCGTGATGTCAAGCTTCAGCAACGCAGACAACAATCTCCATGCTCCCAACGAGAACTGCGATATCAACTATTATGTTCGCGGCATAAAGTATGCAGCGTCAATAATGACTGAGTTTGCTGGATAGCATTCTTTAGGAAATCTGCAAAACTAGGACTTAACTAACCCGGATGCTACACTAGCTCCTTCCCAAGCATCGACTATCTCGCTTGAACTCACAACATCAAATCGTCTTTCGAATACCTTCATCATTGCCTCATGACATTCCCTGGAGAATGATGCGACACAGTCTTTCACAATGACACATACGTAACCTAGAGAATATGATGCGTCTCTCACTGTTGATTCAACGCAGCCATCGGTCTGGCAGCCCGTAATCACGAGCGTCCTTATGTTGTTGTTTCTCAGCAACATGTCGAGCGACGTTCCGAAGAAGGCGCTGTTTGTGTGTTTCTTAATCACGATGTCTGTCGGTCTAGGCTTGACCTCTTCGATGAATTCGTGTCCCCAAGTTCCCTCCACGACAGATTTTGGCAGACGCATCGGGTCGGTCTGTCTGTAGATCTTCAATGCCATTCGAACCCGAGGAGGTGATGCTTGACGCTCTGGAATCGCGATAGCCTGAGTATACATGACCGTCACATGGGACCTTCTGGCAGCGTCAAGCACCATTTTCAGCTTCTCAAGCATCGGGGGATAAACTGAAAAATCATAGATCGAGCGATCATAGTTCATCTTGCCTATGGCGCCATTTGTCAGACAGAGATCATTCTGAGGATCAATTACGACCAATGCTGTGTGCTTCGGATGAATCAATTCTGCCAGAGAGGCCTTCTCCGAACTTGCACTAGACATGATTCAGCCGTTCTCCGTTCCAAGATTAAGTTTTGGCCACTGCCTGTATTTGAGAATATGTGCCAGTCTAGCCTTTTCTCCTTTATGTCTGTGTTGCGGCGCCGTACATTTTCGGTCAGAATCTTCGTTGAACTCCGAGACATAGCATCATAAATCCCCACGTTCTAGGGCATGCACGCGCTATACATCCACCGTGCCACCTGATTCGATAGTTTTTCCTGCGTACATGGCAACAACTCGATTCACTAATTCGGCGAAGAAATAGGGATAAGAACAAAGCCAAAAGAGCCAGCAAAGAAGATGTATCAAGAGATCCTCTGGCGGTGGACGCTCTACCATGAATCGCACAAACCCAAGTTATGATTCGTTGCTGAGTTCTCACATCAAAAGAATCCTAGAAGTACTGAAACAACCATCGATCTTCTGTGATCTACCAAATATTCGTAGATGTGCTGAACTCTACGTGAAATATCTGAGAGAAGCAGGTTTCCAGAAGACATCACTAGTTGAGACCGATCGAAGCCCTATCGTACAGGCAGAATACTACTGCGATGCACCCAAGACAGTCTTAATTTACAACTACTTCGACAAGCTTCCTCAGGAGAATGAGACGCACGAATTCAGAGCAGAGATCACTAACATCAACCCATTTGGAAAATGTCTGATAGGTAGAGGTATAGCAAGCAAAGGTGCAGGAGTCGCGTTCATCAACGCGGTCGAAGGCTTTCTCAACGCTCAAGGAAAACTACCTGTCAATTTGAAGTTTCTAGCCGAAGGCGAAGAAATGTATGGAAGCGATCACATACCTTGGTTCATCAACCATCACGGACAATGGCTTCACGACATTGATGCGGTGTACGTTCCTTCCATGAATCAGGGTCCCGATGGAAGACCCATCTCAATTAGTCTAGGAGGAAAGGGATTCATCGGCTTTGAACTCACGTGCTCAGGTGCCAAATGGGGGAGAGGACCGAAAGGCCGTGACGTTCACAGCAGTGCAAAGTCTATAGTGGACAGTCCGATGTGGCGTCTTGTAAAGGCGATCAACACCCTCGTCTCTGACGATGATGAGAGAATTCTGATAGACGGATTCTTTGAGAATGTCCGATCCCCAACAGCAAAAGAAAAGGAACTTGCTCTAGAACTATGCAATTCGTTGAACGAAGAAACTCTCAAGAAAAGACTTAACGTCGACACGTTCCTGCATGACTCAAAGGGAATAGACGTTCTTATGCGCTATCTCTTTGATCCTACTCTGAATATGGAAGGTATTCCTCTTACATCTGTTGACCCTGTCGGAGTAGTTTCTCACAAGGCTACGGCAAAACTCCAATCGAGAATCGTTCCCGATCAGACCGTGAGTGAGATAATAGAGAAGATCAGATCTCATTTGATAAAACATGGGTATGGTGACATAGAAATAAGGCCACTCTATGGGTTTGGGCCAGCAAGAACGAGTTTAGATGCACCCATAATTCAAGCTGTTCTGAGACTGTACCGTGACGCAGGTCTGGAACCTCCTGCTATCTATCCCTCATCTCCCGCTAGTTCACCTGTCAATGCTCTTAACAACACCTTGGGAATCCCATGTGCCTCAGGAGGGCTGGGACATGTTGGCAGAGATCAGGAGATGGAATATCTCGTCTTGGACGACTGCGGAAGAATTGCAGGACTTGCCCAAACCGAAAAGTCGTTCATTGATGTCTTGCACAACTATTCTAAGTACTCGGTTCGGTGATCGGCGCAACACGCTGCGTTAAGACATCGCCATAGCCGCCCGGACATGCGTGACGAAGAACAAACGCAAGTATCGAACGCATAGCATTATATTGAGACTTGGCAGAGTCTGCGCAGTCAAACATTCAATCGGAGATGGTGATGACGAAGGTTCAATATGACTATGGACTAGGTGACGAAGAGAGAAGGTCTGTCCTGACAGTTCTTCAAGGAGACAAGTTTGTTGGACACGAGCAAAAGAGGAAGCTTGAGAAAGAGTTTTGTGATTACATTGGAGCGAAGTATGCTGTTGCTTTGAGTTCAGGCACTGCTGGAATACATTGTTCTTTGTTGGCATTGGGCGTCCAGGCAGGAGACGAAGTGATCACGGTAGCAAACACTCATTCCACGCCCGCCATGTGCATTATGAACGCCGCGGCCAAGCCTGTCCTTGTCGACATTGACGAAGAAACTCTGAATATCGATCCGAGGAAAATAGAAGCGAAGATTACTTCGAGAACTAAGGCGTTGATGCCTGTCCATTCAAACGGACATCCGTACGATGTTGATCTGGTGACCGAAGTGGCGCAGAAACACGGCATACCGGTCATTGAGGATGCAGCTCAGTCTCTTGGTGCCAAATACAAGGGGAAACGTTTGGGCACCTTCGGAGAAGTAGGCGTATACAGTTTCGCCCGACATAAGCACGTAATTGCAGGTGGATGGGGAGGCATCATAGTCACTAACAACGAGGAAATCTCGGACACTATAAGGGCCTTCGCCTCTCAAGGAAGAGATAGACGGTACGATGAAAAGAGCGAATACGGAGTACCGATGGGGATATCTGGCAAGGTAGGATACAGCTACTGGCTGAGCGAGGTCAATGCAGCGATCGCACGAGTACAATTCAGAAAGTTCAGAACCGGATCTCTGAGAGTTAAGAAGAGAAGGAAAAACGCAGAGAGATACAATGAACTGCTTGAAGGCACCCCTTCTATCCAGACTCCGATCGAAAAAGAATGGGCCTACCACAGCTATTGTCGGTACGTGGTGAGAGCGAAGGATAGGGATCGACTGTACACCTATTTGACAAAGAAAGGCATCTACGCAGCTGTACACTACTACACCCCAATCTATCGAGAACCATATTATGCCGAGAGATTTGGCCTTACAAACGAGAGCTTTCCATTCACGGAGAAAGCATCTAAAGAAGTGTTGACCCTTCCGAGCTGGCCACAACTGACTGAGAAACAGCTGGTCTATGTCACCAACTCAATCAAGAAGTTCTATCAGAGTACTTAGTGACTTGGCTATGAAAACGTCTTGAGTACGTGCATTGAGGTCATGAGAGCATCGTCTCCTGTTCAAATGAAGTCCGCAATGCAAGTGGAGAACTCTGGCTGGGAATCTGCTCCGACTTAAGGGTGTAAGATTTGAACAGGTTGATGAATCTCGTCAGAGAGGAGCTATCCGGTCACCGAGCCAAACAGCATGCTGCTTACCTGACTCAGTTTATGAGGACTCCGGCCTCTTCAGGAATAAGGGCTAGCTTGGCCTATGCAGAAAACCAGATGCGAAGTTATGGATTGGATAGAGTTACTCGAATGGAATTCGAAATCGAGTCAGGATGGGATGTTTCTGATGCAGAACTCAGAATGGTCTCTCCAGAGGAAGACACAATTGTATCATACACCCAAGCTCCAACCTGCATCCAGTGGTGGTCAAATGGGACTCCGAAGGAGGGAGTGACCGCAGAGCTAGTAGACGTTGGATCAGGCCTTCTTGAAAATGATTACGGGAGAAAGAACGTTGAAGGGAAAGTCGTGTTGGCGTCTGGTGATGGGCATGCCGAAGGCAACGATCATGCATATTCGCTTGCTATGCGATTCGGTGCAATAGGGCTCGTGACTGATTCTCTCCTATATCCACAACCGCCAACCAGAACTCGCGTTAGCCAACCTGAAGCGGTTCAGATGCTACGTACCCCTAAACTAGGAAAAGGCTGGGCATTCAGCATTTCATACACAAAAGCACAAACACTGCGGAGGCTGCTTGAACAAGGCCCAGTGACGGTATGGGCCCTAGTTGATGCAAGGAACTATCGAGGAAAAGACCACGTTCTGATCGGAGAGGTCATCGGTGCAGAGAAACCGGATGAAGAGGTCTGGTTCGTCGCACATTGCTCAGGCACTAAACCTGGAGCAAATTGCGCAGCTGGAGTCGGACTGTGGCTTGAGCAAGCAAGGTTGTTCACCCATCTTGTACGAACAGAGAGAATCAGTCGACCTAAGAGGACAATTCGCTTTATACTTGGAGCTGAAGGATTAGGGATCAACGCATACCTCGACCGACTCGGCGAAAAAATCCCCAAGGTCCACTGTGCCTTTGTATATTGCAGCGTTGGCAATGACCAAGAGAAGTGCAACTCGTCACTGGTTATGTTCAAATCCCCAGAATCGATTCCGTCATATGTAAACCACATTTGCCAATATGCAATCGAGGCCGCTTCAAAAGACGCCACGCCTCCTTTCAAAGACGCATCAAGAGATC
>Ga0315296_10005147_pt1 | contig 10510 bp, 11 predicted proteins | sample YL17G14_18_MG_FD_203921 | JGI IMG/M metagenome (GOLD analysis project Ga0315296, IMG submission 203921) | Sediment microbial communities from Yellowstone Lake, YNP, Wyoming, USA - YL17G14_18 | ecosystem: Environmental > Aquatic > Freshwater > Lake > Sediment | place: USA: Wyoming | collected... | reverse complement strand
CGGATCGCCAGCCCGGCAGTCACACTGCTGAACACGTCCGACAGGACGACTTTCTGCGGGCCGAAGAGGCGCCCCAGCATCTCGATAAAGTACGGAATCTGTGACGAGCCGCCTGTCCGCACGACGGCGTCAATTTCCTCTGTCCGCAGCCCCGAGCGCTCCAGCGTGTCCATCAGGCAAGCCTCGACGCGCCGCGTCGCGTCGGCGATGAGCGCCTCGAATTGGGAGCGGGTGACCGGCTGCCAGATGTCCATATCGTCGCCCGCGAGTTGGATGAGGGCGAAATGATCCGCCGAAAGCGCAATCTTGGCGCGCTCCACCTCGTCCATCAGGCGCGCCGCATAGTTGTTGACCAGCAGCGACTTGAGCGCGCGGATCTGCTCCGCGTGGCTGCTGGTCTTTTCCGCCAGGTCGAGGAAGCGCAACGTCTCCGGCCGGCTCAGTTCCGGCAGCGTCTGCCAGTGGACCAGCGCATCGGTGTACTGGCTGGGGAAGGGCGCACCATCTTTGCCCCAGGTTGACCCGTGCCCAAAGTGGTTCAGCAGCAGCCCTGCGATGATACGCTGGTCGAAGGTGTCGCCCGCGATGCCCACGCCGCCGGTGGCAAAGACTTGCCGCCGGCCCGGCTCACCGATGCGCATCACCGTGATGTCCAGTGTGCCGCCGCCAAAGTCGAATACGACGACGTTCTGCGGCTTCCCTGTCAGCAGTTCGTAGTGCAGCGCGGCGGCCACCGGTTCCAACTCAAACGCGACGTCCCGCAAGCCGGCCATTTCCGCCGCCTGGCGCAGCCGGTCTTCCGCGCGCCGGTTGTCGGCCTCGCCGCTGCTGTCCACAAAGTTCACCGGGCGGCCCAGCGTGGCGCTGTCCACCGGCTGGCCGGTCTCCGCCTCGACTCGCTTCCGCATCTCCCGCAGGTAGAGCGCGAGCAACTCCTCCAGTGTGTAGTAGCGGCTAAAGATCGTCGTGCCTGCGTAACTGGTGGCCAGCCCGCTTTTGAGCGAACGCAGTAGCCGCCCCGGCGTCAGTTCGTCTACCAGGACGTAGACGTCGCGGACAAAGGTGGACGGCCCGCCCGGATACCCCTTCACCGATTCGACCACGCCCATCGTGACCTCGATCTCGCCGACGTACTGGCGCACCATCTGGCTGGGGCGGCCGATGTTCTGGCGATAGTACGTGTCTATGGCCTCCTGGCCGATGAAGACCTGCTGGTCGCGCGTGACGTAGAGCGTCGAGCGCATCACGGTAGGGTCGCGACTGAAGGGGTCGAGCGGGAAGAGGCGCACCTGGTGGCCGTCGAACACCGCTGCACCGGAATTGGTCGTACCAAAGTCAAGGCCTATACGCATGGTTTTTTGGGACGCAGATGAACGCAGATGACGCAGATTGTGCCCCTTGTATTATACTATCAGGCACTGGCCTCGTAAAGTTCCACCGCCCTGTGCATCTTGGGGACGATGTCCACGTCGAACGGGCAGCGCTCCAGGCATTCGCCACACTCGACGCACGCCGAGGGCTTCACCCGAAACTCGGCATACCAGTTCCGCAGGTCGTCGGTGACGCCGTCCTGCGCGTGGTCCACCAGCCAGATCATCCAACCGATCTCGATGCCCTGCGGGCACGGCAGACAGTGGTGGCAGTAAGTGCATTGGCCCGCCAGAATATCGTGCATGTTAGCAATGACCGGGCGATACTCCTTTTCTTCGTCGCTCGCCTCCAGGTAGTGCAGCGTGGCCTGATACTCCTCTACGTTCCTGGGGCCGGGCACGGCCGTGGACACGGGCAGCGAGAACACGTAGGCCAGGCACTGGGCGGGCGTGATCCCCGACGGCTTGCCGCCGATGGAAAGCAACGTGCCCCCGTGGTAGGGCTTCATCACCACCAGGCCCACGTTCTGCTCCACGCAGGCCTGGCGCAGTGCGCGCTCTTGCTCGTCGGCGTGCCCGAGCACGTTGAACCCGAACATGAGGACGTCGAGCAACCCACTGTTGACCGCCTTGATGGCGATGGCGGCGTCGTGGCCGCTCGCACCGATCGCGCCGATGCGTCCCTGCTCCTTGTAGCGCCGCAGGTGCTCGATGGACTCCTGCGCCCAGCCGTTCCACCGTTCCTCCCCGTCAATCGCCATCGTCATCAGCCCGACCTCGACGTAGCCGTTGCCCAGGCGGGCCAGGATGCCGTCGAAACAGCGCTGGCAATAGTCCATGTCGCAAGGGGAACCAATCCCCCAATGGGCGGCCAGGACGAGCCTATCGCGATAGGGCCTGAGTGCAGGGCCAAAGTTGTCCCAGAAGCCAGCGTCGGCGCCTTCAGGATCCACGTAAAGCAGGTCCACGTAGTTGACGCCCGCCTCCACGGCCATGTGCAGGACGTGCTCCATCGTCTCCCGCTTGCGCTCCACGTGCTCTGTGCCCAGCCCGATGACGCCGACGTCCAGGCCGGTCCTCCCCAGTTTACGGTACTCCATCGTCATTTGTCTCCTTTCGGTGAATTCTGGTCAGCGCCGTGAACGAGCCCGCTCCACGCTTCAAAACGCTGCGGATCGGCACGTTCAATGGCCTCTATCAGCGCTCGTTTCCGCATCCGGCTGAACCCCTGGATGCCCAGCTCGCGTGCAATTGCTTGTAGATTAACTTTCATGCGCTTGGCTCTAAGCCGTGACGACCATATCTCCTTTGTTTTCTCCACTCCGCCCGTGCTCTCTGGACCATAAGCCAGGCTCTCGATGAGTTCGATCAGCTCCTCGGCCGTCGCTTTGATCACGTCACATCCAATGGGAGTGCCAACGGCTCTGTAATGGATGTGGAATTCGTGAATCAGGCTATCAATCAGGAGCAACTTGTCGCGCGACGAGCGGGCCACAGGCCACTTTTGAACGAAAGACCTGTACAAGTGCTCGGGTTCATAAGGCTTCGGAGGCCCCCTTCGGAGCAGGCTCTTATGGTAGTCCCCACACGCAATCTGCCAGGAACATTGGTCACATTTCAGTACCTCTGTGCTGTCGAACTCACCGTTCACTGTCTGGCGCAGGATGATGCTGCCACAATTCCGGCATTTGACCCTGCCTCTTTGCGCCTCTCTTAGCTCAATGATGTCCTGGCAGCGCTCGTAGATACCATATCCCACGTCGTCCAGCAGTTCTTCGTCGAGCAACCCGCGCGCGTCGCTCTCGTAGAGGCGGCGGATCTTGTGCGGGGGCACTCTTTCGGCCCAGCGGATGCGGATCGGGTTGACGTTCATCATTTGCCTCAGTCCATCCGGTATTCTTCCGGTATCCTGAACGGCGGTGGTTGTCTGCCATCAACGTCCGTAAAGCCGTACTCGCGCGCCAGATCGCCGACGGTCAACACGCTCCCCGACTTTTCCATCACGTCAGGGTCGCTCGCGAGGGCGACTACCGCCCGCCCGATGTACTCCACCGATTCGGTCTGCTCCACCTCGTCGGGCTGTGGACGTCCGTTCGGCGGCAGATCGGCCATCACCGCTTCTGTGCGCATCCAACCGGGCGAGAGCGCCACGGCGGCAACGTTGTACGCCCGCAGTTCCAGCGCCATCCCGTACGCCATGCGGTTGATCGCCGTCTTCGCCAGGTAATAGGGCAGCGGCGCAAAATACCTGTCCCGATCCCAGAAGGTGGTATTGACGATGAGCCCCTGGCGTTGTGGGAGCATGAGTGGGACCGCAAGGTGACTGGCCGTGAAGTGGGCGCGCACACCGGCGACGAACATCGCGTCCCAGCGCCACAGTGGCTGCTCCCAGAACGGGGCGACGAAATCCCCCTGTGGGTCCTTCTCGTAACCGCCCCACACGTTGTTGACTAGGACGTCGAGCCGCCCCTGCTCCTGCTTCACGCGCTCGAATAGCGCCTCGACCTCAGCGTCCACCGTATGGTCGCAGCGCACGGGAATGCCCATGCCGCCCCGCGCGCTGACCTGCTCCGCCGTGTCTTCGACGGTCGTGCCAGGCAAGTTCGTCCGCGTCGAAGCGCCCCGGACGCTGCGCCCGGTCACGTAGACCGTGGCCCCTTCCTCGCCTAGGATGAGCGCGGTACCGCGTCCCCCGCCGCGGCTGGCTCCCGTGACGACCGCCACCTTTCCCTTCAGCCGTTGCATTTTACCTCCCTTGCGTTTTAATTCCAACTTCAGACGTAACAGCAAACACAGTATACACCACTCCACTTGACATCTGTTGTCATATTGCTATCATATACACTACAACAACTCACCCGCTCAACCATACGCCGCCTGAGCTCCTATGAGTTCCCACGAGTTCCTACGAGTTCCTACGAGCTCCCACGAGTTCCCACGAGTTCCTGCGAGGAGGTCCCATGCGTGCCGATCGTCTGCTTTCCATCCTGCTGCTCCTGCAGGTGCACCGGCGCATGACCGCGCGTGAACTGGCGCAGCGGTTGGAGGTTTCGGAGCGCACCATCCACCGCGACATGGAGGCACTGAGCGCGGCAGGAGTGCCGGTGTTTGCGGAACGCGGCACGGGAGGTGGGTGGGCGCTGGTGGAGGAGTATCGCACGAACCTGACGGGCCTTTCCCCGGCCGAGATCCAGGCACTCTTCCTTACCAAACCATCTCATCTCCTGGCCGACCTGGGGTTAGACAAGGCCGCCACGGCTGCGCTCATCAAGCTCCTGGCGGCGCTGCCCTCCGGGCACCGTCGGGATGCCGAGTACGTGCGCCAGCGCATTCACGTGGATGGCGCTGGCTGGCATCAGGCGGGCGAGGAAGGCGTGCCGTTCCTCCCCGTGCTTCAAGAAGCGGTCTGGGAAGAACGCCAGGTGCGCCTTTCCTATCAGCGGGGTGACGGTACTGTCGTAGAACGGCTGGTGGATCCACTCGGGCTGGTGGCGAAAGGCCGCGCGTGGTACCTGGTGGCTGCTGTGGAGGGCGAGATGCGCACCTACCGCGTCTCGCGGGTGCAAGCGGCCAGCGTGACCGATCAACCTTGTGTTCGTCCCGCAGGATTCGACCTGGCCGCGCATTGGGAGCAATCGTCGGCCGAATTCAGGGCCGGCCTGCCGCGTTATCTCGTGACCATGCGCATAGATCCGGCGATTCTCCCCCGCTTGCGTTACGCGGGGAAATACTCGCAGATTGAACGGGTAGGCCCGCCGGACGCACAAGGGTGGCTGCCGGTCTCCATGAAGTTTGAATTCGAAGAGGATGCGTGCGAATGCCTCCTGGGCCTTGGTCCGCACGTGGAGATATTGGAGCCGCGAGCGTTGCGCGAGAAGGTGATCAGCCTGGCGGAAGCGGTTATGGCGTTCTATGAGGAAGGAGGGGAAGGAGGGGAGGGAGGGGAGGGAAGGATGAAGCCCCCGTTGTAGGCGGGGGTGTGGTCACTGCTGCGCCAGGCCTCTATTGACAAACTGACTGGTATCATATACAATACCAGTATGGAAAAGCCTCAGATTGTCATTGATACCAGCGTGTTGATCGCTGCTTTACGCTCGCGCCGTGGGGCTGCTCACAAGTTGCTTACATTCCTCGGCAGCGACAAGTTTGAGGTGAACATCTCTGTTCCATTGATGTTGGAGTATGAAGACGTAGCCAGGCGACTCATTGGCGAGATTCCACTAGCAGAGCGTGAAATTGACCATATCCTTGACTACATCTGCAAGGTAGCTAATCGAAGGAAGATATTTTTCCTGTGGCGTCCTTTCTTGAAAGACCCCAAAGACGATTTGGTATTAGAGTTAGCCGTCACCGCTAACTGTGATTTTATCGTGACGTACAACGAACGCGATTTTCAAGATGTGGAACAGTTTGGAATACAGGTTATCAAACCGAAGGAGTTTTTACAGAAGATAGGAGTGTTGTCATGAGTACAATCAGTCTCAGGCTACCCACTTACTTGCATGAAAGGGTACGTGAACTGGCCGATAGGGAGAGCATCTCGATCAACCAGTTTGTTGTCCTGGCGTTGGCTGAGAAACTGTCTGCGCTTATGACGGAGGAATACCTTGGTGAGCGAGCCAGGCGCGGTGACAGGAAGAATTTTGAAAGGGCTCTGTCAAAGGTGGCAGACGTTGAACCGGAGGAGAGGGACAGGCTGTAACAAGTAAGAGATCCGAGCCAACTTGAATCTCTGGATGGGACGGAAAGGTTGAGAGACAGAACCTGGCGATGGTTGTGCCTGGGATTGAGCAACCTGGCGAGGCTGGGCTTCGACCCGCCGGCGATTGATGCCGTCGTGCTCTCCCACAGCCACGACGATCACACGGGCGGGTTGATGGGGTTGTTGGGAGCAGGCGCCAGAGCGGCGGTATACGTGCCGGCTGCGTTCCCCGCCTCGTTCAAAGACGGCGTGCGTGCCCGCACCGACCTGGTGGAGATAAGCGGGCCGTCAGAGATACTGCCCGGCCTCTATACCACGGGTGGGGTGGATGCGGGGCTGGCAGGAGCGGGAATCATCGAGCAGGCACTGGCGGTGGAGACCGGGGACGGCCTTGCCGTCGTCACCGGCTGTGCCCATCCTGGCGTCGTCGAAATGGTGCGCCGTGCGCAAGAAGCCGCTGGCGGCGAGGTGGCGCTGGTGGTGGGTGGGTCCCACCTGGGAGGCGCCGGCCAGGCGCAGATCGAGCGCATCATAACCGATTTGCGCTCGCTGGGCGTGCAACGCGTCGCGCTGTGCCACTGCACAGGCGAGCGGGCGCAGGAGATGTTCGCCACTGCGTTCGGCGCGGACTTTCTCCCGGCCGGCGTGGGATGGACAATCACTCTCAGTGTACGTTAGGTGTATGGTCACTGCTGCGTCAGGCCCCACTTCCTGTCTCAACTCTGCTTGACTTATAGGTGCTCTGCCATGTACTATGCACAAGATCAAGGATGTCTGACACGCCAGGGCGAGGCATTGGGCAGACACAGAGCCCCACTCCGCTTGACTTACAGATACTCTGCTATATACTATTCATAAGGCCAAGAATATCTGACCCTACAAGGAGGAAGAAAATGAATATCGGTATTATCATATATTCTCAGACCGGGAACACCCATTCCGTCGCCCTGAAGCTTAAGGAGAAACTCTCCGCGGCCGGACATTCGGCGAACATCGAACGGGTAGAAATTTCCGGCGAATTGGGGCCGGGAGTAACAAATTTCCAGCTCAAAACGAGGCCCGAGGTCGACACGTACGATGCACTAGTGTTCGGCGCTCCAGTACTGGGCTTTTCCCTATCACCGGTAATGAAAAGCTATCTAACGCAGATTGCATCATTAAAGAGCAAAAAAGTCGCCTGTTTAGTTACCGAATTTTTTCCTTTTCCATGGATGGGCGGAAACCAAGCAATCAGCCAGATGAAAAAAATCTGCGAATCTAAAGGCGCGGCAGTCTGCGGGTCAGGGATTGTGAACTGGTCGCGCGCGCGCCGCGATCAACAGATTATTGAAGTTGTTGATAGATTGAGTAGATTATTTTAGTCTTATGACTAGGGTGGAGAGAATCCATTATGACTAGGATGGAGAGAATCCAGGGGACGCTGGACGCGGTCACAAAGAAGTGGTGGCTGTATCCATTGTTGTTGCTGCTATTCTTTATCCGTGCGTATGCATCTACAGGCTATGAACCCCAAGAGTCAATGGACGTGATTGGCCAGGTACTCTCAGATCCCTTGATCTACAGATTCGCCGTTCTGATGCCCATAGCGAAGGCAATACCTGTTGTCCTGATTATCGGCGTGCTGCTGATGGGCAATAGAGTAAGGTGCCTATTCAACGGGTATGTAGCAGCACTATACCTTGCACTTGCCTTTTTTCAGACGACGGCTGTAACGGATACGTATGGGTTCACTGTCATCTCCGGCAATCTCGCTCTCGTCCTGATCGTGGCGCTAATGTGGATATGGGAAGCCATCGCGCAGAGAAATGACTTCACGCCCCGCAAGCGACCAGTATGGAAATGGTGGGTTGTGCCTCTGGCAGTTGTAGCGCTTCTGGCTCCCGTGGACGCAAGTACTATGTCACCCGATTTCAGTCCGCTGCACATGCTCACCAACGAGGCAGGCCTGACCTGTTGTATGATGACACCAGTCGTGCTCGCGGTATTGACGCTGTTTCATCCCACGGTCAACCTGGCTGTCCTCAGGGTTTCAAGCTTCGTGGGCATGCTCCTCGGAGCAGTGAACATGATCGTGTGGTTCGTTGTGGAGTCGTGGGGGTGGTGGATGGGCGTACTACATATCCCACTGGTTGTGATCTCGGTCTACGGCTTTGTGCTCGCACACCAGGCTAAAGCACGTGCTGGACAAACGTAAGCTGACGAGCCTGGTAGGGTTGAGGGCGCCTAAAAGAATAAACAGGAGGTCTTGGCATGGAACAAACCCGCTTCAAGGTCTATGGCTACCGTTGGATCGTGCTCCTTGCGTTCATGTCTGTCGTAGCCATCAATCAGCTCTTGTGGATCACCTTTGCTCCGATCACGAGCAGCGCCGCCCGCTACTATGGCGTCTCGGACCTCAGCATCGGCCTCTTGTCCATGAGCTTTATGATCGTCTATATCGTCGTCTCGATCCCCGCCTCGTGGGCCATAGACACCTACGGGATTCGTGTCGCCGTGGGCATCGGCGCTGCGCTGACGGGCCTCTTTGGCCTGGCGCGCGGCCTGGCGGCGCCAAACTACACGCTGGTGCTGATTTCGCAAATCGGGATCGCCGTTGGGCAGCCGTTCATCCTCAACGCGGTGACCAAGGTGGCGGCCCGCTGGTTTCCGCTTCAGGAGCGCGCGACCGCCGCGGGCCTTGGATCGCTGGCCATGTACCTGGGCATCGTGGGCGGTATGATGCTGACCCCCTACCTGGCGCTTCGCTCTGGCATTGCCGGCACGCTCGTTGCCTACGGGAGCGTGGCGGCGGTCGTGGCAGTCGTCTTTTTCGCACTCGCCAGGGAACGCCCTCCGACACCGCCGTGTCCCCCGGATCAGGAAGCGCGGGCTATGGTCTTCGACGGCCTCAAGCACATCCTGCGCCAGCGCGACTTTGTCCTCCTGATGGTGATTTTCTTCGTGGGCCTGGGGGTGTTCAATGGAGTCACTACGTGGATCGAGGACATCGTCAGGCCGCGGGGCTTCTCGAGTACCCAGGCCGGCATTATCGGCGGCTTGATGGTCGTGGGCGGAGTAGTCGGTGCGCTGGTCTTGCCCTCGCTGTCGGACCGTTATCGCAGGCGCACCCCGTTCATGGTGGGGGCATTGGTGGGTGCGACGCTGGGGCTTGCCGGCATCACGTACGCCCCGAGTTATGGGCTCCTGCTGGCCTCGGCCTTCGTGATGGGGTTCTTCTTGCTCAGTGCGGGGCCGATCGGCTTCCAGTATGGCGCTGAGATCACGTACCCGGCACCGGAAGGGACGTCGAACGGCTTGCTGCTGCTCATGGGACAGATCTCTGGCATCGTACTGATCTTTGGCATGGACGCCTTCAGGTCTCCGGCGACGGGTGCGATGACCTCCTCCCTGGTTGTCCTCGTCGGGCTGATGGTGCTCAGCCTGCTGCTCTGCACCAGGCTCAGAGAATCAATGGCTGGGGTGCCGGAGCAAGGGTGATAATTGATGGCAACGAACGACGAATGTAATACCGACAATGGCAAAAAGGTTGTGGTGCGGAAAAACGGCCCGTACGTGGTTCACGGTGACGTTCCATTGGTGCGCAAGGCCCAAGTCGTCTCCGAGTATGGTGAGCCACTGACGTGGAAAAAGGGAGAGGCGATTGAAACGAGTGAAACCTACGCCCTCTGCCGCTGTGGGCAGTCCAGCAAGAAACCGTTCTGCGATGGGACGCATACCAGGATTGACTTCGACGGTACGGAAGCGGCCGATACCGGTGTGACGGCGGAGCGCCAGGTGCTCTATGCGGGTGGCACGCAGATCGTCGTCAAGCGCGATTGTTCCCTGTGCGTGAAATCAGGCTTCTGCGGGAATCGGGTTACTAACGTCCAAGAGATGGTTCCCGACACCGCTGACACACAGGTGCGGGCGCAGGTAATCGCCATGATCGAACGCTGTCCGTCCGGTTCATATACCTATTCCATCGCAGAAGGAGAGGCCGATATCGAGCCGGATCTGCCCCGGCAGGTTGCCGTGACCACAGAAATCACGTCGGATGGCCCCATAGCCGGCCCTCTGTGGGTGACTGGCAATATCCCTATCGAGCGAGCCGATGGGCGGCCTCTTGAGACGCGCAATCGGGTCACGCTTTGCCGCTGTGGGCTTTCAAGAGCCAAACCCCTGTGCGATGGCACGCATCGGCCAGGTTGATTGTAGGCCATAAGCGCCAACCCAATCTTCCCTGCCAGCGGTTACTGAAACGCCGTCCACACCGTCCTTGCCGGCCACTTCCTTCGAGTCGGTCGAGTATGTAGACCCACAAGGCCTGTTCTCATTACGATATCCGAAAGGGTGGCAGGTGAAGGTAGCCGACAATGGAACGACGTCCTTCTGCCAGACTGCCCAGCCTGATTCGCCGTGCCTGGCGGTTCAGATACTGGAGGGAGTTGGCGACTTGCAG
>Ga0315296_10005146_pt1 | contig 10511 bp, 5 predicted proteins | sample YL17G14_18_MG_FD_203921 | JGI IMG/M metagenome (GOLD analysis project Ga0315296, IMG submission 203921) | Sediment microbial communities from Yellowstone Lake, YNP, Wyoming, USA - YL17G14_18 | ecosystem: Environmental > Aquatic > Freshwater > Lake > Sediment | place: USA: Wyoming | collected... | reverse complement strand
GCGCACCGGCACCCAGGAAGACGTCGTGTGGGTGCCAATTCCACGCGGGCAGGATGCGGTGGCGCGAGAGGTGATCGCGCAGTTTGAGGGTAGCAGAAGGTAACCAGGTGATCCGGCTGCACGTCAGCACCGGCACGCGCGAAACTTGCTGGGGTGGAGCGCGTCTATGCCTGGGTTGACAGGAGCCCGGTCGTGCCCACCAGGTACCTGGACGCAAGCCAGGGTCGAAGAAGAGTGGTGCTCTCTCCGACCCTGGCCATCCCCGATCTCTAGCGTAACGCTACTTCAGGACCAACGGTAAGTACACTGCTCCCGGAGCAGGAATCTTGGCAGGTGTCAAATAGAGGCCTTTGTTGGTGACATGTGCCACATTGCCAGCGCCATCCACTACCTGCACAAAGTAGCGCACACCGTCGCCACCGGGGAAACTGCCGGTCCACTTGTACAAAGCAGGGTTGAAGTTCAGTTCAACGCTGTTCCAGTTCCCATCCCCCTGCGTATAGGTGGCGACCACCCGTCGTATGCCCGCTACGTCTATCGCCCCGACCTTCACGTTGACCAGACCGCTGGCATGGTTATAGAGGCCACTCACGACCGTGACGGTAGGAGGAGTCTGATCGGTGCTCAGGCTGTAATACAAGTCGAACTGCATGGCGCTATACAACCGCACCTGCTGGCTGGATGGGTCATATTGCCCCATCTGTACCACCAGATTTGCACTATTCCCCTGGGCTTGCAAGCCTACCGGTATTGGCGGGAACCACCCCGGTTCGTCAAACGCAATTTCGGCCGTTTGAGTCAAGTAGTCATTGACAGGGGAGACAACGAAGGGGTCAAACCCCTCCAGCGACTCATAGGCTCCCCCACGGAAGACGACAGACCAGGCAGGCATATCACTGACTGTAACGTCTGCGTACAACAATGGCTGTGCGGGTTGCTCCGGCACAACGTGCGTGTGACCATCCAACTGATAGTAGATGCCGTCAGCCGTTACGACCTGACTCATGATATCGCCAGGGCCCAGTGCACCGATCAAGTGGAGGTCTATCGTGCCGGAGAGGATGGCTTCACCATAACCGGGCTCCGGCAGGCCAGACGCTATCTCCACGCTGGGGAAGGGATTGTCAGTTGGATCAAAGGCGTCAGGCGTGTTCAAGCGGTACATCGGCAGGCCATAAAAGACCGCTTCCTGCAAGATCTTCTCATCGTAACCGGTGAGGTTCTGCTCCTCCTGGTAATAGCGGCGTTTGGCGACCGCCAGGGCCTGGCCCAAGCCAACCTGCGTACCTCGCCTCAATTCCTCAGTGTACAAGCGCATCAAACGTTCGGAGAGGCCCATTTCGCCACGCAATCCCCAGCCGTAACCAGTGTTGGCCACATAATTGACTCCCTTTTGAGCAAAGGCCTGGGCCAGGTCCAGTGGACCGACGGCGTTATCTGGTGGGACGTTCAGACCGGAGTGGCAGCCCAGGGTATAGATCAGTCCGCGCCTGAGATCAGCAGAAGCGGCAGCGATCTCATCGGCTCCGATGAACTGACCAAAGCCAGGTGCTCCCTCGCGGTAGTGGCTGGCGTGGCCGTTGATGGATTGCACCTTGAACGGCGGGGAGGCTTGCAATTGCCTGGCGCGGTACTCGTTCATGGTCCAACTATCTCCAATGAGCGCACAGTCTACGTTGCCTGCCCCCAACTCAGCTTGCCAATCCCGGCAGTTGGCACTGGCAGTGTCCTGCACAAAGTCATAGCCGGTCGCCAATACCTTTCCCAAAGTCACTTCAGATCCCGCCAGGAAAGTATCTATGAAGGCCATGATCTCGTTGGGGGTCTCCACCAGTCGCCCAATAGCCAGATCAGGAATGTACCATTCTCGCCCACGGAAAGGCGTGGGCTCCCGGTCAGCATAGTAGTCGTCAGTGAGAAAGTAGTTGGCGTGGAGCGCAGCACCGGTAGGATGATCGTTATCTACGTGCAGGTAATCACGCTCTATATAATCATTGCGGGGTGTGTGGTCAGCGACACGACGGAAAGGGAGCAGCCGATCATCACCGACCAGAACGATGTACTCCACACCATCGTGCTGCTGCAAATAGGTCATGATCACTCCCCGGATGGCTGCCACTACCTGGTTGGCTTTATCCACATCGGTCAGATCAGCGACCCAGTTGGCATAGGCAGCGCTGGCCGTCTCGTTCAGGTCCAGCCGTATGACCTCGCCCCGTACCGCATTGTGAATCGCCAGCGTGTTCAGTTTGTCCATCAACTGCGAGGCCGATGTCTCACCATGCAGCGCAGTGACCCGTGCCCGGTTGACCAGGATGATGGTGCGCACGCCAGATGGAGGCGGGGTTGGCGTCGGTGTCACCGTTGGTGGGGGAGTAGGCGTCGGAGTGGGGGTTGGTGGCTCGCCTGGCTTGATGCGCAAGGAGTACTCGGTCCCGGTACCATAGCGGGATGGGTCATAGTGGTGCATCCTGACGTAATAGGTTCCAGCGCTGCCAAAGGCATAATGCATGCGCGAGGCCTCACCCGGGCCATAGTCATCGTTAAAGGCCAACTGGCGCCCAGAGGCGTCGTATAACTCGACCAGGGTGTCGGCTTCTGGTCCCAGGTCCGTGGTCTCGATCACGTAAGAACCTGTATTGGCGCTGAAGGAAGCCCAGTCCACATCCCCGATCGGGCACGTGTTATGCGCTTGCAGGCTACCGTCGGCAATGATGGGGCGGGCCGTGGCCAGCGTATTGTCAGGCTCCAAACTGTCCGGGAGGCACAGGCCAACAAACACACGCAGATCATAACGGGTTTCGGGGCCGGCAACGCTCGTATCGTAGTCAGTCACCCGCAGTACATAGGTGCCGCTGGCCGGAGCCCGCCAGGTGATGCGGGAACCCTTGCCGGCACCGCTATCGTCGTCGCAGGCCAGTTGCGTGGTACCAGCCGTATCGTACAAACACAGGCGGGTATCGGCCGCCAGGCCCAGGTTGAGTGTCTCGATGGTGTAGGTCACGCCGCCGGTGGCTGCAAAGCTGGCCCAGTCGGCCTCGCCGGCCGGGCAGACATTGTGGGTCTGGGCTGCGCCTCCGACCGTCAAAGACCTGGCTTTTGATGCTGTGTCGTCGTCTTCATACGCATCAGCACCACACTCATGGATGCGCACGACCTGAAGGGCATAGTCGGTGCCTGGACCGTAGACAGTAGGAGACAGGTTCTCCGTTTTGACAAACACCATGCCGCTGGCTCGCGCGGTATACTCTATGCGCTGCCCGGCCCCAAATGCGGGCGGACTTGAGCAGGTCAGGTGCAACTCGAGCTGGACATCAGCATTGGGGCCAGTGTTAGTGGCAGAAATCACGTAAGTTGAACCGGCCTGTACTGGAACGGCAGTCCAGTCCACATCTCCTTGCTCACAAAATGAATGCACCTGGGCAGCCTGATCCACCGCAATGTCACTGGCGGCGGTGCAGGCGTTATTCGGTTCGTGGTAGGCATTGCAGGCGTTTTGCGCGGTTATCCGCAGGCGATAAGCGGTATCAGGGCCGTAGTCGTCCAGGACGTGCTCGATCTTGACGTAGTAGGTGCCGTTGGCCGGCGCGGTGAACTCGAATTCGGCTCCACTGCCAAAACTGGGCGGGCTGCTGCAAGTGCTGTACAATTCGACCACCAAGTCGGCGTCAGTTCCGTCGGCGATGGCCTGCACATGGTAGGTAACGCCGCCGACCACACTGAACCTGGCCCAGTCCTTGTCGGGTACCGGGTAGAGATTACGTTGTTGCTCCGCGCCATCCGTCGAGATCCATTGGGCCTGGCTACAAAGATCGTCGTCCTCGTAGCCGTCCGGTGTGTATGCGACACCTACAGGAATGTTGACTGGACCGCTCAAGTTATTGGTCTCATCGGACTCGGCCACATTGTTGTCCCGATCCACCCAGGCATAAACAGGATGGGTACCACTGACCACGAAGGTGTGGTTGGTACGGGTCCACTTGAACGATCCGCCAGGGTTGAGTGGAATGCCCCAATAGGTACGCGACGTGTATGCCGTGATGGTGGTAGGCGGCCGGTCGGCCGGGTCCACGTAGAGGTGGACGTAGAAACCTGACGCAACGGCGTCCCCCTGGTTCTTGACTGTAACGGTAATATCCACGCCTGCTCCCACATCGGGATGGGCCGGGCTGAAGATGATGCTTTCGACGATCAGGTCAGGAGCAGCCAGGGACTGGGAACTCGCTACAGACAGCCAGGGCAGTGTAGCCGTAGGTAACGGCGCAGGAGAGACCGAAGCCGTATAGGTGGTCACCACCAACGGCTGAGCAGCAGAGGTAATACTCCAGAGCAAGAACATACCAAACAGGCTCACGATTAGCAGTACGAGATAACGCGTGCGCATTGTGTCACCTCCCAGCTTCAGTGGGGAGGGGGAGCACAATTCCCCCTCCCCAGTGTGATGATTTAGCAATTGCCTGGATCAGATGCCCGGTAGCTGGAGACCACTTCTATGGTTGCCGAAGCACCACGGGCAAGAAGACCTCGTGGCCACTCGCCTCTTCCATCGCCGAAATATCGGCGTCTACCAACGGTCCGAGATATCCGGCATCACCGTATAGCGCCCAGATATCGGCTTCAGTCGGTTCCGTGATCACGCTGGTCGCAGTCAAAGCGTCAGAACCGCTGTACTTACTCCACCACAACTGAGCGCTGGCCAGCCCGCCGTGTTCGTAATACTCCATCAGGAGCGTATGGAAACCTTTGGATAGATCACGATCTGTACACCAGGTAGTGGCCCCCTGATCCTGCCAGCGATCAATCACGCGTACGCTATCTATGTAGAGCCGCACGCCGTCATCGGTCCGCGTGCAGAACTTGTATCTGCCCCCAGAGAGACTGGCATCACCTGTCCAGCGGGCCGAGAAGTTGTCCCACCCGGTAGAGGAAGGCCCTCCCCATCCCCAATCGAACCACACTCCGGTATAGTAGCCATCCCAGCTTGGACTACCGCTGAGGGTACGGTTATTGTAAAACTGGGTTCGGAAAGCCGGTTGCAACCAGAGGTGGGCGTAAGCGTAACCGCCGTTTTCGTAATACTCCACTTTGACAGGATGATTCCCACTGGTCAGGTACAGCCAGCGACTGACGTAAGTCGTAGCACCCTGGTCCCACCAGGCATAGATTTCCAGACGACCATCTACCCACAGCCGGATGCCGTCATCCGCCCGCGCGTAAAAGCGGTAATACCCGGTTCTGGGGACCTGAAGGGTTTTCGTCCAGCGTACAGAAAAGTTATCGCTGCCGATCCCATTGCCTGGGTCACCATATCTCCAGTCGAAGTAGATACTGTCGTCGTTGCGGGTAAACGTTGGACTGCCGCTCAAGTAACGGTTGTTATAGTACTCGCCGGTCCAGCCGGTACCAACGCGATTCCAGGAAAGCTGCACGGCCGCATCTCCACCATGTTCATAGTACTCCAATTTGATCGCGTGGTTGCCGCCGTCTAAAAAGGTGTCGCTCGAGCTGTATGCAGTAAAGCCCTGGTCGTACCAGGCATCTATGATACGGCGCCCATCTACGTACAAACGGACTCCATCGTCGGCACCGACGTGGAAGCGGTATGCCCCGCGACTAAAGTATAGTGTGCGCGTCCAGCGGGCAGAGAAGTTGTCAGACGGGATACAACCGCTATTGGGAGAGCCTGTTCCCCAGTTGAAGTTGATACCAGTGTCGTTACGCACAAGTGCTGCTTGCCCACTCAGATCGCGATTGCTGAAATATTCACCCTTCCAGTGGGTGATAGTGGGGACACCTCCACCACAACCGCCGCCACCACCGGGCGGAGTGCCGTTCACCTCAATGAACCAGCGCGGGCTGGTTTCATTCCAGGTATATCGTGCATCGGCGCCATCAATCCGTTGTTTCCCATAACTGCCTGCAGATCTGTTTCCATAGGGATCATTAACGATCAACTTGCCATCGCTCGTATATCCTCGGACTAACACCACGTGGCCAGCGCTCGTGAGGTAAGTGCTCAGGATGACCAAATGTCCACGGCCCAAGGCAGCCTTGATCTCCTCAAACGTGGCTGCGCTATCATAAGTATTGCCCAGGCCCAGTTTGTTAAGAGAATCTTGAATGCGCCAGGCCCATGCAAAACGGCCTACATCCATGCTGTTGCCATATATGCCATACCCCAATCGGCTGCCGGCCGGGCAGCCATGCACTCCCCGGGTTTGGAAAACCCCAAACTTCTCCGGGACGTAGAAACCATAGGAATTGGTGTGGGGGTAAGGCACCGAAATATTGATGGGGTTAGGCGACAGTTTGTTGTAAAAAGCCAGCGCCATGGTCGCCGAGGTAGGACCACAGGCACAATATCCTCCGAACCAGTCCGGGGTATCCCATACCTGGTGGACGAAGGGTGCATTGTAATTGCACACGTCGTAAGCATCGAGGGGTTCTGCGAGCAAGGCATCGCTGGGCCAGGCGCTCAAACTGCCCAAGACAGCACCACTCAAGTCGAATACCTGGAGTGAAGGCTCTTGAGAGGCCATCGCCGCCACCATCCCCCCGTCGGCTCCCCAGGCCAGTCCGGCCGTCGAAGATAGCCCACCCGTGAAAATCTCGGTGTGGTTGATCCCATCCGTATCGGCAAGCCAGAGTTCACCTGACTGCTGAGTCACATACGCTAGATGCGTACCGTCAGGCGATAGGCTGACATTTGCTATGGCCTCACTGTTGGTCAAGATCGTGCTCAAGGTCAGGGCCGTAAGCGCGCTTAACCGGCTCGTTGCACCCAGATCCAGCAGTGACAGTGCGGTATCTGTAAAGGGCAGTGTCTCAAAGGGCAGCCCAGCGCTGACAACAGCGAGCTTTTGTGAGGCAGAACTGGACCCGAGCAAATAGAAGTCGGTGTAAATCGGACCAGGATCAGGACTGGAGGATGGCACAGTGTTGGTCAGCAGATCAGATACTGTAGTATCTGCTACCTGCACCAACGAAACAGCCGCGGCATAACTTGCAGTAGGAGTGATAGTACGGGTCGTGGTCATCACATCGGCGGCAAGCACCTCGGTATCAGTTGTAGCAGTCATGTAACGTGTGAACAGGATGCCCGTATCGTCAGTAGTCCAGCCCAACACATCCATCGCCCCCTGATCCACAATTTGCTCCTGAGTTACGCCGTTGAGATCGGTGATCCACACTTCTCCCGTAAGTTCCAGGGGGTCATCAAATGATGTAGTCGCTTCATCGGGGTCGATTTCCGCGTCGGGATTCTCAAATGGTGTGGCCAGATCTGGGGCCGCGCCGAAAGGATCGCGCGACAACGCATAGGCTACCTGGTTGCTGTCGTGGGACCATTCAAAGGCAGTGATGTACCGTTCAGGGTCATCGCTCTCAAACAGCACCTGCGAGTTCAAGCCGTCCACACCGACAACGGCCAATCTGCTGAAGCCAGTGCCCCCAAACTCTACCAGATAGGCTACTTTGAAGCCATCCGGCGAGAGCTTGGCTGTGACCCGATCTACGTTGACGTGTTCAACCGCGACCGAAGTGACCGGCGTCATCTGGTCACCCTTGACCAGGTAGATGCCGTAAATGTCCACGTCATACGGGAAGACACACACGGTCGGGGCCAGGTCGGGGTTGCCGGTGACCACCGGGTCGCCGGGTTGTGGCTCCTGTGCTCTGGCATCCCTGGAACCCCAGGGCAGGATAAGAGTGCTCACCAGAGCCATGCATGTAACCGTCAACAAGATGTGCTTTTTCATCGGATTTCCTCCTTCGTATGATAGAACTGAAAGTGATCGTCCCAATAGATATCGCAGTATCGCACCCATTGAGCTCCTATCCCCATTGGCCTCCTTAAACATATCTCTACCTTATCTAATGCACAGAAATCCGTTTTTCGCGCATCAGTTTCAGAGAATTGGCCCGATTGTCTCATGGGCTTCGCATCACTAGCGGCAGGTACACTTGCCACTCACCCAGCGTTGCCTGCCGCGGCTGGGACAGGTTTCCATCGTTGTCCCACGCATACGCCACCAGCCGGTACACACCCTCATCCGTGAAGCCTGCGTATGCCCCCTCGTACACCCCATCGCGGTTCTCATCCCGCAACTCCACCCGCCCCACCGGCAACACCGGTGTCTCTCCCTCCCCCGTGTCGGGCACCTTGAACCCCGGCGGGTACACTTCCACCGTCGCCGTCACGACCGCCACGTCGTCCCGCACCTGGGCCGTGATTGTTGCCACTCCGCTCTCACAGATCGGCCCCACCCTCAGCCAGTCCACAACTGGGACTGACCCGCCGCCGAATACCACCAGCCCTCGCTCTTGCGCTACCTGGCAGTCCATACCGTCCAACCACGGCGTCTGTTCCGGCCACGCCGCCTGGGCTGCCGTCCGCCCTGCCTCGTACGCCGTACACAGATCCGCATTGTCCCCCAAAGCAGTGAAGAAGGCGTCCGAGAAGTACCCTCCGCGTTCCGAGGGAAACGCCCGCGCCCGGCTGCCCGTCGAGGTAATCACCACCCGGTTCACCCCACTCACCTCCGCCGGTCCCAGCGCCGTCACGTCAATGAACGAACCCGAGTAGCAGGCCTCGATGATCACAATAATATGGTCCGCACCAGAAATCGCCTCCAGGTTGGCAAGCCACAGGTTGAGGCCAGCCGCGGTCACCCGCCGGTCCGCCGCACAGCCCTGGGCGCAGTAGTAGTCGGTGCCGCCGTGGTCCACCAGGTACAGGTAGAACGGCACTCCCAGACTCACACCCCGCTCCCTCGACCAGTCCTGCACTGCGTAGCGCACGTTCTCCGGCGTGGGCTCCCCGTCCACGTCCAGAACCCCATCCTGGTCAGCGTCCCGGTTTGCCCCCACGCTCATGTAGCGGATGTTTTCCTGCGGTACCCCAGCCCGGCGGAAGGTGCGGTAGGCCTAGTCGCCCATGAAGATGATGTTGGATTCCAGCCCATCCCGCTCGTTGCGCCCCGCGACGATCGCCACCACGGGGGCGGGCGATTGGGTGCGCACGGAGAGCGAGTAGCCGGTACCTTCCCCGTAAACTGCTGGGTCGTGGTTCAGGGCCTTGATGTAGTAGACGCCCGCAGTGGGAGCGGTGAAGACCAGGCGGGCGTCGCCGCCGAAAGTGTCCTCATCATCAGGAGTCAGAGGAGGCTGGTCACAGGCGTCTCGGAGCTCTAGTTCCACGTCAGCGTCGGGGCCGGTGTGGGCGGCCTGCACGACGTAGGTGATGCCGGCGACAACGGTGAACTTCACCCAATCTTCGTCGGCATAGTCGTGGAATGTGTGCTCCTGAACAGTGCCGTCGGCTGCCAGAGTGCTAGCCTGGGCGCAGGTATCGTCAGGTTCGTAGATGTCAGCAACAACTCTTACATTATTCATCTCGTCGTATCGAGTTGCATCAGCGTTGCCGGTGTTTGTATAGCGTAGGGTGTACGTCAGGGAGGTGCCAGCTTCTACAGGGTCAGGGAAGTCGGCGACGCTGAAGGTCAGGTCGGGAGCCGAGGATGCCTGCGTAGTCTCCGTAATGTTCCGAGGAGTCGTGTGGGCGCTGCCAATCGTTACGCGGTTAGTCAGAATGGTACCATTTGTGAAGGGTGTGTCCACCCGGACCGTCACTACAATGTAGCCATTCTCATCTACAGATAGGTCGCCAATGTCCCAAACGTTGTTAGTTCCACTCCTGGGAGCAGGGTTTGCAGAGACGAAGGTCACCCGACTGCCATACGTGCCTGTGATGTCCACATCGGTGACAGGGGCCGTTCCGGAATTGTCGTAGCTGATGAAGTACAGAAGATTCTCACCAGCCTCAACCGGATCGGGGACATCAACCTGTGAGATCGTCAACTCTGATGCCGAACTGATAGACGTGGTTTCTGTGACGGTGACAGGCGTAGTCTGGTCACTGTCAAGTATGACGCGGTTGGTCAGGATCGTTCCCACAGGAAGAGTGTTGGTTACCCGGACGACAACGTCTATCCTTTGAGGATTGTTCGTCGTCAATTGGTCGAAAGTCCAGACACAGTTTCCGCTGCCATCGTCGGGATCTGGATCGGCGTAAACGAACGCGACACGGGGATCGTAATTCTCGACGATAGTCGCGGAGGTAGCATTTTCGTTGCCGCTGTTCGTGATGATGATGGTGTAGTGCAGGATTTCACCAGCGTTGACAGGATCGGGTTTGTCGGCGACGGTGAAGTACAGGTCAGCAGCAGCCAATGCCGAGCGGGGCACTACAACGACAGCGGAGATTGGCGTTGCTCTCAGAGGAGCAGAAGGAACAGTCGCCATGGCTACCAAAGTGTGCGAACACACGATGAAGACTATGAGCAGCATCAACCCAGTTATGGGTATGGCTACAAAGACAAGCCAGCGCTTTGGCTTCATAGTTCAACCTCCGAACAATAGGAACTGGTGCTTGCAGCACCATCCCTATCATAAAAGCGGACTCGCTGATTTATCCCAATGACTGCGCACCACGAGTGGCAGGTACACCCTCT
>Ga0315296_10005145_pt1 | contig 10513 bp, 17 predicted proteins | sample YL17G14_18_MG_FD_203921 | JGI IMG/M metagenome (GOLD analysis project Ga0315296, IMG submission 203921) | Sediment microbial communities from Yellowstone Lake, YNP, Wyoming, USA - YL17G14_18 | ecosystem: Environmental > Aquatic > Freshwater > Lake > Sediment | place: USA: Wyoming | collected... | reverse complement strand
TAATGCTCAGGGCTCGGCTGGATGCCTATCACCATTTCGACGTAGTTTCCAACTGGAAACTGAATGTTGACGGGGGCAAGACAGTCCCCTTCGATCTGGGTGGCGAGGATTTGCAGTACTTGCTTTTCCAGCTGAATCCCAGGCTCAGCTATCGGGAGTCCGCGCACTATGGACACGGAGCTACGTTCTATAGTTACCTGACCGAATACGAGGACGTCCAGATGATTGCGGAAAACGTGAATGATGGGGTCATCGGCTACCTGAACTATGAGTACGGTTCTCAGACCATCATGTTTCACACGGCGGGTACTGCACAGGCAGCGGCTCAGGGTATCGGTGTTCACTGTCACGGCTATTTCCCGTGGGGTTACATGCTTTACCCCTTCGGGAGGCCCGACAGCATCCCGGACTTCTTCCCGGCGGGGACTTTCGGGGCGGTGCGGTTGGAAGCGACGGGAGCGGTCGCAAGCGGCGCGGGAGAAGTGTGTCTGGTCCAGGACCAGATCTACTAGAAAGAGGCAACTGGCCGAAAAAGAGCCAGGCCTTTTCATTTGTGGACTTGGTGCTTTTTGGAGGGGAAAAACGAGATGAAGCGACAAACGATCTTGTCTGTGGGCCAGTGGGTGCTTGCGAACGAAACGAGCGAGGACTTCAAGCTGAATGCGCTGAAGCCTGGTGGTCTCGTGTGTTACGACCGAATCTCGGGGGGCAATCTTTCGAAGAAGGTCGATCTCCTGACGATCGGGTTCAAGGCGGCTGGTACGGAGTTCTTGCTTGAGAGTTTCGTGACTACGGTAGCGGGGCAAATCAAGGCGGTGTTGGGCAAGATTTTCGTGCCCTCAGAATATGTGCCGTTCATTCGAATCAAGAACGGTGATGCTGGGGACAAGATCGTGTTGTTGGCAGTAGGATACCAGACGGACGCCGTTGAGTAGAGAGCTCCGATGTACTACAAGTGGGAAAAGTCGATACTAGCCAACACGTTGGAGGCGGACGCTATTGAGGAATGCCTCCAACTCACGCGGGGTACGATTCGGGAGATACTTCTGGGTTTTCCGCCCGGAGCGTGTGGGCTGCTGCACCTCCAAGTCCGGGACAAGGGGTGGCAGATCGTACCCTGGACGCCGCTGCAAAGTGTGGCTTGGGACGATTATGTGTTCGTGCTCCCGTGTGATTATGATCTGGATGAGGAGCCATACGACCTGACGATTCGAGCATGGAACCTGGACGATACTTATGCTCACCTTGCGTTTGTGGGGGTTGTGTTGGATGAGAAGGCGCGTTTGGCCAGCTCTGGGTTGGAGGTAGTTGTGAGTCGGGGGGTGGTTGAAAGTGGCTAACAGAATTTATCCTGCTGCGCTTCCGAATCCGGCGACGCTGCTAGGCTGGGACGGCACGGATTTTCGGGCTTTGTTGGTGGACTCCTCTGCTCATCTGCAGGCCGATGTGTTATCGGTGCCGGCGGTCAACGTGCAGCAGGCCAGTGGAGATAAGTTCTGGGGATTTCACGGGATTGTTGAGGAAGGGTTATCGAACACTGCTCTGGCGGCAGGTACGAACGTTTTGGACGGCACCGCGGTGCCTACAGGCGAAATATGGCAGATTTTGTGCGCAGGATTCTTGTATCTGGGTACTGTGCCGACGGGGATTCTCCTGATGGTGCAGGGGTTAGCAGGCGGAATGAGTCTTTTGCACCAGCTCTTGCCCGGCTCGGGTTACTGGTATAGTCTGACCATAAATGTTTATCTACAAGTAGGCGACTACATGCAGGCAACTGTGTACGGAGCTACACTAAACGACGATATGTATTTCCGTTATGCAGGACTGAAGCGGTACGCACCCTAGCGACGGGTGAGTGTAGAGGGGGGGAAGAAAATGGCAAGAGGTAGTCCTGACTGGCAGCCCTGGACGGCGGTGCAGAGGTTTGCGGCGACGGGCGGGGCGACGCCATTCGAGCAGTTGATTACGGTCGCGGCGGCTGTTGTCGTTGGTAGTCCGACGTCGCAGGCATTTGCGTTGGTGAAGGGGTTCGTGTCGAAGGTCTGGATCAGGTTTCCGCAGGGTCCTGCAGGGCTTCTGAAGATCGCGATTTTCAACGAGGCTACGCAGTTGTGGCCGGGCACGTCGGCGACGTGGTTCCGCGGGGACAACGAGATCATCGAATTCGACACGGAGTATGACGTGCCTTTGGTGAGCGCAACGTACAAGCTGACGATCAAGGGGTACAATGATGACGACAGCTACTCCCATGACGCGCTCGTGCGTATTTGGGTAGTCAAACTACCCTAGGAGACCATGGGACACGGAACGCCTGACTGGTGGGGCGGGGCGCCCAAGTCTACAACCTACGCTCTGGGGGACATGGCGGAGTTGGCAGCCCGTCTCGGGTCGATTGATACTTTCGACCGGCGCGGGGACGTGGTTTTTCTGGACTCGTTCGATCACGGGCTGTGTGGTTGGACGGCGGACGAGGGGGATACTGGGGCTGTCTACCCAGTATGTCATCCAGTACGGTCAAAAGGGCTGTCTTTGGAATTGATGGCGGGGGATCTGGCGCTGGACTGGGTGGACGTAAAGCGCACCTTTCCGTTTCCTGCGCTTGGGGGGATTGGTGGCGAGATCAGTTTTATGGTGGCAGCGTATCTGAAGTACCTGACGCTGCAACTGGTGTTTATGGACGGTACGAATTACTACTCCTGTCAAGTGCGGTACGATCATGCCTTGGGCAAGGTGTACGTTTATACCGACCCTACCACTTGGACGGAGGTAGGCAGCCCCGGAGTTCTGTCCGAAGCCGTCACCACTTTTCACACGATGAAGTTGGTAGTAGATACGCTGGCGAACAAGTACGTTCGCTTATTGGTGGACAATCATACTTATTCGATAGGAGCGCACACGCCTGATTACGGACTAGACGCTACTACGCCGCAAGTGACACTTCTCGTCATGGTCACTTGTGCATCAGCCAACTTTACCTACTTAAATCTGGACGACGTGATACTTACGCAAAACGAGCCGTCCTGACAAGGTCAAAGAGAGAAGGGAGAGGGTTTCATGCAGCGGTTTTGGGACTTGATGGAGCGGAGCGTGATAGTGCAGGGGCTGCTCACCCTGGGGGTGACGTTCTTTGTGTGTGTGCTGGCCGTGCAGCAGGTGCCGGTGGAGAAAGAGTTCTGGACGCTTCTAGGCCTGGCCTGGGGCTTCTATTTCGGGTCCAAGGCCCAGCAGCAGATCACGTTTTTGAGCAAGGGGGGAAAGTAGCGTGCCGTACGAAATCAAGATGGTCGAGCGTGTAACGTTCCTCAATGAGCGGTCGAATCCGGTGGACGGCTATCGGGTGACGTTCGAGCTACCAGAGGGGACGATCGACTGGATCGACCTGCCCCGGGCGCAGTATAACAAGGCAAACGTGGCGAAGGCAATCGAGGCCGCCTTGAAGGTGCACGAGGCCGTAAGCGCTAAGTCCCCGAAGTAGCCGGTCCATGCCGATGCTATTGCCGGCGGTACTGTTTCCCTATGCGCTCGGATTTGTATCGAGGCTAGCCAGGCCAGAGATTACTAGTAGCGGATCCGCTATCTGGGCATGGCTAGCCTGTTTTGTGTTGCTTGGTATTGGCGACACGCTCTGGAATTTCCTGTACTGGATGTGGGCGGTCTGGGAGCGGATTGTTGATTTTTTCCAGAAAATGGGACCGTGGGCAGTTGATCTTTATGTCAACGCTTGTAAGGCGCTCCGGGACTGGTGGGGTCGCATGGCCCTCGTGCTGGATTCCTGGTGGGAGAATTTGCGCCATCTCATGTTTTCGCTATACGAGAATGTGAAGAAGCTCGCCGAGGACTGGTGGTACAAAGTTCACGACTTTTTCGAAAACCTGTGGATCCGCGTTTACACGCTTTTCAGAGATTGGTGGGGCCATGCATGTAACGTACTCAACGATTGGTTTCTCCGCCTCGAGGATTTCTGCCTGAACCTGTACAACAGTCTCTACACCGTAGCACACCAGTACATGGAAAAGTTGTACTGGCTGCTGATAAACGGTTGGTCGAACGTTGCCAAGCTCGTGTGGGACTGGTTTACCAAGCTTGAGGACTTTGCGGTCAACCTTTACGGTCGGGTGTACGATTTCTGTCACAAGTGGTGGGAGCGGTTCATCGATATCATAGATACGTTGTGGGACCATATGCAGGTACTCGCACGGTCTGCCTATGCCAAAATTCACGATATGGCCGTCAATCTGTACACCCGTATAGAGGATGTTTTTCGCAATCGCTATGAACGGCTTATGGCGTTACTTACAGCCACCTGGGACACGTCGGGGATATTTTTTTTGGAGCCTTGGCGGATCGTGGGTCTGCTGTTCGAGTGGTTTGGTGCGCATCTGGACGCTCTCGGGAATTTGGTCTATGTTGGGTGCGAGCGGGTCTTGCGGTACTTTTTTGAGGAAGTGTGGTAGGTACGATGCGCATACCGATCAACGGTGGTGGTTCGGCAGACATAAGCGAACCTAATCGAATGGCATTCGCAGCTAACCTGAGCGGTGCTGTACAGTATGCCCTGGCTCACGGTCTCTACAAGATCCTCGAAATCATGGGCGCCGGTCTGGGGTCCTTTGCGGGCGGATTTCTGGTCAACACTCTCGTGATGCTGGCTCCGCACATGGTGCAGCGCTTGGAGCCGATCGTCAACGAGTTGCTCTCCTGGCCGGAGCTACCGCCCTTTCTGAAGGACTACCTAAATCGCATTCGCGCCGGTACGGGTGAAGTGGATGCGGGCTTGTTGATGGGAGTGGGCGGTGGGATCATCTCGGCAGGCACGGGAAACATCTTCAATGTAGCGTTTGCCCGCACTACACAGAACATGCAGAAGCGTCTCCGCCCAGCGCTTCCAGGTCCTGGAGAAGCGATCGGGATGGAGTTCCGAGGGATGCCCGGCGGTGGGTGGCCCACGGACTGGATGGAGCGTGCCGGGTTGCCTCCTGAGCTCATTTCAGGTTTGCGCGAGATTTACCGGCCACGTCTGGGGGTGTCTGACGAGCTTGCGGTGTCGTATCGTCTACAGCAACGGCCGGATGGAGCCCTTCCTGAGCTACAGAAGCGCGGTTTCGTGCCCACGGACATCGAGAAGCTCTTTGAGCTTTCCCACCTGCTACCACCGATCAACGATCTGATTCACATGATGGTGCGTGAGGCCTTCCGCCCCGACGTTGTGGCCCGCTGGGGCTACGACCAGGACTACCCAGGAGAGATGAATCGATACGCCCAGATGCAGGGATTGGATCCGGAATGGGCGAAGCGCTACTGGTATGCTCACTGGCAGCTACCTTCGGTTACCCTGGGTATCGAGATGGTACATCGTGGAATCATCACGTCTGGAGAATTCGACGAGCTGCTCAGGATTTCGGACTATCCGGCCGGATGGCGTGGGAAGATTGCCCGGGCGGTCTATGCTCCCTACACCCGTGTCGATACCCGACGCATGTATGCTGCGGGAGTGCTGACCAGAGCAGACGTGAAACGCACGTACCTCGACCTGGGCTACGATGACACCCACGCCGAGGAACTGACAAGATGGACCGAGCATGAGTACGGAGAAGAGGAACGAGAAGTCACTAAGGCTGACGCTCTGGCCGCGTACGTGGATAGCATCATAGATCGGGCCACCTGTGACGGATTCCTGCAGGCCCTGGGCTATCCGCCTGAGTACCGGAATCTTCTGCTCTCCCGTGCGGACTACAAAAAGAACAAGGCTTTACTTGACCTACAAATCTCTGCGATTCGAGCGAACTATCTGGCAGCTACGTATGACCGTGGGACCGCGATTGCAGCGTTGAATCGCCTGGCTTTGTCCAGTGGCCAAGTCGCGGCGCTCATGGAAAAATGGGACGCCGAACGGGTCACCAAGTTACGCATCCCCGCGGCGGGCCAGTTGAGTGACATGCTTTTCCACGATGTCCTGACCGGCGCCCAATATCGGGCCTACATGTTCGAGCTGGGTTACAAACAGACGGCGATTGGAGATTTCTACCGGCTGAGCCTGCATCTGCGCCAGGAGGCTGCTGCAATCGCAGCCCTGGCAGCCAGCAAAGAAGCGGAGCGAGCCGCAGAAAAAGCGAAACTGGAAGCGGAACGGCAGCGCAAAGAGGAAGAGCGCATTGCGAAACTGGCCCGTACTGACAAAGAGAAAGCATGGAATGAACAACAGTCTTACGTGCGGTCGATTATCATGTTCCAACGGGAGCAGCTGAGCGCTCAACTGAGAAAGCAGCAAGCACAGCTCAAGCTAGAATCGTACGAGATGGAGTTGTCGCTTACCGCAGAATCTACCGAAGCAGAGATTGACAGGGTCTACCGTGCTATCGACGCAAACGCTGGTATGCAAAAAGCGCTCGCGGTAGAGCTCGCCGGAGTGCCGCTCAGCTATCCGATTGTACCGCAGAAGAAGCCGATCTTCTAGGAGGTCCTGATGTCCCAAGAGGAAAAAGCCTTGCGAAAATCTATCGAGGCCATGATCAAAGCGCGTGAGGCGCTGAAAAAGACCGCTCTGGAGATCGAAGCGGAAAAAGAGCGACTGCGCAAGGCCAGTCTCCCGACGAAGTAAGCTCCCAAACTCCAACCAAACGCTTACCGGATTGGTACCCCCTGCACCCCAGATTTTCACTTCCCTATACCCGTCGTCTGTTTTCGGTGTGCTATGCTGGTAGTAGAATCCTCCGCAGTGCGAGCGGGGACACCGACAAAAAAGGGGGAACTATGAAGCGGAATCGGGTAGTTTGTGTCAGTCTGTTTCGTGGACTCACGGGAACCAACGTTACCATAACCCGTAACACGTACCGCAGGGTCTACCGAGACCCCGGGTACCGCAGTAAGCGCATCCTGTGTGAAGTCGTTTCGGCCAGGGCTAGAGCGCAAACTATGGGGCTTTTCCTGTGGCCCGAGGGATTTTGGGCGAATGTCCTGATCGAGAGGGCGTAAATGTGTGAGCACCAATCTGCTAAGGTGTACGTGCACAGCTCAGTAGTCTCTCCCGAAGCGTACGCGTCCCTAAGTCCCAACGCGCGAAGTTTTTGCTACAGCTATCTGCTCAGCCGTGAGATCAGCCGCGATCACGATGACTGGTACGCGCTGCTGTTCTCCCTGATACGTCAGGCCGATACTGACAATCTCGACAAAATCGAGCAGGCTTGGCCGGACTGTGTTGCGGCCATGCGCGAGCTGTACCACGCTCCGCTATAGGTTGAACCTACCCCAAAAAGAAAGGAGGTATCCATGACCAGCGAAAAAAGCACCACACCCAAGACGTTCAACGATCTCAAATGGGAATTGGAAGCCGGCGTCGCCAACCTCAAGGTACTTGATCTGCTCGATCAAGAGATCGTGATTACGGCGATAGAGAGCGCAACGACCTCGTTCGGAGAGGCCATCCGCTTCTCGTTCACCCTCAACGGCCACGACCTGCAAGCGCTCACGCATTCGGTCGTGCTGAAGAAGCAGTTCGAAGCCATCCAGGGCGATCTGCCCGTAAGCGCGACACTGCGCAAGACCGGACGCAGCTACACGCTGAGCTAAGCCCCGCCCCTGGCCCGCCGGGTTAGATGCGGGCAAATCCCATCACGGAGGTATCGAAGTGAAGACTCAAGAATTATACGATTTAGCAGAAAACAGGGTATTGTCTGACCAAAACTTAGCGCCTTACAGCTGGTTTATCCTGGGAGATTGGCCCGAAGGCGATGCGCACCTACACTGGGTGCTCGATGCGTCCCGCGATGAGATTCTGCGATGGGCGCTCGTCTCGGAATAGTCCGCATACGATGCCACGCAGAAAACGTGATCATCTGAAACGAGCAATCGCAAACGCGATCTCCTACACTCAGGACGCCGCTTCCTGGGTGCTCGTCTTGCATGAGCAGTTTAAGGATGTGCACGCTGACTATGCTGCATACTTGGAGCTAATTCTGGTCGCGCAGGCCCAAACCGGAGCGATGCTGAAGGACTTCTGGAAAAAGGCCCTCGGCACAGACGAAGTCAACTGGGAAGCGTACACGACGATTAAGACCGCCTTCGAGCCGAAACAGCTCGATGCTGTGGAGAATCGTGGTATTCACCGCAAAGGCCGTCTGAAAAAATCTCAAGTGCTCGCAGAAAGCCTGTTGGAAAATGCCTCCACCGATACACTGGACTGAAAGTATTGCACGAGCCTGGGAGTATATCGTGGCGGGCATTAACGCCGGGTACGGCGCGACCGCGATGTACGAGATCTACACGTCGACGGGAGGGGAAATTCGCACTTCCTCCTGGTTTGCAGCCTGGCACGAAGCCGAGCAGCTCGCGCCAAACGCGGACTTTGTGCTCAGAATGCCCGAGGACTGGACTTTGCCCGCCGGTCGCTTTACCGAAGTTGCTTGGGACACTCGACAAGACTACCTGATTCAGGCGAAGATCTCGTACTTCGACAAGAATCAACGCAAGTGGGTGGCGGACTGGCGCAGCATCGAATTCGATCGGCCCGGCACCAAAGCGGAGCTAGTGGCCGAGATTGAAGCGCAGCTCATCGCAGACTATTCGGAGCGTGCAGTCGGGGGCTGGGCGCTACTGGACATCAACATGTATCACAGCACAGGACCGGTGTGGGAAGATTGACCCCGCATCAACGGGGGGTTGAAAGCTGACGGGAGCATACGTGAGATTTGCACACCAAATGCACCACAACAAGACCTCACGCTGGCCCAGGTACGTTTCGTTCTACGATGTGGAAAGCGAAGTACGTCCAAGTCCGGAAGGCAAACAGTACTTCACGGCTTTTCTGTGGGTCGCTTGTCACGTCGAGTACCGCAAAGATAGTGTAGACAAACACGAGGTTTGGGAGACGAATGCAGTACCACTTACGTTCTGGAAGTCACTGGAGGCCAGGACCTACGAGCGCTCCACAAGGTATGTGGTGTCCCACCATGTCGAGCCCGACTTCATTCCCCTCGGAGGGCTGACAGAATTGCCCGCCCAGGGTTGGACGCTCCAACACGCCTATCGGAAGATGTCTACAGTAATCCTACGGTGGAGCAAGGGAAAGAAGCGACTCGTGTTCATTAACAACGCCCAGCTGCTGCCTGGCAGTATCGAGAGCTGGGGTAAACTACTCGACCTGGCCAAACTGCCCATGCCCAACAAAACGGACCCGCCGGAAGCCTGGTACACGTACTGCAAACGAGACGTGGAAATCATGGTCGAGGCTTGGTACAAGCTCAAGGAGTTCATCGGGGAGCACGACCTGGGTGGGTTTGCACTCACTCGTTCCGGTCTGGCCAAACACGCGTTTCAGCACAGATTCCTGACAAACACGGTCTACATTCATAACGACGAGGACGCAATTCGACTGGAGCGCAGAGCGTACCAAGGCGGGCGTTGCGAAGCCCTGCAGTACGGCACTTTCACTCAAGGCCCTTACTACCTCCTGGACGTCAACGCGATGTACGCTTTCGTAGAGACTGAATGCCTGCTACCCACCAAATTGCTCGGACTGTACGACAATCCGAGCCTGGAAGAGGTGAAAAGAGCACTGCTTCACAACGGGGTGATCGCGGACGTCATGGTCGAGCTCAAAGAGCCAATCGCACCGGTGAAAACAGGTATTGAAACGACCTACTACACCGACTATGTGTGGACTACCCTGAACACTCCAGAGCTACAATATGCTCTGGCCCACGGATGGGATGTAGAAGTCCGCAAGATGGGAGTCTATACCCTACGGCCGTTACTCCGCGATTTCGCAACGTACTTCTCAATGCTCAAACAGCAGTACGAGCACTCCGGGAACGGACTGTTTCGAGAGCTGGCCAAAGGCTATCCTAACATGGTCTACGGCAAATTCGGGCAGAAAGGTATCGAAACGACCATCGTTGGAGATTGCGATCCAGACCTGCTCTGGTGGATGCCCGGCTGGGACGCGGTAGCAGGGGTGGGCTACGAACTGCTCTACTCTGGTGGCAAAATCCGACGGCTGGAGTATACCCTGGCTGCCTGGGACACTTTCGTGGCGGTAGCGAGCCACGTAACCGCCTACGCACGGATGTACCTTTGGGAGCTGATGAAGCAGGCAGGACTGGAGAATGTCTACCACGTAGCTACCGATAGCCTGCTCGTCAATCAGGCGGGTCACGATAACCTGAAAACACTCATCAAGCCCGAGATCACCGGTTGCCTGAAAGTAGAGCTCAAAGGTGATCACCTGACCGTGTACGGCAAGAATGACTGGAAACTGGATCGTGAAGTGCGCGTCAAGGGGGTAGCGAAAAAGGCAAAGTGGCTCGCAGAAGACAAGGCCATCAACACTATCTGGCCGTCGCTCGAAGGCTGGCTAAAGGGCGGGTACGCCGGACCCTACTTCGTCTACGATCAAGTGAAACACCTGAAAAGAGAGGAGTACCATCAATGTGTGGATTCGCAAAAGACAAGCTGATCTGCTCGGTTTGCGGGCAACCGTTACATTTCGCAAAAGGCCGCGGCTACCTGCACCCCAACG
>Ga0315296_10005144_pt1 | contig 10513 bp, 9 predicted proteins | sample YL17G14_18_MG_FD_203921 | JGI IMG/M metagenome (GOLD analysis project Ga0315296, IMG submission 203921) | Sediment microbial communities from Yellowstone Lake, YNP, Wyoming, USA - YL17G14_18 | ecosystem: Environmental > Aquatic > Freshwater > Lake > Sediment | place: USA: Wyoming | collected... | reverse complement strand
CAGCTCTTGGTCCCCAAGTCTCGAGCCACAGTACGAACTTCCGAGCAAGACCAAGAAACTCCTCCAGCAGCTCATCGCAACACGCCTCGAGGAAGCAATTCGAGTGCGTAGCTGAAGCTCTGATACAGAACTCAGTCGGACGCCAAGTCTTCCCCATGGACGCGGAAGGACCTCCATCAATCACCTTGTATCCAGCACCGCACTGTCGTCTAGGTCCTTCCATCCGTCCATGTCAGGGAATACGGATCCGTGAGTCATGAATTCGCAGAATCCAGCAAGACCCCGCCGAACACGTAGCGCCTCGACCCTCCCGCGAATGATCATCTGTACTCCACTCGAAGCTTTCTCGGACTTCTACCAGAAGGGCTCAGGCTTCGCTCGATAGGATTGGAACTCAGCTCGAAAGCCTTCGAATGTCCTCGTGACTTGTTCTCTGACTCCACAATCCGAATCTGAGAGACTCAGTATGGGTCTAGCCGCTTGCGAAGCTCAAGGCGAATATACTGCCCAAATGCAGTGCTTTCAAGTAGTATAGGTGGCGCAGCTAGTCGGCCTTGAGCCCACATTCAGAGTTGGAATCAGCGATTGCTGACGTCATCTTTCTCGGAAATGAACGCAAGATCCCGTTGCGCGGGCTAGCCTCCCTCACCCAAGCCACACCTAACCAAGCCAAGAGAGCATTGGACGAGCTCAAGAAACTCGGATACCCACTGCGCCTATCCCGAGCAGGCATAGTGGAACGCCTACCGTTTCGGCCCATTGATGTGCAGAAACTGAAAGCAGAGCTAACCACAGAAAGGATTGGGCGGAGAATCGAGTGGAGACTTCACGTGAACTCAACTCAAGACGAGTTGAAGAGACTCGAAGACGAGGCAGAAGACGGAACTGTATTGTTGGCCGAGACCCAACGGGCAGGAAGGGGGAGACTGTCCAGAAGCTGGTTCTCTCCCACGGGCGGAATATGGATGTCAATACTACTGAAGCCAACCTGGCCCACATCACACCAAATCCTGATTCTGGCTCTCGCGGCAGCCGTGGCTAGAGTAGTCGGCAATATGACCAAACTCCCATCTGTGCTCAAATGGCCGAACGATCTGATGGTTCGGTCGCGCAAAGTCGCCGGCTTCTTGGCTGAAGCTGCCTACCAAGGCAACCAACTAGATCGCCTGATCGTCGGGCTCGGTGTCAATGTGAACATCGAGATGACACGCCTGCCTGAGGGGCTGCGAGGACTTTCGACTTCTCTGAGTCATGAACTCGGCCGAGATATCGACAGGACCATGCTTGCCAGACGCATCGTCGAAGAGGTCGATCGCTCCTATCGAGATTTCGAATTGGGACGGGCAAGCGAACTCTTGGACGACATCAAGCGACTGTGTTCCACTCTCGGGAAGGAGGTGGAAGTGAGGACCGCTGATGGCGCTTTCAAAGGAGAAGCATTGGATGTCGGACGTGACGGTCAACTCATAGTACGTATGCCTGATGGTGCAATACTTCCGTTCCATACCGCTGATGTCACGCATGTCCGCCAGCTTTGAGTTGAGCTAGTCTGATCGGACAGATTCAGATACAAGCAACGCACTATGGAGAATGCTAATCGCCGTCCTCGTGAGAGATGAGAGAGTATGAGTGATAGGACGTGAAACGGGTCGGACTCTATCTTATCGAGAAGCATGAGATAAGAGAATCAATTCATTATGCCATGTTGGCCGAGGAGAACGGCTTCGAGTCCGTGTGGCAGGGAGAGGAGTATCCGCCTTTCCGAAATGCCCGCGACTCGCTGGTTCCACTTGCAGCTATCGCAGCCGTGACCAAGTCTATCAGCCTTGGTACCGGGGTATTGCACACTTGGACTCGAAACGTCCTAACACTGGCCATGACATTCGCTACACTGGACGAGCTCTCTGGTGGACGCGGCATGCTTGGAATCGGTGCCCTGTGGGATCCATTGGCCAGCATGATGGGGATAAGGAGAACAGAACCACTGAGGGCCATGCGTGAATACGTCGAAGCTCTTCGTAATCTGTTTGATATGAAGACTGTAAACGTTGACGGCAGATTTGTGAGGCTACGAAACGCTCGACTCACCCGGAAGCCGGTTTCGATTCCCATCTATGTGGGTGCCACAGGATTCAGGATGATCGAACTCGCTGGCGAAATCGCACACGGAGTCCTGTTGAACTATCTTGTCTCGCCAGACTACACCAAGCGTGCTGTGGAATCCCTTTCCAAGGGTGCAGCGAAAACCGGACGCCGGGTGGAGGAACTTGATAGGCCTCAGCTGATAGCTTGTTCGATGGACGAAGATGCAGACAACGCGATAGACAAGGCTCGGCTTGTCGTCACAGAGTATCTGTTCCTAGAGCCGCATATCATGAAGGCAAGCGGGATTAAGCCCGACGTGCTGGATATGATCCACAGAATTCTAGGAACTTGGCCTCCAAAGCCTGAGAAACTGAAGAAGGCCCTCGCACTAGTCAACGACGATCTTGTGGAAAGTGTGTGCGCTGCCGGCACTCCGGAAGACTGTAGGCAGAAGGTTCGCGAGTATGTAGCAGCCGGCAGTACCTGCCCACTCATTTGTCCGATAGGTGGGAAGGTAGAAGACATGATACGCGCTTTCTCAGATGGTTACTGATCCCCGGCGATCCATACATGCATTTCACTCACTCGGGAATCAATCACGTGAAGGAACCAGTTATGTGTCCGCAGGGATGGCAGGCTTTAGCGTCCACGACTGTAGAAGCGCCTGCTCCAAGATTCTTGGAGCACTGAAGTGCGTGGGCAGTACTATCCACCTGGACGCTTTCTTGAACGCTCTGCAGTTGATGTGCTCCTTTTCGGCTAGCCGCCCTCTTCTCACCCTCACTTTGTCAGGCAACCGATTTCCTTGAAGTATCTGCACCAGCAGCGAGGATAGAGTCACCAAGTAGTCCTCTGGAGTAAGAATAGACTTGCCGACCACGATTTCGCTTGGGACGTAGCCCTCTGTTCCCATGATTCTGAGTACGTTTCTTGACGCCTCAAGAAGAGCCTTGCTCAAGAGTGTTGGTGGCGCATTCGTCTTCTTCTTTGACAGCGGGCCCAGCGGCCGACTCGGACAGAGCTTTTCAGGGAGTGTGTTGAGTTCAGCATAGCTCGCTGCGGCCTTTGTCCCTAGGTCGAATAGCTGGGCCGGTGATAGATAGGATTCGCCAACTCTCCTGTGGCGTATTTCCTTCAGTGTTCCTTCGAGTAGTCGTCTCAGTGTTCCTTGATCAATTTGAAGTTGCGTCGAGGCATCTTGGAATATCGAAGTCGCATCTTGAGCAGTAATGAATTCAACCTCGCCGAACGACTTCATGTACTCGACCAACTCTTCGAAATCTCTGTATGCTCGATCGGCAATTTCAGATGGTTGGGCAGGAGGTCTTACAAGTTCGTCTCTGGACGGATTTCGTCCGCGGGCATAATTCGCTTCGTCCCAAAACTCCCTGTTGACGATCGAGTGCAAGTGGAACAGCACGCTTACTGTGCCTCCTTTCTCCCTTGCTTGCAGTCTCTGGTAGATTTTCCTGAATCGTCTCTTCACATTCTCTAACCCATCAGCGCGTTCGAAGAAGTAATCCAAGTTGATGAAGTTCTTGCCCGCTCCGTTCAGGTTGAGAACATTGCAGTACCAATAAGGCGAGTCGTCGAGGTTCAGAATTGACGTTTCATCAAGATATACGGGAATCTCCATGTCGTGCAGTGCTGGATAGACTTGAGGTGCCCAGATAGGACCTGGATGCCCAAAACACGAAAGCTCCCTGTGGAATGTGTTCTTCACCAAATCGTAGCCATTCATCTCCCGTTGGAGGAATTCAGCCGCGCCGGCCTTCAAGTCCTTGTCAGACATATACTCGTAGAGCGTAGGATGTTGACTATGTGTATCAAGATGGTAGCCTAGATCCATCCCTGAAAGTGCTGCTATGACATCTTCCCTTCCGCGTTCCTTCAGCGCTCTGACCTTCTCGGCGACGATCTTGAAGGTCGCCTTCACACCATGGCTGGATAAGATCTCAATTATCCTCTTGGGCGGCTCATCCGCTTCCGGGGTGACATAGTCCTCGACGTCGAACCAAAGGTAGATCAGAACCCTTCCCATGGCTGCTTCAGGCACCTCTGAAAGACTATTCTTTTTTCTCGTCACTCGTCGTCTTTTCCAAACGAAAGCTTTGGGGTGTGTACGGGGATGAGGTACGACCAATGTGGCATCGTGAATCTGGAGCGAATTGAACTCTCGGTCTTCGTATATCCCTCAGCCTAGACGAGAGGCTCGTCAGGTGTGGTAATCGTGGACATCTCCGGCCATCAACAGGCCAAGCTTGCTTCTCTCGGCTTTCTCGGTCTCGACCATCCCAACTACTCTGCCACCGTATACCACTGCAATTCTGTCGCTTAACGCGAGGATCTCATCAAGGTCCATCGATACAAGCAAAACCGCTGCTCCGGAATCTCTCTGTTCAAGTAGCCGTCTCTGGACAAACTCGGTGAGTTTGACATCGAGTCCCTGTGTTGGGTTCTCAGCGATCACAAGCTTCGGGACGAAAGACAACTCCCTAGCGACTATCAGGCGTTGTATGTTCCCTCCTGAGAGACTGCCCAGGGAGGTCGTAACGGTTGGGGTTTTGATTTCATATTCTGATACCATTTTGCTGGCGAACGCATTGATTGCTTGCTCGTTCAGCATCATGCCCTTCGAGAACTCCGGAGTATAGTATTTCTTGAGTACGAAGTTTTCCGCAACGGAGAACGGGAAGATCACAGCTCGACGGGCATCATCTGGAACCCAAGACAAGCCCTTCTCAATCACCTTCCTGGTCGGCGCGTTCGTCAAATCGTCTCCCGCAATGCGAACCTGTCCTTTCTCGACCCTTCTCAGGCCCAGTATGCATTCGACGATTTCCTTCTGGCCATTTCCGGCGACCCCTGCAATTCCAAGAATCTCACCATAGTTCAAGCAGAGGTCGACGCCCTTGAGCGCGTGTACTTTCTCATCTCGAAGTGCCCAGACTTCCTTCAGTTCGAGTGCGCAATCGCCCTTCGCCCTGAGCTTCTTTGGGAATTGTGTTATTGTTTCCCGTCCAACCATCATGACTGCAAGCTTGTCCCTGTCCACTTCTTTTGCGTTCACCGTTGCGACGTTCTTTCCTTGTCTGAGCACGGTGATTCTGTCGCCTATTGCCAACGCCTCACGCATTTTGTGTGTGATAAAGACTACTGAGAGTCCTTGGTCTACCATTACTCGGAGAACACGGAAGAGGGCATCAGTCTCTTGTGGGGTTAGCAATGACGTGGGTTCGTCGAGTATCATTACCTGGCAGTTTCTGTACAGTACTTTGAGGAGTTCGATTCTCTGTCTCTCACCAACGGAGATGTCCCTAACCAGGGCCTTTGGGTTCACGCTTAGACCATACTTCTTCGAGATCTCGAGGACCTTTGATTCAGCTTGATCGGTGTCGACGAATGGTTCCCTTGAGGATTTCAGGCCTAGCACGATGTTCTCTGTTCCCGTGAAAACGTCAACAAGTGCAAGACGCTGGTGAACCATTCCAACGCCCAATCTTATGGAGTCCTGAGGAGAATCGATCTTCGTTTCTTCACCGCAAACACGTATCTCTCCGCCCTCGGGTTTCTGAAGCCCATAAAGAACGCTCATCAGGACGGTCTTTCCCGCTCCATTCTCGCCCAGGAGACAGTGGACTTCTCCCTTCTTGAGGTCGAAGTTCACATGGTTATTTGCTATCACACCCGGGAATCGTTTGATGATATCTTTCATCTCGATTATGGTCGAACCTGTCTTGGCTGAGGCGATCGGGGTCACGTGTCTTCGTCTCCTGTTCTCAGCTTACTCAGCTGTGCCAGTCAAAAAGAGTTTCGCAGACTTGGCACTCCGATTGAGTTCCAAATCGAGTACGCGTTGACATGCCGCCAGTTCACACTTTGCCTTGATGCACATACTCTTAAATACGCTCAAACTCGCTTGATGTTTCACGTCAAAAAGAAGGAATAATGAAATGTTGTCAAGAAGAGCAGTCACACGAATGCAATCTATTGTGATCATCGCAATAATCATCATCGCAGCCCTCGGCGTCGGCGGATGGTATATGATGCAGCCTCCGGGACCGACAACGACGACGACAACGGGAGTACCGACAACGGTGGCGCCGCCTCCAAAGAAAGTCGCGCTCATAATGCCAGGCAGCATCACGGACCACGGCTGGGACCAGGAACCATACGAGGGCCTGATGAAAGCCAAAGCTGATTTCGGTCTTGAGGTAAGCTACACAGAAGAGGTCATGGTCACTGGAACGCCAGCTGACTACGACAGAATCCTCAGAGACTACGTGAGCAAAGGCTTCGGCTTCATCATCTGCCACGACTTCCTTTGCAAGGACTCCGTGACGGCTGTCGCCAAGGACAATCCTAAAGTCTGGTTCGCATACGACGGTGCACGGTTTGACCCAGCGATTCCGAACTTGATCCCATACATTCCTTGGGGCCATGAAGCCGCATACATCGCAGGTGTCTTCGCAGCACTGATGTCCAAGACAGGGATTGTTGGCGCCTACGACGGCATACCAATTCACATCGAGGTCGCATGCGTCGAAGCTTTCGAGATGGGCGCCAAAGCAGCCAACCCGAACATCAAGGTGCTGAAAAACTACATCGGCGTGTGGCACGATCCTAAGAAAGGGCACGATCTCGTCGTGGCAATGGCAGACGCTGGCGCGGACGTCGTCTATGGAGTCGGTGACGGCATCAATGTTGGTGGAATTCAGGGTGCAAAGGAGAAGGGCATCTGGTTCGTCGGAGGCACTGGTGATCAGAGGCCCATGGAGCCGGACACCGTTATCGTGTCGGTCTCATGGGGACTCGGCCCGATCATCTACACGCTAGCGAAGCTCTACTCTGAGGACAAACTGAGCGGAACAGCGTACGAGTTTACTATGCACACCTACATCGATGGAAAGCAGACAGGTCCTGACTTCCTCCCATGGACAGACGCGAACGCTTCCAAGGTTCCTCAGAATGTTCAGGACGCAGTCGCTAAGGCGCGCGCTGACATCATGAGTGGAGCTTTGGTTGTTCCGCTGATAACGCAGGCACCAGCAAGCTAGACCTACCCCTACTTTCTTTTTTCTTTGTCACGTAGTCATAGTTTAATCTATGAACCGTAACCTAGATCGTGGGCAAGGCTGTCACGAATGGCTCTTGCGGGACGAATTCAACATTACGTCAGAGTCACGGTCAGTGTTGCATTATCTATCCTCGTGGGGTTCGGTCTGTCTTCGATATTCATCCTTGTTATCGGAGCAAACCCGTTGACGGCCTACTATACTCTCTTGCAGGGAGCATTTGGTTCCGCTCAGAGCATTTCGGAGACGCTCATCAAGTCGATTCCGCTCATTTTCACGGGGCTTGCTGCGGCTGTTGCTTTCAAGTCAAACGTGAACAACATCGGCGAAGAGGGGCAATTCTACATGGGCGCCACTGCAACGGCCATAGTTGCTCTGAGCGTTCCGCTGCTACCGTCGTATGTGTTCCTGCCATTGTTGATTTGCGCCAGCTTTGTAGCTGGTGCTTTCTGGGCGGGCATCCCCGCGTTTCTTAAGATCAGGTTTGGCGCCGACGAGATGTTGACAACGCTTCTAATGAATTGGATCCCATTCTACATTGTGTCCTATCTCGTGAGTGGGCCCTTCCAGGAGACGGACAAGATACGACCGCAGACAGATTTTATTCCGGGCCTCGCCAGGCTTCCAGCATTCTATGCGGGGTACAGAGTTCACTGGGGCTTGATCCTAGCGATTGTGTCATGTGTCGTTGTCTACATTTTCCTGTGGAAGACATCACTTGGGTTCGAGTTCCGAGCCACGGGGGCAAACTTGCCGGCAGCCCGGAGCATAGGGATAAGGGTCAACCGAAGAATGATACAAGCGATGGTCATAAGCGGCGGAATTGCTGCACTTGCAGGATTCTGCGAGGTTGCTGGAACCGTGGGAACCTTGAAGCTCGGTTCATCGAACATTCTCGGGTACGGCTATGCAGGCATATTGGTTGCGCTTGTAACGAACCTGCATCCACTTGGAGTGATACTCTCTGGTCTCTTCTTTGGAATACTGATAGTCGGATCTGAGTCGATGCAGAGAGGAGCAGACGTTCCGATCGCAATGGTCTACATAATAGAGGCAATCATGGTGATGACAATCATCACTAGCCAAATACTCATGAGGAAGCTTGGATTCAAATGGTTGACTGGGGGCAATTCGCAATCGTCGTAGTGGGAGCCGGCATAGGCATAGCCGCTCCTCTTCTGATCGCCGCGCTGGGCGAAGCCTTCGCAGAGAGATCAGGAATGATGAATCTCTCAATCGAAGGCACAATGAGTCTGGGCGCCGCTCTAGCTTTCGTGTTCGGCTCGCTCACTCAGAATCCTTGGGTTGGGCTTCTAGCCGGTATGCTTGGTGGGCTTGTCATAGGTCTGATGAATGTGTACATGGCGCAGTCGCTTCACCTCAACCAAGTTGTGACAGGAATGTCGCTGTACATCTTTGCCTTCGGGCTTTCTGTGTATATCTTTCGTGCGGTTACGGGCCACACGTCGACCTTCGGCTGGCAAGTTCCGCGGTTCAAAGCCATAGAGATTCCCGCTCTGCTCCAGATTCCAATCCTAGGTCCAACCATCCTGAACCAGAATGTCTTGATCTACATTTCGATCGTGCTCGTTCTCATACTGGAGGTAGTGATGTTCAAGACCACTCTCGGCCTCAAGATAAGAGCGGTTGGCGAGAACCCGAGCGCAGCAGACAACGTGGGCATCAATGTCTACACTGTCCGGTATCTTTGCCTGATGTACGGCGGAGCGATGGCCGGACTCGCGGGAGCATACATATCCTTGGCCGAGTTGGGGCTCTTCTTCGAGGGAATGACTGCAGGTAGAGGATGGATTGCAATTGCGATCGTGATATTCGGCGCTTGGAGTCCTGTCAGGATATTGGCGGGTGCCCTGATCTTCGGTGTCATCGACTCCTTGGCACTTCACACAATGGTGGTGGCGCCTCAGGTGCCATTCCAGTTACTCTTGACCCTTCCATACGTCTTCAGTATTGCAATTCTTGTCATAGCTATGAAGCGCGCAGCCCTGCCAGCAGCACTATTCAAGACGTATCGCAGGGAAGAGCGCCAGCTCGGGTAGAAAACTGACGGGCAGCACTCCGTTGTCCGTCAATGAACCGCTTTCATTGTGTGCCTAGATGTCGACCTTATCTGGAGCCCTCAGGGTTTCAGAGTCTCGGAGCACTTGCCCCGGCACGGTGCGCTAGCCCATCCGTGCATGCAAGGATCTCCCCATGCACTCTTGCAGCCGCGAGATCATAGAAATCCTTCTCGATATCAAGCAGTTGCCTCGTGGCTTTGAGAATCACAGGTGGCTCTTCTCTTTTCGCCATTCGGACGATCATCTTCCGGCCGTCCGGTAGCGGCAAGAGTCTCACCGGGTACGATTTCTGTAGCAACTTGGACTCTGGCGGCCGTAGAATTGGTTCAAGGCCTTCAACATCTATCGAGACTCTGTCCAATGTGACAGGACAAGGGGGCTTGAACGACTGGACGGAAAAGGGCGAACTGCCCTTGTCTAGGTTTGTTCCACTGTGCCTTGACCGCGTCGGCTTCTGGTGACCACAACTACGACAGCAGCGCAGGCTACTACTCCCGCGACTGCCAGCCAAGGCCAGAGTGTCGCGATGTTGCGGGTCAGGTCAACTTGGGGCTGAGCAGTGTGCTGCTCAACCGTAGCATCTTCCGGCGAGAAGGAGAATTCGTGATCATTGGAAAGGGATCCATATGAATATGTAATCGTGATTCCAGAGGAGCCTTCGCCCAAACAGCGGAAGGCAAAAATCACCCACGAAGCGTCGTTGGTGAAACCGCTGTGAGGGAAGGGGGAGACAAACTTCCCATCGTACTTGCCAGAGTCAATGACTTCGGAAACCACACCAAATCCGTGATCGTTGATGTCGCGACTCACGAGACCGATCAACTGTGGGTTCCAGTTGATTCTGAAATGAAGAAGGACCACTCCTGGTTTGGGAACACCGCGCGTCCATACCTCCACTTTGAAGGTGCTACCCACCGTGACATCTATTGTGTGAAGATGCGTTGTCGGATCTTCCACACTGAGCGTGCCAAGGACGGGGGCTCCTCCAGCCGAGGTGACTAAGCACGAGGCAATAGCGAGGCTCAGCAGCGCCAGAACCGAGACCACCGGCAAGTTTTCCATGTGCACCATTTGCCTCAAACCTAGCGCGGTGGCGCAGCATCTGCCCTCTAGATCTATAATACGCTTCTGCGGAGCGATGAACGTGGCATGGTGCTTGTTGAGCAGACATGGTGGGCCGGGAGAGATTTGAACTCTCGACCACCTGCGTTTCCTGGATGTGTCTGTCAGGCAGGTATCCTAACCAGACTAGACGACCGGCCCATGCGTGCG
>Ga0315296_10005143_pt1 | contig 10516 bp, 7 predicted proteins | sample YL17G14_18_MG_FD_203921 | JGI IMG/M metagenome (GOLD analysis project Ga0315296, IMG submission 203921) | Sediment microbial communities from Yellowstone Lake, YNP, Wyoming, USA - YL17G14_18 | ecosystem: Environmental > Aquatic > Freshwater > Lake > Sediment | place: USA: Wyoming | collected... | reverse complement strand
TTCTCCTTGAACTTAAAGACCTTCCCACGGCGAGTAAGCTCTTTCTTGCCTTTGAATTCCTCAATGCTTATATACACCCCGTCTTGGTATAGCTTTTTCAAGGTCGGCTCAATACCATCGGACTTTACCATACGCTCAAAATCGCCATACTCACAGCCAGCCAGCTTGAGTAGCTTTAGATAGGGACTGTTCTCGTTCTCATAGACAGCCTTCTTTACTATGGTGAGCAGGTTCTGCTCTCTGTTTTTCAGTCTCTCCCTAATAACCTTCTGGGCCTGCTCTAAAGTAAGCGGTTCTTTCAAGAACTTCCTCAAATCCCAGGCAAAACGCCAGTACATCTTTAGAGAACCAATTAAAGGCAATTCCCCTCCTTACTTCTGTCTAGACTTTTGAATATGTAGGGGCAGTAGCTTGCCGGCAGCAGTGGTATATGGTCGTATCCGTTTCACCCTGAGTGTCTTTGCCTGAGACCATACTTCAGCCATCATTCGCTGTGTGTCCTTCCCCTTGCCCAGCTCAGCAAGGACGATTTGGATAAGCTCATCTTCGTCTATCGCTCCTACCTCGGGGCTTACTACTACGCTCATACGGGTCTGACCCTTCTCATCCTCTTCCTCCACCATCTGGTAATCAGTAGAGGCACCACCAAATTTAGAAGGCAGCACTTCCTCAATAATCCTGAGCATGTCAGTGCCGATAAAGGTCATCCCGGCGCTGGTTAGCTTATCAAAGCCTCTTATGTTAGAGATATGTTCGGTTAAACCAAGCTCACCAAATCTACAGCCGCAATGTCTGGTCTCAACCACCCCGTAGTCACCGCTCTCTACATTAAGCAGGACTTTAGGCGTTGATAATAGAAGTGATGTGAAGAGTAAAGCATCAACCGATACCGCGGCATGGGGTACTTCCCTCGTTTGCTGAATCAAGGCAAAAGAGTCTTTAAGCAGGTGAATCTCGTCTTTGACAACCGGGCGGAAACAACCGGCACCAACAAAGCCACCTTCTATGAAACCAAACACATTGTGAGCCATAGCTCCAACTGATTCAATCTCTTTTCGCTTCGCATCAGTCAGAGGTTCCCCACCTAGGATGAACTTGGCGCCGGCAATATCTAACCCGTTCTCCTTGGCCTCTTGGCAAATTTTTACTGCGGCACTAGCATAGCTGGCTACAACGCATCCACCATGCTCCTTAATTGCATCTGCCATCCACTGTGCCACCTTCACAGCATCATCTAAAGGGAGATACTCAGGAAACGGCATCTTGACCCCGAAAATTCTGCTCAGACTAACTATGTAGTTGGCAACCATCCTGTTGCCGAGCGATGGTTTGAAGCCTCTCTTCTCAACCGGCGAAAACCATTTCTTGGGTAATAAACCCCCCTTGGTATAAAATAGCATAAGTAAAGGCCCGCTGCTGATTATCGGGAACCAAATGGCAATAGGAAGGTTAAGGGCTTCATAGGCATCATACATAATGTTATTATGACATGTATAGTTCTCCGTCAAGTAGTCAAAGTCATACATTGTCCTGGTACCGGCACTCCGGCTGCCGCTGCTTCTGGCCTGGAGGTGCCCAGTTAAAAAGGGATTATCAAAATCATTCGCCTTGAACTTAAAAACCTTCCCTCCTCGGGTAACTTCCTTCTTGCCCTTAAATTCCTCAATGGTTATATAGACCCCGTCTTGGTATAGCTTTTTCAGGGTCGGCTCAATACCATCGGACTTTACCATCCGCTCAATATCTCCATATTCGCAGCCAGCCAGCTTGAGTAGCTTTAGATAGGGACTGTTCTCGTTCTCATAGACAGTTCTCTTTACTATGGTGAGCAGGTTCTGCTCTCTATTTTCCAGTCTCTCCCTAATAACCTTCTCGGCCTGCTCTAAAGTAACCGTTTCTTTTAAGAACTTCCTTAAATCCCAGGCAAAACGCCAGTACATCTTTAGAGTACCAATTAAGGCCATTTCTTGCCTCCTTGTTTCCCACTAGAGCTTTGAGTATGCTATTATAACACGAAAAGTCAAGCCGGGGAGCAGTTGCTGGGTAAACTACCCCCCTTCCCCTATAGGCCATGGATTAAAAGTGTAGCATGATTGAACCTCTAGACGACTCTCTGAAGAAGATAGCCCGGGGCACCGGTATCGCCCTGGTGGGGATGACCTTAGGGGTACTATTTAGTTTTATCAACAGGCTGATTATTGCCCGATACGGCTTACAGGCCAACTACGGAATCTTCTCCCTGGCACTAGTAGTATTACAATTTGCTGCCATAATATCTGGTCTGGGGTTAACCCAAGGAGCCACCCGATTCATAGCCTACTTTCGTGGTGCCGGTGAAGAGGCTAAAGTTCGGGGAACTATATTTACCTCCCTCAGGTTCAGCACAGTGGCCAGTATAATAATTGGCCTGGTTGTTTTCTTTACCGCCGATACTATTTCAGTAAGCATCTTCCATACCCCTGAGTTAGCCACGGCACTCAAGATATTTGCTGTTGGCATACCTTTTATTACCCTAATAAGTACTCTGGCTGCTTTCTTTCGCGGCTTTGACCGGGTAGAGCCTGGCATATATTTTGAAAATATTGCTTTAAGTGCAATCATCCTCATTGTTTTACTCATAATTGCCGCTGCTGGCCTACCCTTTGTTACCGTGTTTTATGCCTATCTGGCAGCTATTCTCATTACCTTTATTGTCCTAGCTATATACACTGCCAAAAAACTGCCGCAACGGATAGGATTAACCTATATGAAGGAAACCTCTCCAATTACTAAGGAACTCCTCTTCTTTTCCCTGCCCCTTCTTGGGTCAGCCATTATGACTACGATAGTACTGCAGATAGATACCGTGATGCTGGGCTACTTCAAAACACTGGAGATGGTAGGGCTTTACAATGCTGCTCACCCGCTGGCAGTATTTATCTCGATGCCGCTAGCTGCAATGCTCCTAATCTATATCCCGGTGGCTACTAGCCAGTACTCACGAAACCTCATGGATGAGCTGAGGCGAAACTACACTGTTTTAACCAAATGGCTTATCTTGGTAACCCTGCCCCTTTTCCTCGTCCTTGCCCTGTTTCCTGAAGCTATTCTCTACCTTTTCTTCGGACAGGGCTATCTCCCGGCGGCTATGGCACTGCGTATCCTGTCTATAGGCTTTATTATCAGCAACTTCTTGGGACCAAATGGGGGGACACTGATAGCCCTGGGGCATACCAGGTTCATAATGTGGACTACTCTGGCTACCGGCACTATGAATATTGTCCTGAATGCTATTCTTATCCCGCCACTGGGTATGATTGGCGCTGCCATCGCTTCTGTGGTATCAATCACTGTAGTAAATATTGTCCGCTCGGTAAGGCTTTATTCGTTGTCTAAGGCTCAGCCGCTGAGTAAGAACCTGTTTAAGCCGGTAATTATTTCGGTAGCCCTGGCGTTCCTCATTCAAATCCTTATTCGGAATTTCATCACCGTTACCTGGTGGATGCTACCTTTATTACTCATCGTCTATTACGGTATATTCGGTTTAGCCATGCTATTTACCAAGAGCTTTGATAAAGAAGATATAGCCCTGCTTTTAGAGATAGAAAAGAGGAGTGGTATAAACGCCACACGGATTAAGCAGATATTGAGTAGATTCCTGTGATTATAGCTTAGGAAGCCTCTTAAGCCTTGCCCTTATCCTCTCTTTTTCGTAAGCAGTCTTTTCCTCACTCTTAAGCTGTTTGAATCCTTGAAGTTTATCTATTGCTTTCTGTTCAAAGGCTCTTGCTTTCTCATCCTCAGTGCCGTGTAGATTGTGCCTTTCCTGGGGGTCATTCCTCAAGTCATAGACTTCCTCCGAGAGCAGGGCATTAGCTTTGTCCAGGCTCTCGGTGCGAATATATTTCCAGTTAGGGGTACGGTAAGAAATAAGGCGCTGCCCAGATTCGGGGATGAGGTTCGTCACTATCGTGCCTTCAGTCATTCCTTGACCACCTCTCATTACCGGTAGCAGGCTCCTGCCATGGAAGCCTTTAATACTGTTAATCCCTACCAAGTCAGCAATGGTAGGCGCCAAATCCATAAGCTCGACCGGCTCTTTGACTATGGTGCCTGCCTTTATCCCAGGTCCGACCATTATCAGTGGAACATGGACTAACTCCTCATATAGCGTGCAATGACCAAGTGAATTATGTTCGCCAAAGGCCTCGCCATGGTCAGCAGTCACTATGATTATGGTATTTTCCAAAGGGCTTCCCAGGCCATCCAGGAGCCTACCAATACTATCATCAATATATCTTATATTGGCATCATACAGGTCAATTAGGGTATCAATTTCGGCCTGGGATAGCCATTCAGCGTTCCTGAAGTCAGCGATTCTGAGGCTTTTGAGCCGCCGGTAATACAGGTTAAATATACGGCGTTTGCTAATACCCCGGCTATAGAGCTGATGCACATACTGCGACGGTGGCAGGTAAGGATAATGAGCATCCATAAAGTGAGTCCAAAGGAAAAAGCTACCCGAGCAGGTTTTTAGCCATGAGGCTGACCGTCCGGTTAGTTTATCGGCAGTAGCATCACGCTGCTTGCCTGTACAAAAAAGAGCAATATCTAAAATCTTGCCTAAAAGAATCTTAATCTTGCCCAAGACCTTGTTTTTTCTTAGCGGCGACCCCTTTGATTTTCTTAGTATCTGGTTGCTCATTATCCCCAGGTCGTCTTCAAAGGCGTCAAAACCATTATCGTAGTGGGAATACTTGGTAAGGAAAGGGTTGGAAAGGAAGGCAGCTGTCTGATACCCGGCTGATTTCAGTACACCAGCCAGATTGGTAACTCGTTGCATTATCTGCCTGTGCTCCTCCCAGTCTAAGGGGGGTAGTTGTGACGCCATGATGGAAGGGAAGGAGGTGGGGGTACGGCCTCCGTTTGATATCGCCTCCAGAAAAAGTGCCCCTTTTGAAGCCAGTCTGTCAATGTTAGGGCTGACATCCCGCGAATAGCCGTAACAACCCAGGTGGTCAGCTCTCAAGCAATCAATTGTTATTAGAATTATATTTGGTGCTTCCATTTTCTATACCTTACCATACTTCTTTAGTTCCCTTATTTTCGCTTTTATCCTCTCCTCTTCGTAAGCAGTATTTTTTTCGCTCTTAAGCTGTTTAAACCTTATAAGTTCATTTATTGCTTCCAGTTCAAAGGCTCTTGCTTCCTCATCCTCGGTACTGTGTAGATTGTGCCTTTCCTGAGGGTCATTTCTCAAATCATAGATTTCCTCCGAGAGCAGGGCATTAGCTTCGTCCAAGCTCTCGGTGCGAATATATTTCCAGTTAGGGGTGCGATAGGCAAGAAGTCTTTGTCCCCAGTCAGGCCTATTAAGTGTGCTTATGGTGCCTTTGGCAACCCCTTCTTCTCCTCTTATTACCGGTAGTAGGCTTTCCCCCTGAAAACTGGGGACATTGGCAATCCCAACGAGTTCGCAAATGGTGGGGGCTAAATCAAGGAGGCTGACCTGCTGTTTGACCAGCGTTTCAGCCTTTATACCTGAGCCAGCTATGATTAATGGGACACGGATGATTCCATCATACAGGGATTGATGGCTAAATTTGCCACGTTCCCCCAATTCATCACCATGGTCAGCGGTAACGATAACTGTTGTATTAGCTAAGTTGTTTCCTAGGCTATCTAAGAGCAAGCTTATGTTATCGTCAACATATCTGATGTCAGCGTCATATAGGTCGATAAGGGTGGCTACCTCAGACGGTGATAGCTTTCCGGGGTCTTTGAGCATCTTACGATATAGACTAGCCATCCTCTTCCTGCTAACTGGCTGGTCACGGAACTGGCTTAGGTATTCGGGTGCTGGCAGATAGGGGTGGTGAACATCCATATAATGAAGCCAGAGGAAAAAACCCCCCCGGTGTCCCTTAAGCCATGACAGCGCTTGATTGGTAATCTCTTGGGCAGTGGTAATAGGCCGCTCCACACGGGATAAAATTGGTCTAAATATTTTGGCTAGCTTGATTAAGGCTTTAGCCTTGAAGCCTCGTTGACGCTTTGCCATTGCTCTCATCCATAATCGCCCCTTAAAGAGACTATACTCACCCAGGTTATCATTGAAAAGGTCAAACCCACGGCTGTAGCCATAAAAGCGTGATAGAAATGGGTTAGAGTGAAAGGCGGCTGTCTCATATCCGGCCTCCTTAAGTAGTTCAGCCAGAGTCTTGCCCCACGGCTGTATTTGCTTAGTCCAGGCCACTGGCGGCAACACTGATGCTAGGATGGATGGAAAAGCATGAGGTGTGCCGCCGCCATTGGATATTGCCTCCAAGAATAATGCCCCTCTTTTAGCCAAATTATCTATATTAGGACTGGTGTTCCTGTGATAGCCATAGCAACCCAAATGGTTAGACCTCAGGCTATCAATGGTTATCAAGATGATATTCGGTCTTTGTGCTGTCATCTTTTACTTATATATTCTGCCGATTGGCTAACTGTCTTATTCTCACCCAGGTATAATATCAAGTCCTAAACTAGGTTATAGATTTTCTCCAGTTCTTGTACCACATCATCCCAGTCCCAAAGCGTGACATCAGTTACCTTCCTGCCCATAGCTTCATTGATTAACCCCGCCAGTTGGGCAATGTCTATGGGATAGTCAACCCCAAAACAGTTCCTATTGTCAACCCATTCCCTCAAGGCTGAGGTATTAGCTACAACACACGGCGTCTTTCCCGCCAGAGCCTCAGCCACTACAATAGAAAAGGCCTCGCTTTGTGACAACAGGACAAACACTTGAGCTCGGTTATACATCTTTAATAGCTCACTACGAGGCAGGAATTGGTTAAACCTGACCCTGTGGCTCAATCCAAGCTTATCCGCTAAGCTCTCCAGCTCTGTCTCATAGGTGCCCCTACCGACTATTTCCAGGCAGAAGTCGTCATCAAGCAGTGGTAGTGCCTGGATTATATACTGTACTCCCTTATACTCTTCCAGCCGACCAACATATAGAATGGTTTTGGTCTTCTCTTGTCCCCCTCCACCAGCGAATTCCGTCCAGTTAATTCCATTGGGAATCAGACTAATCTTAGCTTCATCCAGACCAAAGTCTTTGATTAAGAGTCCCTTCTCATAATTTGATATTGAAATGATGGCGTCAGCGTCGGCAAATATCCTTTTACCGAATGGTTTATATAGTCTTAAAAGGAAACCCCTAAATGCAGTATGCCCATGCCCGTGATAGTGGGTGGTTACCACAAATCTCTTCCTCTTGGCATACCTTGAAAAGTACAGGGGTAGGGCATGGTAACCATGCCCGTGGACTATATCATATTGGGAGCTTTTAAGTTCCCGTATCATGCTAATTGACAGGTGATAGGCGGCACCGGGGGAAAAGCTCCTAAATCTCCTAACCAGGACACCATTTATGTTTTCCTCCTCAGGCCACCAACCTCGATAATTGTGGGTAAAAACGGTAACCTCATGCTTCTTAGCCAGCCGCTCACTGATGTTCTTGACGTGATTGGCAATGCCCCCAAGAGGTGGGGAATAGCCAACGCTTACCTGGAGGATTCTCATAGACTAGCCACCTTTAACTCACTCACCCTCATAAATGTAAAGCTTCAGGTCAGGGTTATTATAAATGAAATCCCAGCTCACTGCATCCTGTAACCGCTGTTCCATCTCAGGTATGAAATTGGTCTCGCCAAGAAACCATCCGTAAAGAGCTCTATCCTGACGGCTTATGCCAATAAAGTAGGGTAAGTACTGTCTCATCAGCTTTGGGCTGGCTAACCGGCTATCTTTCCATTTCAGCAGCCTGTCTAGGCGGATGTTAGCATGATGTTCAATGTTCTTAAACTGCCCTATAGGCTTGGCACCGAATACCAAACCCTGGCTGGTCTTTTCATGAAAAAAGAACATCCCCTGCCGCTGTCCCGGGGAAAAGTAGTCCCGCTCCGCGTTTCCATAGGTGGCTATAAGATTTAGCGGGATAATCAGGAAGAGTAGGAGGCATAGGACAGTAGCTACGACCCTTTTGTTAGTATCAAATAGCCTGGCGCCAAAGTAGGCCATACCGGGCAGAACAAAGGCGTAAACACGGTTGAGCATTTCACTGGCATAGAAACCGGATAGTATTATCAGTGGTAATGGGGCTACAGTGATGGCTAAAAGGGAGATGGTAGTCTTAAGCTCTTTCCTCATTATTAGGGATGATATGAGCCCGGCTAGCCCGATTAGGGCAAATAGCACGCCATGTAATAGCTTTACCCTAGCTATGTCGACAGGTGAGCCACTACCTAAGAGAGTACCGGTAACCTCCCGCCCGATAAAAGCCCCAAGGTTAAAGGTGAACTTCCCTCCCAAGGTAAGCTCCCCTCCCGAGATAAATGGTATCCGAGGTAGCACATAGTCACCGGCCACAGTCAGGTTCCAAGCCAGTAATATAACCAAGCAAACAGTGGTAGTCAAAGCTAATCGCTTATCTAGTCTTACCAGGGAAAGTGCTGCCATAATACCCAGGGCGACCAGGGAAGTTAGCAGATGGCTGGCAACCATCGCCGCAAAGACAATAACTATCAGCGATAGGATAACCAGAGACTTGCCATCCTTTTGCCATATCCTAGGGTTAGTAACCAGAGCCAGTATTACCAGCAAAAAGAAAGCGGCTATCCCCGGGGCACTTGTTAGAATCCCCGGCCCAGCCCAATTAGCTAGATAAAAGAGCCAGCATCCAGCCCAGATGTAGTTGCTCCTGTTTTCGCCAAGGGTATTTTTCAGGAAAATATAAAGGGGCAAGAAGAATAATATCAGTAGGAAGGGGAGAAGGACCTCAATCACTGGTGCAAAATCTATCAGGCCTATATTGGCTATCATCGCTGGCAGGATAAAGGCTCCCGGCCAGCCCAGGTAGAAGGTAACCTGAGTATCAAAATGAGCCTGCCTGACGATATAGTCAACATAACCGAGGCTTCTATAAGGGGAGTATAATGTGGTAACAAATGGTGATGAGCCGCCGGTTATCAGCGGCACCAGAGCCAATGCCAGAATAAGAATCAACAGTTGTAAGCAGAGTAACTTGCCATGCTTTTCTTTAGACACCCAGAGAATAGCTGAGGCAATGGTCAGCAAAGCTAACCCTACAAAAAAGGTTATTGGTAAGCCGTTAATCAACCCCCAATAGCCAATCTCAAATCTGGCAAAGAGGATGCTATGCGACAAGGCCAGAAGAGCTAAAATGGTTAATAATATTGAGATTTGGCTTCGCCGCTCTTCAGACCAGTTAAGCCTGATTTTCATATTACTGAGATTCTGCCGCCAACATATTTAATCACTTAGATTTAGCCATAGTTTAACCATCATACCGGCTCTAGTTAGCTATGGCTTTGGGTAGGGCGTTTAACCTACTTCTGGCCTACAATAGCAATGTGTGTTTTCAACAGTTCTTCTTTTGAATAATCCGAAAGTTCACTCCGGATTGACGGCGTTAGCAAATCCTTGCCGAAATATCGACCATCTATTACATCAAGGATTTCAAACCTCTCCCTAAACAGCGAAATATATTCATGTTGCCTAAGCCTGTTTAAATATACAGGTATGGCATAGCGGTTGCTCCTAAGATGGTCCCAGGGAGGTAGCTTGCCCGGGTTCCTCCAATCAAGGTTATGTCCTCCGGTCAGGCTGGTGAACAGGTTTATCCTTATATACGTTATACCCCCCCGCTTCAGCACCCGGGCAACTTCAGAAACAGCCTTGGGGACATTGGCTATATGTTCAAAGACATTATTAGAAAGGACGATGTCAAATACATTATCAGGAAACGACATATTCTCCACGTCCATCTGCCTGATATCCAGGGCTTTGGGCTCCAGTTTAAAGCCGCTAAGGCTTCTAAGCCGCTGATAGTAAGTCTTATTTTTGCCCAGCAGGGCATATACAACATCTCGTCCAAAACCTTCTAGTCCGTTCTTGGTGAGGCTTTGCCAATATTTAAGGCAACTCGGTTTATTAAGCACTATGTTGGTGGTGTCTATCCCGATTACCGTACTGGCTAAGCTATAAAATAAAAGGGTCCAACCACATAGCCGACCGCAGCCAACATCTAAGATGGCTTTCCCGGCCATATCCCCAGCGTGAGCATATAGAACATCCCGGGCCGTTTTAAAATTTTCGTAGTCAAACTCAGCTTGTTTAGCCATGTCCTTGGTCAAGACAAATTTGTAATAGCTAAGACGGTCTCGTATGCTCATAAACTCTATCTACCTTTAGAGATGAAGTGTTTGATGCCTCTACCAGCCAGCACCTCAATGCTGACCTCGCCTGAAAAGACTGGATAGGTTATAAATAAGATAGCCACTGGTAACGCAGGATAGCACCAGTGCCGTAACCCATAGCCTACGCAGGGCAATTATCGGGTGCTTAAAGAGAAGGCTTAACGAGTAGGGCAGTAGATTGAAGAAAATACTACGCAGAAGGTCATACTCGGTGGCTAATACCTTCCTATTGCTTGAGCGGCCCCATTTATTGAGCCAGGCCTTTG
>Ga0315296_10005141_pt1 | contig 10521 bp, 9 predicted proteins | sample YL17G14_18_MG_FD_203921 | JGI IMG/M metagenome (GOLD analysis project Ga0315296, IMG submission 203921) | Sediment microbial communities from Yellowstone Lake, YNP, Wyoming, USA - YL17G14_18 | ecosystem: Environmental > Aquatic > Freshwater > Lake > Sediment | place: USA: Wyoming | collected... | reverse complement strand
GGCCGCGGCGGTTACGACCCCGGACACATCGCTCTGGCCGTCGGCAACGGCGACCCCGGCGACTTCTTCAACATGGCCGGAACCCTAGGCCAGTTCAAAATCGAAAAAATCCAAATCCGAAGGCCGCAATAGGTGAGCGAGGATTCCTTCCTGATGTTGAGAAGTAGTGTGCGACATGTTAAGATCAGGGCGGGGAACTTTTATGACCGAGGAACTGTACATGTTGCAGTTTGCAGAATAGAGAGAACCCGTGAGGGTTTGAAATGACCCAGTTACGCGAAGTAAATGTAACTCCAAAAGTCGTGAAGTGGGCTCGCGAGTCAGCTGGTTTCACGACCGAAGAGGCCGCTCATAAAATTGGGCGGCCTCCGGACGAGATCACAGGTTGGGAGTCGGGCGAACTCAGGCCAAGCATGCCACAGATTCGCAAGGCCTCGGAAGTATATAAGCGTCCTCTTGCGGTGTTCTTTCTGCCTGAGCCGCCACAGGATTTCGCGACCCTTCGAGACTTCAGAAGACTGCCGGCCGATGTGCCCAGAGAGTATAGTCCCAACTTGAGATTCCTCATACGGCAGACTCGTGCCAGGCAGGAATGGTTGCGCGATTTTCTCGAGTCGGAAAACCGCCCGCCTCTCGATTTCGTTGGCTCCGCGCGACCCTCTGACGATCCAGTAACACTGGCACAAAGAATACGCGAGACCGTTGGAGTTGCTCCCGACGAAATCTGGGCTTGCAGAACACGTGAAGACGCCCTTCAGCTTTGGCTCTCTCGCTCAGAAATGAGCGGCATATTTGTCTTCCGCGCCGGGAATCTGCGCTGGGAGAAGATAGATGTGACTGAAGCGAGAGGGTTCGCCCTTTCAGACAAATATGCGCCTTTCCTCTTTCTGAATGCACAGGATGCCAAAGTGGCACAGGTTTTCACTTTGGCCCATGAATTAGCTCATTTGTGGCTGGACGAATCGGGAGTTTCGAATCTCCGGACTGCAGCAAGACCCAGCACACAAACGGACATAATCGAGGTTTTTTGCAACAAAGTGGCAGCCGAGATACTAGTTCCACAGAGCGCTTTCCAGGAACGATGGAAACAGCAGGATGCGGACAAGACGCTCGAAGAACGTATCGAGTCGCACTCCAGGCACTTCAAGGTGAGCGAATGGGTAATTGCCCGGAGGCTGTTGGACTGGGGCCAAATCTCCAAGACGAAATATGACAAGTTGACACAGGGTTATGAACAGCAGTGGCGCGACGTGAGACAGCAACAGAAGGAGAGTCAGGCGGAAGGAGGCCCAAGTCCCTACCTTCTGAAACTTATCAATAACGGCTACGCGTTTTCAAGAGTCGTGCTGACCGCTTATCAGAACGGCGATCTCTCCGGACGCGATACTTCGTCTCTGCTCAGCGTGAAACTTGATAAGGTCGGAAACCTCATGGAGTTGATGGGGATTCCTGTCACGTGGCAGAGGGGGCGTGTATGAAGTTCTGCCTTGATACCAACGTGTTCATCCAAGCTTGGGACAAGTACTACGCTATAGATTTCGCTGCGTCCTATTGGGACAAGCTCGATGAGTTGGCACGAACTGGTATCGTCTTTGCCACGGAGGAAGTGAAGCGCGAAATCTGGAAGACGGACGACGATCTCAAGTCATGGCTCGAGTCGAGAGAATACTTCTTTAGGCCTATCGACGATCTAGTGATTGAATGCCTTCAGACCATCTATAAGAATGAGAACAATCGGCGACTCGTTGATAGCAGCAAATTCCGGTCTATAGCTGATCCTCGGGTAATTGCACACGCCATGGCAGAAAAAGCTGTTGTTGTCACCAAGGAGAGCTACGAGACGAATCCCACCAAACGGATCAAAATTCCGAATGTCTGCGAGGCGTTGGGCATAGAGTGCATAGATGACTTTCAGTTGATTCGACGATTGAATCTGCGCTTCAGACTATGACGTAGAGACACAAGACAGGTTCGCCCGTATTCGCCTGGATGTATCGCTTATTTGATTATACGATCCCCCGACCGTGAGTGGCCCCACTTAAATTGACTGTCGATGGTGATGGACTCCCCGTGGCTACCGGCGATCTTCATCCTTCTGGTCGTCGGTTCGAATCGCATGGCGCAGTCGCTCCAATTCCGCTTTCAGCGGTTGCCAGTACTCGCGGTCGTGCTGTCGCTCCGCCTGTTCCTCCGCCGACAGGGCCTCGTGCAACTGGTCAAGCTGTCCGGACTTCGCCAGGAGAAGCAGAGGTCGCTCCCGAGCGATCTGCTCGGCCAGTTCAGGCCATTGATGAGCTGCCTCCACCAATAGTTCGGCCGTGCGCAACTCGTGCAGCCAGAAACGCTGCTGTTCGAGTGTGCTTCCGGCGCGGTGCTGAAGATAATGCGCTTCCAGCAGCCGCTGGAGCATGGGCCAATCCTTGCTTCGCTGAGTCTTCTTGGCCTGGACCAAGTCCGGCAGGCTGAGGAGTTCGTATACCGTGGCGTCCGTATCGGTTAGCGTCGTGCGCCTGGCCCAAAGGACCTCGAAGTCGTCCACGCCGCGCAGTCGGGACATCACGTCCACGCGGATGTTAGCGGCTTCGGGATGATGGCAGCGAAAATGGACGGCATGACCGCGTTGGAGGTAGTCGAGGGCCAATGGGGGAACCGCGATGGGCTCGGCCTGAAGATCCCTCAAGGCCGCCTCCAGCCGCTCCAGATTGGCGGGATCGGCCAGGATGAGCAGGTCGGTGTCGCGGCTAAATTCCGCTGCGCCGTAGAACACGCACGCCTGGCCGCCCATCAGCAGGGCACGGACCCGGTGGTTGGCCATCGTAGAAAGGACTTTCCGTATCCGGCTCGGGATCAAGCGAACCTCCGATCTGCAGATAGTGCTCCCACAGCTCGCCGCTGGCGTGCCAGCGCTGCAGGGGGGTGAGCCGATACCACTCGGCCCACTCATCGCCGACGATCTCTTCCGATTCGATCATAATCCATCTTGTACCGGAGTATTCATCGGATGGCAAGTGCTGGATGGCGGAGGCAGCGCATCGCCATCGGCAAGCTCCGCTTTCCTCCGCTTGCCGCTGCCACCCACCGAAATCCAGAGGGCTCCATAGGTCTCATCGGTCCTATTCGAATTGGATATCGGTTGTGATGAACTCGACGCTGGTATTGCCGTTGTACCGGTTGAGCTGGGCCTCGTAGGCGATGTTGAAAAACTCGTTGTCCAGCAGCTTCTTTTCCAAAGCGCCCATGCCGAATCCGACGCCGCGAATCGTGGCGGTGTTGTCGGTGATCGCGAACTGCAGGTGATCGCCTTTGGCGCCGACCCGCCGAGGCGCCGAAACGAGGCGAACGCCCATCGTGGCGAAGAGCGGCCGTGGATTGCCTTGGCCATAGGGACCAAGCATCTCCAACTGATTGACAGCGTCGCGCGTGAACTGCCGCAGGGGCACCACCGCGTCGATATCCAGTCTCGCGACGACATCCTCCTCTTGCAGATTCTGGCAGGCATAACCTTCGAAGTCGCTGACGAACGGCTCGATCTTCTCCGGGTGGATCGTCAGGCCTGCCGCCATTTTGTGGCCGCCGAAACTCGCCAGGTGCGTCGAGCAGGCCTGAATGGCGCTGAGCAGGCAGAAGCCCGGCACGGACCGGCCGGAACCCTGGGCCGCCCCGCTCTCGCCCGGCGACGCGTTGATCATGATCGCGGGCCGATAGAACTTATCGACGAGCCGCGATGCGACGATGCCGAGCACGCCCGTATGCCACCCCTCATAGGCCAGCACGATGCTCCTGCGGTCCGGATGATTCCAGCCGCGCTCGATGACGATCTCGCAAGCCTCCTTGAACATCTTGCGTTCGCACTGCTGCCGCTGGACGTTCTGCTCCTTGAGGTACTCGGCGATCTGCTTGGCCCGCATCTCGCTGGTACTGGTCAGCAGCTCCACCGCTAATCGCGCATGGCCCATCCTTCCAGCCGCATTGAGCACCGGCGCCAGGCGAAAGCCAATCGCGTAGCTATCCACGCCCTGCCCTTTGAGCCCCGCCGACTCGATCAGCGCGTGCAGACCGCAGAGTTGGCTCTCGGGCACCGCCTGCAAGCCGAAGCTCGTCAGCACGCGGTTCTCGCCCCGCAGGTCCACGATATCGGCGACCGTTCCGATCGCCGCCAGGCTCGTGGCGTCGAGCATGAACTGGCGCAGCTTCGGCTCCAGCCGCGACCCCCCGCTGAATTGCTCCGCGAGCGCCCAGGCAAGCTTATACGCGACCATCGCCCCGGCGGAATCCTGGTTGGGATACGACTCCTCCAGTGCCGGGTGCACGACGGCCATGGCGTTGGGCAGCACCGGGCCCGGTTGGTGGTGGTCGGTGACGATCAGGTCGATGCCGAGCTGCCGGGCGAGGTCGGCCGCCTCGAAGCCGCCGATGCCGCAATCGACGGTGACCAGCAGTTGCGTGCCCGATCCGGCGAGCGAGCGTACGGCGTCGGCGTTCAGGCCGTACCCTTCCTCGATCCGATGCGGAATATAATAATCGACCTGCGCGCCGAGCAGGGTCAGCAACTCCCACAGGATGGAAACGCCCGTGATGCCGTCGACGTCGTAATCGCCGTAGACGGTGATCTTCTCTTTCCGCTCGACCGCCTCCCTCAATCTCGCTACGGCCGGCTCGATCCCCGGCATCCGGCCCGGCCGGATCAGCTCCGTCAGCTTCGGCTGCAAAAACACGCTGCCCTCGCGAGCCTCCGTGATCCCACGGTTGAGCAGCACCTGCGCCACCAGCGGCGAAACCTTCAGCGATTGGGCCAGCCCCTGTGCCCGGTCATCCGCCGGCCGAATGACCCACTGATTCTTCTGCGTCCTTGCCGTACTCGGCATCGTCTACCTGCATCCTATCCCGTCGCCCAAAATCCTGTCCGGTGTGCCCCACACACCACCTGCCCCTTATAACAAGAACCACCCCCCGCCGCAAGGCGCCCGTCGGGCAAACCCGAAACTCGAATATCGAAACTCGAAACAAAACATACGAAGGCCGTACCCACCATCTTCCTGACAACTGCGAACTGAGAACCGACCACCGCGGTCCTTACGCAGGGTGGGCTCCGCCCGCCGCCGCCAAACCGGCTCTATTTCGCACTATCCCCCGCTCGTAGTGACGCCGTAAGGCGTTGGGGAGTTTGAAGCGCCAGGTTTGAGGTTTGAAGCCGCAAGACGCGACAATCGGCCCTTCCCGCATGCTACTGGAGACTTGACACTTCACACTCGAAACTTCCTGATACCCCCGCGAACAGGCTGGCGATTCAGGGGCGAGAGGCCTCCGCGTGGCGATTATGTGAGCTAATTTTACCAGGATTTTTGTTGACACACAACAAGCTAGGGTCTAACATATCGGGAGCGTCGAATCGTTCGGCGTAGTTCGGGCCGGTGCAGTGCGGCCGGCCGGTGATTGTCTAAACGGAAGGGAGAAACCATGGCTGGAAAGTGCTGTGACAATTGCGTGTATTCCGTCTGCGATCCGGAACTGTGGCATCGATTGCTGTGGCTGGGTGAGCCGATCCTGCCGAGGTGCGCCAACCACCCCATGTGGCCGGGCCAGATGCACGACGTTCCGGGCGTTCCCTGCCGCAACTACCGGCCCAAGCCCGCCTTGCCTCAAGGCGACGTCCGGCTGATCCCGCTGGGCGACGGCTTTTACGCCTACGTCGACGCCGCCGATTACGAGTGGCTCAACCAGTGGAACTGGCACGTGTGCAACGAGGGATACGCCGCCCGGACCGAGAACGGCAAAAGGATCTTCATGCACCGTCTGATCATGCGGCCCCCGGAGGGGATGTTCGTGGACCACATGGACGCCAATAAAGGCAACAACTGTCGGTCCAATCTCCGCATCTGCACGCCCCAGGAGAACCAGCGCAACATGCGCAAGCAACACGGCGCGTGCTCCCAGTTCAAAGGCGTCTTCTATGACAAGCGAAGGGGCAAGTGGTACGCAGAATGCCAGTTCGCAGACGCGAAACAATTCCTCGGCTATTTCGACCTGGAGGTCGATGCGGCCCGGGCCTACGACCGTGCGGCCGTCCAGTGGTACGGCGAGTTCGCACGCCTGAACTTCCCCGAAGAATGGCCCCCCGAACGCCGAGCCCAGCTCTACGCCCAGCGCGACGCGACGAAAACAGAAGGTAAGAAGGTGAGAGCGGCCAAAGCCAAGAAGGCGGAAGCCCGTAGGGGCGAATCACGATTCGCCCGCAAATCCCCCGGCCCGAAAACGGCCAGAGCCAGGAAGCCAAAAGCCCAGCGCGGGACAAAGCCTGCACGACGCAAGACGAATAAATTGCCACAGAGGCATCAGAGAACACAGAAACCCGGGAGGAAATGAGGGGCCCGTGGTCCGGGCGACAGCCGTAGGGTGGGCTCCGCCCACCGCTCCTTCTTCACCACGAAGAACCGAAGGGCACGAAGGAGGAACGCACAGGCGGATCGAAATTCACGTACGTGACGCCTTTGATTCTCCTCTGTCCTTCGTTTCAATCCCCGCCTATGCCTCTTGCTTCTCGGCTGATGCGGGTGTATTCTTACCCCAGCAGAAACAGTTGAGGAGCAGCACGAACGTGGCGATGGAGTTGTCATGGAGCAGAGCTGTGACAGTGGATTTGGGGCAAGCAAGCAATGACGATGCCCGTTCCGACGCCGGTTTACCGGATAATCTATCTGGCAAACCTCGATACGATCTTGCGGCGAGGCGGAATGCATGCGCCCAACCATGTCCCAGACGACGGACTTCAATATCGTACCATCCACAACGTGGACATTCAGAACGAACGGCACGTGCGCCGGGTGCCATGTGGGGCGAGAGGTACGCTGCACAACTATGTGCCGTTCTACTTTGGCTATCTCTCCCCCATGTTGTTCCAATTGAAGACCAATCGGGTGCCCGGATACATCGAGGGACAGCAACCGCTCGTCTACCTCGTAAGCACAGTCCAGGCGGTCGCGGGAGCAGGGCATGCGTTCGTGTTTTCGAACGGGCACGGCATTGCGGCGTACACAGAGTGGTTCGACGATGTTGCCCACTTGGGAGAAGTGGACTGGGACATGGTCTATCAGCGATATTGGTCGGATAACATGAATGATATGGACCGGCAGCGCCGGAAACAGGCTGAATTCTTAGTCCATCGATTCTGTCCGTGGACGCTGGTTCAGGAAATCGGCGTCATGAGCGATGCGGCGAAGATACGTGTGGAGGCGATTCTGAGCAGATTCGATGCGAGTTTGGATCGCCCAGTCAACATCCAAAGTGCGTGGTACTATTGAGCGTGAGGGCGGCTATGATCGAGATTACGCGAGGCAATGTAGTTACGGCCGAAGCCGACGCAATAGTCAACACGGTCAACTGCGTTGGCTTCATGGGAAAAGGTATCGCTCTTCAGTTCAAGAAAGCATACCCAGAGAACTGCGAAGCCTATCGCAAGGCCTGCGACCGTGGCGAAGTCCAGCCGGGCCGGATGTTCATTTTCGACACTGGCGATATGCTGCATGCGCGTTATGTCGTCAATTTCCCTACCAAGCGGCATTGGAAAGGCAGATCTCGCTACGAAGACATTGAGGCGGGCCTGCTGGCTTTGATCAAGGAGGTGAAACGGCTGGGAATTCGTTCCATCGCGGTCCCGCCGCTTGGTTGTGGCCTTGGCGGGCTCGACTGGCGCAAAGTGCGTCCGATGATTGAAGCGGCGTTTGCAGCATTACCGGATGTGCGTGTGCTCTTGTTTGAACCTGCCGGCGCGCCGGAACCGCAAGCCATGCCCGTGCACACGGCACGCCCGCATCTAACAGTAGCGCGAGCGCTGCTCCTAAAGGTGATGGACCTCTACGCCGCGATGAAATACCGCCTGACACTTCTGGAAATCCAAAAGCTGGCGTACTTCCTTCAGGAGTCGGGGCAGCCGTTACGGCTGCGGTATGAGGCCGGCCACTATGGGCCATACGCGCCGAATCTGAACAAGGTTCTCGAAACGCTTGAAGGGCACTTTATCCGGGGATATGGCGATTCGCAAAAACCGGACGTGGAGATTGCATTATTGGAGCACGCCGCCCAGGAAGCGAATGCATTCCTCGCGGACAAGGCTCAGGAGAATGGACGACTCGACCGGGTCAGCCGTCTCATCGAAGGTTTCGAGACTCCTTATGGGATGGAACTGCTTTCTTCAGTGCACTGGCTGGCTACCCACCAGATACCGCCAGCTACGGACGCGGATGCGGCGGCAAGGGGGATGGCATCTTGGAACGAGCGAAAGCGCAAGATGTTTCAGCCCGCGCATATCGGTATCGCTTGGGATCGACTGCTAGCAGAAAAATGGATCAAACTGGACGCTATTTCATGAGTACGCGGTAAGTAATTCCAGGGACAGCTTGTAATGGCACTAAGTTAAGCACTCAGCCTTGCTTTGTCACGTGGTAGCTTTAGGAAGCCGAATTTCCGTGTTTGCCGTTTTATCAGCCGTGGCTCAATACGATCAGGTCGATAGGCATTTGTCTGAGAGGCGATGTGATGCAGCATGGCTGTGTGAATCTTGAGCCGTTCGGTGGGGGTGGCCGTTTGGAGTTGAAGGGAAAAGGCCAGGACCGTCCTGACAGCACCGAGAAAGCTGATTCGATCTGCGTGTCGTTGCGTGTGTTGGGCGGTTTGGTGGATCAGCGTCCAGACCAGGTTATGCGCTAAGACGGTGGCGGCGACTTCAGAGTACACATTCTCGACCTTCTTGCTTTGCAGCACGTTCATTTGGAGCGTCGTTTTGAGCGACCCGATACGCGTTTCAATCTCCCACCGTTGGCGATACAGTTTGATGATGCTCGACCGCGAGTACCTCTGGGGGTCTAACAAGGTGGTGACCAGCCATAGGTGCTTGCGTTGACCGTTACGGCGGAACGTGGCGTGAATCAACCGAACCTGTACGTAGCGAGGCAACGAATCATCCTGATATCGCTTGCGCAGCTGGGGCGCCAGGTCCAGCCGGACCAGCCACTGGTTCGAACCGATCCGTTTGCCCGCTTTGATCAATTTATACGGATCCCGTTTCTGGTGAAGCGGGCTGACCACCGAGATCCGCCGTTGCCGGAGTTTGGCCAGGTTGTAGAAGGAACAGAACTTCTTGTCAAACAGGCAGATCGCGTCATTCGGGATTGCCGGCCACATCTGGTTGAACTGGGCATCCTCGCTGGTGCGATAGTGGCCAATCTTATAGTCGCAAACCGCTTGAACACCGACCCGAACAAGGAACGTTACTCGTGCGACGGGGAAACGGCTCAGGCCGTGCTTGGTATTCGCATAGCCAAATGTCTCGACCAACTCCGGCTCGTCTGGCATAGATACCGTCGATCCATCGACGAGAAAAACGGGCCGACCCCAATAGAGAAATTGATGCCCCACGAAATCGACCAGCCGTTGCACACTATGTCGAATCAATTCCGGCCAGAGGGCGGCCGGGAGCTTGGATCGGGCCTGACACCATGCGGCATCGGTCGGCGCCTTCTGCTGGATATTGGCTGCCGCCATGTCGGCAAGCAACGTCTTGATAGACTGGTTCCTATGAAGACTGCGGTACACCATCGATCGGACCGTGATCGCCGGCGGCAATCGCCGCTCTCGCCAGACATGCCCCAACTGCCTGCAGATCGTCTCGATCTCCTCATCCGTCAGCACCTCTGCCAGGGCCGCAAAAGCAATACGTTGAGAAAATGTCTGCTGATCTTCCGTGGACGTGTCGATAATGCACATGATAGGCCTCCTTGACCAATGAGCAGGATAGATGGTTCGCACCTGTCTCATCGGCAAGGCAGGCCTTGTTTTATAAAGGCCAGTTGCTTAACTTAGTGCCATTAGGGACAGCTTGCTTATTTCGGTATGGCGTCCCCAGACTCCACTCGGTGCTATACTGAATAATATGGCGACCGTGAGTGCAAAGAAAACGGGTGATTTTGCCGGCCGGTGGGTGCGTGGCCTTGGCGATGGAGATGCTGAAGCTGCCTGCACAGCACATGTGGCTGGATTACGACAAAGAGGCCGACGTGCTCTACGTGAGCTTTCGTAAGCCCCAGAGAGCCACCGAGACGATTGAGCTGGACACCGATATCCTCGTCCGCAAAGACGGCAAAGACATCGTGGGCTTGACGATCCTGAACGCCAGCAGCAAGTAAGAGAAAATGGGGTACGTCCCTCGATTCTCGTCGACGGAACGCAAGAAGGCAGAACCACGACGCACGCCGCAACCCCCGTAGGGGCGAATCATCATTCGCCCGTATGATCGTGTTCATCGGTGGATTTCACAGATGGAATTCATGGACAGAGTTCATGCTGAGAGCGGACGTGCAGAGTCCCCCTGGGCTGGTACACGAATGCGGAGCCTGTCCCTAACTTGCTGATAGATGGGGATATCGATTCCCTCTGCAACCTCTAATGTGACAGCTAAGAGACTGTAAGGGAATACGGTACATCAATGCTGCTTCGGGCGAATGGTATAGTTCCATTCGCCATGGAAGG
>Ga0315296_10005140_pt1 | contig 10521 bp, 10 predicted proteins | sample YL17G14_18_MG_FD_203921 | JGI IMG/M metagenome (GOLD analysis project Ga0315296, IMG submission 203921) | Sediment microbial communities from Yellowstone Lake, YNP, Wyoming, USA - YL17G14_18 | ecosystem: Environmental > Aquatic > Freshwater > Lake > Sediment | place: USA: Wyoming | collected... | reverse complement strand
GAGAAACCTTAAAAACAGCCGTGTATTGATGTTGATAGCACGTTATGCTGGGCCGAGGTAGCTCAGCTTGGGAGAGCACCCGGCTGAAGACCGGGTTGTCGCCGGTTCAAATCTGGCCCTCGGCACCACAATGTTGTTTTTGCACGAGCCCTAGACGCTTTCCTTTCTCCTTTTGTAGGGTTTTGGGTTGTCCAAATCGCAGATGTATTCAAACCATTTTCGATCAGCTGCGCGCAAGAAAGGCATACGTGTCCACGCTCCGAAAATCGTAAATTAGACTTCGAACAACTTCTGAACTATGCGAAAAGAACTGTTGAATAAGCTAGTAGTAGAGCTCCTTAGAAATTCAAAGGCAAGCGACAGAGCTCTGGCCAAGAAACTGGGGGTTTCGCAGCCAACCGTAACACGGACCCGTAGCAACATGGAGCGTGAGAAACTCATTAGAAGCTACACAATAATGCCTGACTGGAGAAAACTGGGATTCGAAATATTCGCGCTCACCTTCGTCAAGATGGACCCGAAAGTGATGTCCGCCGAAGTCATCGGCAAAGTCAAGGACTACGCCCTCAAGTTCCATAACTCGTTCTTCGCCTCAACGGGAGAAGGCCTCGGCATGACCGGAGTGATAATGTCCCTCCACAAAGACTACAGAGACTACTCCCAGAAACTGTCTCTGTTCCGGCGTGACTGGGGACAATACATGGAGAACATCCAAAGCTTCGTAATGGTTACAGACGAAGGCACGATCAAGGAATTCTCATTCAAATATGTTAGCGAAGACATCCTATAGAAGCAAGGCTCAAAAGATACACAACATGCATGCTCTATGATAGTTGCCCGGACTGTTGGCTCATTTCAGCGTGTACGCGTATGATAGCTGCTTAGTAGTGAATGGGTTGAACAGAAAGCCCATAATCGCAGCTGGAGTATTCCTAGTTGTTTTGGGAGTTGCCTTTCTGGGTATAGGAATTTGGTATGCGTACAGGTACGGATTTCCCCACGAAATCTCCGCGAGAGACCTGTTGCTACCAGAGCTTAGTGGCGATGTTCTGTGGCTAATAAGTGTTAGCTGTGCGACGATTGTTCTAGGCTTGTTTTTTCTTTTATGGGCTCACAGAATACCCAAAAATGTGGAGACAGAGCGGAGTAAGGCTGATGTCTTGAAAAGCTAGTTTATGTGCAGATTTTCGGGGCCTGCTTGAGGCGCACGGTTCATTCATATCGGACTAGGTAAAGTGGTTTCGAAGCCTCTTCCTTTCTGTTCGCCAAGCTTGGTCTTTCTATGGTGTCTGGGAATTCTGCTTCGATTAGGGGTTCTTCGCCTGTTTTTTCGGGTTCGATTTCTAGATCGAGTTTGATGGTTTTGGTTGCTTCTGTTGTTGTTTTGGTTTTCATTGTTCTCAACCGTGGGTGAATTGAAGAGGCTATGGTATGTCGTGCGACTTAATAAACGTGCTTGGGATGTGTTGAACTCGTGAACAAATGGTTTGCCTGCGAGCGCGTTGATGCCTGTGGTTCTTTGTGATTCTTATTTTGGGTTCATATTGTGGAGACGTAATGCTAATTGTCTGCGGGGCTAGTGTAGAATATGTTCAAGGGTGATGTGTTACGAGGTCTTCTGGTGAAAGCACTGTTTCGTGGGTTGTTGTTGCGATGGCGGCTTCTTCGCTGGTTTCAATGATATGTTTGCTTCAAGTGGATAGGATTGTTGACGGTGAGCTTGTCAGTTACGGACTTCGGCTAAGTTCCAGTTGGCTTGTGCCTTACTCCAACATGATTAGAGTTGCCTTCGTTTTGGGTTGGTTCAATATAATTGCGGCGATAGGAGTGCATTTGTACTCGATTACTTTTAGGCGAAAAGAAGTAGAGCAGTTGGTAACCGCAGCTGAGGAGGAAATACGCAGAAGACAAGTCGAAAAGCTGAGACGACTTGAGGAACCTCCGATCTTGCCGGGACTGCCTGAAAGAGAGTCTTTGTCAAAAGCCGAGCTGGAACCAGAGAAGGAAGTTTTGGTGGCTTCGGCTCAAAGCTAGAGTCCTATTCCTTCCTCAGGCATCCATTCTGGCCAGTCTGAAAGCCATTCTGGGATTTTTGCGTTCTTCACTCTGTCGCATACTGGGAAGTAGGCTTTCAGGTCAACGATTGGGGTGCCATCGAAGGCGTCTATGTCAGCGACTGTGACTGTTCCTTTGGCTTCATCTGTTTTCAGGATTTTGCACGCGGTCACCGCGATTGGGTTGGGTCGGTATTCAGCCCTAGTTGCGAATACGCCGGTGATTCTTCCCTTCGCGTAAGGAGGCTCGCATTGTAGCGCGTTTCGGCTTTTCTCGTTGTCGTGTTTGTGTGCCCACCAGAACACGTTTACGTGGCTGAAGTGTTCCAGCTGCTTCAAAGCTGGCCTAAACTGCTCATGGATGTCTATGTTGATTTCTTTCTCTTTTCTGCGAATGTATCCGATGGGAAACATCTGAAATGACTGTTTGTGAATTCTGTTGGCCAATTGGATCACTTGCGCTCTTTGCTAGGTTATCACAAAAGATGAATCTTGTGCTAGTTGGCGCAGGGCTGAGTGCAGGTAGCGCGTGTGCGTGTGTGCAATTGTGGTAGAGCCCTCTATTTGGCGTCAAATATGTGTGGGCGCGAATCTTGCGAAGATCAGCGCATGTACAGTCATTGCAGCCCCAGTAAAACCGAGTCGAGAAAGGGGTCTTGAGTGACTTTGATGAAAATGGCTTTCAATTCGTCTCTGGTGGCGTGTTCAAAGGATGAGGTGTTGTCTCCCTTGAATGTGAGCCATTGGTCTTCGTCTTTTGTACATCTGTGGCAGATGCTTGTGTCACCAAAAACGACGATCATGTTTGTTAAGTTTCCTTCTGGAATGTTATAGTTGATAATAGCTTTCTGCCCGTTTTTCAGAGTGGGGAACATGCTGTTTCCTTGTACAGTTGCGATTTCATAGCCTTTAGTGTAGAATCTGAAATGCCCAATCAAAAGTGCGTTTTGCGTGGCAAAGACTATGAAGAAACCAACGAGGATTAAACGCTCTTTTACCATACTCTATCCGGAGTTCTTCCCTTTCTCCAGTCAAAAAGCCGCGTTGCTCTAAGTTTACCTTATTGCAACAAGGCGAATGTGTCAGCATTTCAAGTACTGGCAAAGCAGATACATTCCAAACAAGTATTGACTGAGCGCGCGCTACCGTCATCCAACAAAGGGTTATTCTCAAGAAAACATGAAAACGAGCAAGGCTGCCGTGAATGAGACCAGAAACGAGGGAATCATGTATTTGTACACTTTCTCCATTGAACACTTGAAATACTCCACAGTGAAAGCAAGACACAAGTGCGAAGGCACGATCACATAACCCAAATAAGCGCCCATGAAAAGCAAAGCAGCAGTCTTCGCGGAAAAAACCAACAGCCCAGAGAGAATCGAGACACTTATGGCAACTCCGCCTGAAGGCGACCCAGTAACAAATCCCAGAATAGCCGGAACAACCGTTAACAACACAATGATGTCAACGCCTCCATTAACCACAAAAGCCTTCAGGATTTCAGATATTCCCGTGGCAACAGTCACGTTTCTCAACAAGAACGCTCCATAAGCAGCCAACGTGACGCCATAAATCTGCCAACCCTTCACCGACGCCACAAGAACCTGCGAACTTGGCTTAGATATCAGAAGCAGAACCACGATGCCAACTATCGTAGCTATGAACACGTCGAAACCAATGCCAGCTAAACCAAGACCAGCCAACTCTATCGCTATAACCACAACTATCGTTGCCAGAATAGGAGAGAAGGCAACAAGAAACCTCCCCACCTCCGAAAGACCTCTTTGATTCGTCTTCAAGGGTTCTGCGCCACTTGTTTTCGAGGCTCCCCAGAAACTGATCAGAAACCCAACAGCAACCATGACAACAACCACCGGAATCTGACGCAGGATTATCGAAGGCAACGCCACTCCAGTGAGCGCCGCCGTTATGACCAACACTTGACCCAGAGGATAAACTGGAAAAATCGTGTGTCTGAACCAAATGTTAACATACGCTTTCTTCTCAGGCTTCAATCCAAGTTTCTCTGTCTGCGAATCCACAAGAGGCGCTGACATTAGTGCTCCACCTGCGACTGGTAGAAAACCTACAATGGCTGGGAGCACGCTGGACACGATTTTCGGATTGTTTATTATCTTGTCTAAGCTGTCGCTCAAGCTGCCAATGACTCCTGTCAACTTGTAAAGCTGACTAAGCACCATTATTCCAAAGGTTGCCAACACTACAGCAATTGTGAGCGGCTCAACCGTTGTCCTGTAGATTATCGTGGGAATGGTCTGCAGGTCTAGTGCAAGCAAAGCCAGAAGCAAGGCTGCGGCGTTCAACGTGATTCCAAGATTCACGCGCCTATACAATAGTACGCCGAGAAAACAGAAGGAGACGATGAGTGCGGCAACAGGATTAAGAATCCCCAATTGAGTGCTTCCTTGCCATGTTTGAAGAGATGCAGAAATGGACAGTTTGGCTCTTAAACTTTCTCAGATGTTGCTTTGAGGGGCGTGTTGGTTTCACGGTTAGAGTTCAAGTGTCATGCGAATCAAGTCAGTGTACTTGCCATTCTTGTAGATAGCTTTAGGAATTCTGCCAGCGTCCTGAAAACCCATCTTAGTATACAATGCTTGAGCAGTCTTGTTCGTTGCAAAGGCATCAAGCACAAGTATCTTGAGCCCAGCCTTCTTCGACTCTTCCTTAAGCGTCTGCATAATCCGCGTGCCGATTCCAATTCCCCTGTAATTCGCCTTTATGCCAATACCCAAGTATCCCACATGACTCATGAGCCCACTTCTCTTCTCAACCTCTGAATTAGCTACCATTTTGCCGTCCACTTCTCCGATGATATCGATGAGTTCACTTTTGTCTACGCTAGCCAGTCTTTTCCCAAGCCAATCTGCTTCCTCCTCTCTGGAGACCTTGGTATCTCTGAGAATGTCGGCGCCCTCTTCAACCAGCGAATTGATGAACTCAATGCAGTCGTCCAAGTCTTCCCACCTAATTGACCTTAAGACGACTTCTCTTCCATCTTTAGCCTTGAATGTCCTTGACTCAATGGGGCTCATAGCATCTGGCACCATCCAATGGGTTAGAAAGATTTTTAGACACCCATAATTAAACCTTGTAGACAGCATACGCCAACAGAAGCGGTCGTAGTCTAGCCTGGTCTAGGACGTTGCCCTGCCACGGCAAGAACCCGGGTCCAAATCCCGGCGACCGCACCACAGAACTTTCTCTTTTTGCGAAAAGAGAACCTTCACTAAGAGAAATTTGGTTTGGAGCTTGGTTTGGCTTGTTTTGTTGAATCAGGGTTTGGATGAGGCTTAGAAGCTGTTGGGTCGAAGGTTCTGGGACGGTCCCAGGACGGTCGTCGACGCATTGCTGAGACACTCCCGGAGTGACCAAGGACGGTCCTACGAGTAAGTTTGTCAGATAGTCGTTGAGCCCGAGGTTTGCTGATTTGGCTTTTGCTCTTAGCAGATCGGCTACTTCTTGTCTGAGGCATAAGCCTGTCATTCCTGGTTTAGGCATGTTTTCACCTCCTTTCTGTTCTGTTCGTTTCCTTCTTTTTAATTCGCCTAAGTCGCTTGGGCTTAGGCTTTGAGAAAAAAGAAGGGATCGGAGACTCGCTTGGCGTGAGCGTCTTTTTCGCCTCCTCAGGATCCGCTCGGCTTTTCCTGCCCGTGCGGGGGTTCTCGCGTATGTGCCTAGCAGTTGTTCGGTTGGTTACGGGTTGCCCCGCGATATCGCCCAGACAATGGTGCGGGGGAGGGCTCAGGCAACATCAAATGAACCGCCGGGTGCATGTCGGTCGCGCGGGAGTTTACGAGTTCGGGCAGTTTTCCCAAGCGGGTGCCGGTACCCGACTGGTTTCCCCATACTATCCGGCTTCAGTGAGTAGCAATGTTCACTGTAAATCGAGTAGGTTATGCACAATGTTAAGGAGCTTGAATAAAGAAACCTAAGCAACATTGCAGTGTGTATCAATATTCACTACGTCAGGATGCAAAAAAAAATTAGGTAGCATCGGTATGTGCTGATGTGCTGCCTATATGCGCGGTTGTGCGGCGACTCGCGGTTGTACGACGCCCTGTTTTATCGTCGGCTCGAGGCATATTTCTATGCGCTTTGTTGCCTTCGCCAATTGCGGGCGCTTGGATTAGAGAATTTGTGGTGTGGAGAAAAACTGCTATAAAGCATATTACCCCTTTTAGATAATCATAATCAGGGTTGATTATGAGTCTGAGAGAGGAGAATCTAAACGTCACATTGGCTGAACTTTTGGCTGAAAGAGGGCTTAAGGCATTAGGTGAAGTGATTCTCAGAAAAAAAGGGCGAAGACCTGAGCCGGACGTTCTTATAGAGCTTAATGGTGTGCGCATACTCATAGAAGGGAAAAAGCCCGGGATGTGGGACGCATTGGTTAGCCAGTGCGCAGAAAGATTGGATAATAATGTTTGTGACCTATGTGTCATGGTCGAATATGCAGATTTCAAATTGAAAAAGCTAGTCCCAAATCAATTGGACGTCAAAGAGGCTCTCTTGAAAGGCAAGTTCAATATTGGTTTTCTTTCATATGTTGACAGAGCGGGATTAGACAAGTGGATGGCAACTGCGCCAAAACCGGAACAGTATAATGATGTTAATTTCGATGACCTTCTGACATACTTGATGAGTGCTTATGGCCGGGTTGTGAGAGAGGACATAATTGAACCTGTAATAAACAGAATGAATGAGGTTCTGGAAGACTTTGCAGTTAAACTTTCAACTACAATCAATCTGGAACGCTTGAAAGAAGTCTTGGAACTGCACAGGACGGAGGAGGAAACAGATGGCGAGTAAAGATGCTCAGAAGCTGGTCTCAACTGCAGGTCTCTTGTTGGTTGATGCCTTGGTTTTCCATGAAATCATAGCCGCCTCTCACAAGGACGTGCCTACACTTTCAACGGTAATGTCGGCTCAAAATGTGAAAAAGGAGTTAGAGACCTCTTGGCAGTATATAATTCACAATATCGACTATGAACCGGTCCTCGACATAGCGTTAGATATTTTAATGAATATACCGGCAAGTGCCGTCGTAGACAAGCAGCTCAGGTCACTTGCCAACCTAGCATATGACATAGCCTCTTCTAAGGTTCTCCTTAGACACGACTTGTTCGGAAGAATATACCATAAGCTTTTGCTAGGCAACCTTGTAAAATACTATGCAACGTATTATACGTCAATCCCTGCAGCAAGATTGTTGGCAAGACTTCTGATAAATCTGCCGTCCAACCTAGACGCGAAGACCGCTCCTCCAACATTCAATGATGAACCACTTCGCGTTGTTGATTTTGCTTGTGGTTCAGGTACGCTTCTTTCAGCCATCCTCAAAGAGATAGATGCAAGACATAGAATTGAAGCTGATAACCTCATGGTCGATGAAGTGCATAAATACCTAGTTGAAAACGGAATATGGGGATTTGATGTTCTTCACCATGCAGTCCATCTTGCTGCAACAGTACTAGCTCTACACAACCCAATACCCGTGGAGGATTCAAAGCTTTTCGCTCTGCGTCTTGGAGATGGAAAATATCTCGGAAGCGTGGGCTTTCTATCATCATCAGAGCTTGGTCAAGAAATGCTGCTTACTACCCGACAGTCCGCAGGTCGTGGAGCAGAAAAAATAGGAATTAAAAAGAAAAGGTCTGAGGCAATCACACTTCCAAATTTCCATATCTGCATAATGAATCCTCCTTTCACCAGAAGCGTTGGGGGTAACCTTCTTTTTGGTTCGCTGCCAAAGAAAGAGAGAACTGTATTGCAGAAATGTCTTAGCGACTTGCTTAAAGAAAAGGGACTTGCAGGAATAGGACAAGCTGGACTTGGAGCGGTATTTGTATTCATAGCAGACAAGTACCTAGAAGAGAATGGAAGACTCGGGTTGGTTTTACCAAGGGCTGTATTGTCGGGCGTCTCTTGGCAAAAGGTCAGAGAGAAGCTCTTGGCCGATTACCATCTTGAGTATATAATAACTAGCTATGAGACGAACAACGGATGGAATTTTAGTGAAAACACCAACCTCAGCGAAGTCCTAATAGTTGCAAGAAAGAAGAAGAAAAGTGAAGAGCCGCATTATACATACTTCGTCAATCTTTGGAAAAAGCCATCGAATGAACTTGAATCAATCCACCTAGGGACACAACTGAAGGAACTGTACACAAGTGGGAAGCTGTACGATATTGAGAATTCAAATGCATCGCCCTACCATCTTAAACTGCATGGGAAAAAAGTGGGCGAAGTCTATTCAGCGATGATTACGGACAGCAATTTTGGAGTATACAATATCTTCTCTCAAATGGAACTCAACAGAGTATTGCTCTTCTTGAGAAAAGGAATAGTCTACCTTCCTGACCAAGGCATCGTAGGCAACTTGCGATTGACCACTTTGTCTAGGCTAGGAGCAGAGATAGGTCCCGATAGGCGGCAGGTCCACTCAACCTTCAGTTTCAGCGAAACTTCTGCGGGGTCAATGTACAAGACTCTTTGGGGCTACGATTCAAGTATGATAAAAACCATTCTTCAAAAGCCAAATGGGTACTTGGACCCAAAGAACGCCCAACAAGCTCGGGAGTTGTGGAAGAGGAGCGGAGACTTTCTGATTGTCGAAAGGGCCCGGTTAAATACATACACTGTTTTGGCAACATACTTGGATGAGGCTGTCTTATCAAATGTGTGGTGGCCAATTAGCACGAAGGAGGACAATAAGAAGATTCTTGCCATTTGGCTGAATTCAACGTTTGGTCTACTCTTACTTCTATCAATGGCGGAAGTCACTTGCGGTCCTTGGGTGGACTTCAAGAAGGGATACCTAAAGGAGCTGCCCGTGATAGATGTGCTAAGACTAAGCCACAAAGCAAAAGCTGGACTAATCGACCTTTGTCAGAAACGAATAGGCACTAAGAGAATTGATGAAATGGAGTTCAAAGCTATTCCAGAGGAATTTGCAAATCCAGTTGTGAGAAAGATTATCGACGACGAAATTTGCAAGCAACTGGGCTTTCAATTCAAGCTTGACACACTGCACAAACTACTTGCGCAAGAACCGATGCTGACGGGTTAGTCGTAGCTAGCTAGCTTCTTGCATTATCTGAGAACTCAACCTGACGAGGAAAATGCCTGCCGGCGCCGCGAGGATTAGCCATCTGGTTATTATAGGGCGTCTTAAGAGACACGAATACCTAGCATAAACAGAAAAGAGTACAAAAAGAGAGGACTTGGGTTTACTTTCGTTTTCTGAATATCCTGAGTCCATCCATCTCAGTAACATATTCAAATCCTTGTTCTATCAATGAACATGCTGTCTTGATGTCTTTAGCTACTGCACTTGTCCATTCATCTTCTCCTAATCCTATCAGTTGAGCATACAGCAATGTTGTTTCTATCTTCTTATGTCCCATCATTGTCTTGGTATAGAGAATGTCCTTAGTCTTGAAGTACGTCATTGTTCCAAAGTAATGTCTTAAGTCATACAGTCTTATGGTTCTGACTGATGGATTATCTTTAGCTGTTTTTGTTCTAAGTCTTCTCCATTCTCGTTGAATCCATTCAGACTTGGGGAATGGTTTACTCTCTGTGAATCTTCCAACATACCATTTCAACTTAGCCAATGTTTCAGCTTTCAATTTGAATGTTCGGCTGCTGTGTCCTTTGTATCCTCTGACATTGATTAGTCCTCTTTCCAAGTCCATGTCTTTGAGTGTCATTTGACTCAGCTCATAGGGAGACATGCCACATTCCATAAGGAGTTTGAAGATAACAGAGTATTTCTTAGAGGCTCTTTCAATGATGGAGTTCAATGTTTCAGTAGAAGGAATCTTAGGTTTCTGTTGTTCCCATTTGTACTTGGGTTTATCCCATGATAAGCCAGTGAACTGGACATAGTGGTTGTATGCCTTTACAAGATTGGCTTTGTATGAACCTGCACCATTCAGATCAGCTATGAACTTAGCAACGTCATTAGGCTCATTGATGTTACAATGTCTATCAAGATAATCCAAGTTCTTGGATGTACTCTGTATGGTGCTCTCTGCCTTGCCTAGGTTCTTAAGTTTTAAAAGGGTGTTAATGATATTCCCTTTAGCGTTTGACCGTAGTCCTGTCATAGGCGACCGTAGTCTAGTCTGGTCTAGGACGTCGGCCTTCCAAGCCGTTGACCCGGGTCCAAATCCCGGCGGTCGCACCACAGAACCTTTTTGTTCGCAAAAAGCTTCACCAAAAACTGGTGTTTGTTGATTTTGAGGTTGAATCTGTTTGTCCGTGTTGTTCAGGGTTAGAATCGGGCTTAGTTGCTGGTTGAGTGGCGTTGTTGGGACGGTCCTATTGATGATTGTTGGATCGACGTCCTCGTTAGTGAGGGTCCGATGAGCATGCTGGTGAGGTATTCGTTCAATCCCATGTCGGCAGTTTTAGCTTTGGTTCTTACCAGGTCGGCGAC
>Ga0315296_10005139_pt1 | contig 10523 bp, 9 predicted proteins | sample YL17G14_18_MG_FD_203921 | JGI IMG/M metagenome (GOLD analysis project Ga0315296, IMG submission 203921) | Sediment microbial communities from Yellowstone Lake, YNP, Wyoming, USA - YL17G14_18 | ecosystem: Environmental > Aquatic > Freshwater > Lake > Sediment | place: USA: Wyoming | collected... | reverse complement strand
TCACCTCGGTCACTCTTGCCACGGGAACTGAGGTCAAGGCCGATGTGTTTGTCCTAGCTATGGGACCCTGGAGTGGCCAAGGCACTTCACGGCTGGGGAAAGACATGCCCGTTCTGATAAACCGCGAGCAGTGTCTGCGGATGCAGGTACCCAAGCCGCTTCCCCCCTATGCACTGGCTTCGCCTGCCGGACTGGCGATTATCCCCAAAGTGGATGGTACAGTAATATTGGGCCATGCAGGCTTAGCTGACCTACAAACCAGCTTCGACGTTAGTCTAACGACGGAAAAGGCCAAGATGGCACTACTGAATGATGCAGTTGAACTGCTTCCCGCACTAAATGAGGCCGAGTTAGTTGAGCACCGGGGCGACTTTGAGTGTTGGTCTCCCCCTCCCAACCGTATTCAACCTGTGCTCGGCCGTCTTCCGGAGTGGGAGAATGCCTATATAGCCACTCGGTTTGGGACACTGGGTATGATGCTCAGCCTAGGAGCAGGCCAGATTATGGCCGACCTTATAATTGCCGGAGGTCGCATACCTGGCCGCGTAAAAAACATGATGGCAGTCTTAGACCCAGCTAGAGTATTGTAATAAGTTCCTGTTCCGATTGGAGCCGAATCTAATTCGAAATAGGTTGATAATGTCTCAAAAGGAAGTGACCATAATTGGGGCCGGTGTTATTGGCTGTTCAATAGCCTATCAACTGGCCCAACAAGAGAGTGAACATTAAAAGGAGGTGATAAATGAGGTGACTAGATTAAATACCAAGGGTGACTAAATTTTTGAAAGGAGATCGAAATGACGAGGAAAAAATTATTAATGTTGGGCAGTGTCTGTCTAGCCCTGATGATGGTAGCAATGGTAGCTTGTGCTGGGCCAGCACCAAGTCCTACACCAACCCCGACACCGACACCGACACCGACGCCAGCGCCAACAGCACCTGAAGTCGTAAAGATTGGGATTTCCCAGCCAATATCGGGAGGTTGGGCGGCTTGGGGTGTCCCTGTTGACCGTGCGGCAAGGCTGGCCATAGATGATGTAAACGCCGCCGGCGGCATTAGTGTTGGTGGGAAAACCTACCTCCTTGAGGCTGTTACTGAAGACGATCAAGCCGACCCTGCCGTAACTGTGGTAGCATTCACAAAGTTAATCTACGACCATAAGGTAGGCTACATAATAGGACCTATGAACTCGGCAACCAATTACCTTGTCCAGCCGCTTTGCGAAGAGAATAAGGTTATTCAGCTGTTCACTGGCTCCTTGCCTCCCACACCGGATGACTACTACAATTTTAGAGGCACCCTGATATTTGACCAATTTGCTCCGGCTGCCTTTGACGCCCTGATGAAGCTGTACCCAGAGGCTAAAACCGTTGCCCTCCTTAACCGAAATGAGGAAGGGGGGTGGAAAAATCAGGAGTTAGCCCGCAGCATCTGCAACGTGTTTGGCTTGGAGATAGTAGCTGATGAGTTTGTTGACCCGCATGAAGAGGATTACTACCCCATTCTCACCAAGATATTGCCCGCTAAACCGGATTTTATTAGCATGGGGATGATTGCCCCGGGATACCACGCCCTGCTCATTAAGCAAGCCCGTGAGATGGGTTACGAAGGGCCCCTCCTGGCACCCACTGGCTCGGACACCGCGGTAGTTCTTGATATTGCCGGGGCTCAGGCGGCAGAGGGTTTGGTAGCAGTGGGGACAGCGGATTACATCAGACTGGCTACCACCCCTCTGATGAAGGATGTAGGCACAAGATACCTCGCGAGGTATGGGACTCAGGATGCCTGGAGCCTTGAATACTATAATGACATACTATATATAAAGGCAGGCATGGAGGCTGCTAACAGCATTGACCCCACCGAGGTGGTTAAGGTCTGGCGCACCCCGGGGTTCACCATGCCCAGCGTCTATGGAGACGTTCAATGGGTTGGAGAGGAATTCTGGGGCATAAATTCTATTGCCTCTTGTCCCCTCCCTTATACCCAGATCCAGAACGGGGTAGAGGTTGTTCTCGGTGTTGTCACCTGGGAAGACATGAAACCACTAATTCGCGCAGCCTTGGGACTGTGAGTGTACCTCGGCTAGTGCTTTTGTTAGGGAGGGCAGTTTGTTAGGGAGGGCAGTTTGTTAGTAATGTGACAAGCCTGCCCTCCCCTTCCCCTCAGGTGAAAATGTAGCGGGAAACATGGAATTATCTACATTGTTGCAAATGTTTCTCAATGGGACCATGATAGGTTCCAGGCTGGCATTATTTGCTACCGGGCTGACCCTGGTCTATGGCATAATGCTCATAATCAACTTTGCCCATGGCGAGTTCTACATGCTCAGTGCTTTTGCTGTTTTTTTCTTCGTTGAGAAATTAGGTCTAAATTATTTTGTTTCACTCGTCCTGGCGATGATAGTAGTTGGTCTTGTCGCCATAGCCGCAGAGCGGATTTTCTTTAAGCCGATGCGAGGCCAGCATATCCCTAGTTTCATCATGTCCTGTGGGCTGGCTTTCATGTTCCAGGTTGTGGCGGTGCTCGCCTTTGGCATCAAAGATAAATCTATTGACACCGTTTTCCCTGGGGTTATAACGATACTTGGTGCCTCCGTATCTGTGGAAAGGCTGATGGTAAGCCTCATCTCAGCCATACTAATAGTCGGGTTTTACATTTTTCTCCTGCGAAGTAGGTCTGGTCGTGCCATGCGTGCCGTGATGCAGAACCCGGAGGCAGCGGCACTACAAGGAGTAAGCATTAACCAGGTTTGCTCTTTAGGTATGGGTATTGGAGCTGCCCTGGCTGCCGCCGCTGGGGGGTTATTAGCGCCAATCTTTATTTTTAACCCTTGGATTGGGCCGGCTTTGACCTGGGAAGGGTTTATCGTGGTGTGTTTAGGGGGGAAGACAAGCCTCCCCGGCACTCTTCTGGCGGCATTCATCCTGGGCTATATAAAAAGCTTTGTTACCACCTTGGTCGACCCTGTAGCCGCTCTGATGTGCGGGGCGGCTATTTTAGGCATTATTTTAACCCTAAGACCTCAAGGATTACTTGGTCATGAATAAGAATAGCTGGATAAAATGGGTCGGACTAGCCGCCGTGGTCATCACCCTATTTCTGATACCGGTGTTCATTAAGAGCCCGTACTGGATGGGAGTCTTTACCCTGATGGGGGTCTATATTATCGTCGCTGAGAGTTTCCGCTATATTGTCACCACCGGTGAGTATTCCTTTGCTCATGTGCCCGTGATGGGGATGGGCGGCTATGCTTCAGCACTGTTGGCTATGAAACTTGGCCTGTCTTTTTGGCTGGCGTTGCCGCTGGCGGTTTTGGCTACGGCAATCATCTCAATTCTGATTTACTATCCCTGCCTCAGGACAACCGGCACCTTCTTTTTCTTCGCCTCCTTTGCCTTCGGTGAGGTCATGAGGTTGTGCTGGGTCAGATTTACAAATCCATTCGGCGGCGTTGGGGGATTACGCGACATCCCTCGCCCCGACGCCATAGATATCCCAGGCCTCCCGACGGTAGAGTTCACCCTCCTTTCCCACACATCTTATTATTATCTGATATTGGTGTTTATGCTCTTCAGCCTGCTCGTTATGTACCTGCTGGAGGGGTCTCGCCTTGGAGCCATCGCCGACGCAATTAAGGAATCCAAGGTGCTGGCTTCGTTTGTAGGTATCAGGGTATGGCGGTACGAAATGATAATTTTTGTCATTGCCTCGGCATTTGCTACCCTCGGTGGTAGCCTTTATGCTCACTACATGACCTTGCTAGTACCTAATGAATTCTACTGGGGGCTGGGAATTTATGTTTGCGTTTGGGCCGTTGTCGGCGGCACAGGACACTTTGCCGGACCCATAGTTGGGACTATTGTTTTCGGATTAATAAGGGAGCTTTTGCGTCCTTTCCCCCAGCTCGTCCCTTTGATTTACGGGCTAATCTTGGCAGCAACCCTAGCCTTCCTGCCCCAGGGGCTAATAAGTTTACCTGAGAGGATTTCGCCATGGATTAAAAAAGGACTAGCCAAAATTAAGGAGAGATAAATGAATGCGCCGCTTCTAGAAGTCAGAAATATTACCAAGCGTTTTGGTGGTTTAATTGCGATTAACAAGCTAAGTTTTGATATCCACCAAGGAGAAATAGTGGGATTGATTGGTCCCAATGGGGCAGGCAAAACAACGCTCTTTAATGTAATCACTGGGTTTTACCCACCTACAGAGGGAAAGGCCTTCTATAAGGGTGAAGATATAACTGGGTTCAAGCCACATAAGCTGGTTCAAAAAGGGATTGCACGAAGCTTTCAGCTGACCACTTTGTTCAGTAACCTTTCCGTCTTCCAAAATGTGGTTATGTCCCAACATCTGCATATAGAGGTAGGTTTTTTAGGCTCCTTGTTTCATACCCCGGGTAATTGCGAGAAAGAGAAGGCTACCGAAGCAAGAACTATGGAGTTGTTAAAACTTACAGGACTAGATAGTCAGAGGAATGTACTTGCCAAGAACCTATCTCATGGTTATCAAAAGATCCTCAATTTTACTATAAGTATAGGAACCAATCCTGAGCTATTAATGCTGGACGAACCGCTGTGTGCTTTGAATCCGGAAAGGATAGCAGCTATCCAGCGTTTGATTCTTACAGTACGGGATAAAGGGGTTGCCATTCTAGTAATCGAGCACAACATGAAGGCGCTTTTCCCCCTTTGCGATAGGATAATAGTCTTAGACGCTGGAATGAAGATCGCTGAGGGTACGCCTAAAGAAGTTGGGGGAAATCCAGAGGTAATTAGAGCCTATCTCGGGGGAGCAATAGATGTTTCAGACAGAAGATAATTACCTCAGCCTGAGAAACCTGACAGTACGTTACGGAGCTCTCGAGGCGGTAAAGAGTGTTTCCCTCGAAGTGCCAGCCGGGAAGATAGTTAGCCTTCTTGGTGCCAATGGGTCGGGCAAGAGCACTATTTTGAGGGCTATATCAGGCCTAAAAAAGCCAGCCGGAGGCGAGATTTGGTTCCAAGGGTCAAGAATAGATGGAGAACCCCCCTACGCTATCCTTAGGAGGGGCATTGTTCATGTTCCTGAAGGAAGAGGGCTTTTCCCTTATATGACAGTTTTTGAGAACCTCCAAATGGGCGCTTTCTCACGAACAAATACCAAGAAGCAAGAAATAGAAAGAGACCTCGAAGAAATCTATGAGTACTTCCCCATACTAAAAGAAAGGAGGAACAGTCGGGCAAAAACTCTAAGCGGTGGCGAAGCCGAGATGCTGGCTCTCGCCCGCGGACTAATGGCTAAACCGAAGCTACTTTTATTGGATGAGCCTCTTCAAGGAATTTCGCCTGTTGTCATTAAAGAAATTGCGAACATTATCACCATGCTCAACCAAAGAGAAATTACCATCTTGATGGTAGAACACAATATTTCCATGTCCTTCGAACTTTCTCAGTTGGTCTATATCTTGGAGACTGGCAAGCTCATCTTGCAAGGTAAACCTCAAGAGTTGTCAGAAAGGGATTATGTACAAAAGTTTTATTTGGGTGTAACCTAAGTAACCTGCTACAGAATTGGGGTAGTAGCCTAGGGCTAGATGATAAATTCGGGAATATAAAAAAGGAGGTTTCTGAAATGATAGAACTGGTAGAAAGAAGAGCCAGCATACAGCCCATAAAGTCAAAGCTAAAGCTTGCCATTCTTGACGACGATGAGATTAAGGGAATAAATGAGACAGCCCTTAACATCCTTGAGGAAGTGGGGGTGTATTGCCCCTCGCAGAAGGCACTGAGAATTTTTGCCGATGCCAAGGCCAACGTAGATTTTGATAAGAAGCTGGTTAAGATTCGCGGCGATTTGATGCTGGAGCATTTGAAAAAAGCCCCGAGGTGCTACACCTTGGCCGGTAGAAGGCCGGAACTTGATGCCAAAATAGGCGGCAATGATGGTACCTATTTCTATTGCGGTGGCGAAGCGCCTAATGTTATGAATTTCAGAACTGGTGTTAAACGCCGTGCCGTTAAAGAGGATGTGGCGAATATGGCCAGGGTGACTGATTATTTCCCCATAGTATCCATTGTCTGGCCAACAGTCAGTGCCGGAGACAAGGGGATAACAGCGCCAATCCATGGCATGGAGGCTCTGTTTAACAATACAGAAAAGCACGTCCAAACAGAATCGGTTATGGGTGAACTCCCGGCAAGGTATACCATTGAGATGGCTTCGGTCATCGCTGGAGGAAGGGATAAACTGAGAGAAAGACCCATATATGGAGGCCTAATCTGCAGTATTGCACCTCTGGTTTATGATGAAAGCGCGATAGAAGCGGCTCTTGCTTTTGCTGAGGCTGGCTTACCAGTGGGATTTATGTCCATGCCCACTATGGGTTTAACCGTTCCCCCATACCAGGCCAGTACCATGGCTGTAGGATTGGCAGAGGTATTAAGCGGCTGCGTTTTAACCCAAATTGCCTACCCCGGAACTCCTAACTATATAACCATACTCCCGGGAGTTATTGACCCACGCTCAGGGGACTATTTCTATGCGTCAGCTTTCTCGCAGATTACTAATGCCGCTATCGTCCAGCTTGCCCATTACAATGGCCTACCTGTTTTGAGTGGTAATTCTTTTGGAGGAAATGCTTACAAACTGAATAGCTGGCAGGTAGGTCTGGAGAATATCTATGTTGCCCTGCTAGCCGTCATGGCTGGGGCAGATATGTGTTTTGGGCCTACCGGGCTAATGGAAGCGGTAACAGTGTTAGATTTGAGAAGAGTCGTTTTTGACAGAGAAATATTCCAGGCAATAGATATCATGGTGCAGGGAGTTAAGGTGAACGAGACTACCCTGGCCTTTGATATGATAAGGGAAGTAGGCCCCCGGGGTATGTTCCTCGGGCAAAGAAGGACAGCCAAGGAGATGCCAAAGCTGTGGCCGCCATCAATTCTTTTTGAAAAGTCTAAGGTTTTGGAGGAAAAGTATCGCAATCCGGTAGAAGTAGCTCACGAAGTGATTGACTGGATTCTCAAGAATCACCACCCGGAACCGCTGGATGAAAAGGTTAGACAGGAACTAAGGCGAATAGTTGATGCTGCCGACTGTGACGAGAATCTGAAACGAGAACTTAAGGGAAAGAGATAACAAACGACCTAGTTTTAACTCACGTATTAAGGTCTCAGAAAGAAAATTGTAAAAGGGGTAAATTATGGAAAACAAAGAACTTTTTGCCAGGATGGAACAGGCCATTATTAACTACGAGAAGGATGAGGCGGTTAGTTTAGCCAAGTTGGCTTTGGAAAAAGGAATCAAACCGGTAGATGCCATTACCTACGGTTTTGCTAAGGGAATACAGGTCATTGGAGATATGTTTGGCAGAGAAGAGATTTTCTTGCCTGAATTAGTCATGGCAGCCGAGGCAATGACAGCTGCCACTGCTGTCTGCGAGGAAACTATCAAGAAATCTGGGGAGAAAGTCAAGTATTTAGGAAGGGGCATAGCCGGCACAGTCCAGGGCGATATTCACGACATCGGTATAAAACTGGTGACCACCTTCCTCATTGCTAGCGGATTTGATATTGAATTTCTGGGCATTAATATCCCCACATCCGTCTTCGTAGATAAGGTGAAGGAGGTAAAACCGGACCTTGTCCTGCTTTCCGCCCTGCTGACGACAACAATGCCAAATCAAAAGGAGGTTATTGATAGTTTGAAGGAGGCCGGTATTCGAGAGAAGGTGAAGGTGTTAGTCGGTGGCGCTCCCGTATCTCAGGACTGGGCAGATCAAATAGGGGCGGATGGTTATGGTAAGAATGCTGCCGCTGCTGTGGAAGCAGCCAAGAAAGTAATGGGTATTTGATAGGCCCTGCTGAACTAGTGTTCGGAAGGAATTGCTGAGCAAGTCATGGATATCTTGAGCTGTTGACATCTTGGGTGTAGTTAAGGAAACGATTTTGACATCAGCTTTCGACTATCTCAGAGACTATCTAACTAGGATATCAATGGCAGTAATACAATAGAAGAACTGCTTTCAATCCCTGGTAAGCTTGAAGACCGATTGGTGCTAGGGATTGGCTGTGAAGTGAGGTTATATGCCTGTTCTCCTAGGCATTGATACTGGTGGTACCTATACAGATGCCGTGCTGTTGGACGAAGAGCGCGGTGTCATTGCTGCGGCAAAAGCCTTAACTACCAAGTATGACCTTTCGGTGGGGATTCAGCACGCCGTAGAGATGATACTTCCCCACCCTCACCCAGACATTCAGTTGGTCTCTTTATCTACCACACTCGCAACCAACGCTATTGTTGAGGGGAAGGGGAGTCCAATCTGTTTACTTCTTATCGGCTACGATCCCTGCACCGTGGCTGAAACCGGGTTGGAAAGACTTATCGCCAGCGAACGTATCGTTTTCATTCAGGGTGGGCACACTGTCACTGGTGAGGAGCAGGCCCCTCTAGACATTGATACTGCCCGAGAGGCTATTTTGACACATGCACGAAGCGTGGCTGCCTTTGCCATCTCTGGTTACTTTGGCGTGCGTAACCCAGCACATGAGCTACGAATAAAGAGATTGGTGCGCCGCCTAACTGGCTTACCAGTGACCTGCGGACATGAGCTGACCACTCATCTGGATGCTCCACGGCGGGCTCTAACCGTTGCCCTGAATGCACGGCTCACGCCCCTGTTACACCAGTTAATCCTTACTGTGCGGGAAGTGCTCACCAGTCAGGGCATCAATGCTCCCCTAATGGTAGTCAAGGGGGACGGGTCGCTTATAGAAGCTAACATGGCGCTGGAACGTCCAGTGGAAACCATCCTCTCTGGCCCAGCGGCTAGCGTGATTGGTGCCCGCTATCTATCCAATGCGGGAGATTGCTTTGTAATTGATATTGGAGGTACCACCACTGATATCGCCGCACTGCACAATGGCTATCCTATCTTAAACCATAAAGGAGCTCAGGTAGGCGGCTGGCGAACCATGGTTGAGGCACTTGACGTTCGCACAACCGGTCTGGGAGGGGATAGTGAGGTTCATGTGGACGACACTGGCAATCTCTCCGTTGGTCCACGCCGGGTGATTCCACTCAGTCTCCTTGCCACCTATCACCCTTCGGTAAAGAATGTCTTACGGTCTCAAATGGCAGGACGCCTGGATAGAAACGTCGGCCGTTTTGTCATGCTTGAGCAACCTCCGGGATTTGGCTGTACTAACCTAGCTTCAGACCATCAGCAAATCTGTGAACTCCTTGGTAATGAGCCAGTTCCTATATCACAGATATTGTATAGTACCAAGGGCTCAGCAGTCTTGAGATACCACCTGAATGACCTAATAGAGCGCGGGGTGATTGCTACCAGTGCTTTCACACCTACCGACGCTGTTCACGTACTCGGCCAATACTGCAGTGGCTCTGTAGAGGCGGCGACACTGGGATCAGAATTGTGGAGTCGATGGTTAGGCACAAGCCGGGAAGAGTTCTGCAAGCGGGTAGTGCGACAGGTTATAATACAAGCTGGATGTGCCTTGATGGACAGTGTCTTTGCTGAGGAAAGCGACCTTGTGCTAAGTAACAGAGAGGATGTCGGGCGAAGGCTTATCGAACGGGCACTGGGTGCTGATGCCGGTGGGATTTTCACAGTGGCACTTTCACTGCGACGTTCCATTATCGGCATTGGTGCACCAGCTGCTACCTACCTTTCACCACTAGCTGAGAAATTGAACGCGAAGCTCTTTATTCCCGAACACGCTGAGGTAGCCAATGCCATCGGTGCTGTAGCTGGGGGAGTGGTGCAAACCATCTCTCTCCTAATCCGACCTATGGATGGAGGCAATGCCTATCGTGTCCATTTACCCTTTGGTGTACGCGATTTTCAGCAGCTGGCTGATGCCATTGCGTACGCCAAAGCTGCTGCCTGCCGACTAGCCCATCACCGCGCCCGCCAAGCTGGCGCCAGTGTGATACAGGTTCGTTGTGAGCAGCATGACCGAACAGCGCAGGTGGGTAGCGGAGATGTGATATATATCGAGACGGAGGTTACGGCCACCGCAGTGGGACGCCCGCGGTTAAAGGATGGTACAACTATTGTGCCAAAACTTGGCAAAACAGATATAAATTGAGGCGTCCATTGGGCTATCAAATAGATTTCGATGATAGAAGCTAGGGATAGCAGAGGGTACTTTGCTAAGGGTAACGTGCTCTGGAATAAAAGACTAGATAGCACCCAAAGTGGGATTACGTTTACCTGCAAATTTTGTGGTAAGCGAAAGCCCATTTAAGAGATGAGGATTGCAACCAGGTTTTTCCCACCTCTCCCCACTTGTAGAGACTGCTGGAAAATGCTGGAATAAAAAGAATAACAAGTGAAAGGAGTTCATTATGCCAACAGCTTACTGTATGAAGTGCCGACAAAAAAGGGAAATGAAAGACCCGAAGCAGGTCACCTTGAAGAATGGTAGGCCAGCAACTCAAGGTGTGTGCCCGGTATGTGGGACGAAGGTACTTAGAATCGGCAGGTAATAGAGCTATATGGCGGGCTCTGCCAGGGGAAACT
>Ga0315296_10005138_pt1 | contig 10523 bp, 5 predicted proteins | sample YL17G14_18_MG_FD_203921 | JGI IMG/M metagenome (GOLD analysis project Ga0315296, IMG submission 203921) | Sediment microbial communities from Yellowstone Lake, YNP, Wyoming, USA - YL17G14_18 | ecosystem: Environmental > Aquatic > Freshwater > Lake > Sediment | place: USA: Wyoming | collected... | reverse complement strand
GACGAAGGATACTACCTCATTCACCGCAACATGGGAGACGTTGAATTCGCCATCTTTGCCCAAAGTAAAGATCCGGCAGCTTACGAGAGATCGATCGCGTGCTACAAAAAAGCCATCGAGCTCAACCCCAAAGACCCGTCAAGCCATCACGGCCTGGGTTTCACCTATCTTCAGGGAGGGAGGCCGGCGGAAGCCATCCCCGAGCTGAAAAAGGCCCTTGAGCTTTTCCCGGACTACGGCACGGCCTACTACAACCTAGGCCTCGCCTATTTCTACAGCGGCGACTACGAGAGAGCGTTTGACAACCTCTCCAAGTTTAGGGAGAAGTACGCCGATCCCCTGACGCCGGCCCAACTGAGAAGGTTGGATTCGCTGATTCAACAGTGCAAGTCGAAGCTCGAGGCCCGCTGACAAGGTGACGGCCTGAAGCGAGAAGTTGTCACCTCAAAACAGCGGGTCAATGAGTGGAGAGCCAAGCGGCAGAGCTCGCCCAGGAGCTTCCGGTTGTACTTGAAGAATATCCGCCGGAGCGCTCCGGGCTCAAGCCCGGCCGTGGCACTTCTTGAATTTCAAGCCGCTGCCGCAGGGACAAGGATCATTTCTTCCAGGCCTCGCACCGCCGTGTGCCGGCGGCCGGCGGCCTTCCTCACCGGCGATGATTCTCATGATCCCCCCGGCCGGATGGCCCCGGCTGATCAGGCCGGCCATGAGCTGCATGGGCCGCTCCGTGTGAGCGAAGAAAGCCTTCAGGCCGTCGCAGAGCCAGTTCAATCCGGGTTCGCCGCTGCGCGTCTCGAGAACTCTGTTCTTAGGACACTCGCCGTGACATGTGAAGAGAAACCGGCATTCGCGGCAGTCGCCCGGCAGGGTCGTCGACTTGGCCCGGCCGAAGGCCCTCTGTCTCTCCGAGGACAACAGCTCTCCGACGGGCGTCTCCAGGATGTTTCCCAGAAGATAGACCGGGTCGACATAATGATCGCAGGAATAGAGGTCGCCGTTATGTTCGAGGGCCAGGGCATCGCCGCAAGTCGGACGCAAAACGCAGAGGGTGGATTCTCCGTAGAGATACGACGCCAACACGGCGTCGAAGAAGGGGATGAACATGACCCCCACGTCCCGCCGGACCCACTCGTCAAAAACCTCCGAGAGGAAAAGGCCGAAATCGGCCCCGCGCACGGAGCGGTCGGTCACCCTCAATCCATTTTGGTTTGCGGGTCCGGCTGTCCGCTCGACGACCGGAATGAACTGGACATAGCGGGCCCCGATCTCGTCCCGGAAAAATCTATAGACGTCCAGCGGATGATGACTGTTGGCCGCGTTGACGGTGCAGAGGATATTGAACTCGACCCGATGCGCCTGCATCAGGCGCGCCGCCCGGACGACCCTCGAGAAGACCGACTTCCCGCCTCTGTCGCGGCGGAAGGTGTCGTGGAGCGTCCGCGGGCCGTCGAGACTCAGGCCGACGAGAAACCCGTGATCGTGGAAAAACCGGCACCAGGACTCGTCTATCAGCACGCCGTTCGTCTGGATGGAGTGGGCCGCTCGCTGGCCCTGCCGGGCGTGCCTTCTTCCCGCCTCAACCGCCCTCCGGAAAAAGTCGAGGCCCATGAGCGTGGGCTCTCCGCCCTGCCACGCGATCGGAACCTCGGAGGCAGGGTGGACAGACATGGTCTGGCGGATGTAGGCCTCCATGACATCGTCCGACATCCGGAAGCCCGAGCCGGGGTAAAGGCGTTCCTTCGAAAGGTAAAAGCAGTAGTCGCAGCGGCAGTTGCACTGCGCCCCCGCGGGCTTGGCCATGATGTGAAATGCGGATACGGGTGTCACTTCTTGAGGTCGGTTTCGACGAAACGGCGGGCCAGCTCCTCGGAATCACCGTAGAGCTTCTGGAGCCGGAGGAGGTCGTTCTCTAGATCGTGGCGGATCCTGGCGTAGGCCGGGTCGGCATAGACATTGCTGAGCTCCCGCGGATCTCGCCCGAGGTCGTAAAGCTCCCAGGCGTCGATGTCATAATAGAAGTGGATGAGCTTGTACCGCTCGGTACGGACGCCGTAATGACGCTTGACCATGTGAACGGCCGGGAATTCGTAATAATGGTAGAAAATCGACTCGGGCCACCCGGATACCTGCCGGGTCTCGGCCAGCGGCAGAAACGACCTCCCCTGCATGGCGGCGGGCTTTTTCAGACCGGCGGCATCGAGAAGGGCGGGCGCGAAATCCACGTTCGTGATCATATTCTTCATCACAGAACCGGCCGGGATGCGGCCGGGCAGACGCATGACGAGCGGCATCCGGAGCGCCTCCTCGTACATGAAACGCTTGTCGAACCAGCCGTGCTCTCCCAGGAAAAACCCTTGGTCAGAGGTGTAAATGACAAGAGTCTTCGGGGCGAGGCCGGTCCGGTCGAGCCCGTCAAGGACCCGGCCGATGCTTTCGTCAACCGCAGCCACGCAGCCGAGATAGTCCTGAAGGTAGCGCCGGTATTTCCAGCGGACGAGCGCGTCTCCCGAGAGCCCGGCCTTGCGGAACGCCTCGCGCTTCGGACCGAAGGCCGCCTCCCAAGCCTTTTTCTGGTCTTCGTCCAGCCTCTGCGGCGGCGGCCCGAGCTTGAGGTCGGATTCGAGAGTCATGTGGTCCCGGATGGTCATTTCCTGTTCCGCGGCGGCCCGGGATCGCGTTGCATAATCGTCAAACAGTGTCGGCGGTTCGGGAAATTCCGCGTTGTCAAAGAGAGTCATGTGCCGCACGGACGGCTGCCAGTTCCGGTGCGGAGCTTTGTGATGGAGCATCAGCAGGAAAGGCCGTGACGAGTTTTTGCGCGCCTCAAAAAAATCGACGGCCAGGTCGGTTAGTATATCCGTGACATACCCCAAGCGTCGTTTTTCCGTGCCCATCTCGATCAGGTCGGGATTATAGTATTCACCCTGGCCGGGAAGGATGTTCCAATAATCGAAACCCGTTGGGTTGCTCTGAAGATGCCACTTGCCGATGAGGGCCGTCTCATATCCCGCCGCCTGAAGAAGCTTGGGGAAGGTCTCCTGCGACCCGTCAAAAACGTGGGAGTTGTCGCGAACCCCGTTGAGATGGCTGTACTTTCCAGTGAGGATGGTGGCCCGGCTGGGGGCGCATATCCCGTTGGTGCAAAAGCAGTTGTCAAACCGCACACCTTCCCGGGCGATCCGGTCGATGTGCGGGGTCTGGTTGAGGCGGCTTCCATAACAGCCGATGGCCTGCGCGGCGTGGTCGTCCGCCATGATGAAGACGATATTGGGCGGGGAAGGGGAAAGGACTTTTTCGCGGGAGAGTCGATATCGGCTGAGGGGGACGGTCAGCGAGGCTAGGCTGATGGACTTGACGAACTCGCGTCTTTTCATCTGCGTCCTCCTCCGGGCTTATAGCATAGGGCCCGGGAATGGGTCAAACGCGGAGTCCGGCCGCTATCGAGAAGCTCTGGACGACTTCGCCACCTTGGAACCAATAAGCTTCCGTTCTCCCCCATGCGCAAGCCGTTGACGGATCAGGCATGGGTCTTCAATCCAAAGGAGGCAGATCGATGCCCATTCGCCGGGCATCGGCTTTCATGACGTCCATCAGGGCCGTGAGCGGACCGTCCGGTAGCGCTTCTACGGTGTGGGAGCTCAAGATCCTTTCGACTTCCAGGCGCGCCCGATCCCAAGCGCTCTTTTTCCCGCGATGAACCCAGTTGTCATAGGCATCGCGGTCGACCACGGGACCGGCCGGATAGACCTCTTTACGGAACCAGCGCAACGTCTCCGCCGAAGTCAAGAAATGGTCCCCCGCGTAAATGTCGCCGTAGAGATCGCCGGCCAACTGGTCGCCCCGGGCTTCAATGCCCCTGACCATGCGGAGCGCCATGCCGCAGATCTCGTTGTCCAGCACGAGCTTTTCCAGGCTCTGACAGCTCTCGAAATCCAGCATGCCCGGGCCGGAGATGACGTTCGCCCCCGCGAGAGCCGCGACGAGCGCCCCCATGCCCGTCTCCAAACCCGCCTGGCCGTCGACGATCTTGGCGTCGGAAAGTCCCATGTAGGAATGAGTGGGAAGCCCCAGATGCTTCCCGACCTGGATATGAGCGGCGTTGATCATCATGGTCTCCACGGCTCCCATGGGCGGCGTTCCCGTCCTCATATCGAACGCCGCGGGAGAACCTCCAAAAATGATGGACGACCCCGGATGGGCCAACTGGTGAATGACGATGCCGCTCAGGTTTTCGGCCGTCAGCTGCACCAACGCGCCGGCCAGAGTGACCGGAGACGTGGCCCCCGTCAGGGGCATCGAGATCAGTGCGGCGGGGATCCCCGCCCGGGAGGCATCGATGAGGTTCTGGCAGGTCAGGTTGCTCCATTTCAAGGGCGGCGAGGGACAGCAATCGAAGATCGCCAGGGGTTTCTCTCTGAGCGCCCGTTCGCTTCCCCGGACGGCCGCCAGCATGTCTTTCATGATCTTGAAGCTTTCCACGGCAAAGGTGCCCGTGATGATCGGCTTCCTGCAGAACCTCAGCCCGATGTAAAGCCGATACCTGTCCTGCATGGCTTCGGGCACGTCCATGGAGATCATTTCCGTGCTCTGCGCGGCGATGTTCGGAAGAGCGTCGGTCAGGATCGCGTAACGGACGAGATCCCTGGTCACCGGCTTCCGTTCTTCCTGTGTCACCGGATCCAGGATCTTCAGGGCCCCGGAGCCCGGATCGAAGTAGACCGCGTCCCCTTCCAGGGCCATTGCGAGAGCGCCGCCGCGGTCATACATGTGGATCGCCTGAGGCACGGTCTTGAGCGACGCTTCGACGAGGCTCGGCTTGAACAATACGATCCGCCCCCGGCGGGGACATCCCGCGTCCGCCAGGAGGCGCATCGCTTCGTCGTTCTCGATGAGAACGCCCGTCTTTTCCAGGACATCCACGGCTTCCGAAACGATCTGATCGAGGAACGGCCGGGACAGCAGGTCGAGCTTTGGTCTTTTCGTCTCAAGCATCTTCTCCTCCTTCATTCCCATCGATCACTCCCGATCGGGCCTATCCGGCGGCCCGACGCGGAGCGGCACCGGGACGAACACCGGCTTGGGCGTCACGAGGCGAAGCTCGGCCCCCGCCCCCTCCGCCCCGTCGCCGAAAATCATGATCCGGAATTCCACGGTCTTGCCCTTCCAGGCCCGGTCGATCGAGAGCCGGAAGGTCATGCCGGCGAGTTTCGGCGCCCCCGAGTTCCACTCGTAATTGTGATAGGGATAGCTTGGTGCGCGGTGCCGCGGGACGACGGGCCGGCCGTCGACGAGGGCCACGACGTAGACGCCGTCGACCGGATCGAACTTCGCCCGGCCGGCTGTGACGGCGACGGCGTACTCGCGGCCCGGCGAGTCCACGGCCGGGACATGGATCGCGCTCAGGACCCGGCGGGGCGCGGGCGTCTCGCCCAGGAAATTCGTGGCCCGCCAGCCGCCCCGGTCCAGGGGCCGGCCCGCTCCGTCGTAACCCAGGATCTCCGAGACGCTGAAGTTGCGACCCCGGATCCGGACGTAGCGCCAAGGACCGCCCGCGAGCGGGATGGAGATCACGACGGGCCTCTTGTCGCCCGCGTCGACATCGAAAATCTTGATCGTTTTGCCGCGCTGCCTGAGCGTGCCCGCCGCCGGGATGCCCTCGGCCGCGGCCAGGCTCAATCCATCCGTCCGCGTCCAGGTCCTCAAATCGGGGGACGTCTCGACGGCCTCGAGAAAGGCCGTGTCCGTCCGGCGGACGATGCGCAGGTCGAGCGTCGCCAGATCGGTCGGCTGTCCGAGGTCGATGCGCCAAAGGGACGTTTCGCTCCGATAGGCGGCCGGGCTGCCCGTGAACGGGCTGCGGCGCGGGAACCCGTCGCTCCAGCGCGTCCCGGGATCGCCGTCGAAGGCGTTGAGAAAGGTCCCTTCGGCAGCCGCGACCTTGTCCCACATGTAGGCCCGGCAGGCTTCGATCTCGGCCAAACTCGACGGCTCTCGCTTCAAGCGAACCATCTCCCGGATTTCGAGCGCGTCGTCGTCGATGGTGAACTTGGCGAGCTCCGCCAGGCGGGTTCCGTCCGCGGCCGCGGCGGGATCGTCCCTGAAATCGGACAGCCGGGCGAAGGACGGCCCGGCCGGGGATGTCCCGGGGAAGGCGACCCGCCAGGGGGCCTCTCCCGTCGGAACGGGCAGGCCGCTGCTCGTCCGCACGGTGCGGTCCCCGAAATCGAGGAGCGACACCTCGGCCTTTTGCCCCGGCGTTCCGAGCAGGTTGATACCAAAATGACCGGCGTCGGGTCCGGGAACGATCTCGTAGGGGACCCCGGCGACAAGCGGCTCGGCGTGGGGCGCCGCGTCGATCTGTATGAGCCGGAGGCTGAAGGGGTCAAGCTCAACCGGTAGCGTTCCGCCGACAACGGCTCCCTCGCCCGCTCTCTTCATCAGCATCTCCCAGGGATGGCGCTGCCGCACGGTCAAGGGCGCGCCGGGCGCGGCCGCGAGGCCGATCGAGGCGTCGAGAGGGATCGTCTTGACCGCCGGCTCCCAGGTCATGTTGCGCACGAGCACGACCGACGACGCCCCGTCAGCGTGGGCGATGTCCCCGCCCGGCAGCGGGTACGCCGTTTTCAGGAGGGGCTCGAGCCGCTTGTGGAGCTGGATCAGGCGGGCCAGGCGCGGATAGTCCTCGTCGCCGAGGAAGAAGAACGTCCCGTACATCTCGGGCGAGAGCACCGAGGCGCGGCCGAAGGCCTGCGCCACAAGGTCGTCCTCCCACTTCTCGAGGCAGCTGTTGAAGCAGATGCCGTGGTCCTCGAACTGCCGGAAGGGCGTCCCGAAGAACTCGGAGGTCAGCTCACGGCCGATGGAGCAGTCACGGTTGTAAAGGCTCGCCGTCTCGTTGCTGATGTGGACGTCGATGTAGGTCTCCTCGCCGCGCCAGAGGAGGCAGTCCGTGATGGTCAGCATGTAGGGCGAGTCGTTGATGCGGTGATTGATGGCGATGAATCCCGGGTCGATGCGCCGCGCTTCGGACAAGGCGTCGGCCAAGCTCTGATATTTCTTCTCCAGGATATACTTGTCCGGGTGGGCGAGCTCCGAGACGACGGTGTCCATCTTGAACAGGCCGACGTTGAAGTCCCTGACCCAGGACAGCAGCTGCTCCCGGCGGGCGGCCATCTCCTCGGGTTTCTCGCCGAAGCCGTCCGGGCCGAGCCAGAGCCCGAGGCGCATCCCGAGCGCCTTCGACCCCTCGGCCAGGGGCTTCAGGCCGGCCGGGAACCGCGACAGGAAATTGGCCTTGAACTGGGGGTAGTACGTCCCTTGGGACTCGACGAGGCCGGCGTCGGAATTGTAGATGTCGAACTGCAGGCCGTAGAGCTCCTTGAGCCGCCGCAGGGCGGCGAAATTGGCCAGCACCTCGGACTCGCGCGGGCCGGAATTGTCGTGACAGAGCCAGTCGAAATAGAACGTGGCGAAGTCCACCCGGTTCGCCCGGATCTCTTGGATATACCGGCCGAAGGCCTCTTCGATCCGCCCCGCCGCGGAGACGCCGAAGCCGCTGGTCTTGCTCGTCCAGGTCCCGCCGGGCGGCACCTCCGCCGCGGGGAAATGGCCGAGCGCGAGGCGCCCGCCGCGCACGGCCGCTTCGGCGATCGGCCATTCCAGGCCCCAGAAGAGCTGACCGTCCAAGAAGACCGGGTTGTCCGCCTTTTCGGGCAGGGGAACGTTCTCGATCCGAAAGGCGTCGACCGTGGCGTCGCGGACGACGACGGGACCGGTCCGGCCGTTGATCACCCGGAGGAGCTTACGGACATACCAGCTCCGGGGCGCCAAGCGGTACTCCGCTTCGACGGCCAGCCCCGCGAGATCCCCTTGCCCCTCGAAGCGGATCCGCAGGAGGTCCGGCGAGGGCCTCACGACCGAAGAACGGACGAAATCGATCAAGGCGGCGGGAAACGTCCGGCCCCCTATCTCTAGAAGAAACTCGAAGGGGGCGGCGGCGATGTCGAAGGACTTACCGGTCAGCTTGTTCGTAAGACGAAGGCCATCCGATCCGTTCGTCTGAAGCGAGAGGGCCTCGTTCTGCAGCGGAGACAGCCCGCCGGTCCCCGCGACAGGCCGGGCGGATTGGGCCCGACCGTGAGGTGCCCCGGCGAAGAGGACGGCCATGAAGACGACCAGCGCGCGGACGTTCATAGGACCTCCCTCGTTCAAACCCTCGCTTCGGACAGCATCTCCATCCGGGTCAGGGCCTGGGCAAACGACGATTCGGCCGAAGGGACCCTTCCCATTTCCATTAATTTCTTGCCTTAATTAAGATACAATTCTAGAATAGAATTCAAATAATTACCATAAGGGCGCGAACGACAGGCCGGGGAGGCCGGCGGGACCGGGCATTCCCGCCTCTCATGAAAGCGGACGATGAACGATAAGAAACCGACATCATCGATCATCGAAGGACAGGCCGGGCTCGGCGCGGTTTCGCGGCCGCTCGTGGTCGGGATCGGCGAACTCCTCTGGGACCTGCTTCCTGATGGCAAACAGATGGGCGGGGCCCCGGCCAACTTCGCCTACCACGCCCGGGCGTTGGGGGCCGCGAGCGTGATCGTCAGCGCCGTCGGCGATGACCGGTCGGGACGGGAGATCCTCGAAGAGCTCAGCCGCCGCGGGCTTGAGCGGAGCGGCATCGCGGTCGTGAGCGACGCTCCGACGGGGACCGTCACGGTCGCCCTGGATGCCGGCGGGATCCCGCATTACACCATCCACGAAGGGGTGGCCTGGGACGTCATTCCCTGGACGGCCGGTCTAGGGGACCTCGCGGCGCGCGCCGACGCCGTCTGCTTCGGTTCGCTGGCCCAGCGATCGCCAGTCAGCCGGGCCACGATCGGCGCCTTCCTGGATGCGACCCGGCCGGATTGTCTGCGTGTCCTCGACCTCAACCTGAGACAATCCTACTTCAGCCACGACATCGTCCGCGGTCTGCTAGGACGCTCGACCATCCTGAAGTTGAACGAGGACGAGCTCGGGACCGTCGCCGAGCTGCTGTCGCTTCCGGGCCCGGAGACCAGAGTTCTGGCCGGCCTCCTCGAGGCGTTCCCCCTCGCGCTTATCGCCCTCACCAAGGGCCGCGCGGGCAGCCGTCTCTACGGAAGGGACGTCGACCTCAGCACACCCGGCCACTCCGTCAAGACCGCGGATACGGTCGGAGCGGGGGACGCCTTTACGGCGACCCTGGTCGCCGGCCTCTTGAAGAAAAGGAGTTGGGAGGAGATCGGCGAGCGGGCCAACCGGATCGCCGGATACGTCTGTTCTCGGAAAGGGGCTTGGCCCGACCTTCCGGCCGAGCTCTCCTCCTGGCCCTGAACATGAGCGGCTCACGGAGGTCGATCATGTCCCAGCTCACCCGCCGGGAGTTCCTTTGGACCTCCGCCGCCGGTCTGGGGGCCCTGACCCTCGGCCGGGGCAATGCCGCCGGAACGGGAACGGCGGCCCGCCCGAATTTCCTCTTCGTCCTAACCGACGATCAGAGGTTCGACGCGCTCGGCTGCGCCGGCAACCCCATCATCCGCACGGCGAACATCGACCGGCTGGCCGGCGAAGGGATCAGGTTCGAGCGGGCCTTCGTGACGACTCCGATCTGCGCCGCCAGCCGGGCCAGCATCCTGACCGGGACGTATGAACGGACCCACACTTACACCTTCACCAAGCCTCCTCTGGCCCCGGCCTTCACGGACATCAGCTTCCCTGTCCGCCTCCGCCGGGCCGGGTACCGGACGGGATTCGTCGGCAAGTTCGGCGTAGCCGTGGAAAAGGGCGTCCACGCCGAGATGTTCGACTTCGCCCGCTTCGACGGCCTCCCCCACGTCCAGACGATCGACGGGGTCGAGCGCCACATGACGGAGGTCGAAGGCGAGGAGGTCGTCGAATTCCTCCGCGGCGTCGAGCCGGGGCGGCCTTTCTGCCTGCTCTGGTGCCCCTGGGCGCCCCACGCCGACGACGACAACCCCAAGCAGTATTTCTGGCCGCCGGCCGTGGACGGATTGTACAAGGACGTCGTCATCCCCGTCCCCGAAATGGCCGCGCCGGAGTATTACGACGCCCAGCCCTCGTTCCTCAAGAACACCATGAGCCGGACCCGTTGGGGCTGGCGGTTTGATACGCCGGACAAGTACCAAGCGATGGTCAAGGGCTATTACCGGATGATAAGCGGGGTCGACATGGTCCTCGGGCGGGTCCGGGACGAACTCGCCCGCCTCGGCCTGGACGGGAACACCGTCATCGTCTATACCTCGGACAACGGGTATTTCCTCGGGGAGCGCGGCTATGCCGACAAGTGGCTGATGTACGAGCCGTCGATCAGGGTCCCTCTCGTCGTTTACGATCCGCGGGCGCCGCGCAGGAGCCGGGGGCTGGTCAAGCGGGACCTGGTCCTGAACGTCGACCTCAGCCCGACTTTCATGGACCTAGCCGGGCTGCCCGTCCCGCCGCAGGTCCAGGGCCGCAGCCTGAGACCGCTCCTCGGCCGC
>Ga0315296_10005137_pt1 | contig 10524 bp, 7 predicted proteins | sample YL17G14_18_MG_FD_203921 | JGI IMG/M metagenome (GOLD analysis project Ga0315296, IMG submission 203921) | Sediment microbial communities from Yellowstone Lake, YNP, Wyoming, USA - YL17G14_18 | ecosystem: Environmental > Aquatic > Freshwater > Lake > Sediment | place: USA: Wyoming | collected... | reverse complement strand
AAAAATGCGACAGGAGGCTGATTTGGACCCGCAGCGTGAATTAATCCCGCAAGTCCTAGGAGAAGTATCAGTAAAGCTAGGACTAGAATGATCGTACGTAGCTTTGACATTCTCCCTTCTCCCTCGGCTATTAGTTTTATCTGCCTGTGCTCTTTTAAGCGTTCTGGAAGAGACTTCTATGTGATAAGCGCCTGGTGACTCCAATGAAGCAAATGCTAGATCAATAGCAGTTTCCCGGATGCTTTTGCTATTTCGACCTCATCCTTATTTGCAGCAATATGTATCTAGTTGGCGGATCTAGTGGCATATATGATGAAGACGAAGACGTTTCCAAGAACAAGTGTTCTCCTAGTCGTTTTTTTCCTAATAGCAGCTTCAACCAGCCTAACGCGTGGAATTGTAGGCTCAGCGTTCAGCTCCCCTGGTGTAATCGTTGTCGAAGCTGGTCAATCGATAGCTCAGGCCGTGGGCAGAGCTTCAGTTGGGGACATACTGTTTGTCAAGAACGGCATCTACGACGAATCGGGGATAACCGTAAACAAATCGTTGTCGATAGTCGGGGAAAGTACAGAGAACACTGTAATCGATGGACAAAGTACGATTCAAGTCATATTCCAAATTGTTGCTGGAAATGTTACATTGGAGAACCTTACTCTTCGGAATACCAGTCCAGATCCATTCGCCCAAGCTCCTGCAGTCCGCATCTTCGGCGTCGCCGGCGTGAAAGTTCAGAACATTACATTAATAAACTCAGCTGTGGGAGTGGAATTGAGGTCCGCAAACTCGTCCCAAGTGTTGCGATGCAAGATCTACGGGTGCAGCGCGACCGGAATTCTCCTGCGAGACAAAAGCTGCGGCAACAATTTCGTCGGCAACAGCATCGTGAACAGCGCTGCCGGAATCCGGTTTGCCGACACATCTTCAGAGGGGAACAGGATATATCATAACAACTTTCAGAATAACACTGTACAAGTGTCGTCTTTTGGTGGGGCAAACTTTTTTGATAATGGTTACCCTTCTGGCGGCAACTATTGGGACGGCTATGTGTATGAGGATGTGAGGAGTGGTGTTAACCAAGATCAGAGTGGGAGCGACGGCATTCTTGATCGCGGTTATTCTTTCGATAACTATCCTATGGCGAATCCCATCACTAACGTCGACATTAGAGAAGCTGGACGAGAGTTTTACCTGCAATGTTCAACAAACATCACAACCGATGGGTGGAGTTTCAGCATTCTCGAGAAAAACCTCAGATTCCTTGTTAGTAGCCAGCAAATCGCAACGAGTGCAACTAGAGTTGAAATTCCTAAGGAATTGTTGTCATGTGAAAACATGAATGGCTGGGCTATCTCCCTCCACGATAGCAATCCGATCGGACTGCAGTACTTGAGTATGGAAGATTCGGAGGACACGTACCTGTATTTCACATATAACATGGTTGGAGATGGTGAGGTTCAGATAATAGGAACAGATGCTATTCCAGAGTTGAGCCTCTCTGCAGTGTTAGTTTTTCTGATTGCAGTGACTGCGTTAATAAGTGCTGTGGTGGTGAAGGGCTCGAATGCCAAAAAATGTTCTAGGGAGTTACTGGAATGTTGGCTATGTCTCCAGGGTTAATCAGGACCGCTATTGAAGCAGTTTCAACTTCATTGCAAATGACTGTTACGTTGACTGAAAACATCCCCTGATCATTCAGTCTGAGCGTGAGCCCAGGATAGTTGAACGCTCCTCCTTGGAGAACAACTGGTATATCCCATCCTGGTGGCCCTTTGTTCAGTTTCTCTACATAGTCATCCTCAGGTACAGCTTGTGAGGAGCATCGAACGTAGACGTCGGTTGCGTCACCGCCAACGGCCGTTATGTTCAGCCCCAAAGTGGCAATTGTAACAGTCTTGTTCATGTTGGAGAACTCACCGGTACTTATAGTGTGAGTGACAACAAAGTATTCATTTGCAGATGGTCGCTTGCTGCTTGTCTGAGACAAGGCAAACGCGGCGACTATTACGGCAACCAGAAGAATCATGGCGACCAAGAGGTACTTGATGCGGTTGCTTCTTTGTTTAGGCACTGTCCCATCTCTCTCCAGATACAATACTACTTGCATTGTCTCTGATAAAAACTACACGGTTGATCCCAAAATGTTCAGAACTATTGCTCCGCCGAAGAAAAGCACGGCCAATCCACTTATCACAACGACATGCCTTCTTTCGATGGTGCCACCAAGGCGTTTTACGCTTGCGTATATAATCATCAGAAAGGATATGGTCACAAGACCGCAGAATGCAGAAAGCAGGCCTACCAATTGTATAAAAGGATTGGGCATGGTACTATGATGAATATGCAAGGAGCAATATTTCTGCTTTTTGCTTCAATAGTTGCAGTTTCCAAAAAATAGAAAAAGAGTGGAAGTCTTTCTGTTGCTGCTATTTCCTTCTGGTTCTGCTCTTGGCAATGGCTACGGTCGCTGAGGATGCGATGATCAGTATTATTAGCATGCTTGACAGTTCAGGTATTATCCAGTCTCCCTTAACGCCAAGAGTTACTTGGCTGGCGAATGGAAACGATGCAAAGTAAACGAACGTGTGTGTTGCGTTCTCAGTAATCTGCGGTGATAATTGCAGTACGCTGTTAATAGTAACGTTCCAGTGGCTAAAGGCGGTAACGTTGATTACATCCTTTGGCAATATCGCGTAGAGGAATGCATTGTCGCCTGTGTTGCTTGTCACGTTGAAGGATATTCTCTTGTTCACTTGGTCAATTCCTGCAGAGTTCGCTGCAACCGTTCCGTTTGACTGTGTTACCACAAGGTTGCTTGTGCCTGAGATGCTGTGAGTCACCTGTGTCCCCGGGGCGTAGGTGTAAGCGTATGCAGCGTTTACTGGAGTGAAAGGCATACTAACGAGTTCGCTGTTCAAGATGAACGTGCCCTCAGGAGCGGCAGGAGGAACATCTACTAACTCGATAGCGCATGACACTGGAGGCGTCACTGTTGACGTCACGTTCAGCTGTAGCTGAGCTATTACTCCGCTTCCGTTGAAGCTATTTCCGCCTGGAGGCATGGCTGCACCGTAGACAACCACTCCTGGAAGCAAAGGATCAAAAGTTGGAGGCCCGATGATGAGGCTTTGGGGACTGAAGACGTTATCAGATGGTATCGAAATTAGCCCGTAAGTCAGCAGGGAATTGTTCCAGCGTACTGAGAGTTGCCATGTTGCCATGGCGGTGACGTTGACGACGCTTATGTTGAAAGTGAGCCTTTCGGGAAGTGTTGTGTAGTTCGCATAGTAGGCGAATGATGGCTGGATTACAATCTGTGCTGAGGGTGTTGCTCGAGCTGTGCTGGTCAGAGATGCAAGAAACATCGTAGAAACTATAGCAGACAAAGTTATCAATAAGACTAGTCGCTTTTCAATTTTCATATTATCCACCTAACCCTTTTTCCTTGATAACATATATTTGAGCCTTGCGGTCAAAAATAGAAGTATGTGGGGGGGGGATCTTTTTGGGATTAGATGTCTAAGGCTTCCTCTTTCTTGGTGCGCAGTCTTCGTACAACCAGTCCTACTATGATTATGGCCAAGATTACGCCAAAAATGATCTGAAGAGTGTAATCCGGAGGCTTCTTTACAATCTCGCCGCCGAATACTTCAAGATTTCGGTCGTATGAAGAGTACAATCCGTCACTGTCATAAACCGTCAGCGTGACCGTCCAGTTGCCGTCAGTTGCGTAACTGTGCAATATGACTGATTCGCTGGTCGGCACAGCGCCGAGCTGTTCGCCGAAATCCCAAGTGTAGTTAGCTATCGAGACGCCTGTGTCTGCCGTTGCAGAGGACGTAAAAGTCACTTCATCGCCAACCTGGGGCGACTCGGGCGTCCAAGTGAACAATGGATTTGGCGGCTTTCCGACCTGAATTTCCACAGCACTCCAGTTCAGAAGTCCGAAATTATCTTCAACCGTCAGATTCACGTTGTAGACACCTCTCTTTGAATAACGATGATTGACAATCGATTCATTGCGCGTTATGGTTGAGTTGTCGCCGAAATCCCAAAAGTAAGAGACTATCGTCGAGTTGCGCGCAGTGCTCTTCGAGGCGTTGAAAGTCAATTCGTCCGTAGGCAGTATCACGCCTATTGGAGAGTAAGTGAAGTTGGCTGTTGGCATTGAACCTACCTGCAACCATACCACCGTCGAGCCTGTTAGGTTATTATCATTCATGATTGTAAGATTCACCGGGTAGAGGCCGTTTCTTAAGTAAGCGTGGGCAGCGGTCGATTTGTTATCTGCGACAGTTGTGTTGTCTCCAAAATCCCAAATGTAAGACTTGATTGTCCCACCGCCGGCGTCATAGCTCGATGAGGCATCGAAGACTACGGTCTGGTTGCTCTGGGGATTCTCCGGTGCAACTTTGAAGACAGCAACGGGTTTTGATACGGCCCCTACCACATTCACAGAAAATGTCTCTGTCGTGTACGGTTGGTTACTAATAAGTGGAAGAGGGACAGCGTTGGAATCAGCGAGGAAAGTATTGGAGTAGTCGTCAGCCCCCAGAAAGGAGAGAGTTAAGTTGTTTATTCTCAGCGCTGTAAAATTCATAACGCATAAGACAGCACTAGTGGTTATGCTTGCGGGTTGATCTGGATAAATCAATGCTGCACCCACCACCACGTGTGGTGCTCTCCCCCATTTGCCATTCTGAACATCGTCGTTCAATTCCTTTGCGCTAACCTGTGGTTTCCCGTAAAAAATGTATGATGGGTCATTTTCAGGCACCAGAATGCTGGTGCATCTTACCGAGTTGTTGTCAAAAGTAATTGCCACCTGCCAACTTGCGACATCTATCGTTGCTCCTGCAAGCATGATTTTGATGGTAAACGGTAGACCTCCTGCCGGCATGGGCTCGCTCTCATTTCCCAGGCTAATGCTATTACGCCCGGTCACGTTGTCCAGAATCTTCAAAGCCCTTTGGCTCTGGCCTGTCACACTACCGATCTGCAGAAACAGAAAGGCGATGACCTGAATTGCCACCAATGACAATGCAATTTGCTTGCTCAGTCGCGAGTTCATCTTGAAGCCATCCAGTGCAAAGTAGCGCTGTTCGAACTAGTTGTACAATTTCGGAATATATATGCTTGCCGAGATTGATGAATGTGAACGGATATATGATGTTTTTCATCAAAAAAAGAGGGTGTGGAAGTTTACAGGCAGCTTTTGCCGAAGTTTAGAATGCAGATCACTATGTCACGCATGTCGTTGAGTCCGTTTCTGTCCAAGTCGTTCAACGGGTCCCAGCCTGGTTTGCCAGGGTACGTGCGGAACACTTGAACGAGTTGAGCTATGTCTCTCATGTCAACTTTTCCGTCGCCGTTGACATCTCCCATTAGACGTATCTTCACGTTGCCATCTGTAAAGTTGTTGTCAGCTAAGTTCATTTCGAATGGCACGGGCCCCGCTGTAGCGGAGATTGAGTAGTTGTGGCAGGGTTGTATAGTTGATGTGTTCCAGATTATCGTGACTGTTCTTTCCTCGTCTGGAACAAGACCGATAACGGTTGAGGACCCGCCAAGATTGCTGTCATAATAGAAGCTGACGTCGAAGGTTTCAGTAACGTTTCCTTTGTTCTTGACCCAAACATTGACGTAAACTGACCAGCCTTGATAAGCTATCGGCAAATCCGTCAATAAGTCTGTGATTGCTACATCGCGGATCAAGCCTATGAAGATTCCGTTGTGTATTTCATGTACTATGGGGTTGTTGGAGGTGTCAATGAGCTGAGTGTCTGTGAGGTCAATTGGGCTCACACCCATCGCAAGAACTTGAAACTCAATGGTCATTATTGTCACATGGGTCAGAGTAGTTATCCCAGTGCGGTAGGTCAGGTTCGCCCAGACGTAGCCGGCTGCGTCGTCAACTTGGAGTCTTTTGATCGGAGTTTGGCCCAACACCGAGGGTGTCGCGATATTTATTTCTTGAATCACCAGCGGTGCACATGTAAGGTTGAATATGCAGGTTTTCAGATTCTCGATGTCACTTAACGTTACATTTACCGTGAAAGTAGTTCCAGGCAAGTATGACGGTCCGGTGATCAAGTAGGGGTCAATACTCAGTTTTGCCAAGAGAATGTTGTTGAAGTAGCCATCTGACATGCTAAACGAAAGTGGTTCTCCGAAGGGGTCTTCAAGGCTGATATCGCTTATCGCTATCGCGCTCTCACCAAAGTCTAGGACTTCGAAACTGATAATTGAAAGGATGCCATTTCCGCTTCTTCCACCAGACGACAGCGAACAGTTCATCTGAATCATTCCATGCGTTGAGTTGAAACCTTCTATTGTCACAAACTCAAAGTTTGTTGTATTGACGGATTTCAGGAACTCGCCTTCTTCGACATTAGTGGCGTTCAGTAGACTACTGTTGTAGAAGATGCTGGCTGACCATGAGCCAACTTTGGTTGCGTTTGCTATGTTCAGGCTCACATTGAAGACATTGCCGGGCGTAAGCGCTGGATCAACGACTTTAGGCGGGTCTATGTATAAGTGGGCTGGCGGCGGCGGGGGCGCGGAGTATGCATAGTATCCATCGATGGGGGTGAATACAAGCCCTCCACCGACACTGTCAAGAAGGAAAGTGTCTCCTCCAATGTTCTGGAATGATATGTTACATTGCACTAGTCTCGGTCCTTCTGACGAAACGGCCTTTATTATTGTGAGGTTCAGCTGTGCAAGTATTCCACTTCCGTTGACTCCATGTTCTCCCGGTGGAAGAATGGCCCCATAGATGACTAGTCCTGGTACAGAAACATCTGGGCCGGCTTTCAACAGTGATTGACCTGCGAAAATGTTGTTTGTCGGGATTATCATGCTGGAGTATTGCAGCAGAGTCGGATCCCAGGCTATTGCCATCTGCCAGCCTGCCAGGTCGACGACGTTGGTGACGTTTATGTTGATTGAGAATTTGTCGCCAACGTTCTTCTGAGCGGTTGTGAAATTGAAGTCATGAGTCCCATCGAGCGGGTTCAATATTTCCATAGTTGTCGGGTCAACTGCGTGTGCGGGGGCCGCGGCGAGCAACATTTCCATGCAGAGCAAAGCGATGATTGCAAGACTCAAAATATTGCTTACTTTTTTCAAAGTCTCCTCTTCCCTTTCTCCTTTGACAGTAGAACAATCTCTGTTTAGCCATTTAAGTGTTCTGAAAACAGGTCCGCACTCGCGGCTCTTTAAGGGACTGCACTGTTTCCGAAGAAGTGCACAAGCGCGGCTATATCACGCATGTCGACTACTCCGTCCTTGTTTATGTCTGCATCCGGGTTCCAGTTTGGAGAACTAGGCGTGGTTCGGAAAAGCAGGACGGCGGTCGCAATATCCTTCATGTTTACAACGTAGTCTTTGTTTATGTCGCCGAGCAGTACTACCGCAAATTGTTCGGTGTCGGTCGATGTCTGGACCACATTAAAGTTCGTGGCCGCATAAATCGTGTAGTTTCCTAATTTCACATTTTTCTTTGGCAAACGGAAGGTCATGTTGGAGTACTCAGGTTGCTGTGGCATTTCTGGGGTCGATGCGCCGACCGAGAAGTTTGCAGCTTGTTCTGGGCAATATGCATATCCTCTATTTGCAGGGTAATCTGTGAAAAGACTTCCGAAGAGACTGGACTGGCCTATTGGAGCGTTGGTCGGTATTGGAAAAGATAAGAGGTACGTCACCATATGTCCAGCACCTAGGATACCGCTGGTTGGGAAGTATGCATACAACGGGGTATTGTCTGAACCCTGTGCATACAATCCAATCAATACAACACGATCGACTACATCAATATTCTTGATTGTTACATTGATGTATGCGATCTCTCCTCGATTGAAAAGAGTTTTGGGCGTTCCGTCTGAAGCGGACATGTACAAATCTACGAACTGCACGCGAGCATACATCTGTGACACGTTTCCAGTTTTGATCGTTCTTATCACCAATGGGTTGCCGTAAGGAGAAACTATTTCGATTGCTGCCACATTCGCCGCTGGGTTTCCATCGAGTGTTATGTTGGCATTGATATTGACGCTATCACTGACATTATAGACTGCGCCGTCAGTTGTTATTTCAATTTGTAGGACAGGAGCTGCACCTACGGTCTGTATTGAAAGGGCGACAATTAGAAGTGGCACAATACAGAGAGCCCAAGCCAGATTCTTGCGCAAACGCATGTTCACTCCAACGCAGGTTTCATGTTCTCTAATTGATTTAAAGATTCTGGAATATCATCTTATATTAAACTAAAATAAAAAAGTGGGGGAGTTGGTCTCCTTCTTTTCGCGTTCCTATGGTTTCACTATGAAGAACTCGATTGTGTTCTTAGCTTCTGGGCAGTATGGGTAACCTGCGATTGGATTGGACCAAGGCCAGTTGCTGAAAGCGTTGCCGTAGGCTGTGCCTTTACCAACAACAGCGTTAGTGGGCATGATAACCGAGAATTCCCATGTCATCGTGTCGGGTATAGGATTACCTGGCAACAGGTCGTCTGGGTAGATTGGTGGTGTGCTATCTGGTGTCGTCGTCCACAGGAAGTTGGATCCGATGAAGAATCCTAGTTCGTCGTAGATTGTACCTGTGAGCAGTACATTTTGTGTCTGCAAGTGGTATGTCAAGTATGTCATTGTGAAGTTCAATAAGTCTCCGCCTGTCTTTCTCTGAGTGGCATGTGTTTCCTTGGGTTCGATGCTTACGACTTCGACTGGCCACCATACCCAGAATCTCAGGTTGTCAACGGTAATGCTTTCTGCAACTTCAACTGTTGCGTTGACGTACCACCAGCCAAATATTTCGTTGACTGGGTCGTTGCAGGGCCATGGCAATCTGAAGGCGACGAAGGCGATACCATCAGCGTTTGTGGTTCCTTCTCTGGTGAAGCTGTATCCCTGTGTTAAACCTTGGTGGTATATCTGATAGCCAACGAGCTTCTGCTGTACTGGATACTCGTTGTAGGTGACTAGAGCGCACAGATCAACCTCTTGCTGCGGGCCAAAACTGTCGCTTGTCATGTTTCCACCTTGGCCACCATATGGATATGGGTACTGCGTGTACAGATCTATTGACAATCCCAGTACTTTCAGGGGGCAACGGTAATGAGCGCCAGTAAGACTTGTGTATCCGATGTCGGTGTTGTACTGGTTCAGCACAAGCACGTCTTCCGCGATGAAGTTAATCCATGTCCACAATTCATCAGGTGAAATCGTGTCGTAGATGGCTTGGAAGTAGAATGTTCCGAGTAATGCGGGACCGATTGACTGTGGATAAGGCGCGTGATATGTACCGTTCCATGGGTCCGCCATATCTGGCAGCAAGAGTTCGCCGATTATTGTGTAGTTGTAGTCATCTGGAATTGGATGCAATGGTAGTACACGAATGTGGGCGTTTAGGTCAGATGCGTAGATCACACCGGCCACATCATACTCGAATGCTTCAAGGAATGTTCCTCCCGAGAAGTATGGAGCCGCCGGGGCAATCAGTGTTGTGTTCCACATGATGCTGAACTGGAAGCAAGTTATTTCCCAGCCTGCATAAACGTTCTCAACCCAGACTTCGACTGGGAATGTATCGCCTATCATGGCTGGTTTTATCGTTGGCTGTTTCAGGTAGAGCTTTGGAATAGTTGGTGGTGCGACCCAATAGTAGTGGTAGAATCCGTTCACTGGCGTGAATGGAATGTCGCCTAATCCCTCGAGCAGGAATGACTCTCCAGAGGGACCTACGTTTGTGAATGCCAGAGCACATTGAACAGTGGTCGGAGGCAGTATTCCAACTCCTTGGATTATCGTCAGATTCAACCGGCCTAGTATCCCTGAACCATCGAAGTATGGTACCTCTGGACCGAGGTTTGCACCAGCAACAACGTTTCCTGAGGAAGCAGATGCAGCAAATATCACTGTATCATCATATGTGAATACGTTGTCAGATGGCAGTTTAAAGCTGTTGTAGCTAAGAAGTGATGCATTCCAACTGATGCTCATTTGCCAACCAGACATGTTTAAGACATCGGTGATAGTTACGTTTATGATGACAAAGTCTCCGACGTCTTTCTCAGAGGTCGTGTAGACAAAGTTGTTTGTGCCATCAACTGGATTCACAAGAGCCACCGTCGTGGGTGGTACGGCTTTGACCGATGCAGGTGTAGCAACGAAGAACACTCCTAGCAGTAGCATAGCGATGAGGAAATAGCTAGAAACTTTGCTTATTTTGTTCATTTTTCTTTCTCCCTTCTCCTTATATGCAGTATAAAACACTGTGGTCTGCCAATTTAAGGATTACGGAATAATCTTCTATATCGTCGCATCAGCATCGAAAAAAAGTAGACAAAGAAAAAACTACTTGTTGACTGCATAGCACGCAACGTAATGTTCATTGCCAACGTCGACAAGAGGCGGTTCTTCATGTTCACACGCATTCGTTGCGAGTGAGCAGCGCGGATGGAATCTGCATCCTGCAGGCGGATTGACTGGGCTTGGAGGTTCTCCTGAAAGGGGTGCGCGTTCTCGA
>Ga0315296_10005136_pt1 | contig 10525 bp, 11 predicted proteins | sample YL17G14_18_MG_FD_203921 | JGI IMG/M metagenome (GOLD analysis project Ga0315296, IMG submission 203921) | Sediment microbial communities from Yellowstone Lake, YNP, Wyoming, USA - YL17G14_18 | ecosystem: Environmental > Aquatic > Freshwater > Lake > Sediment | place: USA: Wyoming | collected... | reverse complement strand
CTAATAGCTCTGGGTCATCCACCAGGTCTACTTTGTTCAAGCAGGCTACTATATAGGGCACCTCCACCTGCCGGGCTAACAGGAGATGCTCTCTGGTCTGAGGCATCACCCCGTCATCGGCAGCAACCACCAATATGGCACCATCCATCTGGGCTGCCCCGGTTATCATGTTCTTAATGTAGTCAGCATGCCCAGGGCAGTCTATATGAGCATAATGCCGCTTCTCGGTCTCGTACTCAATATGGGAAATAGCAATAGTTAGCCCTCGTGCCTTCTCCTCAGGGGCATTGTCAATGCTGTAAAACTCGCGGTACTCGGTAGAACCCGCCTTAGACAATACCAAGGTTATGGCCGAGGTTAATGTTGTCTTCCCATGGTCAACATGACCAATAGTGCCCACATTGCAATGGGGCTTGGTTCGCTCAAATTTTTTCTTTGCCATTTTTAACCCCCTTTATTCAAAGCCCACAACCAGACTCGAACTGGTGACCCCCTCCTTACCAAGGAAGTGCTCTACCTACTGAGCTATGTGGGCACTTTAACCGCTATTAAAGTTCTTATGTATAGCGTCTAATCTTACATCATATTTAAACTATAGTGGAGGGGGCAGGATTCGAACCTGCGCAGCCATTTCAGGCGGCAGATTTACAGTCTGCTCCGATTAACCACTCCGGCACCCCTCCCCCACCAACAACATCAAGCCTCAGCCCGAGAGGGGATTCGAACCCGCTAACCTACCGATTACAAGTCGGTTGCGCTACCATTGCGCTACTCGGGCAATACTTTACCAAACTTAATCCTACAGCGTCAATCAACTGGAATATTATAAAAATGAAAGACATAAAAGTCAAGCTTGGTACCCGGCATTCATCATTTCCTACTTCTTTTTCAGAGCAGTCATAATGGATGAACCTTGATTGCCTGCCCTCTATCAGTTGCCATACCAATAGCATAGGGTCAATTTTGCAAAGTTAGACCCTGATGCAGGCCACCTTATGGCCACCACCGACCTCACGCAGTGGCGGCACTACCTGGCTGCACTCCGGTATGGCCAGAGGACAACGAGGGTGGAAATGGCAGCCGGTCGGTGGGTACAGCGGGCTGGGCACCTCCCCCTTTAGAATGATTCGCTCACGCTTCTCTTCTACAAAGGGGTCAGCTATTGGCACCGCCGAAAGTAGCACCCTGGTATAGGGGTGCAGCGGATTCTCATAGAGCGTTATCGAGTCAGTGAGCTCCACTATGCGACCGAGGTACATCACGGCAACACTGTCACTTATATGCCGCACCACTGAGAGGTCATGGGCGATGAAGAGATAGGTCAGCCCTTTTAATCCCTCCCGCAGCTCCTGCAGCAGGTTGATTATCTGGGCCTGGATAGAAACATCCAGAGCTGAAATGGGCTCATCACAGACTATCAAGGATGGTGCACAGGCCAGGGCGCGTGCCACCCCGATACGCTGCCGCTGGCCACCACTAAACTCGTGGGGGACACGGTCTACCATGGCGGGGTCCAAGCCAACCATACGGAAGAGTTCCTCCACCCTCTCTCTATACTCGCGTTTACTATTGACCAAGTGATGAACCTTTAGCGGCTCACCAACGATATCACCAGCGCTCTGGCGGGGATCAAGCGAGCCGAAAGGATCCTGAAAGATGAGCGACATTCTACGGCGGAGTGGCCTTATCTTACTCTCTGGCAGTTGAGAAATATCATGGCCTTCGAACAGGATCTGTCCCTCAGTGGGGCGATACAGTCTTAGAATACAGCGACCGGTGGTGGTCTTGCCACAGCCACTCTCCCCAACCAGACCCAGTGTTTCCCCCCTCTTTATCCTGAAGCTGATACTGTCAACCGCCTTTACATCAGCCACCTTTCGCCGAAGAAGACCCCTGAGCACCGGGAAGTACATCTTAAGGTTTTTGACATCTACAAGCGTATCATCTGGCGTCATCTTACTTCTCCCGAGTATCAACATGGCAAGAGGTATAGTGCTGGCCATCTATAAGCCTGAGTTCAGGCCAGGGCTCTTGCTGGCATCTTTCAATACGATATGGACACCTGGGCAGAAAAGCACAGGTGGGTGGCATGTTAATCAGGTTGGGTGGCAGACCAACAATAGGCACCAGCTTTCTGCCTCGCGGCTCATCCAGCCTTGGCACACACGCCAGCAGGCCGATAGTATATGGATGGCGTGGGTTGCCGAATATGTCCTTAGTTATGCCCGACTCAACGATGCGCCCGGCATACATAACATAGATCCTCTGGGCATAGCGAGCAACAACACCCAGATTGTGCGTCACGATAATCAAGGAGGTATTAAAGCGCACAACCATGTCCTTCATGAGCTCTAATAGCTGTGCCTGGGTGGTGACATCCACGGCCGTGGTTGGCTCATCGGCTATGAGTATCTTGGGGTTGCAGGAGAGCGCCATGGCAATCATCACTCTCTGACGCATACCACCGCTGAACTGGTGAGGATAGTCGTCAATTCGGCTGGCTGCCTCTGGGATGCCCACCAGGTTGAGTAGCTCAATCGCCCGCTCCCTGGCCGCTTCACTGTCCATGTTGAGGTGCAACTCCAGCATTTCGGTTAACTGTCGGCCAATAGTCAACACCGGGTTAAGCGAGGTCATTGGTTCCTGGAATATCATGGCTATCTTTCCACCGCGAACTGAACGCATTTCTGGCCCATTAGCCGGGAACTTGAGCAAGTCATGGCCGTCAAAGATAACCTCGCCGCTTACTATCTCGCCCGGTGGGGTTGGTATTAACTGCAGCACTGAAAGCTGGCTTACCGATTTGCCGCAGCCACTCTCCCCTACCAGGCCAATTATTTCCCGCTCGCTGATGTAGTAGGAAACACCGTCCACCGCCCTAACCAGGCCTCGGTCGGTTTTGAACCATGTCTTGAGGTTGTTGACACTCAATAGAACCGACATGCTATCTCCTAAACATATCACTAGAGTGTGCCCCTGAGCCTGGGGTCGAGGGCATCCCTCAGACCGTCCCCGACCATATTGAAGGCGAACACCACCAGCATGATTGCTAGGCCAGGAGCAAAGGAAAGCATCAGATGGGTGAGGAGATACTTGTAGCCGTCGTTCACCATGCTACCCCAGGCAGCGGTAAGCGGCGTTATGCCGATGCCGAGAAAGCTGAGGGAGGCTTCAGCTAAGATGACAGTCCCCATCATCAGGGTGAGGAGTACGATGAGCGGCGGAAAACAATTCGGCAGAATATGGCCCAGCATCATGCGCAGGTTGCTGGCGCCTATGGCACGCCCTGCTGTAATATAGTCGTTTTCTTTAACTGACAGAACCTGGCCGCACATTAACCGGCAGTATGGTGCTATCATGCCAACACCAAGGGCGATTATAACATTTTTTAGCCCACCCCCGAGTACGGCGGCGACGACCATGGCCAGCAATATCATCGGGAAAGACATAAGGGCGTCGGTGAACCTCATGATAACCATGTTCGTGATACCGCCAAAGTATCCAGCAAGCAGCCCCATAGTCATGCCGATTGAGCCAGCAATGCCAATGGCGATGACGCTGACCATCAGTGAAGTCCGGGTGCCGTAGATTACGCGGCTTAAGGTGTCTCTGCCCAGCGAGTCAGTGCCCAAGATATGCTCTCGGCAAGGTTGAAGTAGTTTTCGACTAAGATCCATTTTATAGGGGTTGTAGGGAGCTATAAAGGGGGCAAAAATGGCTGTTACTATGAGCGCCAGGATTACAATAAGACCGAACACAACCAGCCTTCGACTGAAGAACACCCTCCTGAAGCGGCGAAACTCGCTGACTCGGGGTAGCATTTCGGTGAAATCTGTCGGCAAGGTACGCTTTTCCAACATAGTTCACGCTCCCTCAATCATACCTTACCCTGGGGTCAAGCCAGCCATAGGAAATATCAACAATGAGGTTTGCCAACACTACTACCAGAGCGATTAGCAAAATACCGGCCTGAACAACCTGGTAATCGCGGCCGAGGACAGCCTCCACCATCAACCGGCCCATACCGGGAATATTGAATACGGTCTCAATGACCACCGCACCGCCAAATATGAGGCTAACGTGCATGCCTCTCAAGGTAATAACCGGGATGAGGCCATTCTTCAGGACGTGTCTCATTACTATGACCCGCTCTCGCAAACCCTTGGCCCAGGCAGTTCGGATATAATCCTGCCGCACGACCTCGAGTATGCTTGACCGGGCTTGACGTGCTGTAGACGCTATAGAGAAAACGGACAAGCAAATAACCGGCATGACTGCCTGTCTTGTGCTCAGCCAGAAATCCTCAAAGGGAGAGGTATAGCCGTAGACTGGAAGCCAATGTAACCGGAGGGCAAACAGGTATATCATCAATATGCCCAGCCAAAAAGAGGGGAGGGTTATCCCCAAATTTGCCGCCGTGGTCACCCCTGTATCCAGCGGCCGGCCCCGCCTCACCGCAGAAATTACTCCTGCCAGTATGCCGACAATAGTGCTGAGAATAAAGGCCAGTGAACCTAAATAAGCGGTTACCGGCAGGCGCCGGGCAATGAGATCCGCCACTTTCTCGCGGAAGAATATCGAGGTGCCGAGGTCACCACGGAATATACCAGCTACCCAGTCGACATACTGAAGTGGTAGTGACTTGTCCAGCCCGAACTGTACACGAAGGGCCTCAATATCTTCGGGCGGGAGCAAGGTCAATTGATGCTCGGCTATGTAAAGCATAAGTGGGTCCCCGGGCAGCAACCGCATCACAATAAACACCAGCACGCTGACTATGATGAGGACAAACACGCCCTGTATCAACCGGCGAACAATATAAGCTATCACCTTGATACCCCGGTCAACGTTGATAAACCCCTACAACCAGCAGGGTGTTTGTAGCACCGGCATCCCGTGCCCACCGCCACAACCACCCTGCATGCTAGCTGCTATTCCACCTTGCAACTCAACCCCCACCAAGCGGCAGGTGTGTGAATCACACTTTTTATAAATCCCGGTTACCTCACTTGCTTAACCAGGCATCAGCCGGATACCAGACATAACCCGGCAGGGGGACCCCGTCCATATTGTGAACCCCCTCGACAAGGGCACAAATTTGGGCGGTCGCATAAAGGCCGTTTACCATAGCCTCGTTCTGCATTACTATCACCAGTTGTTTGCCTCGTGCTATCATGGTGTTATAGCTCGTCGCCGACAATGCCTGCTGAAGCAGGACCTGCCATTCGGGTGGCCGGAGCGTCATGGCGGCGAATCTGGCATTAGGTGACAGAGCAGTCTCAAAACCGATGAGCGGATGATTGCCCGGACAGCAGGTTGATACGATAAGGGCGTTGCTCCACGTCCCGTAGTGGTACTCGTAATACTTGCCGGTATCTACAATCTCCAGGTCGGCATCGAACCCCGCTTCACGAAGGTAAGTGTGTACAGCGATAACCATGTCCCTGTCATGATCTGTCCTTGCGATAAGCCTGGTCTTGAAGCCCTTGGGGTAGCCTGCCTCTGAGAGTAGCTGCCGTGCCTTACCCGGGTCATACCCACGCTCAAGACCGGGGATGTAGCATGGATTATCAGGACAAACTGGCTCAAGCAATGGTACGTAATAGCCGTAGAAAATGTGCTCGCATATCGCCTTCTTGTCAATGGCGTAGTCAACCGCCATGCGCACCCTCTTATCGGCATATGGGGAAGCAGGGTTCTTGCTATCGGATACAAGCATGGGGCCTCCGGGGCCTGTAAAAGGCGTAATCGTAATGCGGTATCCCTTCGCCTTTAAATCGGCCACATCCATCGGCATTAGCGGGCTTAGTACGTGCCCCTCTCCCGCCTTGAAAGCCATTACCTGTGTCGTTGCATCGGCGAAGAAACGAAACTCTATTCCGTCAAGATAGGGCTTACCCTTGTCCCAGTAGCCGTCAAACTTCTTGTACTTAATAGCGACATCACGCTCCCAGCTGACAAACACAAAGGGTCCGGTGCCTACCGGGTTCGCCATGGCCCACTCTGTGCCGTTCTTTTGGATGGCTGTCGGCGAGGCTATATATCCAGTGTAGGTCGCAAGGTTAGCGAGGAGGGCATTGTGCCACTTGGAAAGATTGAGCCGAACTGTATATTCGCCAATAATATCTATCGACACCATATCATCCAGGTCGCCCCTCTTGGCGGCCTTGCGTGCTTCCAGGTTGTATTTTACCGCCGCAGCGTTGAAGTCGGTGCCATCATGGAACTTAACGCCCTTCCTCAGGGTAAAGGTGATAGACTTCCCGTCGGGAGCAATTTCCCAGGCTGTGGCCAGACCCGGAAGGGTGCGACCCGCTAAATCGAAATAGACGAGCTTCTCAAGGGCAGGGTCTGAACCGGTGGTGGTGCCGCTTAATTCCGGTGGGTAGCCCAGATTCTTTATGGCCGTCCTATACAGGATTTTTAAGACGCCACCATATTTTGGTCCTGGTTCCGGTGTTGTCGGTGCTGGTGTTGGTGCTGGCCCAGGACAGGCAGCCAGCAGCAACCCGGTTACCAGTATTAACACCGTCCAAATGTATATTACCTTTTTCACATTGCACCTCCACAATCAAATCTCCCTATCCGCAGTGACCATTATTGGCTACATGCCACACCTCCTTGTATGATAATATATAATTGTTTTGGTTCAGTCGCTTTCGGACAAAACCGTGTAAGAAAGATGATACAACCCCCGCCTCGATTTTTGTCAAGGGTAATAGTTTAGTTTTTCCAAAATCCACTGGGCTAATCTTAGTTCATAGTATATCCCCCCCCCCGCGCTGTCAAGGGGGGGTTTGGGGGTTTTTTGAGATATTCATGAGAATTGGGGAAAAAGTCAATAAATTTGTGATATCCCTCTGAACTCCGTCTCATTTTTATGATAGTATCAAATCATGGATGAGACACAAACGGTTCAAGGGCGGGAAATAACACAGGATGACATCGAATTAGTTCGGCGGCTGATCGAAGCCGATCCATCCCGGAATCGCACCCGGCTTTCCCAGGAGCTATGCCTTCTGTGGAACTGGCGTGCCGCCAATGGCCAAATTAAAGATATGGCCTGCCGCAGCCTTCTTTTGAAATTAGAGCAGCGTGGCCATATCACCTTGCCCAGACGTCGGTCTCCCGGTCGGGGCTGTCGCAAGGTCTCTATTCCCTACGTTCCACATAATACTGCTTCTATTGCCTGTTCTTTGAGTGCCCTTAAACCGGTACACGTCCAGTTGGTTGAAGACCCCGGTCTTCTGGATCTCTTCCAATGTCTACTTTCCCGGTATCATTATCTGGGTTTCCGCAGTACTGTCGGAGAGAATATGAAGTATCTGGTTTTTGACCGGGAGCATAATCCACTGGCCTGCCTTCTCTTTGGCTCGGCGGCCTGGAAATGTGCCCCCCGGGATGACTTTATCGGCTGGGATGCTGAGACAAGAGAGGCAAATCTCAAATTCCTGACCAACAACATGCGGTTTTTGATTTTGCCCTGGGTCAGAGTTCCGCATCTAGCCAGCCATATCTTAGGAAGAGTCGCCAGGCGTATCAGCGGTGACTGGGTGAAGAAATATGGCCATCCCATCTATCTGCTGGAAACCTTCGTGGAACAGGATTGCTTTCGGGGCATCTGTTACCAGGCAGCCAACTGGATTCATGTCGGTCAAACCAAAGGACGCAGCCGCAATGATCGGTACGCTAACCTTAAAGTGCCCATTAAAGATATTTACCTTTACCCGCTGACAAAAAGATTTCGGGAGGTCCTCAGTCAGCAGATAGGCGAGCAGAAAGGGCGACAGATGGAAGATGATAAATAGGATGGAGTGTCACCGCGGTACTCGTTGTCCCTATCTGAATGGCGGCGATGTTTGGCGTCTAATTGGTGAGCAGCGTTATTTAAGCCAGCGGATCGATGAAATGGAAAAGGTGATGGCGCTGGCTCAGGCAGAGATTGAAAAGTTGCGGCAAGAAAACGAAAAGCTTAAAGAGGAAAGCCAGACACTGCGTTATCAGCTGAAACAGGTGCTGGGTAAGATTTTTAAGCCCCGAATAAAGCCAAATCCTGAGGTTAACCGTCCCAAGCGGGGGGCGCCCTGTGGTCATCATGGAAATAGTCGAAGGCGGCCAGAAGATATCTCTGAGTTTATTGAAATCTATCCCGATAAATGCGATAAGTGTGGTGGTAAGATTGAGGCCTATGAGAAAAGTTTTGATGAGCATGTGGTAGAAGATATTGAGATAAAGAAGAAGGTGACTTGTTATCGGCTCCATTATAGTTACTGTAAGCAGTGTAAAAAGGTGGTTTATCCCAAAGCCAAAGAAACTGTAATGCCAGGGGACCGAATCGGAGTTCAGGCTCGAGCGGTGGGTGGTTACCTGCGCTATCTCAGTCTGCCCTACCGCAAGGTGGCAAAGATATTTAAAGATGTTTTTGACTTGAATCTTACTCACCCATCATTTTTGGCTTTGTACTGGATACGACAATGGCTGTCATTAGCCTGATTTTTCAAGGTGTGCTGGAGAAATATCCCAGGCTGAAACTTATACATTCCCACTTAGGTGGAGTGGTCCCTTATATGGTTGGGAGAATCGGTGATTCTTTCAGCAGCTACTGCGAAGAATACGGGCTTGAGCTACCTGAGGCACCGTCGTACTACTACAAGAGGCAGGTCTATGTAGACTCAATTTCGTACCACCTGCCGGCGATGAAGTGTTGCCTTGACTGGCTGGGTCCTGAACACATTGTGTTGGGGACTGATTAAGCTCACCCGGTGGGACATATAGAGGAAGCCATACGCTATGTCAGGGATATGGGCTTATGTGAAGAAGACACCGACAAGATTCTTGGCGGAAACGCCGCCACAATTTTTGGGTTACAATAACTCGCTGTTCACCGGCGGGTTCTGCTAGCCCATGTTTGACATTTGGCTGCAAAAACAGATTCAAAATCCGGTCTTCCGACCCGTTTTTGTCGTCAGGTCGGGTTCTCAGATTACTTCACCTACAGGCGGTGGCTCGAGACGTGTGATGCCCAGGGCCGCGAGCACCTGACGGGCACGATTACGGCCACCGGTAACGCCCGGCTTCCTCTCCGTTTCCGCTGTAACCTCTGCTCATCGCGATGATAGATGGGCCGCATCCCGACCACATCCTTCAAGTGACAAAACGCCTGCTCTACTTCGCTCAGCTCCTTATAGGCTTGAACCGCCTCCACCGGCGTCAGTCCCTTCTCCTGTGCGGATTTCGGATTACTGAGCTGGTGCTTAGGGTCCCAGAGCTATACCAGACACCGTGGTAGGCTCCGTGAAAGGCCACAATTTGTGCTCTCCCGGTTATATGGCGAGCAAATTTAATGGCTGTTTCCAGCGCACCGTTGCCGCTCAGGCCTGAGTTTTACACCTGCTGAAGCTGGCTCAAAGGTGAGAAAAATGGCGTTTCACTACACTGGTAGGATGAGAGCAAAGTGGGACAAGCTAAGAAAGCGGCTGGACGTGGACTGGCGGGCGTACGCCTACCACTTTGAAGGTCTGGAACGCCTTCTCCGGCAGCTCGGTGCGGACGAGCCAACTCTTCCCGTTGGCCTTTAGCTCGACAGCTCTTACTTCCTCCAGGTCACTGAGGACCTCCCGATAGCTGCCATTGGCCAGCTGCTCCCTGAGGAGTCTCTGTAGTGCTGCCTCCATGACCAGGGCTAGAAAGCAGACCATGATGTGGCCACGCACGTGATCCTTTTCGGTGCGCAGAAATACCGGCCTTATCTCCAGCCCGCTCTTGAGCTCCCGGAAGGCGTGCTCTATCTGCCACAGCCCTTGTAGGCCTGGGCTACCTCGCCAGCAGAAAGGTCGGTGTTGGTTCTGAGCACCCACTTGCCATCGTAGCGGGCCTCATCCTGGATGGCCGCCTCCTTAAGCACCAACTCTCCCCCGTCTTAGTTCCACGAACCGCCGCAGCCCCGAGGTTATTGCTGGGATGGCAGAAGAGGAGTTTATCAATACAATCAGGGCAAACCATCACGGGCGGCTTATGAGGAGAAAACTACGTGGGCTTCACTATGCTGTCCGGAACTCCATTGGTATTGAGGCTGGCACCCAATCAGTCTCAACGGAGATCTCACTCCTGGTAGAGAAGCTCCGCCTTATTGACAGGCATGTGCGCAGAATAGAAATAGGGAGCCAGGAAGAGACAGGCTGGGAATCTGCCCACCGATGCAGCAGTGGGGACAAAGAAATAGGTTGCCGGAGCCATTGACCGTCACTATGATGACCCTCGGGACATCGGCCAGCTACTACGTATCCTCACCAGGCTCAAGGGTAGGCTGTGGCTCCGAGATGGCCATGTCGTGGCGGACCTGATTCCCCCCGAGATACTAAAATACCACAGGGCCCTCGAGGGGCTATGCGCTGAGCTAAATCAGCTCTCTACCTTCCTGCCCGGAAGCACCTATCCAATCACGTTTGCCGTGGCCGGGGTGCACACTAAACCGTACCATTGCACAACCCCCATGTCCTGAGTTCTGCAGTTGACAGAGTTCCAA
>Ga0315296_10005135_pt1 | contig 10526 bp, 17 predicted proteins | sample YL17G14_18_MG_FD_203921 | JGI IMG/M metagenome (GOLD analysis project Ga0315296, IMG submission 203921) | Sediment microbial communities from Yellowstone Lake, YNP, Wyoming, USA - YL17G14_18 | ecosystem: Environmental > Aquatic > Freshwater > Lake > Sediment | place: USA: Wyoming | collected... | reverse complement strand
TCACATCTCTGATTTTCAACGGCAGCAGGTCTTCTTCCGGTTCCTCTCCATTATGGTCCGACAATAAAACCACTCATCCAATTGTCCACAATATTCGCATATGGGTTGTATCTTCGGCAGGCATTCCCGTATTCATGCTCCTTGTTTTCCCAACTTTCTCCTTTCAGTCTCCACCTTTCTCTTCAGTACCTCAAAATAGTCTTGGGCCTGCAGTAGATTTTGGCGGTCATTTTCAAAGTCTTCTAGCTTTACAATAACAAACCAACCTTCGCCGTAAGGGTCTTTGTTTGCCAATTCAGGGTTCTGATTCAGTTTTTCGTTCACTTCTTGGATTGTGCCACTGACGGGCGAGATGAGGTCAAGCACTGATTTTGTTGACTCGAAAGACGCTATCTCGTCGAACTGTGCAATTTTGCTGCCAGGCTCGTTGAATTTGACGAAAATGATGTCGCTTACCATATTCTGCAGGAAATCAGTGATGCCGACTTTCGCCGAGTCTCCTTCGATTCTTGCCCAGCAATCATTCTCGTTGTAGAACAAATCCTTGGGCACACGAAATGTCCATTTGTCAACTTTAATTTGGTAGGGCTCTTCAACCATAATAGCTCACTTTCCCAAGAGTTTATCGATTTCTGTCGCAATTTCTTCAGCTAGCTTTTCTGCCAGCTTTTCTCCATCTGGCCCAATGTCCGACGCGGACTTGGGCTTGAGGTTGTGCTTCTGAATACTCTCCGGAATCAGAATTCTTCCCCTTATTCTTGCTCCGTTCTTTACAGCGATCTTGGTTGCACACCGTTCTGCGCAACCATCAATAGGAATAGAAGGGTACCTTTTCACGATTTCTGAGTAGGATTTGACTCCGGCAACTAATGGTGGAATGCAGACGAGCACAGCTTTGTCTGATCTCAACTTTTCGACAACGATGAAAGCGCAAGCTCGGGCTAGCGATCCCAGAGCTTTGTCCATTCCTGCGCATGGAATAATAGCCACTTTGTCTTCTGCAACTGACTGCAGCTTCACTTCTTGGCTGTTTTGCATAGGATTTCATCTACTTTCTTGGCTATTTCTTCGGCTACTTTCGTAGCCAACTCCATTTCCTGAGGTTCAAGCTTTTCTCTCGACTTAACCTTCAGATGAGGATATTTCTTCATTACTTCAGAGACTAGAATGGTCGCTACGGGTCTTCCGCTGAACTTTTTGGTTCCTGCCTCAGCACATTTCTTACTACAGCCGTCGACAGCGATTGTTGGAAAGACTCTGGCAAACGCTCGTTCATCTTCTCCTCCTGCGAGAAAAAGTGGCAGACATAGTGTTACTGTTTGATCAGGCCTGAGCTTCTCCAGAACGAGACGCGTGGCTACACGCGAGATTGTCCCTTCTGGGAATTCTTCGCCGCTGCAGCAGATTATTCCCACTTTTCCTGTTGCCAGCGTCATTCACATTTCTCCTCACGTTGAATCTCGTCAACTTTCTCAGAGAGGGTCCTTGCGATGATTTCGGCAAGCTTGTCTCCTTGGTCATTCAATACTATCACCCCTTCAGGCTTCAGAGATCTGTTCTTGCGCAAGACATCGGTAACGACTACATTGTGTGCCAGTTTCCCCATGGACTCTTCAATGTTCTTTTTCGCGCACTGGGCAGGGCAACCGTCCACTGCGATGCAGGGATTTTCCCTCACAAGTCTCAACGCATCGGCATCTCCCACGGTCAGCAGCGCCAAGCACACAGTTCTCGTCTTTTCTGGCCTCAATCGTTCGATTACCTTGTATGTTGCCACTCGGCCAACAGTGCCTAGGCTTTTGCCTATTCCACTGCAAGGCACTACTACAACCTTGCGGTTTTCCATTCTTCAGAATTCTCCCTAGTCTTCTTGATAATGTTTAGGACTTCTGGTTTTGATGGAAAACCAAGCGCCTCGGGCGCGCAAACCACGCGGCATGATCGACAAAAGACTACGCAGTTGTCTGGGTGTGCGACGATCAGTTTCTTTTCTTTTTCATCAATAGCGAAAACTCCGTGTGGGCAGAACTTGAGACATTGCGGGTTACCTTCGCAGAAATTGCACTTAGTGTAGTCGACCAGAGGGCACCATGGTATCTTGTTTCTCGGCACTCCCATGTACGTTTCTTCGGTCACTTTGCTGTTTCCTCCAGAGTCTTCTTGACTAGCGCAAGGGCTTCTTGTGTCGTCATGTTTCTAGCGTCAATCGGGATTAGGTCCTTATTAATGTCAAGGCCAGCGTTAACGAAGGAGTCTTTGAAAAGTTTTCTCTGCATTATTGGGGCGCAGCCAGCAACCAGGTATTTCCGGTCTTTCTTGAGAAATTCGGCGAGGAATCGTTCGCCATCTTCGTCGCATAACATTGGATGAATGAAGGCATACTCGACTGGATACTCTGCCCGAATTATGTTTATGAAATCCCACATGTCCATTTTTGAAAAACCAGGACATTTTCCAGTGCAGACACAGAAGATGAACCCGATTTTTTTGTTCTCTGTTTTTTCCAATTCAGACACCAGCAGCGTTGATATGGACATGTGAGATGACAATATTTAAATATTGCTATTTACCTAACGATGTTCATGCATTCAAAGAGGGATGGTCAGCTAAGGTTCAAGGCGAAGATTTTCCACGCACTCTCCGATCCGGCGAGACTTGACATAATCGACTTCTTACGTTCAGGAGAGAAATGTGTCTGCGAGATAACTCCTCATGTAGATTTGATTCAACCCGTGGTTTCGAGGCATCTCAAGATTCTCAAGGATTGTGGGATCCTGAAACATAGGAAAGAAGGCACGCGACGACTTTACTCAGTTGCAGATCCCAGGATATTCAAAATAATCGATTCCGTAGACTCGGATCTAGTCGATGCTCTTACCAAACGCATCATTGAGCAGATAGCTTGATTGGGATGATAGATAATTGCAGAATATATTAGTTGGCGTTGATGGTTCAGAACATTCAAAAAAGGCGTTAGCAGAAGCAATCAAGATTGCAGAGAAGTTTGAGGCTGAAATAACTGTTGTTAGCATTTTTTACCCTGCACCTACACCCTCTACTCATGAGTTTAGCCATAGAACTTTGGAAGATGCTAAAGCCGTCTTAGAATATGAAAAAGTAAAGTACAAACTCGTCTCGGTTACAGATACCAATCCTTCCAGGGTCGTAATAGACATGGCTAGAGAAGGAAAGTTTGACCTAGTCGTGGTCGGAAGCAAAGGAGCTGGCGTTGCTCATTCTCTATTATTGGGAAGCCATTGCAACAGAATAGCTTGCGAATCTTCTGTAGACGTACTTATAGTAAAGTAATCGTTGATTGCAAGAGGGTAAGACGTTGACAGATGAACAACCGTATGTTAAACACGAAGCATCTCTAGGGCTTTTTGAGAAATACTTGACGCTTTGGATAGCAATATGCATAATTGTTGGCTTACTCATTGGACGGTTTTTGCCACAGTTTGGCCAGTTTATGGATTCTCTCAAGTTTAACCAGTTGTCTATTCCTATAGGAATCCTTTTGTTTTTTATGATGTATCCTACGGTTGTCGGAATACGTTTTAGTGACTTAAAAAGGGCAGGTAAAAACCCCAAACCATTGCTCGTTACGATAATTGCCAATTGGATAGTTGCCCCAATCCTAATGACAGTTTTGGCAAATACGCTTCTCGCTGGAAACCCTCAGTACATTGCAGGAGTAATACTTTTGGGCTTATCACCATGCACCGCCATGGTCATGTGGTGGATGTTCCTGGCAAAAGGCGACATGGCACAGGGCTTGATCAATACTTCAATCAATGCTCTGTTGATGCTTGCTCTCTATGCTCCACTTGCAGCTTTCTACTTAGGCGTCAGTAGCATCCCAGTCCCATGGGATTTGATTGCTACTAGCGTTCTGATTTTCATAGCGTTGCCAGTCGCAGCAGGAGCGATTTCTCGCAAAGTAATACTAGAGAAAAAAGGCGAAGGCTGGTTTAACAACACGTATATCCCAAGCCTGGGAAAAATATCCGTTATTGCGTTGCTGACAACCCTCATAGTTTTATTTTCATTTGAGGGCGAAGTTATTCTGAATAATCCTTTGCTGGTAGGCTATCTTGCCCTTCCAAACCTGCTGCATTATGCCACCATGATCACGTGGACCTATCTTCTCGGTTACTTTCTAGGGTGGAAATACGAAACAGCCATCGACACCACACTCATAGGCAGCAGCAGCCACTTTGAAGTGGCAATCGCTGTAGCTACAACACTTTATGGAATTGGATCTCAAGCGGCGCTGGCAACAGTAATCGGCCCGTTACTGGAAGTACCTCTAATGCTTTCACTGGTCAGACTTGGTCTGCGAACCAGAAAATACTTCCCGCGAAAAGCGCGCGCGCTAAGTAGTGACTGTTAGATTGTCCAGTATGAACAGACAGTCAAATCCTTTCTTTCCAGTTGGGTTTTGAGAAAATCAATTACGTCTTTGTCTTCTATGCATCTGTTGCCTTTCCTGTCCTTTCGTATCGGAATACCTGTTTCGCGCAGTCTATCCTCTCTTGGGAAGTCAAGAAAGATGTAGTATACTTCTTTAGTCGGCATAATCAACCTCAAACACGTCAACTCTCTTTCCGGAGAAAGACCATTCTGCTCTATGTTGTAAACCACGGACTCAGGTTTGAGATTGATGGCCAAGCGTTTGAATTCTTGCCAGTTTCTGACTCTGACAACTCTGTCCATCAAGCTTTGCCTATTGGCTCTTTTTTTGCTCATTTTTCAAACGTGCTTTCAGCAGCGCTGTGAATTCTTCATAGGATGGAAATTTGCCAATTACTACAGGCTCTTCGTTGATGAATACAAAGGGTGTGGGTTTGCTATCTAACATCAATCTTGATACGTATTCCGGATAATCCCCTCGTTTCTCGTTGAGGTAATCTCTTTTTATAATGGCACTATCTTTGTATTCTTCTGCAAGTTTCCTCACTATTTCGCTCCGCTCTTCCAACATCTTCCGCAGCTTTTCCACCGCTGCAAGAGAAGTCACTCGTGGACCAGGGCCACAGCAAGTGCTCCCAAACGGGTCATCCTCATAGATTTCAAGTCTTACCTTGACTTTTTCCATGTTCAACCCTTCTTTCATTTATGAACTGCATCTATTGAACCGCGCCCGTTGAGATGTAGAGTTTAATAGCAATATTTTAATATTGCTATCGCCTTCTTTCTCATGGTACTCTCGAACCACAATCATCACGTGAGAAACTTGCCCAAGAAAGAAGAGGAAAAGAAGAAGAGCTGGAAAGAGAGACAGCGCGAACGACAGACAAAAGCGCGCGCGCGCAAAATAGTTTTCGGAATATGCCTAATTGGATTGATATTTGTAGCCTTCGCAGCGTGGCAGTTCAGCAGTAAACCTCCTTCATCAACTAACGGAACTACAAACAACCCTACCCTTACAGGATCGGCGCCAAGATTCTCTCTGGCTGACATAAATGGTGCTGGATTTGTTCTTAGTCAGCATGCTGGAGACGTCATTGCCGTTCATTTCATGGCGGTCAGCTGTGGCGGGGGAATTGTGCAAACAAACGAAAACCAACTAAGGACTTTGAAGAGCGTGTGCTCCACCTATTGTGGCAAGAAACCAATAGCTATTGTAACGGTTGCAGCGACGACCTGCGCGAAAAGCTGCTTAGAAACGATCCGTTCGAACTACGCGGTAACCTGGACGTTGGGAAATGATTATGATGATGGAATAGGGGACATAGTCAGTGCTTATAGCTCGTATTCCATTACAGATGGGGCGATTGTTCTGATCGACAGGAACTTCAACATAGCTGAAGTATACACCGGAGAAACGACGTTTGAAACGTTGTCTTCACGAGTAAGTCAACTTCTGTAGGGATCTGAAATGCTCCAGGAATCTATGAGCCTATTCTTCTTGGGAATAGCAACATTCCTTTCACCTTGCTCCATCGCCCTTATCACGGTATATCTGACCTATTCTGTAGGCGTCAGTAAGAGCATACGAAAAGGACTGGTGATTGGTTGTTGCTTTGCACTGGCCATGAGCTTGGTCTTCTTCGTCTTGGGCTACGCAATCTGCGCTCTCATTCCTATTACACTAATTAGTTCAAGGATTTTCTATGGCATATCCGGTATCCTTCTCATTGCCTTTGGAATCAACAATATTGGCATCATGAAAAAGCTTGGCTTGAGAACTGGCATTTGGAGTTCTTTCAATGAACGACTGAACGCGGCAAAACTAGGTTCGTTGACGCGGTTTTCAAATTACAACTATGCAATAGGCTCTTTTTTGTTTGGATTAATCATCTCCGTTGCACTAGGTCCTTGTACCCTCTCTATAGTCTTGCCCGCTGTGCTTTTGACCATGTTTACTGCGCCAACAGCCTTTCACGGCGGCTTTTTGCTCTTTGTATTCGGTGTAGGTCATGCTTTGCCAGTGGTTTTCCTAAGCGCGTTGCTGGCGACCGCGCGTAGCGTAGCGAGCGATAAAATAGCTGGCGCCGGGAAATGGGTGACGGGGATCTTTGGAATAGTTTTTGTCGCAGTTGGCGTTGCGATTATTGTCTATGCACTTGGAGGATGGTAAGCGTATGAAGAAAGGCAAGGTAAAGATCGAGGTTTTCGTCCCAATAGGTTCGTGTGTCTGCAACTTCGCACCCTTCATGGAAAAAATCGGACGTGTAACATCAAGGTTTAAAAATGTGACGGAAGTCCATATGAAATCGAACAAATCATCAGAAGCTTCCAGATACGGAGTTCAAGATATGGGGATCGTCATCAATGGGAAGATCAAGCTTTCAGCAAGTTTTGAAGAGAAAGAACTTCAAAACGCAATTTCTCAAGAAGAGCAAACTCAAAAGTAGCGCGCATGCCTGTTCCTAAATTCGTTTGCGGCATATCTCGTACTTCTCTCTTCGCAGTACATTCCGTTAGAGAGGCATGCAGCTCAACTCTGCCACACAAAAAAAGGAATTTAGGAACACACTAGCGCGCGAAGATGTTTCTGAATGAACAAGATGAAAGTTCTTTTCTTGTGTGAACACAATTCCGCTAGATCGCAGATGGCTGAAGGTCTGCTCAGGCACGTGTATGGCGACAAGTTTGAGGTCTTCAGCGCAGGCTCAAATCCGACGCAAGTCAGTCCTTTTGCCGTTAAGGTCATGGCCGAGATAGGGATAGATATTTCCAAGCAGACTTCCAAGAGCATTGAAGAGTTCCGAAACAAGGAAATCGACTTGGTCGTATCAGTCTGCCAGAGCAGCGGCAACCTAATGTGTTCACTGTGTTCTTCACCAATAGTCATGGGTAGACCAGAGATAATCAACACGACAATACCTGGAGCAAAACGCTATCTTCACCATGGGTTCAACGATCCTTCTGAAGTGGGCGGGAGTGACGAGGAAAAGACAATGGCTTTTCGACGCATAAGAGATGCCATCAGAAGGTGGATAGTTGATAGTTTTTCCGATCCAGAGACAGTAAGCTCGGGTAATGACCTATAGACGTGCGCGCCAGGCGATAATTCATGAATGTAGTTAATAAGTGTCCAAAATGTGGAGCGCGCGCTCACTCCGAAAAAGAGTTTTGAAACAGAAAAAAAGAGGAAGGGGGTGTTTCCCCGAGGCAACAAAAGTATAAATTGGCGCCTAGGCACCCGTTTCTCCCGGGCTACCATTCCCACACTGTAAAATATACCGTTTTACATGTTGCGATAGGTTTTTCGCGCGCGCTAAGCGATAAAAAATCCTTGGGTTCATTATTAGCGAGCCCGAGGTGGGATTTGAACTCATGTACCCCTGTCAAAATGATGAGTTCTATAGCATCAACTGTGGATGATCAGTCGATTTTGCTGTCGAGACTTTTCCGAATTCCTGCCGCAATAATTCATGAATCTGACGTGCTGTCCTATGTCATTTTGGCCGCCGCTTTCTCTAATGCAGCGACGCCTGGCAACTTTTTGCCCATGAGAAATTCTATGAGGGCGCCACCTGCTGTGCTTATGTAGCTGATTTTCTTGGCCAGACCGAATTCTTCTATTGCTGATATTGTGTGTCCTCCGCCTGCGAGGCTGAAGGCTTTCGAATTGGCCACTTCCTCCAGTATTCTTTTTGTTCCCAGACTAAACTGGCTGTTTTCATATATCCCCATTGGTCCGCTTATGACGATCGACTTTGCTGGACGGATGATTTTCGCATACTCTTCGACCGTTTTGGTGCCAATGTCACATATCGAATAGTTTGTCGGCAATTCTTTCAGGCTGGTCTCTTTTCTCTTTCCGTTCGCTTCGACGGCTAGGTCTTCTGGCGTTTTGATTTCTTCTGGGTATTTCTTGATAAGGTCTCTTATGCCTGGAATAAACCCTTTCAGCTCCTTCTTTTCTAGAAGATCCATGTTGGGTTTTCCGAGGTCAACGTTCTTTGCGGCCAGAAAGACTTGTGCAACGACGCCGCCTGTGAGTACGCATGTGGCTATTTTTTTGTCGAGCACGTACTTGCTGATTTCCAACGAGTCATCCGCTTTAGCGCCGCCGAGGATGAAGACGCACGGTTTTTCAGGCTTTTCAAGCACTCTGGTAAGGGACTTGAGTTCTCGTTCCATTATTCTTCCTGCCACGCTCGGCAACACTGCCGTGAAACCAACCATAGACACATGCGCTCTGTGTGCCGCGGCAAAGGCATCGCTAACAAACAAGTCTGCCAGCGGGGCGAGGCTCTTGACTAAGTCCGTTTTGGCTTGCTCCTCCGGCGTTCCATCCTTTGTTTCGCTTGGGAAAGTCCTGACGTTTTCGAGAACCAAGACCTCTCCGCTCTTCAAGCTCTTGATTGCGGCTTTGGCCTTTTCGCCGTAGAGATCGTCCACGTATTTTACGGGTTTGTGAAGGATTCTTCCGAGTATTTCTGCATGCTGCTTCAACGGGATGAAGTCCGGGTCGCCCTTTCGGCCCTGATGCGCCAGAATGACGACCTTTGCCCCTTTTTCGGCTAGCTCTTTGATCGTCGTCTCAGCGTGAGCGCGGATTCGCACATCTTCCAAGATCTTCTTGGTTTCTGGGTCAACTGATGAGTTGAAATCGACTCTCACAAGCACAACTTTGTCCTTAACATTAACATCATCTAACGTCAGATATTTTGCCATGTTTTCTCATCCTCTTTTTTCAGACTGAAAGAAAGTGGGAAAGGAAGAATAGAACTCAAATATAGGGTCTAGATTAAGCCTTCTTTCTTGCCTATCATTTCTATTTGCTCGACCATTCTGCAGCTGAAGCCCCATTCATTGTCGTACCATGCCAGGACTTTCACGAAGTCCTTGTCGACTACCATTGTTAATGGAGCATCGAAGACTGCTGAGTATGGCGAGTGGAGCACGTCACTTGAGACTATTGGCTCTTCAGTGTATTCCAGTATGTTCTTGAGCGAGCCTTCTGCAGCTTTCTTGAATGCAGCGTTTATTTCCTCTTTTGTTGCAGGTTTTTTGAGGTCTGCTGTCAGGTCGACTATGGAAACGTCTGGAACGGGTACACGTAGCGATACTCCGTCTATTTTTCCAGCGAGTTCTGGCATGACAAGACCGACTGCATATGCTGCGCCTGTGGTAGTGGGAATAATGTTGACGGCTGCGGCTCTTGCTCGGCGAAGGTCTTTATGGACAAGGTCTGTTACTCTTTGGTCGTTCGTGTATGCGTGTGCCGTCATCATAAGCGCTCTCTGAACTCCAAAGTTTTCATGGAGGACTTTTGCAACGGGGGCGACACAGTTGGTTGTGCAAGAAGCATTAGAGATGAGGTTGTGCTTCTTATGGTCATAGGTCTCATCGTTTACGCCTAAGACGATCGTAGCGTCAGGGTTCTTGGCGGGTGCGCTTATGAGGACCTTCTTGGCTCCCGCAGTCAAATGCTTCGTGGCCCCGTCGCGGTCAGTGAACAGACCTGTGGACTCAACGGCAAGATATATTCCGAGGTCTTTCCATGGAAGTTGCGCTGGATCCCTTTGTGAGAGTATTTTGAGTTCTTTTCCGTTGACGCTGAGGTTGTTGCCATTTACTTGCACGTCCGCGCTGAATCTGCCATGAACTGAATCGTACTTGAGCAAATGCGCCAGGGTTTTTGCGTCGGTTATGTCATTGACGGCGACGAAATCAATCTTGGCTTTCCTCTCTATGGCTGCACGGTACAAGAGGCGTCCTATTCTGCCGAAACCATTAATTGCGACTTTCATTGTCATTTCTTAGTTTCACCATCATTTCGTTGATGCTTAGAAATAGTCTAGGGTTGATTCTAATTAGTTTTCCGCAGAAAATGTGGGAGGGGAACGGGTGTGTTCACCGAAGTTTCATTAAGACCATTTCGGCAGCCAAGACGAAGGGTTCCCAAGTTTCGCAGACAGGCGGTGCATAGGCAGTGTCGGCTTTTGCAAGGTCTCGAGCGCTCATTTGCTTCTGTATCGCCAATGATATCGCGTTTATGCGTTGAGTCACTTCTTCTCCGCCGATGATTTGCGCCCCAACGATTCTCTGGGACTCTTTTTCGACGA
>Ga0315296_10005134_pt1 | contig 10529 bp, 8 predicted proteins | sample YL17G14_18_MG_FD_203921 | JGI IMG/M metagenome (GOLD analysis project Ga0315296, IMG submission 203921) | Sediment microbial communities from Yellowstone Lake, YNP, Wyoming, USA - YL17G14_18 | ecosystem: Environmental > Aquatic > Freshwater > Lake > Sediment | place: USA: Wyoming | collected... | reverse complement strand
ATAACGGATTGCAAAGTATTAAGCTATTCGAAGACTGCCAATTCGCCTTTGATTATCTTCGTCTTTTCCACCGAATTTTATAGCCATGTGCGTCGCCTCCTTGATATTCGCCCCAAGGCAGGCCAGTTGACACCTTTCCTCTCCATATGAGAGCCAGTATGGACAAGAATGAAGGACAATAATATTCGCATTTTTCATCGAAAGGGCAATTGTAATTCTTACATAAATCCCATATTGGGTTATTCCGTATTCCCATGTTGTAACAGTTTAAAGCATTGATATCTCTGGGATTGGGTACCCTAAAGTATCTGTAGTTAGGGTCAGCACATCCGATGAGCAAATCCTCAAGCAAGTCTAGCTCACGATACTCAAAATCACACTCCAGATATCTAAGCAAACCCCATTCATTTGCGTTCACACTTTGACTTTTGCACTTGGGACGAACGTTTAGGAACACTTCTCCACAGTACCAACATACAGTGTTATCGTAATCAATCTCTTTGTTGCAGTTAGGGCATTTCTTTTTCGGCTTGGAGCGCCAAAGGTCATTTCTCAGTTCTTGAATCTCGTTTTTGATCTTGCCCAGACTTCTTTTTCTAAGTTTAGGAAGTTTGGAACGTTCTGCTTCATACTCTGCTTCTTTTTCTTTGATTACACTTTCATGTTTTGTCAATTCCTGTTTGTAGGCTTGAACTTGATTCTCATAACCATCTTTTGATTCATCCATATTGGCTACTCCCACCTTCGTTTCTAAATTTAGTCTTTCTGCGAGGGTTTATTAGACTCTTGTGAAAACCAAGTTTATACATTGTATGAGCCATTTGGAACTCTCAATTTTCTCTGCATAGAATCTTCCATGTACATAGCGGAAATCGCGTGGTTGTCATCATCAAGCAATACATGAAGATTTTAAACCTTGAAGCGAAGCCCTTCTGCAATGCAAGACTAAATACCGATTTGCATGGTCACTTTGCTCAAAACAAGCCAAAAACCTTGCCTAAAAATGGCGTTATTTTTGGTCGGGCGGGCAGGATTTGGACCTGCGACGCTCCGGTTTCTGCTTGTACGCCTGATAGGCTGAAGTGACACCCACCGTGGGCGGACGTCTACAGCGTCTCCGTCAGTTAATAGCCTTTTAGCCTACGCTGACTCGGAAGCTCTACCAGGCTGAGCTACCGCCCGACCGAAAATCCTAAGACAAGCCTACGGATTTATGTGTTTCTAATTCAGCTTCAGTATTCCCGATCGCCCTGCAATTTGGCGTTTCAGCGATTTTCTCGCTTCTGAGTGCAACACATGCCAAAACCCTCTGAGAGAACGACAAACAGACGTCTTCTAGGCTAAAATTTTATATCCAAAGTACGATAATCCATATAACCAAGGTGAAAAAAGTTGAAAGACATTAAGGCAATAGGAAAAATGCTCATCATAGGCATCGTCATCATCATAATCATCATTGCAGGAGTAGCCGCTTACGTTCTAATGATGCCAGCAGGACCCAAGCTTAAAGAAACGCTGATTATGGGAACAACAGACTCAGTTGAGAGATGCCTTGACCCAGCAGCAGCCTACGACTTCTTCGGATGGGAAATAATCCAATCCCTAGGCTGTGGCCTCGTGGAATACAAGGCAGGAGCAACCGGCGCATCTACCGACATAATTGGCTCATTAGCGACATCTTGGCAAACGTCAACCGACGGAAAAGCATGGACGTTCAACCTGAGACAAGGTGTAAAGTATGACGACGGAACCGAGTTCAACGCAACTCACGTGAAATACTCGTTTGACAGAGGCATAGGCATAGCCGACGGGGACGGTGCTTTCGTAGGAATCGGATATGACGGCATTATCGAAAACGTTACGGTTGCAGACAAGTACACAGTAAAATTCTACTTGAAGATCCCGTTCGCCGCTTTCCTGTCACTCATGGCCTGCCAAGCATCATACATCGTTGACCCGGCGCATGCACCAATGACTGCCGTAGTCGAGTACAACTCCAGCAGAACCGCCAGAGAAAACCATCCGATGGGCCTGGGCCCGTACAAGCTTGCAAACTGGACGAGAACAGCCGGAAAAGACTCCGCTATCAGACTTGAAGCTAACCCCAACTATTGGAACGCGGCAGGAGGATATCCGAAGACTAAGAACATCATAATAAGATTCTCTGCGGACTCCACAGGGTTAGCGTTGGCCATGACCACCGGAGATGTTGACATCGCCTTCAGACAACTGGCAACAGTTGACATCGACCATATAAGGACAGAGCACACTGATCTGCACGTCTGGGATGGGACTGGGGCATTCATTCAATATCTGGTTTTCCAGGAGAGATATGCTCCGTTCAATGTGACTGACATCAGAAGAGCCGTTGGCGCAGCAATAAACCGGACAACGATCGTACAGACAGTATTCCAAGGACAAGCTCAGAAGCTCTACAGTATGATACCCATAGGAATGTTCGGTCACGAAGACGCTTTCCTCAATCTTGGCGATCCAAACTACACGCTGACTAGAGAGTTACTCAGCCCATTGGGATACAACGAGACGAACAAGCTCAGTTTCAAACTGTGGTATGAAAACTCAGGACACTATCCGCAGTGCCCGCAACAGGCGGCAGTTCTCAAATCCTCTCTTGAAGCCAGCGGAGTGATCAGCGTCTCGCTTGAAAGCCGTGATTGGGCAGGCTACAGAGTGGCGAGAAACGACGAGATCATGGAAGCATACATATACGGATGGTATCCAGACTACATAGACCCAGACGATTACATTCAGCCATTCTTGGATTCTTCAGGCGGATCGTGGCTGCATCACAACTACAACAACACCGACATGGATCAGCTCATTGCATGGGCCCGAGGGAATACAACGTCAACTACCCGCAGTGACCTTTACGGGCAGATACAAGATCTCATGGTTATAGACTGTCCGATGGTCCCGTTATATCAAGGCGCAGCTTATGCAGTTTCAAAAACGAACGTCCAAGGAATCTACCTCGACATAACACAGTCTTGGCGGCACTGGCTACTTTATGCCACAGAGTAACCTATAAAACCCTAATCCCTTTTCTTTTTGTAGTTCAGATAACTTAGGCAGAGGTACGTGAATCAGATGACTTTGCGTTCCTACGTAATCTCCAGAATATTGCTCACGATCCCTATGGTATTCATACTTTTGACGATGGTTTTCGCAATCATACGAGTCTTGCCGGGCGACCCTGTGCTTCTCCATTTTGAAAAAGTGGAAAACCCTCAAGCTATTGAGGAAATGCGACGCAGACTTGGACTTGACAAGCCTATATGGGCTCAGTATTTTGATTATGTAGTCGGGCTATTCAGAGGAGACCTCGGCAAGTCAATGCAGGACTATTCACCCGTGGCTGAGCAGATCTTCTCGGCTTTCCCCGCAACTTTCGAACTGGCAATCTTTGCGATGATAATAGCCGTTCTGATAGGTATCATCTCGGGGGTGGAAGCTTCAAAAGCATACAACAAGCCTCAAGATCATGTAATAAGAGTTTTTGGAATAGTCACCTATGCCATTCCTGTTTTCTTTCTTGGCATGATACTCCAGATGATTTTCGCCGTGCAGCTGCACTGGCTTCCAGTCGGTGGAAGAACCTACCCTACCATGGAACCAGCGGGGCTGGTCATCCCTCTTTCCCCACCGCCTTGGGGATTCGCTACCCACTTCTTGTTGTCATCCATTCCAGGCTTGGTTATCTTCGCCATATGCTTCGGTGTGACAAGAGTGAGGCACAGAAGGTTTACTCGAAAAATCGTCCTAGTCTCTTTGGCAGCTCTTCTCTTCGTGTGGATTCTTTGGGCTTTCGCAGGATGGCATTACATATCTATCGGAGAACTACGAATCGCCACCGGCATGTACACAGCTGACAGCATTCTCGAAGCAAACCTCGTAAAATTCGTTCAAGCTTCAAGATACATGCTCCTTCCCTCGCTAACGCTTGGGTTAGTCCTTTCGGGCGTTTTCCTCAGATTAACCAGAAGTAACATGTTTGAAACGTTGAGGCTTGACTTCGTGACTGCTGCCAGAGCAAGAGGACTGCGAGAAAGCACGGTAACGTACGGTTATGCCTTGAGAAATGCCTTTCTTCCCATACTTACGATGATGGGACTTCAGTTTGCCACGCTCTTAGGCGGAGCCGTCCTAACTGAGACCACATTCTCGTGGCCTGGTCTGGGAAGATACCTGGTTGACCGCATAAACTTTCGAGACTACACGGCTATTCAAGGAGCAATCGTTGTTTTCGGTATTTTTGTGGCTATCGTAAGCCTAGTGGTAGACCTGCTTTATGCGTATCTCGACCCAAGAATAAGGCTCTAGGAGAACGCCGAGAATGCAGAAGCCTGAAACCAAGAGAAGCATGCTTTCAACAGTCGTTCCAAGCATACGGTCTCTAACCAAGAGAGGACTAGCGGGATGGCTGATAATCCTAGGGGCCATACTTGTTACAGGCGTTGTTCTGATGACGGCGCTGTCTCCGTGGATCTCGCCACACAACCCGTCCACCATCAACATAGGCTTACCACTTCAATCCCCCAGCGATTCATTTCCCCTAGGAACAGATGATCTGGGTCGCGACATGCTCAGCAGAATCATCTCAGGAGGAAGCATAATGCTCCAAGTGTCCATTCTGTCAGTCATTGTGTGCCTGATAATAGGCGTGCCTCTTGGCTTGTTTTCATCCTATGCAGGAGGCGTAATCGACAAGACTTTCTGCCTGATAATGGACAGCGTCTATGCGTTTCCAGGATTAGTTCTGGCCATAGCGATTGCAGCGATGCTGGGCACAGGCGTGGTAAATATGGCTCTTTCCATCGCCGTAGTCTACGTCCCTTCTTACTTCAGAGTAATCCGAAGTCAGGTACTAAGCATAAAGGAAATGTCATACGTAGAAGCAGCAAATGCTGCTGGAGCAAGAAACCACACAATACTGTCTCAGTACATTTTGCCAAACGTTTTCCCGTCAATCGTCGTCGTCGCGACGGTGAACTTCGCAGACGCCATATTGACAGCGGCAGGTCTGACCTTCATAGGGCTGGGGGTCACAATAGACATTCCGGACTGGGGGTATGACCTGACAAATGGACGCAGACTTCTGGCAAGCGGATCGTGGTGGGTCATAACCTTTCCTGGCATAATGATTATTCTGCTGGCTTTGGGATTCACGCTAATGGGGGAAGGCTTGAGCGAACTCTTGAACCCGAGGCTTGAGCAATGAGTGACAAAGACAAGGCACCGACACGCTTGCTGACAGTAGACGATCTCACCGTTGAGTATTGGGCAAGAAGAGGAAAAATCCGGGCAGTAGAAGACGTCACATTCTCTCTGGAAAAATCAGAAACCCTAGGGATAGTAGGCGAATCAGGCTCTGGAAAGTCCACATTAGGCCTGTCCCTAATTAGATTGGTTCCCTACCCAGGAAAAATCGTCAAGGGGAGCATATTCCTCGAAGGCCAAGACGTTCTCAAATTCAAGAATGAGGAGATAAGAGACCTCAGGGGAAGAAGAGTCTCCTATGTGTTTCAAGATCCTATGACCTCTTTGAACCCTGTCAAGAGAATCGGAACACACTTTGTGGAATTAATTCGAGTGCACGAACCAAAAATCAAGCAGAAAGAAGCCTTCGAACGCGCCAAAAATCTCCTCAGAGACGTTGGAATTCAGCCTGAGCGAATAGACGATTATCCTCATCAGCTCAGTGGAGGAATGAGACAACGTGTGATGATAGCTTTGGCCTTGGCTCTAAACCCCAGCATAATAATCGCCGACGAACCTACAACCGCTTTAGACGTAATCGTACAAGCCAAGATTCTGGATCTGTTGAATACTCTACGAGACAGGTACGGAATGGCTCTCATACTCATAACGCATGATCTCAGCATAGTAATGGAAAGAAGCGACAGACTCATCGTCATGTACGCCGGACGAATGGCAGAATATGCACGAAGCACAGACATGTATGCAAACCCGCAACATCCCTATACGCAAGGGCTTCTGAAGTCAATTCCCAACATTGAACTGGATGACCAGAAACTCGAAGCCATAGGCGGTGTTCCTCCAGACATGCTTAACCTTCCGATAGGCTGCAGATTCTGGCCCCGCTGCCCGCACGTCATGGAAAAATGCCGCGTCAAAGAACCACCGTTATACGAAACGGGCGCAGATCACCTCGTGCGATGCTATTTGCATGAAGGAGGAAAGCAAAATTAGCGAAAGCGAAATTCTCCGAGTTGAACATCTCAAAAAGTATTTCCCAGTTGAAAAGGGCTTTCTGGAAAGACTACTGACTCGCTCGAAAAGCTTCGTCAAAGCCGTCGATGACGTGAGCTTCTTCATCCGCAAAGGCGAAGTCTTCACCCTAGCAGGCGAAAGCGGCTGCGGAAAATCCACGACAGGTAAGCTTATTGTCAGGCTGATTCCCCCTACATCTGGAAAAGTGTTTCTGAACAACGTTGAGATTGCATCGCTCAGTACAGAAAAGTTCAGGATTCTGAGAAGGAAGATTCAGATCATTTTTCAAGATCCTTATGCTTCCCTCAATCCAAGAATGCGAATTGGCCGCGCCGTGGGCCACCCACTTGAGATTCATGGCTTAGCCAAGGCTGAAGAAGAAAGAAGAAGAGTCTTGGACATACTTGAAAGAGTCGGGCTGACACCGCCTGAACAGTTTATCGATCTATATCCGCATCAGGTCAGCGGGGGGCAGCGGCAGCGGATCGCTATGGCAAGGTCGTTGATTCTCGAACCAGAATTCATCGTTGCAGATGAACCTGTTTCCATGATTGACGTTTCGCTCAGGATGACGATAATTGACCTGATGCTGAACTTGAGAAAAGGCCTGGGACTCACTTACCTTTTCATAACGCACGATCTGGCAATTGCAAAGTACATCTCTGACAGAGTCGCCATAATGTACCTTGGCCGAATCGTCGAAATAGGAGACAAAGACGAGATCTTCTCAAACCCAATACATCCGTACACTCAGGCATTGTTGTCAGCCATACCCGTACCTAACCCAGAGCGAAGGCGGAAAATGAAGGAATTGAAAGGCGAAGTGCCCTCTGCAATAAACATACCCCAAGGGTGCCGTTTCAACCCAAGATGCCCATACGGAGAAGGCGATTGCATGGGAGCCGAGCCAGACCTGGTTGAGGCTAAACCTGGCCACTTCGTGGCATGCCACAGAACCAGATAGTCACGAAACAGTCTTCAGAACGAAAGTTTTTGCTATTTCGACCTTTTCGAGGATCGAGCCCACAGGGCGCCGCCAATCACTATGAAGGCCAGTGTAGCCCAGAAGAATATTAGAAGCACTTCAATGGCGCCTGAAGCTAATGTCTCAAGCATGTTTGATCAGGAATAGTCTTTCTCTTCGAAGATTAAAAGCAAGATTTCCGCCGATGAAATGAGCTTGGAACCAAGCATATGTTGAAAAAGGATATATACCCCAGCAGGCAACAAGCGTTTAATAAAGAATCAACATTTATGTTGTATGACAGAAGCGGGAAAGGAGAAGGCTTCCGTCATCTTTTTCTGAAAAACTCTCAAGAGGATTCTGCAGAAACGTCAAGCTGGGGCAGCTGACCGCGAAGAAATCTTTTGGCGGGCCCGCCGGGGTCCACACCCAAATGGGAGCGGGCCCAAATTCTTACCGCAACTCTTTGACGGGCAAAATTCTCATTTAAGACTGCTGGCCCACTTGGGATCCTTATCAGTTAATCGTACATCGTGTAGAGGCGGAGCCGCTGGGACTAGCACCCAAATGGGTTCAAGTCCATCAGTGAAAGTGGGGCGCGCGCCACGGTTTTGTCATAGTGCCATTGTCTAGTCCATATACTCTCAACATCAAATCAATTTCAATTTTAAACAGCATCTTTTTACCATGCCACTAATAAATCTAATGTTCCACTTTCCCATCCAATGGCACATTCTCTGAGAAGCGCGCGCCTAGCTATTACGGCAAAAGTCAGCTGATAGATAGATCGCGTAAGCCCAAGCGACGCGCGCGATAGTGACAGCCAAACTAAAGCACGACTTTTGTTAGTTGGTTGGTTAGGCAAGGCTGAACTCCTTGTCAGGCCGAATTGTTCCTCCCGGGCACGTTTCAACAGATCGATCTGCCAGCGTGTAAGTCTATCGGCGCCTCAGAATGCAATTTGAAGTCATCTCGGGGAAACAGAATGAACTGAAACCCCCACTCATACTGACGTGTCATTATCATCATAGGTGCCATAGGGCATTTTGATATTTTGCGCGCGCGAGACTGTGTCCTCTGAGAAACGCTGTCACTAGTAAACTCAAGATTGCAAAGCAAATGAAACGAGTTATTCTCATTGTGCATCGTCCAATTTATCTTCAACTTGATTCTTATAGCTTGTGGGATAATTCCGATTTGGACATAACAGGGACAAATAATGAGAACAGAAGAGCAGGATCAGTTTCAGGATTTCAAAACCTTACTTGACAAGTTGAAAGGAAACGGGAGAATCTCTGCTGAACAATGGCGTGAATATGTGGGTCAATGGCAGAAATCCCCCCCAAGACCGAGATATATTGATTCAACGGTTGAGGTCAATGTCCGCTACCTAGTGGCGCGCGAACTATAAGCCTACCTTAAATGGCGTTCTATATCCTTTCGCCACCAACCTTTTGTGGATGAAGTCCTTCAAAGCGCCCAGTCCTTCTCCTGTCTTTGCGCTCACTGGGAATACGTGCTCTCCAACAGCAAATGGAGAATCTTTGCCAATTTGATGCATGAAATCTTCAAGGTTGACCTCTAACTCCTCCTTATCCACCTTATCTATCTTGTTAGCCGCCACCAAAGGAAACTCACCTGAAGTCTCTGTTAAAAACTGAACCATCTCCACGTCCACTGAGATAAAACCCTTCTTCTCCAAACGCCCCGTTACTTCCGAGAACGTGGATATATCTAAAACATGGACGGCTAAAGCTATGTTCTGACCAAAGGACTCCAGGAAATTGATGACCTCATCATTTTTCAGGTCCTCCAAACGTTTAGAGACTCCCATCATCCTGCCAAACCCTGGCATATCTACAAGCACCAAATCACCACTCAAAGGATATTTTGAAATCCGTCGCGTAGTTCCTGCTCGTTTACTGATTGCCACATGCAAGGCTACGACTTCTCTGATGATGCTACTCTTGCCCGCATTAGGCCTCCCAGTGAAAACCAAATACCTCTCACGCATAATGAATATCACATAAGACGCATTATACTTGAATGTATCCTAGCCCACAATTTCCGAGTTACGCGCGCGGAATCCAGAACTTTCAGCTGAACTTCGCTCAATCTTCAACGCTCCACTAAATATATTTCTGATAGAAGCACTAAACCCGCGCGCGCGAATCTTCCTTCCCCGAATTGTATAGTGACAACAAACAAGGATCATAACCTATCACCTAAATACGAAGTGAATGGTGTGTTTAAAACCGGAATCTAGCATGAGGCAACTGCGCGAAAATATCCTCACCATGCCCTGTTATTTGAACGCTTTATAAGGAGGTTTGCGCATATGGGGCAGTAGCGTTTTGTTGTTGAAAGACGAGAAGAACACAGCAGCGTTACATGCTACAATAAATGATGAAAGATGTGATGGGAAATGTCGGAAAAATCGGGAATTGTTTTCATCGGAAGCAAGACACCAATGGAGTATGTTCTAGCCGTTATCACAAGCCTATCCGCGGGCGATGCCAAGGAAGTAGTCTTGAAAGCAAGAGGACGATCGATCGCTACGGCTGTTGATGTGGCTGAAATAACCAGAAGTCGCTTCCTAAAAGACCTGAAAGTGAGCAAAATCGCCATAGGGACAGAGGAGATGCCCGCAAGAGAAGGCGAAAACAGAACACGTAATGTTTCGACGATAGGAATAACGCTTGCAAAAGAGTAGGAAAACCTTGCGAAACACGCGCGTGAACGCAATAGCAGTAAGGGCCCATTAAGAAATGGGCAATTAAAAGCGGGCAACGATCTAAAACAATGAAGCTTGCTGTTCTGGTCTACGAGTATCCCCCAAAGATCGTCGGTGGCTTGGGAACCTACTCGGCTGAAATAACTCGTCAGTTTGTTCTCATGGACAATGACGTTACAGTTTTCACCATGAATGATGATGCTAGTAGCCTGCCGACGCGTGATATTTGGCGAGGTATCGAAGTTCATCGGCCGCAGCACATCGACATTTCTGACTCGTTGCCGGTTGTAGTTGCAGAAGACATAAAGAAATGGGGTAGTGGGATACAGTGGTTCTCAAAAATCCTCTTGTACAATTATCTGAGCGCTGCAAAACTCGTTAATGAGTTGATAAAAAAAGAAGGCATCAAGTTCGACCTTGTCGTTGCTCATGACTGGCTTTCAGCTATAGGCGGAATGACTGTTAAGAAAGAGGCGGGATTGCCTTTTGCGTTCCACGTTCACTCAACAGAGAAAGGAAGAACGCTTGGAAACGGCTCGGTCACGGTGAGCAACATTGAACTCCACGCCGCCAAGGCGG
>Ga0315296_10005133_pt1 | contig 10529 bp, 5 predicted proteins | sample YL17G14_18_MG_FD_203921 | JGI IMG/M metagenome (GOLD analysis project Ga0315296, IMG submission 203921) | Sediment microbial communities from Yellowstone Lake, YNP, Wyoming, USA - YL17G14_18 | ecosystem: Environmental > Aquatic > Freshwater > Lake > Sediment | place: USA: Wyoming | collected... | reverse complement strand
ACTGTTGAGCAGCTTGGCGTTATTCAGCGCGACGGCTATCAGATTGAAAAGACGATTCTTGAGCCTGAAGAAGGCATTTATCTGCCGGTGCTATTATTTGTCCCCGAACTTACATCGCCCCAAGGCACAGTGCTATATGTCCACGAAAATGGCAAGTCCGCAGATGCATCGCCGGGTGGGCCGATCGAAGAGCTGGTCAAAAGCGGTCGGCTGGTGCTGGCGGTAGACCTGCGCGGCACGGGCGAAACACACGGCTCTGATACTAAGGATGCTTTCACAGCCTATCTGCTTGGCCGCTCGTACGTAGGGATGAGAGCAGAGGATATCCTGGTGTGTGCGCGCTTTTTACAGCAGAAGCAAAAAAAGCCGGCGGATTTGATCGCGGTTGGCCATGTTGGCGTTCCGGCTCTCCACGCCGCTGCGCTCGAGCCGGACTTATTCGCCTCGGTCAGGCTGGTCCGGGCGATGACTTGCTGGTCCAACATAATCGAATCGGGCGTGTCTGGCAATCAAATGGTCAACACAGTGCACGGGGCGCTGACGTTGTATGACCTGCCGGACCTGGCTGCAAGCCTCGGCGACAAATTGACCGTCGAACAGCCGCTGGACGCAATGCGGGAAGCAGCAAACAAAGGCGGTGTCTGAGGTTTAGCCCACGGACCTGTGCCGTGGGCTTTTTCGCCCTGCCCACTGGTGGCAGGGCTAATAGTGCGCCGGCGCAACGGCAGGCAAAAATGCGGCTCCACTGAACTGGCCGGAGTCCAGGCCGCTATTTAAGGTCTATCTTGACTATCCTCTCTTTGGAGACAGCCCGCGCATCGGTGCGGAATATCTCTATCTTGGTGGGCAGCAGGATGCCGGTCTTCTCGATCTCCTTGTAGTCATAGCCTCGAACGGCTAAGAACTTCCCTTGTTCAATATCGGCAAGCCAAAGCAGGTCAACTAAAGACGTATCCCTGTTCTGACAATAAACCACCCTGGACCAATACGGCTTTACAGCCGCTCCCTGATCCGCCGGTGGCGGACGGCTCTGTGCCAGCGCCGGGCCTTGCTGAAAGGAATCCGCCGTGGCGAACTCTATCGGATCGTACCAGAGCCCTTCCATTTTTATGGGGGCAGGTCCTTTGACAAAGACAGCTCCAGTCTGCAAGAACTGCACGGGCGCCGTGGCTATCTTCAGCACAGATTCCGCATAGTCACGGCAAGACACGCCCATTACAGAGACATCCCTGAGCGCAGCCGAGGGGTCATCGCCCGGTAAGGCTCTGAATTGCCCACCCGACAATTGCCAGGCAATTGCTCCCAAAGGCTCTTTTCCAAAAACCTCGATAGAATCTGACCACGGGTAGATATAGAAGCGGTGCTCGGTCAAGTAGAAGCTGCCGTCTGCACCAGAGGCGGCATAAAAAGTAACCACACAGTCGAGCTGCACCTTCTGGATTTTTGCCCAATGCTGTAGTCCGCCGGTCGCTTTAATCGCGGCATCAGCGTAATCGCCCGGAACAACGAGCTTCTCAAAATCGGGCCCGCGAGCCAATATTTCGACATCTTTTTTACGCTGCTGGCCACACCCTGCTGCGATGAAAATCACTGCAATGACCAGACAAATCGAGCCTGCTGCTTTTTTACCGCAGAGTTCGCCGAGTCCGCAGAGAAAATATTTTTGAGGACCTTTCATCTCGGCGCTCTCTGCGTTCTCTGCGGTTAATTCGAATGACTGTCTAACCATATCACTTACCTACCGTCTGTTTCTGGTGTTTTTCGGTTGGCTCCTGGGCCGCTCCCTCACGGTCGCGGCTCTGCGGGCACGGTAACTTTGCCAGTTGCTCCATCAGGGCATATCTCTGCGCCACATCACTGCTGGCGAGCTTCAGGAGTTGTGCCGCCACCTCCGGCTTAGACTGCTTCAATGCTCGATAACGGTTTTCGCCGTAGGCATACTCTTCGAAGGCAATCGTAGGAGTCTTCGAGTCCAGTTGCAGCGGATTTTTGCCCTGCTGCGCCCGTTGTGGGTCGAATCTGTAAAGCGGCCAGTGACCGCAGGCAACGGCTTTCTTTTGCTCCTGATAGCCGGTAGTCATGTCAATTCCGTGCGCGATACAATGGGCGTAGGCAATTATCAGCGATGGTCCCGGATACGCCTCAGCCTCGACAAACGCCTTGACCGTCTGGTTGGTATTTGCGCCTATTGCCACCTTGGCGACGTAGATATTGCCGTAGGTCATAGCCAGAAGTCCGAGGTCCTTCTTTGGTGCGGCTTTTCCTGCGGTGGCGAACTTTGCCACCGCCGCTCGCGGCGTAGATTTGGACATCTGCCCACCTGTATTGGAATACACTTCCGTGTCCAAGACCAGCACATTGACGTTGGCTCCACTGGCCAGAACGTGGTCCAGGCCGCCGTAGCCGATATCGTAAGCCCACCCATCGCCGCCGACAGCCCACACCGATTTGCGGACAAGGTAGTCCGCGACACTGAGCAACCCCCTGCAATCCGGGCAATCGCTCTTTTTACACTGCCGCTTAAGCTCATCAACTCGCGCTCTCTGCTGTTCGATGGCGCTTTGCTCAGGGTCGTTAGCCAATGTGGCTGCTCTTATTTCTTCTGCCAACGGCTGTTCGACACAGCCTTTGGCTGAGGCTTGGCCCAACAGGTAGAGGGCACGCTCTTTGAATTTCTCGATGGTCAGCCGCATTCCCATCGCAAACTCAGCGTTATCCTCGAACAAGCTGTTGCTCCAGGCCGGCCCCCTCCCGTCGGACCGCTTGGTATAGGGCGTGGTTGGCAGATTGCCGCCATAGATCGACGAGCAACCAGTCGCATTTCCTATCAAAGCTCTGTCGCCAAAAAGCTGGGTCAGCAGTTTTATATAAGCCGTCTCGCCGCAGCCGGCACAGGCGCCGGAATACTCGAAAAGAGGCTCGACTAATTGACTGCCCTTGACAGTGTTGGCCTTAAACAGCGCGCGGTCTGTATTTGGAATAGACAAAAAGTATTCGTAATTCTGGCGTTCCTGCTCACGAAGCGGCTCCTGCGCGGCCATATTTATCGCCTTACGACCTGTCGGCTGTTTGTTCTGGTCCTTTTCCTGTGCCGGACAGGCCTGCACACAAGCGCCGCAGCCGGTGCAGTCTTCCGGCGCAACCTGAACGGTGAATTTCATGCCGGCGAACTCTTTGCCTTTTGCATCGGCACTCTTGAACTTCGCCGGGGCATCTGGCAGATACTTCTGGTCATAAGCCTTTATCCTTATGGTCGCGTGCGGACACACGAACGAGCACGTCCCACACTGAATACAAACGTCCGGCTCCCACTGTGGAATGCTGACGGCGATATTGCGCTTTTCATATTTTGTCGTGCCGGTCGGAAATTTGCCGTCGGGCGGCATTTTGCTCACCGGCAGCTTATCCCCACGAAGCGCGATAAGCTCGGCGGTAACGTCCTTGACAAAATCGGGGGCGTTTCCCGGCACGGCCGGCCGCATCCCCATCTTGCTGGTCACCTGCTTGGGAATTTTTACTTCGTACACCCTTTCTAGAGCTCCGTCTACAGCAGCATTGTTCATCTGAACAATCTTTTCACCTTTCTTGCCATAGCTCTTTTTAATTGCGTCTTTGATGGCCTTGATTGCAACATCGAGCGGAATAATATTGGCGATCTTGAAAAATGCCGTCTGCATAATCACGTTGATTCTCGGCCCCAGCCCGAGCTCCTGGGCAAGCGAGATCGCATCAATAACGTAGAACTTGAGCTTCTTGTCGATTATCTGCTTTTGGACTTCCCGCGGCAGAGTGTCCCATACCTCGTTCGGACCGTGGCCGGTGGTGAGCAGGAACATAGCACCATCGCGTGCCGCCGACAGCATATCGTACTTTTCCAGGAAGCTGGGATTGTGACAGGCAACAAAATCAGCCCTACTTATTAGATAGGGCCGGCGTATCATTTTCTTTCCAAATCGCAGATGTGATATGGTGACACCACCGGCTTTTTTCGAGTCGTACACGAAATACCCCTGGGCGTAATTGTCTGTCAGCTCCCCGATGATCATTATGGAGTTATGGTTCGCACTAACTGTACCATCTGAGCCGAGCCCCCAGAACATAGCCGAGAAAAGCCCTTTGCTATCAATGTCGAAAGACTCGTCAACATCCAAGCTGGTGTTCGTCACGTCGTCGATGATGCCGACCGTAAAGCCGCTCTTGGGCGCCGCTGCATCGAGATTGTCAAACACCGCTCTGACCATGGCGGGCGTAAACTCCTTTGACCCCAGCCCATATCGTCCTCCGACAATTATGGGGTATTTCTCAAAAGGCGCACGACCTTCAGCCATAGCCTCTCCGATAGCGGTTCGCACATCCAAATACAATGGCTCGCCAAGTGAGCCTGGTTCCTTCGTCCTGTCCAATACGGCGATTTTTCTGACAGTCTTGGGTAGCGCCTTGACGAAGTCCCTGCCGCTGAACGGCCGGTAAAGCCGGACCTTTACCAGACCTACTTTATCGCCTTTAGATGCCAGGTATTCCACCGTCTCATGGACGGTATCCGCTCCTGAACCCATAATAACGATGACTTTCTCGGCATCTTTTGGCCCGACATAGTCGAACAAATGATAGCTGCGCCCAACCAGCTTGGCGAATTTGTCCATCGTTTCCTGAACGATTTGCGGCATGGCTAAATAATACTTATTCACCGTCTCTCTGCCTTGAAAGTAAACATCCGGATTCTGAGCCGTGCCGCAGATCATGGGTCTATCCGGCGACAGCGCCCTGGCCCTGTGCTGGGCAACAAGCTCATCGTCAATCATCGCCCGGATGTCATCGAAAGTTAGCTGCTCAACTTTTTGAATTTCGTGACTGGTTCTGAAACCATCGAAAAAGTGCAGAAAGGGCACGCGTGAGGCGAGCGTCGCCTGCTGAGTAATAAGAGCAAAATCCATGATTTCCTGGACGTTACACGAAGCAAGCATAGCAAAGCCGGTCTCTCGGCAGGTCATTACATCAGAGTGGTCGCCGAATATGGATAGTGCCTGGCAGGCCAACGACCGAGCTGAGATGTGAAAAACGGTTGGCAGCAGCTCTCCGGCAATCTTGTACATATTGGGAATCATCAACAGCAGCCCCTGAGAAGCCGTGAAGGTTGTCGTCAAGGCGCCGGCGGCCAATGCCCCGTGCACAGCTGCCGCTGCGCCGGCTTCGGACTGCATCTCCGTAACCGAGGGAACCGTGCCCCAGATGTTGGCCTCGCCTTTCGACGTCTTGTCATCGGCAATTTCCCCCATGGGCGAACTGGGAGTGATCGGGTATATTGCGATAACTTCGTTTGTAGCGTGGGCCACGTATGCCGCCGCTGTGTTACCATCAATCGTTACCATTCTACGCATCATCTTTTTCTCCACTTTTTTGCCAGAGAGATCACAGAGAACTCAGAGCAAATATTCTATCTTCTTATCTCTGTGAACTCTGTGTCCTCTGCGGCTTTATGCCTTATTTCGCCGCGCACCGGAAAAACATTCTTATACAACTTTTTCGAGCGTAAGGCAATGCACGAGCCTCGGAAAAAATTTTTGTTTTTTCGGCAATTCAGCCGATATCCCAATAGCGAAGTCTCGGTGATCAGCCATCGCCCACGCCGGCGTCGGTGTTGGCGCTGCCACCCATCCAAAAACAGTTAGTAGAGGGCTAAATCATGAAAAAGGGCTATTCAGCAAGGGCAGCTATATTGCTGGGCCTGTTAGTCGCGGGTATAGCCGACACCGCTCTGGCCCAAGACAGGCCTTCAGGACAAAGAGTATTGATCGGTTTCAAAGATGGGGTGGGGCGCCAAGCAGCAGACAGCCGCAGAATCTGGGTCCGTGATCTCGGCGGTGAAGTCCACCATTCCTTCCGGTTCTTGCCGCTGGTATCAGCCAGATTGCCTGAAAACCTGATCGCTAAACTGAAGACACACGCCGAAATCGCGTATGTCGAAGACGACATCGTAGTGCACGCCACCGGGCAGGAAACTGCCTGGGGTGTAGACCGAATCGACGCGGATCTCGTCTGGAGCACAAATACGGGCAAAGGCGTGAACGTGGCAATCCTGGACACAGGTATAGACTATGACCATCCGGACTTGGCCGGCAACATCGCCGGCGGTATAAATTACACCGGGGGGTGGTGGAAGGATGGCAGCACGAACAAAGCTTACTGGGACGACAAATATGGGCACGGCTCTCACTGCGCCGGAATAGTCGCCGCGTTAAACAATAACATCGGCGTTGTGGGCGTTGCACCCGGGGCAAGCCTGTGGGCGGTGAAGGTTCTGGGCGATGACGGATACGGCTACATCAGTGACATCATCCAGGGACTTGAGTGGTGTGTTGAGAACGCCATCGACATCGTGTCGATGAGCTTCGGGTCCGTCGAGTATAGCCAATCACTGGACAATGCCTGCCATGCGACTTATGGGGCCGGCGTACTATTAGTTGCCGCGGCAGGCAATGAAAATGGCGGCGCCGTGCATTATCCAGGCGCATACACGTCGGTTATCGCCGTCTCCGCAACAAACATCAAGGATGTAATAGCCGACTTCTCAAGCACCGGCCCCGAAGTTGAGCTGGCAGCACCGGGAGTAGACATTAAATCTACATACAGATATGGTGCGTACGCCCTGGGCAGTGGCACCTCAATGGCCTGCCCACACGTGGCAGCAGCAGCGGCGCTGGCCTGGGCCGCCGACCCGAGTTTGACAACTGAGCAGCTCCGTACCAGGCTTCAAGAAACCGCAGAAGATCTCGGCGATGCCGGACGAGACAACCTGTACGGATATGGACTTGTCAATGCCGCAGCAGCAGCGCAAACGGCAGCCACACACGACGTAGCGGTTACAGCCATTGGGGCTCCGAGCTCGGTTGTTGCCGGAGACATAATTGCGATTGACGTGACCGTGCAAAACCAGGGTAGGTTCAATGAAACCTTCGACATAGTCTTAACCGATGACACGGGCACAGTGACTATAGGGGCACAGCCTGCGAGCCTGGCGGCGAGCGGTTCGGCAATGGTTAGCTTCTCCTGGGATACGACCAACGCTGAGCCGGGCAGCCATACCCTGACAGCGACTGCTGGACCAGTGGCTGACGAGACCGACACCGCGGATAACTCCAGGAGCACTACAGTCACGGTGGAAATGCCGGCAGCGCCGGTGACAGATATCGCCGTCACAGCCGTAACCGCCCCCGGCAGCGTGGTCCAGAGCGACCTGGTCAGCGTGGGCGTCACCATAGAAAATGCAGGCAACCAGAACGTGACATCTAATATAACCGTTACCCTTAGCGATGATACCGATGGTATCGCCCTCGGCACGCATACAATCACCGGCGATTTGGCTCCAGGCGATTCTGTAACTGTCAATTTCTCCTGGAACACCAGCGGGGCGACTATCGACAAGCACACACTGACTGCCGGCCATGACTTTGCCGACGATGATGACGACAATGATTCTGGGAGCACAACCGTCACCGTGCAGGCAAAGCCAGCCGTTCCCATAGCGTACGTCAACATTGATATGTCGGTGCAAGCCTTCTCCTTCTGGACACTGTGGCGGGCAGCAGCAACGGTCACGATTACAGACGGTTCAGCAGTCATCAACGGAGCAACCGTGCGGGGCCGCTGGAGCGGTGCTTACAGGGCGAATGTCTCGGGTACTACGCAAAATGGCCAGGTAAGCTTCAGCACGGGCTGGATTCTGACGGCAGGTACAGTCACGTTCACCGTAGATAGCGTCGTCAGAAACAGCCAGAGCTGTGTCCTGTATGGAGAAACCAGTGACTCAATTAATCATTAAGAAATGTAACGCCGCGATAAACTTGTCCCTTCGGCAGACTCAGAGCCTGCCCTGAGCGTGTCGAAGGGGCAAGCTCTGAGCCAGGTCGAAGGATCGCGGGGCTAAATATTTAGCCTCCTATTACTCAAGACCGAAAATTTCGAGCCATAGTTTGGTTTCACTCTCGGTAAGTCCCAACCGTTTCTCTGGCGGCTCCTTGGCGGTCTTTTTTCGGCTCAGTAGCTTCTGAACGTCGTCCCAGAAGACCTCAGATTTCACTGCTGTTGCTTTTCGTGCCTGGGCTGCCTTGCGCAGCCGGCGGTCGCTGCTTACGACGGTCAGTCTTCTCGGCGCGGTAGACGCTCTTATCTTCTCCTCGATTACAGTGTCGGCATCGGTGGCTCGGCCCACAAACAGAACCTGCAGAGTAGCTATGTTATCGAATCCGCTTTTATCTGTCGGCCCAATACCATCAAAAATTATCTCGCCGCTTTCGCCGGTTTGTTTCAGATACGTGCCGACAATCCGGCACAATTGAACATCGCTAATTGACTCAGTCTGCTCGCCGGACCCGAACGGCTTCTGTACCGCCCATAACAGATTATGACCATCAATAATTAACGGCATTTATCATTCACCGGCCTGGAATCTTATCTCCCCGCCGACAATTGTTTCTTCCACTTTACCTTTGACTTTCCAGCCGTGGTAAGGGCAGTTTCTGCTCTTGGAGCGAAACTTGTTCACGTCAATTTCATACTCGGCGTTCGGATCAATTATAGTAACATCAGCCTGTTTGCCTTTGCCCAGCGTTCCCTTATCAATACCAATAATCTTGGCAGGCTTTTCTGTCATAAGTCGAATCAAGCCGGGCCAATCCAGAATGCCCGGCTCAATAAGGGCCTTAACATACAAACCCAAAGCGCACTCCAGACTCGCAATGCCGAACGGCGCCGCCAAAAATTCCAGCTCTTTTTCACTCTGCAGGTGCGGAGCGTGATCTGTCACCAGAGCGTCAATCAGGCCTTCGGCAATTGCCTCCTTCAATGCGTCGATGTCTCTGGCTGTTCGCAAGGGCGGATTGACTTTGTAGTTGGTATCGTATTCGGCGCAACGCTCCTCGGTAAAAAACAAATGATGCGGCGTTACCTCACAAGTGATCGGCAAAGAATCGTTTTTGGCGGCCCTTATCAGCTCGACCGACCCCGCTGTCGATATATGCTGAGCGTGGTAGCGAATCCGCCCAAGGCGGATTTTTTTGACAAGCTGGATGTCCCGCCACAGCATGGCTTGCTCGGCTAATGCGTCCATCCCGGGCAGGCCGAGTATCGTCGAATAGAAACCGGCGTTCATTACGCCTTCACCGGCAAAACTGTCGTCCTGACAGTGCTGAGCAACAACCACATCAAACATGGCGGCATATTTTAGAGCCCGCAACATAACCGACGGATTTTGAACGCCCTTGCCGTCATCGGTGAAGCCAACCGCCCCCGCCTCAGCCATAAATCCCATCTCTGCCAGCTCGACGCCCTGTCGGCCCTTCGTGATTGCGCCCATGGTATAGACGTGGGTTTTGCGGGCTTGCCTGCCTTTGCGGTGGATATACTCGACATCGGTTTCATTTTCGATAACAGGGCTGGTGTTGGGCATACACACCACCGAAGTAAAGCCGGCCGCCACCGCCGCCGCTGAGCCGCTCGCTATGGTTTCTTCTTCTTCGTCGCCCGGCTCACGGAAATGGACATGAATGTCAATCAAGCCCGGCGTCACCAACCTGCCCATAGCATCAATAACCGTCTGCACAGGCTTATCAATCCGGCCAACCTCTGCGACCTCGCCGTCCACGATAAGCACGTCACATTGTTTATCAATGCCGTTTGCAGGGTCAATCACTCGCCCATTTTTTATCAGAAGCTCATCAGGCATAGCATTTCACGCTCCACTTGGCGGATCCAGTTTTATGTTTTTCGCTTCGGACTTTCCGCTGCCCCGCGGCAAGCGCAGCCACCCGCTGTGTAAGCACTTTTACCAGAAATGGCAAAGAATTAAAAGGGGTTTTCGATTTTTTGCAAAACCGCCGGTGAGCACCGATCATTTGGGTCGTTGGTTTTAAGGCGCCGGACTTTACTTAGCGAGTCCATCCTCGGCCATCGCCGTGCCGGCGACGGCTAAACAACAGCCTGATAATTTGATGCCAAACACTGTTGGTTGGCAATAACAGATTACTCTTGCGCATCACAGGCAGGATCAAACGGATTTGCGCATTTGAGCCAATCGCCGGCTAATATAGCCAGGTCTAAGGCGTCGACGTAGCAATCGCCGTTCAGATCGCCGCTAAGGCGTCTGCGGCACTGAAATATCGTAAAGACAGAATCGCTTGTGTCGGCGATAGTCGGATTTTGCAGATCACTTATCCGCAGCAGACATCGGTCAGAATCGACCGCCGGGGTCTTCCACTGGTACGAGCCGATGTTCTGCCATACATCAGCTTCCTTCCAGCTCAGGCCATTGTCGCAAGAGTATTCGATCATCACGGAATCTATTTTTGCGCCTTCGAGCGTTTTCCATGTAATCGTGTAATCACTTTCTGCCACGAGGTTCTCGCCACCATTCGGTGACAGCACAACCGGCCTGGGCAGAACCCCGTAACTCCACACCTCACCGGCCTCATAGATACCGTCTATGCTCAGGTTATTTGTGCTGCGCTGCATCCAGGTCAGCGTTACGTCTAAGT
>Ga0315296_10005130_pt1 | contig 10536 bp, 8 predicted proteins | sample YL17G14_18_MG_FD_203921 | JGI IMG/M metagenome (GOLD analysis project Ga0315296, IMG submission 203921) | Sediment microbial communities from Yellowstone Lake, YNP, Wyoming, USA - YL17G14_18 | ecosystem: Environmental > Aquatic > Freshwater > Lake > Sediment | place: USA: Wyoming | collected... | reverse complement strand
CGAGGACGTCGTCTGAGCATCGGCCGCGGACCAGCCGGCCTCGAGAAGACACGCGAGAACGAGGAGGAGAGCGGCGCGCATCCCGAGAGCATATCACCGGGATGCAGGTCAGCGGCGCCGCGCGTCCCGGCGAGAGCGCTTGGCGGCAGCGCACCTTTTGGGAGAAGATGCTGGCCGTGCTCCAGGCCGAAGGGTTGGTCAAGAGGTTCGAAGAGATCGAAGCCGTTCGCGGCGTCTCGCTCGCCGTCGGCGCGGGTGAGGTCGTAGGCCTGCTGGGGCCAAACGGCGCGGGCAAGACCACGACGCTCCGGATGCTGGCCGGCATCTTGACCCCGTCGGCGGGCCGCGTCCTCGTTGGTGGCATCGACCTGCGCGCCAGGCCCCTCGAGGCCAAGCGCCGGATCGGCTTCCTGTCGGGCGACACGCAGCTCTACCAGCGCCTGAGCCCGCGGGAGGTCCTCACCTACTTTGGCAGGCTCTACGGGCTTGACGAGGCGCGCCTGTCACGCCGCGTGGCTGAACTGATCGACCAGCTGGACATGGGCGCGTTCGCCGCCAGACCTTGCGGCACGCTGTCGTCAGGACAGAAGCAGCGCGCGAACATCGCTCGGGCCTTTCTCCACGAACCCGACGTGCTCATCCTCGACGAACCGACCGCTGCGCTCGACGTCATCACCGGCCAGTTCATCGTCGAATCGATCCGGCGCGAGCGCGCGGCGGGCCGGGCCGTGCTGTTCTCGACTCACATCATGGGCGAGGCCGGGTACCTCTGTGATCGGATCGTGCTCCTGCACGACGGTCGGGTGATCGACGCCGGGACGCTGGGAGAGCTGCTCCAGCGAACGGGCTGTGACAACCTGACGGATGCGTTCCTTCTCCACGTGAGGCGAGGCCGCAACCTCGCCGATGCGCCCATCGGGACCTGAAGTCATGAGAGCGCACATCGCCTGGATCATCTTCCGCAAGGAGCTCACCGAGACGCTCAGGGACCGCCGGACCCTGTTCATGATGATCGGCCTGCCAATCCTGCTGTACCCGATGATGATTATCGCGGTCGGCTGGTTCCAGGAGTCGCAGGCGGAGACCCGCGAAGAACGCGCCTCGACGATTGCGGTGTGGGGGGAGGCGCCGGCGGCCCTGGCACACGACCTCGCGGCTGCCGGCCGGCTGACGCTCCAGCCGTGGGCGGGGGTTCCCGCGGACGTTCGCGAGGCGCTCGCGGCCGGAACGGCGACGCCGCCTCCGATCATTGCCGCGCCGTCCGGGCGGCGCGGTCGGTGGACGCCGGCCGAAGCGGAGCGGGAGAACCCCGTGCTGCGCGCGGCGCGCGCGGCCATTGGGAACAGACAGGCGGACGCGGTCCTCGTCCTCTGGCCGGGCCTTGAGCGAGCCATCGCCCGCGGCGGGCTCGGCACCGTCTCGGTGTACTTCGATTCGGTCAGCCTGGATTCGGTCAAGGCTCGCGACCGTATCGAGGACGCAGTTGGCGCCTATCGGACCAGGCTCATCCAGCAGCGGGAACGGGACGCGGGCCTGGCAGAGGGGTTTGCCGTTGGTGTCGACGTGCGGGCCCGCAACGTCGCGCCGGAGAGCCGGCGAAGTGCCGAACTCCTTGGCATGCTGCTGCCGTTCATCCTGATCGTGATGTCGCTGCTCGGCGGGTTCTACCCCGCGATCGATCTGACCGCAGGCGAAAAAGAGCGTGGCACGATGCAGACGCTGATGTGCGCGCCGCTCAAGCCCGCCGAGATCGTTGTCGGCAAGTTCCTGACGGTCTGGGTCATGGCGCTCGTTGCCGCGCTGGCCAATGTCGCCAGCCTTGCGGCGACGCTCGGCCGCATCGTCCCGGGCCAGCAGCTGACGGTGGCGCCGTCGGCGTACGTGTTGACGTTCCTGATGCTCGTGCCAGTCACCTTCATCATCGCCGCGGTGTTCCTGGCCGTGGCGGCGTTCGCGCGGGACTTCAAGGACGGTCAGAACTTCCTGACGCCGATCTACATGCTGCTGGCCATGCCGGCCACCGTGACGATGCTGCCAGGCGTCCAGCTGACGGGCGCCACGGCGTTCGTCCCGGTGCTGAACATCGCGTTGCTCATCAAGAGCCTCCTGCTCGGCGAGGCCCCGGCAGAGCTGGTGTTTCTCACTCTCACGGCGTCGGCGATGTACGCCATGCTCGCGGTGCTGCTTGCCGCCCGTGTCTTCCAGCAGGAACAGGTTCTTCTCGGGGGGCGCCAGTCGTTCGCGCGGGTCTTCGGCATCGAGCGCCGCGCGGACAGCGTGCCCTCACCCTCGCTGGTGCTCGTCTCCTACGCCGCAGTCCTCGTGACGGTGTTCTACGGGAGCCTGTGGCTCCTCCGGAACGCGACGGTGCTCGTCACGCTGCTCGTGACCGAGTACGGCTTCTTCCTGGTGCCCACGCTCGCGTGCGTCGTGCTGCTGGGCTTGTCGGCCCGGGACACGCTGTCGCTGCGCCTGCCGCCCCTGCGTGGCGTCGTGGCCGCGGTGCTGATCGGCGTCTCGGCGTGGACCGTCGCGGGCGGTATCCTCATCCGTCTCCTGCCTCCCCCCGATTCGCTGGTGAAGGCGCTCGAGAGGATTCTCCTCCTCGACGGCCGCGCCGCCCCGCTGTGGCTGGTCTGGCTGGTGGTGGGCGTCACGCCCGCCATCTGTGAGGAGCTGTACTTCCGCGGGTTCGTGCTCGCGGGTCTGCGACGCACAGGGATGCTGCCGGCCCTGACCGTGACGGCCGTGCTGTTCGGGCTGGCACACTCGTCGATCTACCGCCTGCTGCCGACGGTATTCCTCGGACTTGTGTTCGGCTATGCGGTGTGGAAGACGCGCTCGATTGCCTGCAGCATGATTGCCCACGCCCTGAACAACGGCCTCATGGCAACGCTCGTCTTCATGCCGGCATTCGGGGAGCGGCTCGGCGTCGGGACGAGCGCCTACCTGCCGTGGAGCCTGACGGCGGTGGGCGCGATCATCATGCTTGTGGGGCTGGCCCTGCTGTGGAGTCTTCCCTCACGCGACACGCCACGCACCGTGTACAAGAAGAACGGCCCAACCGGCGGGGGCGCGGCTGGGCCGGAACCATGAGAGACGCTGGCGAGGCTCCCTACACGTGCAGCTTCTGATATTTCGCTTCGAGCTGCTCGCGGGTCTCGACGTTGTTCGGATCCTGGACGACGCACCCGTCCACGGGGCAGACTTCAACGCACTTCGGCGCGTCAAAGGCGCCGACGCACTCCGTGCACTTGTCCACAGCAACCACGTAGATCGTTTCGCCCTGGGTGATTGCCTCGTTCGGGCACTCAGGTTCGCACGCCCCGCAACTGATGCAATCGTCGTTGATTACCATTGCCATCGCGCATCCTCCGCAAGTGAGGGGGCCGGCGTGCGCCGGCTCCCGAGACTCCTGCAGCCGATGATCCCATGTTCCTCGGACCCGTTTCAAGTAGTTTCACAGCGTGGGAAGCCTCTGTCGGCGGCTTCCAGGCGCGAGTGCCGGGACGCCCCGGGGTTCGTCGCAATGCGACCAGAGTAGTCGGTGCGCGGCGCTCACAAAGGCCGAGCTTGGCGGCTTTTCCGCTACGCGCCCTCATCGCAGGTACGACTGGGCCGGACCGTCGTCCCGTCGCCATCGGCTGTTTGCGCAAAGATGAGCTATGATCGGACGCTCGGCGCGTCACTGTTGGGGTTCGCATGTCAGTACGCCAACGAACCGGGTCGGTTGTCTGCCCCTCCTGCCGGAATCTGGTCGGCATCAACGACGAGCGTTGCTTCCACTGCGGCCGATGGAATCCCGGGTTGTGGGGATTCACGCCGGTGCTGCGGCGCCTGGGCAATGATCTGGGGTTCGTGTCCCTGGTGGTCTGGGGTTGTGGGGGCCTCTACGTTGCGACGCTGCTCGTGTCGGGCCCTTCGATTCGCATGAGCGGCCTCTTCTCGTTCCTGTCGCCCAGCACGGTCACGCTGTTCCTTTTCGGCGCGAGCGGTGCCATGCCGGTCTTCGGTTACGGGCGCTGGTGGACGGTGGTCAGCGCGGCGTGGCTGCACGGCGGCCTGCTGCACATCCTGTTCAACATGATGTGGGTCCGCCAACTGGGGCCCGCGACCGCGGACATCTACGGCGCGGCGCGCATGGTCATCATCTACACCGTCGCCGGCATCTGCGGATTCCTGTTGAGCTCGGTCGCCTACGTTGCGCTGCCGCCGCTGCCGTTCCTCAGCGGGGCGGGAATCACCGTTGGCGCCTCGGCGTCGATCTTCGGCCTGCTGGGTGCCCTTGTCCACTATGGCCGGCGGAGCGGCAGCAGCCTGGTACGCCGCGAGGCGGTAGGGTATGCGATCACGCTTTTCGTTTTCGGCCTGCTGATGCGGGGCGTGGACAACTTCGCGCACGCCGGCGGGTTTGCCGGCGGTTATCTCGCGGCGTTTCTGCTGGATCCGCTGCGTCCCGAGCGGGTGGAGCACCTGCTGCTGGCGCTCGGCTGCCTCGGCCTGGTCGTCCTCTCCGTTCTTCTGTCAATCATCCGGGGGCTGGCCCTGTTCCGTGTCGGAGGATAGACGCACTCCACCAGGAGATCGACCCATGAAACGAACGAGACGCGCGTGTGCCGTTGTGCTCTGGTGTGCCCTCATACTACAAGGCCTGTCCGTTGTGGCAGGCCAGCCCGCGCCGGCCCAGGCGCCGCGGCCTATCGCCCTGGCGGACATCCTGGCCTGGAAGACCATCAGCGCCGCGGTGGTCTCCAGCGACGGGGTCTGGTTCGCCTACCGCATCGGGCCGGGCGAAGGTGATGCCGAGGTCGTCGTGCGGCAGACGCGCGGCGACAAGGAGTTCAAGTTTGGCGCAGGCGAATCCGGGGGGAACGACATCGCCTTCTCCGAGGACTCGAAGTGGGTCGCTTTCAGCGTGTCGCCGACGAAGAAGGAGAGCGAGGCGCTTCGCAAGCAGCGGCGGCCGGCGCAGAACAAGGTGACGATCCTCGAGCTGGCCACGGGGAAGGACACGACGACCGAGAAGGTGCGGCGGTTCGCCTTCTCGGGTGACAGGGCCGCGTTCATCGCGCTGCACAAGTACGGCGCGGATGGCGCTGGCGCGCCGCCGTCCGGCGGGGCGGCGCCCTCCGGTCCGCCCTCGCCTGGCGGAGGGGGCGCGGCGGCAACCGGCGATCGCCCGAGAGGTTCGGATCTGATCCTCCGTGAACTCGTCACCGGCACCGAGCTGAACATCGGCAACGTCGCGGAGTTCGCGTTCGATCGGCCCGGCCGTTCGCTCGCCTGGGTGGTGGACGCGGCGGACAAGAGCGGTAACGGGGTGGCCGTGCGCCACCTGGAGACGGGCGTGATTCGTGCGCTCGACACGGACAAGGCGAGCTATGAGCGGCTGGCGTGGACCGAGAAGGGCGATGCGCTCGCGGCCGTCAAGGGCAGGGAGGACAAGGCCTACCAGGACAAGCTGTACAGCCTGGTCGGCGTGACGTTCTCCGGGACCGGTGAGCCCCGCAAGGTGATCTTCGATCCGTCGGCGGACAAGAGCTTTCCGGCGGACATGACGATCAGCGCGAATCGCTCCCCGGTATGGCTGGAGGACCTGAGTGGCATCCTGATCGGCATCCAGAAAGCGAAGAAGAAGGACGCCAAGGAAGAAACGAAGCCCGGGGAGAAACCGGCGGAAGGCGAGTCCGCCGCGCCGCCGCCACCCGATGCCGCTGCCGACGAGAAGCCGGACCTGGTGCTGTGGCACTGGCTCGACAAGCGGCTGCAGTCGCAGCAGCAGGTGCAGGAGGAAATGGACAAGCGGTTCAGCTTCCTGTCGAATTACCGGGTGAAGGACCAGCGGTTCATCCGGCTGGCTGATGAAGAGGTCCGCGACGTGACTGCCGGCGCCCGTTCGAAGTGGGCAGTCGGCAGCGACACTCGCGAGTACGAGCGGATGGGCAGCATGGATGGCCGGCAGTACCGGGACGTCTACGCGATCAACCTCGAGACGGGGGCGCGGAAGCAGGTGGTGAAGAAGGCGCGCTACTTCTCGGGGGCTTCGCCCGACGCCAGCCGTTTCCTCTACTACGATGACGGGGCCTTCTACGTGTTCGACTGCGGCTCCGGGCAGGTGACCAACATGACGAAGGACGTGCCCACCTCGTTTGTCAATGCCGACAACGACCAGAACGTCATCAAGCCGCCGACGAGCGTTGTGGGATGGGTATCGGACAGCAGCGCCGTCTGGATCTCGGACGGCTGGGACGTCTGGCAGGTGCCGGTCACGGGCGGGACCGGTGTCAACTTGACCGTTGACGGCAAGAAGACTCAGGTCCGCTACCGCCAGCGCTACATCCTGGATCGCGACGAACGCGGCATCGACGTGAGCAAGCCCCAGTACATAAGCATCTACGGCGAGTGGACGAAGAAAGCCGGCGTGGTGCGCCTGGATCCTGGAAGACCCGGCGCGTCGGTGCTGGCCTGGGACGATGCGGGGCTGGGCCGGCTCGCCAAGCCGAAGCGGGCGGAGCTGTTCGTGTTCACGCGCGAGACCGATCAGATGCCGCCTGACTTCCACGTCAGCGACCTCACACTGACGGCGCCGAGAAAGCTCACGTCGCTCGACGCCCAGCGCAAGGCGTTCGCGTGGTCGAGCGGCGCACGGCTCGTGGACTACGCGGTCACGCTCGGCAAGGGCGGGCCGACGAAGAAGCTGCAGGCCGCCCTGTTCCTGCCGGCCAACTACGAGAAGGGCAAGGCGTACCCGACCATCGTCTACATCTACGAGAAGCTGTCGCAGGGCCTGAACGGCTTCACCGTGCCGACAGCCAACGGGTTCAACAAGGCGGTCTACACGAGCAACGGGTACGCCGTGCTGATGCCCGACATCGTCTACCGAATCAACGATCCGGGCATGTCGGCGGTCTGGTGCGTGCTGCCGGCCCTGAAGGCCGCCATCGCCACGGGCGTCGTGGACGCCAAGCGCGTGGGGCTGCAGGGGCACTCATGGGGCGGCTACCAGTCATCGTTCCTGGCGACGCAGACCGATGCGTTCGCCGCGATTGTCACCGGGGCCCCGCTGACGAACATGGTCAGCATGTACAGCCTCATCTACAAGAACTCGGGCAACACCAACCAGGCGATCTTCGAGAGCAGCCAGGGCCGGTTCTACGGTCCCTACAATGACAACTGGGAGGCCTACATCCGGAACTCCCCCGTCGTGCACGCGAAGAACGTGAAGACGCCGATCATCATCCTGCACAACGACAGGGACGGCGCGGTCGACTTCACCCAGGGCGTCGAGTATTACAACACGCTGCGCCGGCTCGGGAAGGAGGTCGTGCTGCTGGAATACGTGGGCGAGAACCACGGCCTCGTGAAACCGGCGAACCGCAAGGACTACACCGTCCGGATGAAGGAGTTCTTCGACCACAAGCTGATGGGCAAGCCGGCCCCTGGCTGGTACACGACAGGCGTGTCGCGGCTCGACATGGACCAGCACCTGAAGGAACGCGCGGTGCTGGTCAAGCCGCCGGAGGAGAAGAAGGACGCCAAGGCAGAGAAGCAGGAGAAGCCGATCAAGTAGCGGGCGTGCCGGCGGTGCCCGGTGTGCGGTACGGTGGAGGACACACGTGCGCAAGTTCGTCGTGCTCATCACGGGGGCCGGTGGCGAAATCGGCCACGGCCTCATCACCCGCCTTGCCGAGCACAACGCGAGGCGAATCGTCACGCTTGACATCGCGCCGCTCGACCCCACGCTGGCGCCGTACGTCCACCGGGAGATCACGGGCTCGATCCTGGACACGAACCTGCTCGACAGCATCCTGGCCGAGTTCGAGGTGGACCTGGTATTCCACCTTGCGGCGCTGCTCTCGACCCGTTCGGAGTTCACGCCGGTCACGGCGCACCAGGTGAACGTGCAGGGCACCCTCAACCTGCTCGAGTTCGCGCAGAAGGAAGGGGAGTCGCACGGCCGGCCGGTCGTGTTCATGTATCCCTCGTCGATTGCGGCCTACGGGATGCCAGGCCTCGAGACGAAGACCCGGGCAGGCCGGGTCCGGGAAGACGAGTACACGCATCCCACGACGATGTATGGATGCAACAAGCTGTACTGCGAACAGCTCGGCCATTACTACAGCCGCCACTACAAGCAGCTCGCGGCCGACACGCTGAGCGGCAAGGTGGACTTCCGCTGCGTCCGTTTCCCCGGCCTCATCTCAGCTGTCACCGTGCCATCGGGCGGCACGTCGGATTTCGCGCCGGAGATGATCCACGCGGCGGCGAAGGGCGAGCCGTACCGCTGCTTCGTCAGGCCTGACGCCCGCATTCCCTTCATGGCCATGCCCGACGGCGTGGACGCGCTGGTGCAGCTGGCGACCGCGCCGCAGGGCCGTCTCACCCGCACCGCGTACAACGTGGGGGCGTTCAACCCATCGGCGGCCGAGATCCGCGACGTGGTGCTGAAGGCGTTTCCCGGCGCTGACATCACGTTCAGCGTCGACACGAAGCGCCAGGGCATCGTCGATTCGTGGCCAGACGACGTGGACGACGGCGCGGCGCGCCGTGACTGGGGCTATGCCCCTACGTACGATTTCGAACGGGCGTTCTCGGATTACCTTATACCCACCATCCGGCAGCGGTATCGGTAGCCGGCGCGCGAGGCAGTGATGACTACAGACAACGACGTGCAGTCACCACAGCCCATTCTCGAGATGGCAGCGGCGTTCCAGCGGAGCCGGATTCTGCTCTCGGCATGGGAACTGGACCTGTTCACCGTGCTCGCTGACGAGTGGCGAAGCGCGGCCGAGGTCGCCGGCGCGATCGGTGCTGACGCGCGCGCGACCGACCGGCTGATGAACGCGCTGTGCGCACTCGGCCTGCTCGAGAAGCGAGACGGCCGCTTCGCCAACACCGGGCCGAGCGCGCAGTTCCTCGTGAAGGGCCGGCCGGACTTCATGGCGGGGCTGGGCCACACCAGCCACCTGTGGGAGACGTGGAGCACGCTCACCGAAACCGTGCGCACCGGAAAGCCCAGGCCCAGGCCGGGCGTGGGCGATCGGGGCGGGGAGTGGCTGCGGCCGTTCATTGCCCTCATGCACTGGCGCGCTCGCCGTAGCGCGCCAGCCGTCATCGGGCAGCTCGACCTGACCGGCGTGTCGCGCGTCCTGGACGTCGGGGGCGGGTCGGGGGCCTTCGCGATGGCGTTCGTACGGGCGCGGTCCGGCATCTACGCTGTCGTGTTCGATCTCCCGACCGTCATCCCGCTGACGAGAAACTACATTCAAGTCGAGGGGTTCGCGGCAGAGATCGATTCCGTCGCCGGGGATTATCTGGAAGATGATTTGCCGGGTGGTTTCGATCTTGTGTTCTTGTCCGCCGTCGTGCACAGCAACAACGCGGACGAGAACGAGGTGCTCATCCGGAAGTCGGCGGGTGCGCTGAACCGGGGTGGCCGGGTCGTCGTGCAGGATTGGCTGATGTCGGAAGACCGCACGCACCCGATGATGGGCGCGCTGTTCGCCATCAACATGCTGGTGGGTACAGACGCCGGGGATACGTTCGCCGAATCCGAGATCCGGGATTGGATGGCGCGGGCCGGCCTCGGATCATTCGAACGGAAAGACATCCCTGGTGGCGGGGGCTTGCTGATCGGGCGGAAGCCGTAGAAGTGGTTTCAACACCCGCACGCGGGTGGCGGCGAGCGGGGCCGCCCCGCCCGCCGCGCAGGGCCGATAGCCGTGACAAGCGCTTTTCGGCCCGAGGACGGGTGGGGCTGCTCGCCGACAGGACCCGAAGAGCGGCAGAAGGGGTTTTGAAACCACTCCTAGTGTAGCTGCCCGTCAGGCGCTGTGAACCGGGAACTTCGAACCGGGAACTGGGAACTGTGTATGAGCTGGAATGATGTCCGCCGGAACGCGGGTGACTTTCTGCGCGGCATGGCGCTGACCGGTCACGAACGCCGGCTGCGGGGTCAGGCAGTTGAACTGACGGACCTCTTCCTGCTCCTGTGCCATATGGAATCGCTGGGGTTGCCGAACCCGGCGGCCCTGTATCTGCTCGAGGTCTATCCCAATCTCCTCGAGGAGTTCCACCTTTGGCATCGCCGGATGGGGGCGGACCGGTCGCCCCTGGCCGCGTTCTCCTGCTGCTGACGTGCGCTACCTGAGCGGTCAGCGTGTCGTGTTCTTTGGCGGTAAGGGAGGAGTCGGCAAGACGACCTGCGCTGCCGCCGCGGCACTCGCCGCGAGTCGGCAGGGCCGACGCGTCCGCCTCGTGTCGACCGATCCCGCGCATTCGATTGCCGACGTCCTCGGCCGCGCGCTCGGGCCGGACGAGAGCGAGGTGGCCCCCGGGTTGCGGGCCCTCGAGATTGACGCCGAGACCGAGGTCCGCCGCTACCTGGACCGGGCAAGAACGCAGATGGCCGCGGCGTTCAGCCCCGCCGTGCTCCGGGAGGCGCTCCGCCAGGTGGAGCTGACGGCAAGCATGCCCGGCGTGGCCGACGTCGCCATGTTCGACCGGATGACCGAGATCATGCTGGCGCACGAGGAG
>Ga0315296_10005129_pt1 | contig 10541 bp, 8 predicted proteins | sample YL17G14_18_MG_FD_203921 | JGI IMG/M metagenome (GOLD analysis project Ga0315296, IMG submission 203921) | Sediment microbial communities from Yellowstone Lake, YNP, Wyoming, USA - YL17G14_18 | ecosystem: Environmental > Aquatic > Freshwater > Lake > Sediment | place: USA: Wyoming | collected... | reverse complement strand
TCGAGCAAAGAATTAAAGTCATAATTGGAGATAAAGGAAGAAAAATATTTCATTCTTTCAGTTTCAGTTCCGACTTTAGCGTTCAGAAGTCTGAATAAATATGCTCGAATTCTATTGTATATGCTATACGTCTATTACGCACCTATAGCTATTGGGAAAAAGTTATAGATAAGTCATTTTTATAAAGTGTACCTTATTGGGACTTAGATATTGATGTTCATCGAGGTAATGCTTCAGCTTTTATTCTTTATGTTTTGCTTCTCTGTATTAGGTGAACCGTGGAGACTTGTCCTTCGAAAATTTGTTGGGATTTTCAAAAATTCAGATGTTCTGCAGATACTAGTGCTTGATGTTTACCTTGGCGGTTTTCTATTGTATGTCATCGCCATTATTCCATTGCATCTTTTTTCCGTAACTACGTTGTATGCAATTAGCTTAATGTCAACTGTGATTGTCTTATGGTTTCACAGGAAAAAATTTAAGAATGCTACTCGAAACCTGCAGTTACAGTTCAAGAAGTTTTCGTTCCGAAACCATCTGCTGTCCGAACCCTTGCTGCTGATTGTATTGATTTTTTTGTTTGGTCTTGTTGTACAAACTTTGGCGCTTAGCGGTCTTATTTTCGGAAGTATCCGTGATACTTCCATGCACTCGCTTTTTGTTCAGGTTCTACTGGAGAATAAGCAAGTGCCAATGACGTTGCAGCCTTATTTGAGTGAAGGGATAATCTATCCGCAAGGTTTTACTCCGATGGTTGCCTACGCTGTGTTGATCTCAAACTATTCTCCTCCTGAGGCGGTCTTTTACTTAACGGCCTTTTTTAACGCGTTTACGATACTAGGCGTCTATTTTCTGGGCAAAACATTATCGTTGTCTAAGAAGGGATATGTGGGCTTAAGTTTGGCATTTGCGTTTACTTTTGTGGCCTTTTGGCCAAAATATATTACGTGGGGAAGCAACGCGCTCGTCGCGAGTTTTCCATTGTTTTTTGTCTGTTTAAGTCTTTTTCCATTTTTAACAAAGGAAAAATTGAATTTAGGGTCAATTTTGACGATTGGTTTTCTTTTTGGCTATTTGGCGGTCTTACATCTCCAGGTTTATGAAGCGTTAATTGGCTCTTTGTTTGTGCTGTGGCTGTATACTGCAATAAAAAAGCATGAAGGTGCATGGAGCAGGTTATTAAGCCTGGCATTGATTTTTGGTTTGAGTCTTCTGATTCTGAGCCCATTTCTCTACAGGCAATTAGTTTGGTATCACTATCCTAATCATAACATAGGAGTTGCGCCTGACGCACAGATACTGGTTCCTCAGCCTACTCTTTCTTTTATCCAGACTAACTTCTTATGGCTTTTTGATAATTTAGCGAGCAATATCTTGCTTATAATCGCTTCACTCGCCCTATTTTTTGTGAGCGTTTTAGTCGCGGTACATTTTCGGAAGAATAAATCTTTCAGTGGGGTCAGTTGGCTTATCAAGTTAGGAATAGCCATGTTTCTAGGAGAGTTGCTTATTCTTCTCCTTGCCGCAATTGATTATGGAAGTTTGCCTTTTTACCCAAATCAATTATTACTGTATTTTCCTCTTTATTTCTTCATTGCGGCCGCTAATTTTTACTTGTTCTACCTTTTCTCTTCCTATTTATCCAGAAAAATTCTAGCAAAGACAGATGAGACTAAACTTAACTCGAGGAAACTTCTAGTTTCTGCAATTTCCATTATGTTACTCGTTGGAATCTACTCCCCTTTCTTGTATCAAAGCATAGTTCTCGACGTCGGACAAATTCATGGCGGTTACGCTGTCTTTGCCGTGACAACAGAGCAAGACCTTCAGTTAATGCTGTGGATTAAAGAAAATTTAGCTAAAAACGCTACAATATTGGTTAATAACTATCAGAGTGGAACTTTCATACCAAGCCTTGCAAATCGCAAGATTATCTATACTGTGGGGGGCAGTTCTGATTCTGTCTCTTATCAAGAGCTCGAAACCTTACTGGAGAAAAACAGTCTTAATCCAACAGCTATGGATTTGATGAAACACTTCAACATAACAGACATTTACGTAGGATCAGGAGTTAGCGCTTCTGATGATTGGGAGCATCAGTGGAATCCTGAGCTGTTTCTTGGCAACCCAAACTTTGAGTTAGTAAAAAACTTTGGCAACGCTTACCTCTTCCAATTCAATTATACGAATCCGAACATTGTTTTTCTAGACAATTTCGAACATGCAAGTTGGTCCGAGAATGGATGGCAAGCTTTCGATTATGGCTCTGGAGTGTCAAACGTTACGATAGCAACTAACTCTGGACGTAGTTCAGGGAGATGCTTAAAAATGACAGCTCAAGCCATACCTGAACCATCGGAATGGATGTACACGCAATGTGTTTCTAGAGAAATTTATGTGCAAAACAATTCGAATGTCGATCTTTCATTCTATTTAAACGCAACCGAGGGCTTTCATGGCAAAGACACTTTTTCAGTCTTTGTATCCAATGTTTACCGTAACCAGTCCATGATAATTGCGACTCCAAACAGCGTATATGAGAGTTACCCGAACACCATTCCATTGCCTAACTCAGAAGGCTACTTTGAGTTTAACGGTTCTAACAGTTTAAGCGCGCGCTGGCATCAAATGTTCAATTCATCCTTGCCTAGTACCTTTATTTTGGAATTCGTGAACTTGGATTTTGACGGCATTCCGAACATTGCCTATATCGACAATATTCAGATCACTTCTACACCTTTGGGGTAAATTAATGGAAGAGAGTTTAGAAAAGCCGCGGGTGTCAATAATAATACCCACTAATAAGCGCGCGCGCTGCAGCTCCTACAAGACAGCGGCGTACGATTCGAAGTCATATACACAATCTTTTATTCCACCGGGGGCGTAGCTCTCAGAATCTTATTAACATCCTAACTGAATGAAGAATGATTTCAATTGACTACCGACCTAAGACAACCTGCAGACCTTGCCAAATTTGTGGTGCGTCTTCTTTCATGATCGATGACCCTGAAAGAGAAAAGGTTTTGCGGCGAATTATGAATTGGCTAAATATTCAAAAAAATGATGTGGTTCTAGACATCGGTTGTGGTGATGGGTTTTTCTTCAAAAGCATTGATTTACAGACTTCAGATGTAAACGTGGTCGGTTGTGATATCCGAATATCAAGAAAGAGAAAGTTCAATCTGCCTATGGTAATATGCGATGCACAGCAACTTCCATTCAGAGATAAGACCGCTAACAAAATCATAATGAACGAAGTGTTAGAACATTTACCAAACGGTGAATTGGCTTGTAATGAAATATTGAGAGTTCTGGTCACAGAGGGTCGGGCCTATATTGCAACTTCAAACTCTTACAAAGACATGCTAAAACCGTTCGCCATACTTGCTAGAAGAGTTGATATCTATAAGGGTCATATCAAACATTTTTCGCGTGAAGAACTCGATAAGATGCTTTTCAATAATAGACTCAAAACACTTTACTTCCAACATGACGGATTTTTCGCACTATTTCTATACTATTCAATTATCTACTATGTTTTAAAGCCTCTTGTTGCGCGCAAAAGCACAATATCCTCCCATTACCTCTTGGAATCTGGTTTTGGGAAAGGGTCGTTTTTCCAACTTTCATATGGGTTAAGAAAGTATATATATTTGTTTATCTTGGGGAAATAGCACGCGCTTGACGAATTATTCAAAGCTTCCAATGGGGTATGGGAATCCACTTGGTAGTAATTAAAGGCTCTAAAAAGTCATAATGGATTGATACTGGTGGAAAGAGAACGGTTTGACTTCATTGAACTCGTGTATGAATTTCCCTTATACTACAGTCCACCACAACGTGAAGATTACTTTCTCTACCCAGCGCAAATTGCAGGTCAAATGGGTTTGAAGCCTGCGATTTTTACAATCCGAACCCAATTAACCCCTGAGAAAAAACAAGTGATAAATGGCATCGACGTATTTAGGTTCAATTCTGTTTTTTCTATCCTACAACGACTTGTCAAAGTCTCTCCTGTGCTTGCGCATGGTCACAGTTTCGGATGGCTACCTGCCACTTTTGCCCCGCTGTTAGTTAGAAAATACGTTTTTACTCATCATACCTATAGATTAGACATTTATCCAAAGTGGAAAGTAAACCTCGTTCTTCTTCTGCTCAAAAATTCCAAAGCCATAATAACTCTAACCAACTATCAGACGGATCAATTCAAAGACTTTTTTAGCAAGTCAAAAATTCACGTGATACCGATTCCGATTGATTATGATTTCTTTGCTTTAACTAAAGAAGAATGGAAAGTGGAGATACAACGTAGATATGGCCTAAATGCTGATGACAGATTAATTCTCTGTGTGGCTAACCCGAGACCAATAAAGAATCTTGAAACTCTTATACGAAGTTTTACTATAGTGAATGCTAAATTTCCTTCTACCAAACTAATAATAGTTGGAGGAGAACCTCTCTCTCTCTTGGGAATATTTTCGCCCACTAAGCCTAGATTAAATTACACTCTTGAACTGGCTAAGTTAGCGAATTCATTAGGCGTAAAAGAGAATGTCATCTTCACAGGATACCAAAATGCAGAAGAACTGCGAAAGTTCTACTCGGCTTCAGAAATCTTTTGCATGCCGTCATGGATGGAGGGACAGGTCTTAGCGGCTGGCGAAGCAGCTTCTGCAGGTCTACCTCTTGTCTTGTCTGGTATCAAAACCTCAATGGAAATATACAGTGAGTGTGCACTGTTTCATGACCCACATAAATATGAACAGTTGGCAAGCCAAATTATCAAATTACTTGAAAATCCCAAACTGGCCAAAAGCTTGGGCAGCGCTGGGCGTACTAAAATGCAGAATTATCGCCCAGAGATAGTTCATGCAAAACTTAGAAAATTGTATGAAAGCTTACTTTCTTAGAGCGCGCGCTAAGAATTACTAATGGCATGTACGTTACGAAGAACATTCAACCCTAAAAGGGGAATAGGCTCGATTTTCTTTAAATAACAAGCATTGAGAATATCTCGGCGGGAAGTCCGCGGTTGTTGTAAGAAAGGAGTTGTGTGGATTATGGCGCAAGAAAAGGCGATGTATAGGACGGTCTGTTTGTAAGGATGAGGTTGCTCGTATCTACATATGCCATAGTTGAAGGTCTGATGTTTGCATGGCTGGCGCAGTACAAACTCGTTGGATCTGCACACTGTCGTATTTAGATCATAGCGCGCACTACTTCGTTAGCCTTATATTTCTGCATGAAATTAAGTTGCAGGTATGACAGTAGTTCTTTGCAGCTTCAAAGTTATCAGAGTCGTTGGCGACTTGCTCTTTTTGTTCAGGTTTTTTGGATGGATTAACGCGCGCTTGTATCAAATCCAAATCAAAAACCAGAAACCCTTAGCCATGATATGGAAAACACATCACTTGGTAGGATAAGATAAATGAAAGAAATGAGAGTCAACGAATGGGAAACAGTTTGGAACAAAAGCTCCGTCGAAAGGGAACTGAACCAGATACCCTTTGAAAGTTTCGCCTGTGATTTCAAGAAGATATTTAAAAAAGGCGATTTGGTGTTGGAAGCGGGCTGCGGTTACGGCAGATACTGTTTCTGGCTTGAGAAAAACGGCGTTCAATCAGTCGGAATTGATTTTGTTTCTTCAGCGCTTAGAACAGGCAAAAGATATTTCAAGTCCAAGGACGGTGATTTTCCCTTGATCGTTGCTGACGTATCAAAGCTTCCATTCAAAAGAGACATATTTGATGGGTACATATCATTAGGCGTCATCGAACATTTCGAAACAGATTCAGAACTTTGGAAATGTTTACAAGATACTTTCAGGGTCGTAAAGCCAAAAGGTTTTGCTTACATCTCAGCTCCAAATCCGTACGCTCCTCACATGATTTTGCGAAGACTCTTGCTACCTCATGTTTTCTCCACTTACTACGAACGACCTAGACATAAAAAAAATCTAAGGGCATTATCAGAGGGTGCAAACTTCAAGATCCTGACAATTTACACTCGAGACTTCTATTATCCGTTTTATGCAATTATCACGTTCTTATCAAAAAGGGATTCATGGAAACTTAAACGTTTCATGAAAAAGATATTAAATCCATTGGAAAATATGCCTTTGCTCCGTAATTTAAACAGCGGTCTTTACCTAATTCTCCAGAAACCTTGATCAATGGCGCGCGACAGCTTTTAGCGCAAATATCCTTCTTAGGCAAGGTTTGGCTGGAGAAATTGCGCAAAACACTAGGAAGTTCTAGGGGGTCAGTGTGAGATCAGACAGCTTAGATTTATCGATCAGTGTTTTTTCTGGCTTTCTGATTTTCGCCCATAGAGTGCGGCTGCCAACTATTATCAGTGGATAACATACTATCCACGTGAGAGAGTATAGCTGACCATAGAAGTCATGGAACCTCTGTACGTCCATCGTGTACCCACCTGTGTTGACCGAAATCAGGAAGATAGTGGCTATTCTCAGGACATTGAGAAAGAAGGTTACAATGGCGCCGACTGTAAAGTAAATTATTTTGTGCTTCAAAGGAATAACCATGTTTCTGAGAAAGAGGAGAATAACTACCGTGTATATCACTAGGCTCTCTATTCCGGAACAAGGCCAACCTATCCCAAAAGCTGACGAGTATTTTCCTAGAGAATTTTCAATCATAAATGTAGGCATTCCGTTTGCAGTACCCAACCAAATCACTCTGTATCCCAAAAACGTTAGAAGATTTGCTGCAAGTGTCGCCGTAGTTGGAACGAACATCTGGAACGGTGTAAACCTTCCATAAGGATATACGTTGTCGATCATGTATATTATCCCAACACTGCCCAGGAGAAATGGGGAGATTAAGACTTTTTTTAAGCCACTAATTCCATACTGCAGCGTTATAATGAGAGTAAAAAGTGCAGCTAGAACCAGATACTCTATTGAAAGTGGCACCCAATATTCGAAACCTGGCGAAACAAGGCCAATCTTCGAAGCCCAGTTGAGAATTACGACATTTAACCCATAAAAGCTAGAAATAACAATGTATATTGTGGGGAGTAAAAGGGCAAAGATAAACATTCCGGTTCTCACGCGATTTGGATTCCCGCTTATCATCGACTTGAGGTTTTCCCAGTTCAGTATTATTTCCAAGAAAGCTAGCCACAAAAAAAAGAGGTAGAAGGTTCTACCTTTCCACATCATCTCGAAGCTGCTCATGTTCTTGTATTGTGAATAATTCGGAAAAGTATAGGACTCGAAGAAGTAAAGTACAAGAATCGGCGCAATGATGGAAAACAGCGGTAATAACTTGACGAGAATATTTATGTTGCTCTTGACTTTTTGCTTGAATCGCATCATTAGAAAAATCCCATGTCTTCTTCCATTCAATATGGCTATATATCGCTACAGCCACTTAAAAAGCACGCGTGCATTATCTCAGATTTACGATCGCTCCTAGGGCTCGAAGGGAAAGAAGACGAAAACTGCCATCCTCATCTTTCGTCCTCTAACTTATCGTCCCTCCTGTCATAAAAGAGGATTATGCTTGTAGAAAAGATTCGATACGCTCCCAGTAAACTTCGCTCCTTACTTTCAACCATTAGAAAGAAAGTTTAAAGCTGAACGGTGCTTCCTTAAGACTGGGGAAACTTGAAGTCAGTTAATTTTGTGCAAAAGATGTTCCGCAATTATTATATGAGGAATTATACTCCTAAAAGTTCTATTTTCAAGATAGAGCAGCGTGAGTTCGGCTTCATAATGTTTGAAGGCTGGATGTATAGGCATAAGAGTTTTAAACAAACTGATGATCTGAGGGAGTTTTTGCAAAATTCTGTCCCTTCAGATGCATATTATTCCTGTGTTTATTATGAATTTCCTGAGGCTGAGATGGACAGGAAGGGATGGATTGGCGCTGATCTCATCTTCGACATCGATGCTGACCATATTCCGACACCGTGCGATAAGATTCATGATGAATGGGTTTGTGGCAGTTGCGGTTTTTCTGGCAAGGGAGTGACGCCTGAAAAATGCCCTGCATGCAATAGTGAAAAGCTTAATGCGAACACATGGCCTTGCGAGACTTGTTTAGCTTCTGCAAAAGCCGAAACAATTAAACTTTTAGATATGTTAACACAAGATTTTGGCTTTTCTGAAAATGAAATACACGCTTTCTTCTCTGGGCACCGTGGTTATCATGTCTCTGTTGAATGTGAATCTGTTATAACGCTTGACTCTATTGCGCGCAAAGAGATTGTAGATTATATTTCTAGCTTAGGTTTAGACGTTTCTTTCCACGACTTAAAGAGGAGAAATAGGAAAGAAGCACTTTCTTCTCAAAATGTACTCGAAGGCGATTTTGGCTGGTTTAAACGCCTAAATCAAGGAATACAAAATTTTATTATTAATGCAAAAGATGAGGATTTTAGAAATATCGGACTTAAAAAGAATGTTATTGCTGCTTTGTTACATAATAGGGATTCAGCTTTAAAGAGCGTGCAGAACACTGGCAAACAGACTCAACTTGTTAAAGGAGTAGGTCCAGATTCTTGGCGGAAAATAACTGAACATGTAATTAAGTTGCAATCGGCAAAAATAGACACTGTTGTAACTACAGACATTCACCGTTTAATCAGGCTGGCTGATACCTTACATGGCAAAACTGGCTTTTTAAAGGTCGAGTTTCCAGTTTCAACCATACATAGTTTCGATCCATTCAAGAATGCGATAGCCTTTAAAGAAGATACTGCAACCGTTAATATTTCTGATGCTCCTGAGTTTAGATTAGGTGACGAAATGTTTGGTCCCTACAAAAATCAAAAGGTTGAGTTGCCTAGTGCTGCGGCTGTGTTGCTTATTTGTAAGGGCAGAGCAGAGGTTGTAGAGTAATGTATAATGATTTATATGAAATTTGGAAACGCGAGCTTGAAAGCAGTGAACTTGAAAAGCTGCCTCCTGATTTTTACTCTAGGGTCACCGATTATCTAAGGAAGCTTAGAGAAGAAAGTCGAATGCTTGATAAAAAAACGGTGAAGGCAAAGCTTCTGAAAAGTGAGATGCGGAACGTTAAACATATGCTTCGTGAATTGATTCGAACACGCTATAAAAAATTAATTAGAAAGATGGCTAAAGGTGAAAAAGTTTCATCAAATGTTTTAACAGTTGAGGAACAGAAAATTTACACGGGAGCTTCACCTCTCGCAGAGGCATATCAGAGTTTTGTTGAAAACCTTCTCCGAGGAAACCTGTTGAAAATGGGTGTTGGGCGAGAGCACAAAAGGGCTGTCTTACGTTTTTTGAGGGATGTTCCAGCAATAATTGGCACGGACATTAAAACCTATGGCCCATTCAAAGTCGAGGACGTTGCATCCTTACCTGCTGAGAATGCTAAAGTTCTTATTAAGCAAGGTTTAGCTGAAAAAATTGAAGTTAATTAGGTTGTCTGGAACTCTCTCGGAAAATCTTGGGCATTGTTTTCCAGCACTTAATTTTGCCCCATAGAGTTCGAGTTCCAATTATAATTAATAGGTAGGATATGATCCACGCAATGGAATATAAGGGGCCATGGTAGCTATGCTTGTCTGATATCTCATTAGATTTAGAACATTTGCAGCCAGCATCGCAATGGTTGGAACAAAAATCTGAAATGGGGCGAACGTGCCGAATGGATAGATACTGTCTATTGTGTATATGAATCCGATGATTCCTAAAAAGACTGTGGAAATTGAAAAGTCAGAGAGTCCTTTAACCCCGTTTTCCAGCAGAATCATTAGGGCAAAAAGCATCGTAAAAACTAGATATTCTATTGAAATCGGCATCGCGTTTGCCCAATAAACATTGTTCTGCTCAGATAAGTCCACAATTATGTCATTTAACCCGTAATAGTTCGCAACAATCACATAAATTGTAGGGAGTAAAAGAGCTTTGATGAAAGCAACGGTTCTGATAGACCTTAGTTTGTACACTTCGCTTGTTTGAAGTTTTTCCCAGCACAGTATTAACTCTTAAGAAATTAGCCATAAAAAGAAGAGGTAATAGGTTCTGCCATGCCATGTTACCTCAAAGGAGTATGGATATAAAGAATATAATAAAAAAATGGTATGATAAATGAGAGAATGGGTAAGATTTTTTCAGGCTGTTAATGTTTTCCTTAAATATTTGTATGATGCTACGCATTTCGTGGCTACCTACATTTTTTTTGGCTAATGTCCAACACAACCATTGCTAATAGCATGGGTATTACAAGGGTTCCCATTAATTGGCATAGACGTTATTTCCTCATTTTCAATAAGCAAATTTAAAAGATGAGCAGAAAATAAGCGAAAAAGTATAAGAGAGTGTATGTTTTCTTTATGCAAAGCTGGTCGTGGTTTAAGTGAATGTTCCTAAAGAAATTAGGAAGTATTGCCCTAGATGTAAGAAGCATGAAACTCATACTGTTACTCTTTACAAGGCTGGAAAACGGAGAGCCTTGGCTAAAGGCGAGCGCCGTCATGAACGAGAAAAAAAAGGCTATGGTGGACAGAAGTATTCTATTCAAAGAGAATTCGCAAAGACAACT
>Ga0315296_10005128_pt1 | contig 10542 bp, 10 predicted proteins | sample YL17G14_18_MG_FD_203921 | JGI IMG/M metagenome (GOLD analysis project Ga0315296, IMG submission 203921) | Sediment microbial communities from Yellowstone Lake, YNP, Wyoming, USA - YL17G14_18 | ecosystem: Environmental > Aquatic > Freshwater > Lake > Sediment | place: USA: Wyoming | collected... | reverse complement strand
CATGCCTCTGCCGCAAGAATATCTGCTCGAAAATCGCACCGTTAACTTGTTGGCTCGTGATATTCCGGTTGACACCTCATACTGTCTGCGCATCAACTTTGCCGCTGATAATGAAAGACGGCCGTACGTCTCCTACGGTGATGTTATCAGCGGCAACTTCGAGTCATCGCTAATCAAGAACAAGATAGTATTGATCGGGATGACCGCTACCGGCGAGCCCGACACCTGGCCAGTCCCCACCTCAGCCAGCAAGGTTCCCGGAGTTTTTATACACGCTGCTGCCATGGATACCATTCTCACACAGCGTTTCCTGACAGAGCCTAGCAGCGTCATCACGCTAATGATTATGCTGCTGCTAGTTGGCATCACTGCCTTTGCCTTGCCCCGATGTGGGACCTGGTACTGGACGGATATAGCTAAGGGGGCGGCAATAACCGGAGGCCTATTTGTTGCTTACTTGGTAGCCGCCTTCTTTGCTTTCGACAGAGGATATAGCCTAGATCTGTTTTATCCCCTGTTGCTACTACCAGTAGTCTATGTCGGTAACGTTCTTTACATAGTCGTTATTGAGCAGTCGGATAAACGATTTGTCAAGGAGCTTTTTGGTCGATATATTTCGCCCCAAATAGCCAAGGAGATAGTCAGCCGAGCTGATGCTGGGGAACTTCGCCTCGGAGGCGAGCAAAGGGAGGTAAGTGTGCTCTTTGCTGATATCCGTAACTTCACCCGGATAAGTGAACAGTTGTCTCCTGAAGCTACAGTGAAAATGCTCAATACTTACTTATCAGTTGTGGCCAATGCAGTAGTACAGCATGATGGTATAGTTAACAAGTTTGGCGGAGATAATATCATGGCACTATGGAACGCGCCGCAATCTCAGCCAGAGCACGCATTGCTGGCAGTAAAGGCAGCGTGGGAAGCACAGCAGAAAGTTGCTGAACTACAACAAAGCGATAGCCGGCTGTTCCCGGTGCAATTTGGCATTGGCATTAACACTGGTATAGCCTTAGCCGGCAATGTAGGCTCGGTTGGACGCACTGAATACACCGTCATCGGAGATTCCATTAACACTGCTTCACGCATTTGTAGCAACACCCCCGGCAGTGAAATCTGGATCGGTGCTGAGACGTACAATCAAACAAAGGATTATATAGAAACCGAGGAACTCGAGCCACAGCATCTTAAGGGGAAAGCAGCACCCATCATAGTATATCGAGTAACTGCGTGGCGCCCTATAACCCCTCAGAACAAAAGTAGGCCCTCGCCCTCCTAATGTCCACCTTTGCCTTTAAGGAGAGTCTCCTGGATAAGCCTCTCCAGGTTATCAGGCGCAACAGGCTTGATTAGATAATCAGCAGCACCCAGTTTCATCGCCTCAACTGCCAGCTCTGCTGAGGGATAGGCCGTTATAACAATGGACTTAATGTACGGCTTTGACTCCTTCACCTCTCGTAGTACCTGAAGCCCGGTTTTTCCAGGCAGTCGCACATCTATGACTAGAATATCGAAGTCCTGCTTCTCTATCAGTTCCAGCGCTTCTTCACCCGTCCCGGCCGTTACCACGTGGTAAGTGCCCTTGAGGTATTCCCCTAGCGACTCCCTTAGAATTGCCTCGTCATCTACAATTAGAACAATCTTCTCCTCAGCAGGATACTCTCCTAGGCTCTGCGCTATGAGTTTGACCAAATACTTCTGTATAGAAGTATCTTCGGATACACATTTCACCTTCAGCTTTTTGTAGGCCCCTTCCGGTATTCTCACATGAAGCTGTCTTGCCTTCATTGCCCAATCTCGCCTATCGGACTTGAGATAAACGTATCAAAATACCATCCCATTGTCAATTTGTTAATTTGAGGTTGAATAATTCATTTGAGTGTTACTCTCGCAACAAATGGTTTTCACTTCATGAAGTCATACGTTCCTCTTAACATCAATTCTTGGCCGCCTAAATCGTACAAACCCCACATCAGACCCCGTCCAACGAGATTAGAATGGAAAACGTCTAGGGAGAGGCATCACATTAGTGGCGGTTAGATGTTCCCCGGCTGGATAGGCTTCTCTCAATGGGTCAAAAAGGAGTTCAGTGCATACCCCAAAAGGGAGCTGTTGGTCGAGTTAGCGGAGATGGGCAAGACGGGGCGTGAAGGGTATACATTGTTTGGGCTGTATTTGTGGGAGAAGAAACATAGTAAAGGGAGAAATTAAACTGCTTATGGGTCTTAAGCAGAAACTTGGTTAAACAGATAATTGACGGTATTTTACAGGTCGAGTATACTGGAGGTGTCCGATATTGCAGGGGAGGTCTGATATGGGAGAAATAAAGAATCCAACCATAATAATCTCTAACCTTGGTCCAATCAATAGAGCGAAAATAGAACTAAAGCCGCTCAGTATCTTTATTGGAGGGCACAATACAGGTAAGTCGTACGCGGCACAAATGGTCTACTGCATGGCAAGAGCTTTAAGAAGTAATTACCGAAGAATTAAAGATATTGAAGAACCAAAGAAATCGGAAGATAAGGTGGTTAGGAAAGAGCTGAAAGATTTGCAGAGCTTGATTCGGCGTGGGGGGGGAATTAAGTTTAGTGGAATTGGAAAAACCCTGCAAAATAAAGGAGAGAATTGGTGGGTCTCTTGGGAGAAGTTATGCAAGGATGAGATTATAAGTTCATTAAATCAGTATTTCATGACTGAAGATATTGGGGATCTAGTGAGGTTTAATGGTGAGTCCGTGAAAGGTGGCATAACATTTTCTGCTGTAGGGAAAAACGATGTTAGAGTTAGGCTACGGATAGGGAAAACGCCAGGGAAAGTCAATGTAAGTATAGACGCACCTAGTATTAAAGCACTGGGTATAAGTATTCCTCGGATGGTTCCGAATTTTGATTACTTCGATTTTCAGGTTGTATTGATGGAAGCGTGGAGGAAAGTATGGAAGGGTATAGCAGACTATGACTTCTACTATCTACCTGCAGCTAGGTCAGGGATTCTTCAATTGTGGGATATGATGCAGCTGTATACATTGGAAAGTCTACCTGAAGAGATGGGCATTCCTGGTTTAGTTAAAAACTTCTTACTTGAAGTAGCTAGGAGTGGAATGTATTGGACTTACAGGGAGAAACGGAAGGTAATGCCAGCACTGGAAATACTGGAAGGTGAAATACTGCGTGGTGAGATTGCTTTTAGAAGGGAAAGGCCAGGGCTGTCAAGAATAGATTATAAATTCGGAGGTAGGGCAAGTATTAGTATTCAACGTGCTTCATCTATGGTGGCTGAACTAGCACCTTTGGATTTATGGATTAAAAGGCTATTGAATGAAGGTGACCTGCTGATAATTGAAGAACCGGAAGCTCATTTGCATCCGTCAAGCCAAATTCAGATAGCAAGGTTGATTGCAAGGCTAGTTAATTCAGGCATCAGAATTATTTGTACGACTCATAGTCAACTACTAGTGAATAAAATAAGTAACCTTATGTTGGCTAGTAAGGCGCAAGAAAGCGTGAGGGAAGATATTGGATTAAAGGAAGTTGATATTATAAAAGAAGAGGACTTAGCAGTATACCAGTTTATAGCTACAGATAATGGTTCCAGAGTGAAGAAGCTGAGGATGATAAGCAAATTCGGAATTCCTGAAGATGAGTTTTTGAGTGAGTATGAAAAGATATCCCTTGAAAGCTATAAAGTCTCGAGTTAGTCTGAGTTCTCTACATAAAAATTGTTCTTGCGTAGAGACGGATTGCAAGAAGAAAAAAGCGGTAGTCCTAAGATTGCCGGTGGGTTCAGAGTGTCTATATTGCGACTTATGCGATGTATTTAAAAAAGTACGAAATGAGAAGAAAAACCCAGATTATATAATATATGTTGCTATTAAGGGTTATAAACCGCAATGGGCAGTGGTTGAGACTAAGCCATCACCGCAAAATGATTATGGTGTACTCCAAATACAGAAGGGTCTAGAGATAATGAGGGAAAGGTCAGAAATGTTTGCAGTAAGGCCTCGACCAGAAGTTTTGTTAGGTTTGTTGGTTCACGATAGAAAAAAAGTGAGAATAAGTGAAAAAGTGCTAATGGATCGTAAATATAGGCTGAAATATGGAGGACTTAAAGGGCTGGTGCGGCCGTGTATTCCCGGGACAAGTCTAGTGGAATATATGATATGTAGGTAGGAATAAAAGTATCATAAATTGATTTAGATGAAAAGAATAAGGTAAAATTGTTAATGAAAAGAGGCAAGCGACCTCTGCCTTTTCTACTAGCTATATGGGGTTTGGGTGGTGGGAGGTGCAAATACTCTCACCCCGACCTTGAATTGGAAATAAAGTGGTCAGGCCACCTGAGCGGCCCAAAAGGGCAAAGTTCTCAGAGAATAATAAAGAGAGGCTAAATATGACGGTAAATTTCAAATCCGCAAACCTAATTTTGAGATTGTGGTTCCTGTTGCACCGAGACTACGTCCTGCTTAGGAACTGTGAGGACCAAATGTATGGTGAAAAGGGGCTTACTATGGAGCAGTACGCAACGCTTGTGGCTATAAAATACCTCAATGATCCTGTAAGGCCAACTGACGTAGCCCGGTGGATGGGACATAGCCCGAACAGCGTCAGTATGATGATCGACCGCATGGTCAAGGCTGGTCTGGTCAGAAGGGAAAGAAACAGGAGGGACCGCAGGGTAGTACGTCTGATTATCACCAGCAAGGCGGAGAACGCCCTTAAACCGGCAACTCAGGCAGGTTGGGAGTTTATCCAGAAAATCATGTCGCCACTATAGAGGAGGACAGGTATACCCTTGCCAGGCTGCTTGAGATCCTGAGATACGAGACATTGAACTATCTCAATCCCGGAGAGGATATAGAGGAAATGGTGAGAAATGATGACAAGAGCCATGTCAATTTATGGGGACGGCTGGTCCGGCGCGGTTTGCCCGCCACTCCTCAAGCCAAACGTCAGGGTGGTATAAGAGAAAGATCAAGAGAAAGACCATATGACGAGGGCAGTTAACTTTCCTTATGCTAACTGGCGTAGAGCAGCTCCGCAGGGTCCGCAATAATCCCGGTAGGACAAAACATGCTCCTCGTTTCAGCCCACAGGTAAAAGACCTTAGCCACGACGAAAGACCGCCCAGATTTTGATTAGTGAACCAAAGTCAGTTTAGCGCAACGGTACTCAGCCATATCACACAGAACGTCAAATTGTGTGGTCAATATGGCATTAATAAGATAGATAGTGCTAGACCGTAGGTCGTCGGGGTGGCCTGGGCAATAGCCCGGCGTAACGGATCTCTGCCTTGGTCTCACTCAACTGCGTGTCAAGTAAATCGCGCATGGAAATCATGCCCACCACCTTCTGGCGGTCTACGATAGGAAGGTGCCTGATCCTCTTCTGCTTCATAACGCTGATGGCGTAGTCCAAATCGTCCTCAGGAGTGCCTATAGCTACTCCCGTGGTCATCACATCTTCAATTTTGATACTGGCCGGGGCATCCGTACGCACAAAGCACTTTCTTACTATGTCTCTTTCAGTAATAATCCCCACCAGCTCGCCATTCTCATTACAAACCGGGATTGACCCCCGGTCATGTTCGACTAGTTTCTGGATAGCTGCGGCAACGTTTTCATTTGGCCCAATAGTAATTACTGGGCGGCCTTTGATTTTCAGCAGGTCCCTTATCTTCATGTCCTACCTCCCTTTCAACCGTTGAAAGATATAAAGTCTCTAACCTCAGCGGGAATAATCAATAATGTGCCACGATGTCAGTAAACTGTCAACCCACTTAGTAACAAAAAGCCATTTTGTGACATCTGTTTCAAATAAGAAGAAGACTTTCTCGCTCCTGAGTGCATGTCGACATCCCGATGTCTGTTGTACAGAAACAAAACGTCATTTTGTTTAGTTCCTCGTTTTGCATTGACTGGGACAAGCGCCTGCACAATACATCGGTTTGTTACCCCTAGATTGTTGCGCTGGACATATGGCTACCAGCGTGCTTGACTTCTTTAGTTCCTGTTTGGTAGGATCTCTCTCAGAAAGGAGGCGAGCGGCCTCTGCCTTTTCTACTAGCTGCATGGGGTTCAGGTGGTCGGAGGTTCAAATCCTCTCACCCCGATATTAAATTTCGGGACTTTGCTAACGGATTGATTTTTTGCCTCCATAAAATCATCAAACTTCTGCGCTGCTGATTCCTGTAATGCGCCCACTACGTGGCTATACGTATCAAGTGTCACTCTAATACTCGAATGCCCTAATCGTTCCATTACCACACGAGGATGCGTGCCTGCCTGAAGTGATAGCGTAGCATAGCTATGTCTCAGGTCATGTAAGGGCATGGGCGGTAATTCAGCCATACGGAGAACATTTGCAAAGGAATGGCTAATCGTGCTAGGGTCTAGCGGTGTGCGGTGATGGTGACAAAACCAACTTTAGCTGCGTCTTCACTGACTCCTAGACTCTTCACTAAATCCTGAATTCATTCCATGTTTGTCATTGGTTCTTGAATCGGAATCTCCAGGTTATTGCCATTATTGTGGCACCACCCGCACTTTCTTTACAGAGACATTTCTTGCCCTGCGGTGCCTTTTTCTGAAAATAACCAGAATGACAATTAACGATACCACCAGAATGGTGACAACAACAAAGGAAATGATTAGCGACAGCAGTGAAGTAGAAATGCAGCAGCGTCTTCCCCTGTAGCCATTATGGGATTCCCTGCTCCCGCTGTTAAGCTCGTAGAAGAGAGCTTGGCCAAAACGGTGCCGCCCTGAACTGTTGCAGCTACACCTCCACCGACAATGAACCCGGTCAGCCATTAAAGCATGTCATTATCGATGGGAAGAACGGACGTCAGAAGCAAAGTACCAGCCCCGACAGCAAGAGGTGTGGTGATACTGTCGAGCAGGTTGTCTACAAAGGGAATATAATATGCGATTATCTCGAAAACGGTAGCTGTGCCGAAGCATATCATGGCCGGCCAGCTGGCCAGCCACTGGAATCCCTCCTGGGCAGGTAAGATTCCTAGATGTGCAGTACTGCTCGCCACAAGCATTGGCACAAACACCCTGAATCCGCAACTGGCGGCTAAGCCAACTCCGAGAGCAATGCCAGCGATTATTTCCTTATCCATGTAACATAGACAATTATAATAAAACTAGAAACGATTTGGAATTACAGCCGGACTGAGTTATTGTCCAGCCCAAAAAAGAGAGATTGGGATAAGGTACGAAGAGTGATAGGCTACTTCCCGAGAGTCTGCTGGATAGAATAATGAGGGCCAGCCATCTGACTTGAGACAGGTATATCTATTTCAAGAAGGGGGTATGCCCTTTGGATTGGGCGGTGGAGTAGCCACACTTTCTGCCTCTCAGAGCGTGTTTTATCGTAAAGTTAGGGGTCCCGGCTGAGCTAACCGGGACCCCCACGCGAAAGGAAGGTAAGACAGTGAACACAATAGCAGAGGAAGCCTCACTATCGTGCCCGGCCTATGCCGGCGGTTATATACTACCACTACCATTATGAACCCTCCATGGACTCTCCATGAACCCTCCATGAACTCTCCATGAACTCTCTCCTACCTCTTTAGGCTCGATACTGGTCAGCTTGCAAAAGGCTTTGGGCCTTGCCAGGGTGGGATAGCCTCTCAAGGGCATGTTTATCGCTTGGAAGTCTTCTATTTGAGCTTGGCTAGGGGTATAATTGAATTAAGAGAGAGTGGATTTTGTATTTCGGGTACTTATGCCAGGAGATTGTCATGATATAGTCGGGCATACTGATTTAGACACACGGTGGTTAATATCCCTGCCTGACGTTGAGTTTGATGATTTGGACAATAGCCAAGCATGCTTCCGGGTGCCCTGCTTTTGCAGCAAAAAAATTAAGAAAGGAGGAGTAAAATGAAGTTTTTGATGTTTACACTTTTTGATGTCGCCAAAACAGCGGAGCTAGCACAGGTCGTCGATAAGGTAGCTAAAACGCCAGGGCAAAAGACCATAGCTCAGTATGCCTGTCAGGGAATGGCATTTAGCGGCCTTCCGCCAAACACAACCTTAGCTATCGCAGTCGTAGAGGCCGAGAGCAACGAGGCCTTAGCTGCTGTCCAATACCCGATGGGACTTGCTGGGATAAGCACGTGGGCCGTGCCCGTATTAGAGATTCCAGTGGGTCGCGTAGTAACGGCAGAAAAGAAATACAGAAAGTAACTTTTGATAGGGCTTTTTATCGGCTGGCAGGGCACCCCTGGGTAACGCAGGTCTATACGCAATGGAGAATCTGTTAGCTTACCTCCAAGTGACTGGTGAGAATAACGATAGGTTTCAAGCCTGACTGGATTTTCCCATGAAGCTATCCTCCAACTTCACTGACCTAGCAAGTGGTATGATTAGGATGTATGCTGTGGCTGATGAATAAGCGAGCAAGTTGGCTTAACAAGTTAACATTTTAGCGTATTGTTTCAGCATCAAATGAAGCATGAAGTCTTTGTTCAATCCATGTAAGGAAATCGTGCTGTATGATAGAATCTGGCCATAGATGGAGCAAACAAGCTAGAAGGGGCAGCAATGAAGTACATTGAAGTCCTTAAAGACTTGATTTCCATTGACACTACTGTACCGCCGGGTTTGAACTACGACAAGGCAGTTATTTATCTTGAGCCCTTATTCAACGAGTTAGGCTTCGATACCCATATGATCATAATTCCTGCGGAGTACGCGGAAGGGAGAGAAGGAAGGATTAATCTTATTTGTCACCGCCGGGAGAAAGGTAAGCCGCGCTTGATTCTCTATGGTCATATTGATGTCGTCCCGGCCGAAGGTTGGGACGCTTTCAAACCTAGAGTGGAAAACGGGAAGGTCTATGGTCGGGGCGCCGCCGACATGAAGGGAAGTATCATCGCCCTTCTTTTGGCTATGGAATCTCTAAAAGGGAAGCGCCTTAACTTCGACATTTCAGTAATGGTCACGACCGATGAAGAGTTCAGCCAGGCCAGCCAGCTTCAGTACCTGGCGCAATATTTAGGGCCTGTTTCCGGTGCTTATTTTCTTAACCTTGATTCTAGCTTCGGATATGTTTCTATCGCAGGTCTCGGGGCACTGCAGGTTGATATCAAAGTTAAAGGGAAATCGGTACATTCTGGCTTGTCTCATCTTGGGGAGAACGCCGTCGAGAAAGCCAACCCTCTGATCAAGGCATTACTGGACTTAAAGTACAGAGTAGAACAGAGAAAATCTAATGTCCCCACCCACCCCAATACCGGGCTCAGCCAAATGGAAGCCAGACTGAATATCAATATGATAAAAGGGGGCATTAAAATCAACGTCGTGCCGGATGAATGTCTCATATCAGTAGACCGGAGGTTGATTCCTGAAGAGAATGTGGAGGATGCCAGAAAAGAGTTGCTCGATACGCTAGCCTCCGTTCCAGGTGTTACCTGGGAAGTGGAGCGTGTTTTTAGCATCCCAACTGTACCTCCCAGTAATGACCCTGTCGTAGATAAGCTGGTGGGTATTATCGGTGATACTGTTGGTGAAGGTAACAAATTTGGCGAGATGGGTTCGGGGGACTTATCCCATATTGTTGCCACGTGGGGAGGTAAAATGTTTGGCACCGGCGTGATACGCCCGGAGTGCAATATACACGGTAAGGAGGAGTTTGTCTATCTACAAGACATCGAGGACATGGCCAAAATCGTCGCTGAGTTTCTTTCATCTTAAGATTGACTATGTAACATTGCGGCGGACTGTGTAACTTCTAAGAGCGAGAGGTCTCAGGGCAATCAGGTGTAACCAACCGTTTGACCACTTGCTGGACAGCCATCATATATGGATTCTGCAGGTTAGTCGAAACCAGTTTCAGTATCTTGTCTACAAAAGTACGAGAGGCAAATGAAGAAGATTCTCATCACTATCGCTACGCTTGGGATCGTTCTAATAACCAGTTGTGGGGGTAGTGACAGCTACATTGAGACCCTACCCAACGAAGAACCTGGCACAGATCCCTATGCAACCGTTGTGAAGGATTTTGACCTTCTGATGCCCTCTGGCAACAGAGTCTATGGAATGATACGGCGGCCTGACCCGGCAGTCTATCCTAATCGATCCTTTGCGGCTGTGGTTATGATTCCGGGTGGTATTGGCCCTGGCAGGTTAGATGCGCAGGGTACCCAAGCGAAGATGCTTGCTGAATCAGGCATGGTAGTAGTCTGTTTCAATGCCGAAGGTAGAGTCAGTAATCATCCTGACGATATTGCGTCAGAGGGAACCGAAGACTTCAATGGCTTCCGTCATCAAGAAGGCCTCGCTAAGATTCTACAATATGTTATCGGTCTGGACTACGTCATACCAGACAATGTTGGCATCACGACTCAATCTTATGGTATCACTATGGCAGCGAGCTGTGCAGGCCGCCATCCCGAAATACCCATCAAGTATATTGTAGACGGTGAAGGGCCCTCTAACAGCTTCGTTACCGCTCATGAACCATGGGCACTCTACACCCCACCTTCTCACCCATACCATAATAGATATGAACAGGTGCACGAGAGATTTGGACACTA
>Ga0315296_10005127_pt1 | contig 10543 bp, 10 predicted proteins | sample YL17G14_18_MG_FD_203921 | JGI IMG/M metagenome (GOLD analysis project Ga0315296, IMG submission 203921) | Sediment microbial communities from Yellowstone Lake, YNP, Wyoming, USA - YL17G14_18 | ecosystem: Environmental > Aquatic > Freshwater > Lake > Sediment | place: USA: Wyoming | collected... | reverse complement strand
CGTTTCATGGATGACTATTGTGGGTGTTGCTCCAGCGGTTTTGACGGCGGACGCCGTCGCATTCAAAACAGCAGCGTCCACAATGTCGTCTCCATATATGAGAACATCCTCATCTTTTTTCACTCTTAGGACATAGTTCACTAAGGTATCTGCAGCTTTTCCCAGCTCTATGTACCACGACACATTTCTTCACCAATTCAAATATTCAGCTCTGGGAATAAGAGTTTTGTCCTAATCCCCATGAACATGCTCTCAACCGCAAGGCTTTTTATGATGGTGGGCTTTTTCCATAGTCTAAGGTGAATTTGGTTGTCATTACACATGGAACTTGCTGAAGCAGCCTACAAACTTGCATCCGAAGTAATGCTGGTAAAGAAAGGAGAAAGCGTTCTAGTATATGCTGATACCGCGAGTGACGGAAACGTCGTAAAGGCGACGGCTGATGCTTGCTCTATTTTGGGAGCGAAAACAGCTGTCATCTGGTTTAAGACTAACCCTGAAGTCACCATGGATCCACCTGAACCCGTAATCGCGGCCATAAACAATGCAGACGTTCTAATCGAATACTGCGTAAACTACCTCCTGTACGCCCCATTCTATGATGGCATGATGAAAAAAGGAAGGGCGCGATACATCTGCTTGACAGGAATGAACGTTGAGTCGATAGTGCGAACCATTGGCAAAGTGGATTATCCTAAAATGCTCAAATTCGGAGACAAACTGGTCGAACTGACCAAAAAGGCAGACAAGATCCGAATCACGAACGCAGCTGGAACTGACGTCACAGCCTACAACCGTGGACGACCCGTTCTTCAGCCGGGGGAAATCGCAAAGAAGCCGGGTCAATACATGTTAGGCGGCCAGGTCGGCTGGAATCCTGTAGAAGAAACTATTGACGGAGTGATAGCTGTTGATGGGTGGGAGTGGAACGTTGGTTTCATCCAGACGCCCATCAAACTCAAAATGGAGAAAGGAAAGATCGTAGACATAACAGGCGGACGAGAGGCAAAGACTTTTGCAGCTTGGATAGGAGGGTTCAAAGATCCGAACATGTATCGACTTGCTCACTACACGTACGGTTTCAATCCAGGTATCCGCAAACTGACGGGATTGCATAATGATGACGAACGATTGTTTGGCTCAGTGACCTTCGGCTTCGGCACTCAAGGCAGCATCATAGGTGGACCAGGCTGGAGAGCAGCTGCGCATACAGACCTAGGCATAATGAACCCAAGCGTCTACCTAGATGATGTCGCAATGGAGCAAGAAGGCAAATACGTGCATCCGGACTTGGTCAGATTGGCCAAGGAATTGAAGGTGCCAGGTTACTGACCGCCAAGCATCGAGCGTCGAGGGGTCAGCGCCAAACCCCAATCTTCCCAAATTTATTCTTTGAAGAGTAATCTGACCCAACTTCATAGTTGAGGCTTGGGGCCTCAGTTTCGCAAACTCTTTTATTCAAAGTAACATTGTCTAGACCCTGAGGGAACAGTCATAGACTTATCTTTCTTCAAGAGCGAGACCAGCATTGTGATCTATGCTCTGTTGTCTTCTTTGGCCGCAAGGATTCTCCTATTTCCGATACAAGGCTGTATGAGCGACCTAGGAACCTTCGCAGTATGGTTCAACGCGGCCGCTGAATATGGGCCTTTCAGTTTCTACCACTTCATAAGCTGGTGTGATTACCAGCCCCTCAACATCTACATCTTTTGGGCTTTTGGTTCACTGGCAAAATGGCTTTCACTTTTCGGAACTTCAACTCTCAATTTCATCTTGAAACTGCCTTCAACGCTTTTTGACACCGCAACGGCCGGTTTGATATTCTTGTTTCTAAGAAAACGACTCAGCTTTAATTCCTCACTGATTGCCATGTCACTCTGCGCCTTCAACCCTGCAACGATATTCAACGGCTCGGTGTGGGGACAGTTTGACGCGATATACACCTTTTTTCTGATTCTGTCGCTCATCCTCATCTTTCAAACAAGACTGACGCCAGCGGCACTGACGTTCACCGCTGCAGTATTGACGAAGCCGCAAAGCATAGCTCTCGCTCCTCTGATTGTATTTTTGATTATCAAGAAACGTAGTTGGAAAACTGTGGTTGCCTCGGTCTTGGCAAGTGGAGCATTGATATTGATAGTAGCTGCCCCGTTGAGTCCAGGCAATCTATTAGATTTTTTGACATACATCTATCTGAAAGGCTACCGAGGCTATCCGTACACTTCGCTAAACGCGTTTAACCTTTGGGCGTTTGGCGGTTTTTGGAAGTCAGACGCTCAGACTCTTCTGTATCTGGACTTTTTCAAGATAGGCTGGATATTGTTTGGAGTTTTGTCAGCTTTTTCGTTGTACTACGTTAATAGAATATCTCGGCGTGGAGAAAAGACTGGTCGCAGCTTCGAAATTGCCGTGCTTTTCACAGCTTTTGTGCTCTTGTTTGGTTTCTTCATTCTTCCAACGAGGATTCACGAAAGATATCTGTTCCCAGTCTTCAGCGTGTTGGCAATGATTTTGCCGTTCGCAAGGGAAACAAGGGTACTTTACGGTGTTCTGACTTTTACTTATCTTGCCAACTTGGCATATGTTCTTCCGTTTCTCAACGCAGGCGCCTACATATCCGATGGCGATCCCTTTGTTTATGCGATAAGCGCAATCAATCTGGCCACGTTTGTTTACATGTTGCTGCTGATGGTCATGAAACTGAAGAAAGGAGCAAGTTCAATTCAAGCGTTGACAAATTAGAAACAGAAGAAGACGTCTGCAGAAGAAGGTGAAGGGCAATGATTGCGAAACGCGACTTAATTTCGGTTGTTGTGTTGTCTCTTGCCTTCTTCTTGATGGCAACCTGGGCACTAGGCAAATACAATGTTCCACAGAGCACATGGCAATCTAAAGGCGGAGAAACTTTCTATGTCGACTTGGGAAGCGTGAAAAATGTCAGCGAGGTTTACCTTTTGCTGAAGCAGGGAAGCATCATCGTCGATGTCTACACGGGTCATCCAAATGATTGGAACCTGATAACAACAGTGTCTTTTGGCGATTACTATCGCTGGGAAGGCATTCGAATCGATACCGAAACAGAATTTGTAAGGTTCACTTTCCAAATTTCCGACGGAGAGATTGCGGAAATGTCTGCATTGGACAGTGACGGTCGAAAAATCGCTATTCAAGCTATAGGAGGTGAAGACTACCAAGACAACAACCTGACTAGACTCTTGGACGAACAGCAAGAAGTTGAATGCCCCCCTACGTATCAATCTGAAACGTATTTCGACGAGATCTACTACGTCAGAACTGCAAAAGACTATCTCAATCTGAGGCAACCCTATGAATGGACGCATCCGCCCCTCGGGAAGTTGATAATCGCGGGTAGCATCGTGTTCGGCGAAAACCCATTCTCGTGGCGAATTGCAGGAGTCGTATTTGCCACGCTCATGATACCAGCTATCTACTTGCTTGGAAAGAAAATGTTTGGAACATGGATAGGAGCGTTCGCACCAGCCTTTCTTCTCATGTTTGATTTCATGCATTTCACAATGGCAAGAATTGCCACAATCGACACTTTTGTCGTTTTCTTCTCAATTCTGTCTCAGTTGTTCTTCTTCGCATACGTCAAGAACGTGCTGGCCGAAGGATGGAAAACCTCAACTCGTCCGTTGTTTCTGGCGGTCATCTTTTTTGCGCTGGGATTCTCAACAAAGTGGTACGTCCTTTTCGGTTTTCTTGGTCAGATGGTAATCTTGATTGTGCTTAGACTCAGAGAACTCTCGGCATTCAAGGGATGGTCAGTGAGAGCTCGAGGATTTTTCAGCCGCCCCTTTTTCAGTCTCCTTGTTTTCTTGGCGATTGCCGCTGGAATCTACGTTCTGACTTTCGTGCCGTACATGATTATTGGTCATTCGTTATTGGACGTTTATCAGGCACAATGGTCTATGTTCAATTATCACTCCACGCTTTCCGCAACGCACCCGTTTTCGTCTCAGTGGTGGACTTGGCCCCTGATTTCCAGACCCGTATGGCTCTATGTATCGGAATTGCCTGGAGGCATCGTTTCAACAATCGCAGCCATGGGAAACCCGGCCATCTGGTGGATAGGATTCGCATCTATTGTTTTGGCTGTTGAGGAAGCGGTCAGGACAAGAAATCGTGTCTGTTTGTTCCTCGTTACTATATTCTTTTTCCAATGGCTACCGTACGCGTTGATATCTAGAACACTCTTTCTCTACCACTTTTACTTCAACGTGCCAATCATGATACTGGCAACCGCCTATTTTATCAACAAATCTTGGGGAACTCGGCAAGGAAGGGCAATCGTGCTCGTTTATCTAGTTCTTGTAACGGTCATGTTCGTCCTCTTTTATCCAGTCATTTCTGGAATGCTGATACCGTTCCGCTGGAGAAATGAACTTAGATGGTTTAGAAGCTGGGTGTTCTGAGAAATGAAAGGGACGCTGAAAGATGGCGAAGGAGTCGAGGTTTCGGTAGTTTTCCCGGCATTCAACGAAAGAGATCATCTGGAGGACGCTGTCAGAAAAACGATACAGGTTCTTGATGGGGTCACAGAATCATATGAAATAATAATCGCCGAAGACGGGAATATAGATGGAACTGATGGAATTGCCGCTAGACTTTCAGCTGAACACGCTTTCGTGAGGCATATTCATCGTGACAAGCGCCTGGGAAGAGGACTGGCATTAAGAAAGGCATTTTCGAAGTCAAAGGGCAGAATCCTGGTTTATATGGACGTTGACTTGGCGACCGAGTTGGGGATTTGGGGATGCTCATAGAATCCGTAAAGAAGGATTGTGACTTTGCCACAGGCTCAAGAATGCTTCGAGAAAGCAGAGTTACCAGAAGCCTGTCAAGGCAGATAGCCTCAAAATCCTATAACTTTATGGTGAGAACCGTTCTGGGTTCCAAGGTTGCGGACCATCAGTGTGGTTTTAAATCTTGGAGGAGAGAGGCGCTTCTAGAATTGTTGGACGATGTGAAGGCGACGCATTGGTTCTGGGATACTGAAATGCTCGTAAGGGCTTCAGGCAGAAGTTACAGAACAAAGGAGACATCGATTGAGCAGACTCATGAAGGCAGAACAAGAGTGAACCTTATGAGAGACTCTTACTGTGGGCATTCAAATAGTCAAACCTTGGTGGAAGCTGAGAAATTGGCCGCGTGCCTAATATTCTTCAGGTGTTAATATGCTCTTGGCACAATTCAGCCTTTGCTCTGAAGCTGGTATCCTGGTACATCCAGTCTCTTTGCTAGTTTGACCAAGTCGGGATGCACATACTTGCCATTCAGCTCTATGGCGTTATCGTCGAGATAGACACTTGGATTCAGTATTCCACAGTCTGTGTGTGCCGCGGCCATCCAACCAGGGCCGCCAATAAGAGAGCCTTTAGTGCCGAAACCGAACGTCAAAGAGCCAAATAGGCGCTCATCGTCATTCTGGAGGCCTGTGAGTTTCAACATTCCAGGATTGAAACCATACGAATAGTGGGCCAATCGGTACACATTAGGGTCATTGAATCCTGCGAGCCAGTTGGCGAATCTTTTTGCTTCCCAGCCTCCTTTGATGTCGACGATTCTGCCTTTTTCTACCTTGATTTGTATCGGAGTTTGGATGATTCCGACATTCCACTCCCACCCATCCACGGCGATCACTCCGTTAATAGTGTCTTCCGTAGGATTCCAAGCGACTTGACCACAGAGCATGTACGGTCCGGGCTTGTCGGCTACTCCTCTAGGCTGAGATACTGGACGACCCATGTTGTAACCAGTAATATCCGTACCGCTACTGTTTGTCACGCGCACCTTGTTTGCCTTTTGCGTCAACTCTACAAGTTTGTCGCCTAATTCAATGACGATTGGAACATTGACTTTCTCGATTGTTCGCACTATTGACTCAACCGTCATTCCTGTGAGACAAATGTATCTGACTCTGCCCTTTCTCATCATGTCGTCATAGGACTTTGAATAATTGAGATAGTTGACGCAGTACTCAATCATCACATCAGTACTGTTCATTGCTGCGATTACTGGTTCAGGAGGGTCCATGGTGACTTCAGGGTTAGTCTTAAACCAGATGACAGCTACTTTCGCACCTAAAACAGCACACGCATCAGCAGTCGCCCTCACAATTCTCTCATCACTGGCAGTGTCGGCGACAATAAGCACACTCTCTCCCTCTTTGATTCGCATGACTTCGGATCCGAGCTTGTAAGTTGCCCTGGCAAGTTCCATATTCAACGGCAAGGAGTCAGCCTTCGGCTCATCATATAATTGTTCCGCTAAAAAGGATTATAGCAGACATTTCTTTGATTCTCCCCTTTCTGGCATAAAGTCATGGAGAAGGAGAAGTGTTGAGTTGACGCTTTGAACCTGTTTCCTTAAGCAAAAGACCGCAGACCACTTCAATGCCTGTGAAGGCAGTGCATATTAGGATCGCTGGCAGAAATGAGCCTGTTGTCGTTGACAGATAACCTACAAGCCAAGGTGCAATCATGGCCCCAATGTAACCTCCGACGAGCGTGAAACCGCCTGCAGTTGCGGAATATGATGCGCCCACGAGTTCAACGGGCATTGACAAGATTATTGGCGCCATGCTTCCTATCAGGAAACCGTACACTATCACTGAGGCCCACAACGCAGAGCCTGTGGCTGTGCCAGTGAAGTACAAGGCTATTGCAGCGAGGATCGAGGTAACCCAAATGAAAGGCTTCCTTACTCTCAAGCGGTCAGATACCATGGGCGTGATGAAGCTTCCTGGGATCATGAACCAGGATATCATCGATGTGATCAGCCCCGCATTTGTAGGATCTGTTCCCCTCAGTTCCAGCATCGTTGGGAGAAAGCTAAGCAACCCGATTTGTGGCGCGAGCAGAAACAGACATGTTAGCATTACGGTCCACATGTGCTTATTGCTTAGCACGGCAGAGACAGACTTTCTGAAGGGAACACCTTCGATCTTACCCGAAAAAGGATCTTTAGATCGACGTGCCGCCAAATTGCTGGGGCTTTCCTTTGCTAACAACAGCCATATGAGGGTTATGACTAATGCGACAACGCCGACAGTTATGAAGACTCCCTGCCAGGACCCGGTCAGCGGCAGCAACACTGCGGGGGTTAAGATCAATGATGATGCTATGCCCACCTCCATGCCGGTGAACATGATGCCGCTCGCCAGAGCGTACTCTTTGTAGGGAAACCAAAGACCGGTGACTTTGGGGAGGTTTGGGTAGGCGATGGCATAACCTACTCCGCACAGAAACATTGTAATCGCAAGTGTTGGAAAACTTGTGGAAAACCCTCTGAGAAGCCCGAAGACGCCCATAATAAGACAGCCGACTACCACGGTGGGTCGAATACCGAAGCGATCTGCAAACATCCCTCCTGGAATGCAGAGTATGACCAGGGCTACTGGAACTAGTGCCACCAAAAATCCAACCTGCTCAAAATTCATACCCAACTCTTCCATCATCGTCACTATCATCGGTGTGAAACAGAACCAAGAGGCTCCAAGAGAAAACAACATCAACCAAGTTACTGCAGCCATCACCCAACGGTATGATGAGACTTTCTCGTTCACCTCACTTCCTCCACATGCACTTCGAAGCCTCTTGTTTTAGAGTATTGCTTGTTTGGATTTTCTTTATATTTCTTCGCACTTCGAGAACTGCAATGCTGCTGTGAGGCGACACTGCCATCTTTGGAGCTAAACAAATCTTGGAACTTTCATTGGAGCGGGAAGTATACCCGTCTGTTTTGCTTGCCCTTGTTTTCTGTTTTGAGCACATTGATCCCGCCGACTTCTTTGAGGTTCTTAACATGAGTCCCCCCGTCGGCTTGCATGTCAATGCCGACGATTTCCACGACTCGCAGACGTGGGATATCAGGAGGAAAGGCCTCTGCCATCTTGATTAATCCAGGGATCTTCAAGGCTTCTTCTCGAGGCAGTTCATACCACTTTACAGGGATGTCCTTTCCGAACAGTTCATTGGCTCGCTCTATGTATTCCTTGAGGATTTCAGGGTCGAATTTTTCCAGGTTGAAATCGAATCGTATCTTGTCTTCTTCCAGCTGGTTTCCTGTGACGAGGGCTCCTGTGCCATTACACAAAAGTGAGGCTAAAATGTGAGCGGCTGTATGACTTCGCATCAGTTTGTATCTGCGTTCCCAATCCAAGACGCAGTGAACTTTGTCTCCCTCCTTCAAACCTGCATGATCAACCTCATGGGATATCTCGCCCGAAAACTTTCCAACATAGACAGCGTTGAAAGTCTCTTGATCCTTTATCAGTTTCCCAGTGTCCCAAGGTTGCCCGCCGCCCTTTGGATAGAATACTGTCTGATCAAGGACGACATATTTTTCGTCTTTGACCGAGACTACGCTAGCGTCGCATTCCCTTAGGTAACTGTCTTCGAGGTACATTGCGTTGGTCATCACTTTCGCCACGGTTACGAAGATCGCAGCTTCTTTTAAAGCTTAAGATGACGCAAGGGTCCTGGCAGCATGCGAAGACATCATCAGGCTATCTTCTGACGTGACGTGTGGCTTATGGGCATATGCATCCAGAAACATTCAAGACGGAAGTCGCTCTAAGAAACACTTCGCACTGTTCTGAAGATATTTTGAACATTCACTAGCTCGCAAAGAGAAAAAAGGTGGAAAGGCTAAAGCGAAGTTTAAATCGAGGCTTCTCAGGACTTCCCGAGTTTCTTTGCCCATTTTGCTAGCTCAGGGTCTTTTGCCATGCCTTTGTCCCATATCTGTTTTCCATCAAGCCATACAGACGTATTCATGCAGATGCCATCTGTGTGCGACGGGGCAGGTATCGGTTTTCCACCTGTCAGCATTTGACCTATGTAGCCGATTCCCCACTCGGTTGCGCCCCACACTCTCTCATCTTCCAAGACGTTACCGGTCAGTTTTGCACCCGGGTTGCAACCGTAGCAGACGTGGGCCAAGCTCCGCATGAGAGGATGGTTGAAACTCTTGAGCCAAGCATCGAATACCATGGCTTCTTGGCCGCCTTCAACTTTCTCGATCTTTCCTTTCTTGATGCGCAACGCTACTGGTGTTTTGCATAGGCCAAGTGGCGGATTGATTGAGCCGTCGAAAACTATCGTTCCGTTTATAGTCTCGAAAATCGGTGACCAGCCTATCTGGCCTCCGAGCATATGTGATCCGGGGGTGTCTGCGTATCCCACTTCGATTATCATCGGCCTTTTCGGATCATCGTCAAACTCGATGTCGGTTCCTGCTGGCGTTGTCATCTTCACATGTTTAGCTGCCTTCGTGAGTGTCTGTAGTCTTTCCTCGTACTTCTGAAGAGCCTTGATGTCGACTCTGGCGATTGTTCGCACCATCATGTCCACGTTCATTCCGACGTAGCAGGCGTGTCTGATTTTCTTGTTGGCTTCCATGGCGTTTGTGTAGGGCGTTGAATAGAAGATCCATTCGTTGTTGAACTCGCACCATGCGTCGGCTACCTTCAACACTGCTTCGATTGCTTCTGCTGGAAGGTCCGGATCTGCGGCTTTGCCAACTCCTCGCGGTGAGGCGTTCCACATCACCAGAGGCTTTGCTCCGATTGCGAATGCAGCTGCTGCTGTAGCTTCGACAACGCGTGGGTCAGACTCAGTGTCTCCTGTCACAACAAAAGTTTCTCCGGGCTTCAGTTTGAACCATTCTGCAACAAGTATGCGTGCTGCTCTAGCCAACTCGTACTCATAGTATTGAGGCAATTTTGTCACTTCCAGAAGAAGGTTATTTTTGCGGTCGCCTTATAAGTCTTGTCAAGAATCTTCATGGTGTGAAGCTTTCAGCTTGAGCTCGCCGAGGGATAAAAATGGATGTATTGGAAGCTATAAAAGGACGCAGAAGCGTTAGAAAGTACAAACTGAAACCAGTCGGAAGAGAGTTGACTGAAAAACTACTTGAAGCGGCACGTTGGGCACCATCGGGCGGAAACATACAGCCATGGCTATTCATTGTTGTGGAAGATCGTGGCATCCTCGAGATGGTTCGAAAGATCTCCCCGGGCTATTTCGGTGAAGCTCCTCTAGCTATTCTCATTTGCTCAGACAAGATGAAAGCACATAGAATCGGAGGCACACTTGGACGTGATTATCTGACAATAGCAGACTGCGCGATGGCTGCCGAAAACATTCAACTCGCCGCGTATGCGCTGGGATTAGGTACGTGCGTCGTGAAATCTTTCTCTCACAGTGCCATGAAAGAAATACTTGAAATTCCAGAAGGCATAGAACCCGAACTCGTAGTTATTGTCGGATACCCAGACAATATTCCGGCGCCTCCACGTCGAATCCCGCTGAACGATATTCTATATCTCAACAAATTCGGTCAAAGACTTCAGATGAAGGAGGCCTAGACATGGCAAGGAACACTGACAATGTCAACGAGTATCTGTTCGAACTCGCATTGTTTTTGGCCACGAGCGCACGCAACTGCATCGAAGAACCGCCTCTTTATGGACCGTTCAGACTGCTGGATGCTCTAAGTAGGTTGGTCGACCTTCCAA
>Ga0315296_10005126_pt1 | contig 10544 bp, 9 predicted proteins | sample YL17G14_18_MG_FD_203921 | JGI IMG/M metagenome (GOLD analysis project Ga0315296, IMG submission 203921) | Sediment microbial communities from Yellowstone Lake, YNP, Wyoming, USA - YL17G14_18 | ecosystem: Environmental > Aquatic > Freshwater > Lake > Sediment | place: USA: Wyoming | collected... | reverse complement strand
CGAGCCCACGGCGCCGGGGCCGAGATGGGGCAGGCTCGACAACCCGGCGCTGGATCTGATGGGGGTGCGGGGCGTACTGACGACGCGGGAACTCGAAGGGGCCGGGCTGCGCGTGGCATACGACGGGAAGGCCAGGGTTTACGAGAGGGCGACGGCGCTGCCGAGGGTTACGATCCCGCGGCGGGCGCGGGCTGCGAGCGATGAGGAAGTGCTGAAGGCGGTGCGGTCGCGAGGGCTGAGGCCATCGGAGGAAGCGCTGGTTGCGAGACATCCGATACCTGCTGTGCGACGGACAGAGAGTGGGATTCCCTTCGGCTTCGCTCAGGGCAGGCTTCGCGGAGTTTACCCTGAGCGAAGGCGAAGGGCTCAGGATGACAGAAAAGGGGTGCAGGGCGTAACTGGGGCGGCAAGGGATGAACCCTTGCCCTACACAGGCAGGGGGGCGGCGAGGATCGTGAGCGAGGGGCCCAACCGGGTGGACGTCGAGGCAAGGTGCGATTCGGTGTGCGTGCTGCGGCTGGCCGACTGCGCCTATCCGGGGTGGGAGGTGTGGGTTGACGGCGCAAGGGAGAGGATGCTCCTTTGCGACTACGTGTTCCGCGGGGTGCGGCTGACGCCGGGCAGGCACGCAGTTTCGTTCCGCTACCGGCCCACGTCATTCCGCCTTGGGCTGTTTCTCAGCCTGCTGGCTGTCGCCGCAGCGTCCGGTCTGCTGCTCAATGGTAGGGGCACGGCATGCCGTGCCCCTACGGACCCGCACTGTCATTCTGAACGGAGCGAAGCGGGGTGAGGAACGACAAGGCGGGGAGCGGGTCCCCCCAGCCTACCCCTCCCCCACAAGGGGGGAGGGGAGACTGGATTCTGTGGGTGGTGGTGTTCGTGGCGGTGGCGGCGCTGGTGCTCTCGACGGCGGGCGACTATGGGATCACTACTGATGAACCCATCTATATTGGGCACGGGCAGCGGATTGCGCATTGGCTGCGAAGCGCGGCGGCGTCCTTCGGTCGCGGTGACGCGATCAGCCCGTTCAGGCGCAATGCTCTCGATGCTGCCTGGTATGCTGGCAAAGACCAGCAGCCGCCTCTCGTGAAGGTATTGTCGGGTGTTTTTTCGGGGCTTGGCGGCATCTCCTGGGCGAGGGCGCCGGGGGCGCTCTTGCTGGCTGCCGCGTGCGCGGCGCTGGCGTGGTTCTGCTGTCGCCATTGGGGGCGGGAGGCAGGCATCTCGGCTGCGCTGGCCCTGATTCTCATGCCCAGGGTTTTTGCGCACGCGCATTACGGTGCGCTCGATGTTCCGGTTGCGAGCCTGGTTTTGCTCACAGCGCTCGCCGTCTGGAAGTTGGGCGAAGATAATCGTCGGAGGTGGGCGTTTGCGGCGGGTGTTCTGTTCGGGCTTGCGCTGCTTGCGAAACTGAATGCTGCGCTGCTTGTGCCTGTGCTGCTGATCTGGAGCGGCGTATGGCAGAGGAAGGCGCTGGCCAAGAAGGCCGTCGCCCTCTGCCTCATTGGCCCTGTGGTCTTCGTGTTGGGGTGGCCGTGGCTGTGGCACGACCTCTGGAGGCGGCTCGTGGAGTATGTGGGGTTCCATGTGTCTCACTATCCAGTTGACATCTACTACCTGGGCCACACATACCACTACGCGCCGTGGCACTACCCGCTGGTCTTGACTGCTGTTACTTTGCCGCTGGGCCTTTTATTGGTCGCGGTGATTGGCACGATATTCGCGGTGAGGAGCGCGCGAAAGGGAAAAGACGAGAAGGCGGCGCTGTTTGTGATCTGCGCGGCTTCATATTTGCTCGTTTCGAGCCTGCCGAACGCGCCGAAATACAACGGGGTGCGGCTTTTCATGCCGGCATTCCCGTTCATCGCGGGCCTGGTGGGCGTCGGTTTCGCGAGGTCTTGTTCTTGGCTTCACGAAAGGGTGGGGCGATACGGTATTCGCAAGGCTTGGCTGACATTCGCAGTGGGTGCGCCGCTGTTCGGTGCCGCTGCCGCGGCTGTGGCCGCGACTCACCCATACCAACTGGCCTATTACAATGCGCTGGTTGGCGGAATGAGAGGAGCGAGGCGATTGGGCTTCGAGACGGTCTATTGGGGAGGGCCTTACATGGATGCGTTGCCGCGCCTGAATGAACGGGCCGGCACGGTCTATGTGATCCCCAGGGGTGCAATATCGTATCTGGAGATTTATCAGAACGCGGGCGCGCTGCGGCGCGACCTTCAGTTCGTGCCGCGCAGCGATGACCGGCGAGAGCAGGCCGAAGCGCTGAAACGAAGCGAGCTGGTGGTGTTTCAGTGCTCGCAGAGCGAGTTCGATGAAATTGCCTGGGCGTTGTATCGGCATGGAAGTCCGCTCTGGAAGGTCCAGATGAACGGCGTGCCCCTGCTGATGGCTTTCGATGCGCGCGAGGCGGAGAGGTTGGCGGGCGGATCTGCGCAGCCGAGGGCCCTTCCGCTACGCTCAGGACGGGCGGCTGTGCCACATGGGATTCCCTTCGTCCGCCGGCTGGCGGATCAGGGCAGGCTTCGCGCAGTTTACCCTGAGATGAATGAGATTCTTCGCTTCGCTCAGAATGACAGGCGAAGGGATCAGAATGACAGGAGGGAGGCGGAGAGGTTGACTGCTCTGGGCGCGGCTTCTCCTGAAGCCGTCCGCCGGCTGGCGGACGGGGTCAGGAGACCCCGCGCCCGCTCAGAACAGGCGGAGGGGGCGACCGGTGATGACCACGGCGGCCGTTAGCGCAGTGATTCCCAGTCGCGACGCGGCTGATTTGCTGGCGACGTGTCTGCCTGCTTTGTTACGCGCTGGCCCCGGGCCAGATGAGATAATTGTGGTTGACGACGGGAGCGAAGACAACACGGCAGATGTGCTGCGGGGGCAGTTCCCCGCGGTTGTGCGGCTGGCGATGCCGCGAGACAGCGGGTTTGGCAGGCTGTGCAATGCCGGAGTGAGGGCGTGCCGCAATCGCCTGCTGCTGTTGATGAATAATGACATGGTGCCGCTGCCGGGTTTCTTGGCGCCGCTCTTGGAGTGGATAGAGAAGCCCGATGTTTTCGCTGTAGGGCCGCAGTATCGCATGCGGAGAGGGCGCGATGATGCGTATGTCTGCAGTTCGTGCGGAGACATCCACCGGGAATCGGATAGCGTGCAGCACGCGCCCTCGACCAGGCTGGACGCGCCAGCCGGAGGCGGGCTTTTCGACCGCGAGAAGTTCCTGCAACTGGGCGGGTTCGATCCGCTTTTCCTGCCGTTATACTGGGAGGACATGGACCTGGGCGTGCAGGCCTGGCGCAATGGGTGGCGGATTGTGCACGAGCCGCGCAGCGTGATGTATCATGAGCAGGGCGCAACGATCAGGCGCGTGCATTCGAGGATCGGGTCGGAGGTGGTTTTTGCGAGGAATCGCTTTCTTTTCGTCTGGAAGAATATCGGGCATGCCGATTTGCTGTTGCGGCACCTGTGGAGTTTGCCGGTGCGGCTGGCCGCGGATGTGTTCTCACGCGGAGGCATGGTATCTGCGAGGGGGCTTGCTGGGGCTGTCACCGGGTTACCCCGGGCGATGTCCAGGCGAGCGGCTAGGTCTGCCGGGATTGGTATGAGCGATAAAGAATTGTTGAAAAAAGCGCTTGGCAGTGAGCGGGCGTTGGTGTCACAGATAGGGTGAGCGATGAGAGCGGTTCGCAGCATCCTGTTATTCCACGCGGTGCGCGCGGAGGAGCCGCTGGCGCTTGAGCGGATCTGCGCGGCGCTGCGCGAGCGGTGGCCTGGCGCGACCATAGTTGCGGCGGCTCCCTCGCGCGCAGCCTGGCTGTCGGACCTGTCGGGCGCGGATGACGTGCTCGTGATGGGGCCGTGGCGCAGGACATTGAGCAAGATTCGCGCGCGGCGATTTGATGCCGCGTGTATTGTCTATGATGCGCCCAGTTTGCCGGGGCCGACTGCGCTCGAGGCCGTGGCGCTTGCGAGCGGCTGCGGCAGGTTGACGGCGCTCGCAGGTGGCGGCGTTGTGGGGCTTTCGCGGATCAAGGTGGGCCTGCGCGTGGCGGCGGGCCTGGTGACTGCAGCGGTGCTGGCTGCGGCAGGCGCAGCTGCTGCGGTGATTGTCTCCGGTTTCTTGATTGCCTCGGCGCTGACTGGGCGCTCGAAGTGACCAGATGAACATATTGATGCTGACGCCCTCATTTCAGCCAAGCATCGGAGGCGTGCAGACGCACGTCAGGCGCGTCTGCGAGGAACTCGTCGCGTTGGGACATCGGGCGACGGTTATCTGTCGGCGCGAAAATCCATCGTCGCCTGCGCGCGAGCGGCTGGGAGGCATAGAGATCACGAGGGTCCCGGCGCGGGGACATCATGTTGCAGCCTGGCGGGAGGTAAGCCGCGCGCTGCGAGAGGCCGATGTCGTGCACTGCCACGACGCTTACGCCTTCTTCCGCTATTATCTGCCGTTTCGGCTGATGTCGCCGCGGCGGCCGGTGTTCATCACGTTTCACGGGTATGAGGGTTGGCCTCTGCGCAGAAGCGCGCAGGTCATGCGGCGGCTGGCGAGCCGTCTTTGCTCAGGCAGCGTCTGCGTGGGAGAGTTCATCAAGCAGTACTATGGGACAGCCTGCGACCTGGTAACCTACGGCGGCGTTGATGCGCTCGAACCGTCGGAACCGGAGGAGAACTCGGCAGTTTTTGTGGGGCGCCTGGATAGCGATACGGGGGTGCTGGAATATCTCGAGGCGATTCGCATTCTGCGCGATGAATACGGCCGCGACCTGCCGCTGCACATCTGCGGGGACGGGCCATTGCGTGCGGAAGTGGCGCGCACGGTGCGAGTTCTGGACTTGGCGGCGAAGTATCACGGCGCGGTTGTCAATCCGGAGGAGTATTTGAGGCGCGGGCGGTACGCGTTTGTGAGCGGGTATCTTTCGATGCTGACGGCGATGGCGTTGGGCAGGTTGGTGTTTGCGCTGTATGAGACGCCGATCAAGAGAGATTATCTGGCGTGCTTTCCGGGAGCGCGCCATGCGGTTGTAACCGAACATCCGGGAGCGGTGGCAAGAGAGTTGGCGGCGCACATGGCGGAGCCAAGGCGGTCAATGGAGCAGATTGCGGCGGCACAGGAGTTCGCGCGGCAGCAGACGTGGGACAAGGTGGCTGCTCTGTATCTGCAACTGTGGCGGAGCAAGGGGGTCCCCGCGTGACGATGCGCGTGACGCTGATTTCGACGGTGTTCCAGGAAGCAAGAAACATTGCCGATTTCATGGAATCCATCGCAGGGCAGATGCGCAGGCCTGACGAGGTTATCATCGCGGACGGCGGCTCCGACGATGGCACGGTCCAGATCATGGAAACATTTCGCGGCAGGCTGCCGCTTCAGATTGTTGTGATCCCCGGCGCGAACCGGTCGGTGGGCCGAAACGCGGCTATCGAGCGGGCCAGCGGCGAGGTGATCGCGTCTGCGGATGCAGGCTGCCGCCTGGATGAGCGATGGTTGGAAGCAATCGTCGCGCCGATCGAGGCGGGGGCTGATGTAGTCGGCGGCTACTACAAACCAGACGCCAGGACAACGCTCGAGCAAGCGGTTGCTTTCGCGACGATGCCCGCACGGGATGAGGTTGACCCCGAAACCTTCCTGCCCTCCAGCCGCTCGATAGCGTTCAGGAAGGCGATGTGGGATGCTGCCGGTCGCTACCCGGAACACCTGGGCCACAACGAGGACACCGCCTTCGCGATGGCGCTTCGGGATGCCTCGCCCAACTTCGTCTTCGAGCCGCGCGCCATCGTATATTGGCGTCCGAGGGGAAGCCTGCGGCGCGTGTTCGCGCAGTTCTTCCGGTATGCGTATGGCGATGGGCAGTGCAAGTTCTGGTTCGGTCATTACACGAAGGCTTTCTTGCTGCTGGCGATCGTTGCAGCGCTGGCGGCGGCTGGTTTGGTTCACCCAGCGGGCTGGCTTGCGCTGGGCGCAATGGCGGTGTGCTACGAAGCGCGCTACGCGGTCAGATCGAGCAGAAGGGGAGCGCGCTTGCTTGCTGCGCTGTTGGGCGGGCCGGTGATAGCCGCGGTTGATGCGGCACACGTGCTGGGGTGGTTTCTGGGGCGCGCGAGCGCGCTGTTCCGGCGTGGCAGATGAAGATCGCTCACGTAACCTATACCTATGAGCCGGTTGCTGGCGGCGCGGACGTTTATCTGCGCGCTCTGTTCGCGCTGCTAGAAAAGCAAGGGCACAGCCAGCGGGTGTATCAACGAGCGAGCGGCGCGCGGGGGGAGCACTTGCGCTTCGTCAATAATCCGCTGAATCGCGTGCCGGGCGCTTTCTGGACTCATGCGGCAATGTTATGGAGGCACTGGGGCGCGCTTTCGTGCGAGGACGCGCTCATCTGCCATTATCCGGCCTACCTGCTGGCTTGCGCTCCGGTCAGGATGATGAGCCGGGAGGCAATGGGCGCGGGGTCTCCTGACCCCGCGCATGCGCGGCTTCGGGAGAAGCCGCGCCCGCAGCGGCTGGGCAAGGTTCGGCTTATCGGGGTATCCCACGGCGTTACCTGGGACGACAGGCCGGGGTCTGCTCGCAGCGCGGTAAAGCGCGCGCTGGCGCGTGCCGCCTTTCGACGCGCCGACCTTTTCGTGGCCAACGATAGTTATTTTCTGCGCGAAATGGGCCTGCGCGTCATGCCTGGTGAGCGCATGTTCATGCGGGTCGCGGACAAGGCCTGGTTCATCCCGAACTGCGTTGACGCGCGCAGGTATCGCCGCGTCGAACCACTGGCTGATATAGCCGCACTGGAGCCGGTTCTTGTGCCAAGGCATCTTTACCGCAACCGCGGCGTGCACCTGGCTATCGAGGCGTTCGCCGAGTTCGCGCGCCGCTACCCGCGCTCCCATCTGTTGATCGTGGGCGCGGCATCGCAGCCCCGCTACGTTCGCTCTCTGGCGCGGCAGGTGGAGGCGCTCGGGCTGCGGGGCCGGGTTATTTTCCACGGCCCTGTGGCCCCTGATGAGATGGCGCGCTTGTACGCATCGGCGCGCCTGACTGTGATTCCCTCGATTGCCGGGGAAGGAACTTCGCTGGCGGCTCTCGAAAGCATGGCAACCGGCGTGGCTACGGTTTGCACGCGCGTGGCTGGGCTGGCAGACTTGCCCGCTGTGCACTCCGCTCCCGATGCAGAGCCTCTCGCGCGGGCGATGCTTGAAGCCTATGAAATGCGCGACGAGATCGGAGCACGCCAGCGGCAGGTTATTGAGCAGGAATTCAATATCGAGCGATGGGAGAAGGCATGGCTTCGGGCGCTGGAAAACGCCGGAGTAGCACGGAGCGAGCAGCAGTAGATGCCTGGCGCGAAGAAGGCCCGGTGTGCGTGGCCCACCGCGGAGGGCTTGCGCTTGCGCCGGAGAACACGCTCGCGGCATTCGCGAACGCCATCAAGTTGGGGTGCAACTGGGCGGAACTCGACGTGCGCGCCAGCAAGGAGGGCGCGCTGGTCGTGATTCATGACAGCACAGTTGACCGGACGACCGACGGGACGGGGGCGGTTGCAGAACTGAGCCTCAGGCAACTGAAGAAACTGGATGCGGGCGCGAAGTTTTCCAGGAAGTTCGCCGGGCAGCGCATCCCGACTCTGGAGCAGGTGCTGCGCGCGGTGCGCGGCAAGTTGAACATGCTGGTCGAGATCAAGGCGAAGGGGATCGAGGAGAAGGTCGCTGCGGCCTTGAGGAAGACCCGCATGGACAGAAGCGCCGTGGTCATCTGTTTCGACCCCGTGGTGCTCGTGGCCACGAAGGATGTCGCTCCTGAAATGCCCACCGGCCTCTTGCTCTCGCTTCGCGCCCCGAAGGAGCCTTTGCCATTGATTGCGCTTGCGCGCATGCTGGGCGCTTCCCTCATCATGCCCTCGCACGAGGGAGTAACCCGGGAGTTCATCGAAAAGGCGCACGCGGCCCGGCTGCTGGTTCGCACCTGGACGGTGAATGATTCGAAGCGCATGGAGAAATTGCTCGACGTGGGAGTTGACGGCATCGGGACCGATAGGCCCGATGTCCTTCTCAAGATACTTGAAAAACGCAGGAGGAAAGCGTGAAGACACTCAAGGTCGGCATCATCGGCAGTGGGGGCATTGCGCAGGCGGTTCACATCCCGGGCTATCTGAAACTGCCGGATGTGCAGGTGGTGGCGCTCTGCGATACCAACCCTGATACCCTCAAGCAAGCGGCGGAGAAATTCGGCGTCAAGCAGACGTTCAGCGATTGGCGCGCCATGCTGCGCAAGGTTGAACTTGACATGGTGAACGTGTGCACGCCCAACTGCTATCACGCCGCTCCGACGATTGCGGCGCTGCAGGCGGGCGCGCACTGCATGGTAGAGAAGCCGATGGCCGTGAGCGCAGCGCAGGCGAGGGCGATGTGCAATGCCGCCAAGAAAGCGAAGCGCCTGCTGATGGTCGGCCAGAACAACAGGTATCGCTCCGACGTTCAGTGGCTCAGGCGCGCTGCGCAGAAGGGCGACTTCGGCGAATTCTACTTCGGCGAGGCGCTCTGCGTTCGCCGCAGAGGGATACCGGCCTGGGGGACGTTCATCGAAAAGAAGCACTCGGGCGGCGGCGCGCTCTACGATCTTGGGGTTCACGCTCTCGACATGGCCTGGTATGTCATGGGCCACCCGAAGCCGGTAACGGTTTCGGGCGCAACCTACGCCAAGTTCGGCCCGCGAAAAGACGTTGTCCAGGGGATGGGCAAGTTCAATCCCAAGCGCTTCGATGTTGATGATCTGGGGGTTGGCTTTATTCGCTTTGCCAATGGCGCGACGCTCGTATTGAAGTCCTCGTGGGCGGGCAATTTGCAGGACGAGTTCAGCGTCAGCGTGCTGGGGACAGAGGGCGGGTTCACCACCTCTCCGTTCGTCGTTTACACGGAGGCGCACGGAAACCTGGTCAACGTAACGCCTGTGAACCTGCCGCACGTGGAGACGCACGCCGAGGAAATCAGGCTCTTCGTGGAGGCGATTCGCAAGGGGCTGCCATCCCCGATACCGGGGGAGCAGGGCCTGGTTACGACGGCGATGCTTGAGGGGATATACAGATCGTCCGAACTTGGCCGGGAGGTGCGGCTGGAGGTGTGACTTGAAGGCTGCTGTCATCCTGGCAGCGGGCGACGGAACGAAGGTCGTCCCTTACCAGCAGACGAGGCAGAAGGCTGCCCTGCCCGTGTGCAACGTGCCGCTCATCCGGCGGCTGGCGGATGACCTGCGGTCGCTGGGCATCGAGCGCCTGGTGGTTGTCATCGGCCATCTGGGCCAGCAGGTGAGGCACGCGCTCGGGGGCCTGGAGGGAGTCGTCTTCGTCGAGCAGGCCCAGCGCGGTGGCACGGCGCAAGCAGCCTTGCAAGCGCTTGATCGGCTCGACCGGGAAGACGGCGCGTTCCTGCTGGCTTACGGGGACATCGCCTGCGCCAGGGAAAACATCGCGAAACTGCTCGATGACTTCAAAGCCAGCGGCGCGGAGGCGGCGGCCCTGGTACAGCCGCTTGGGGATGAGCGGGCGCTCGACTGGCTGTGCGCTTCGGTGTCCGGCCAGCGCCTGGATGGAGTTTCGGGCCACGTTCGCAGCGCGAGCCATCGCCTTTGCGGCGTTTATGCCCTGCGCCGGTCAGCCGGGGATTACCTGCAAAGGAACCCTGGCATCTTCCGCCATGTTAGCGTAGGAGGCATGCCTCCAATCGAGTCCGAGGTCGCCGAATCGGTCCAGTTGATGATCGAGGAGGGCAAGGAAATACTTGCCGTTCCGACTGTTGACTTCTTCGTGGACGTTGACAAGCCGTGGCACATACTCGATGCCAACCGGCGGGCGGCGGATTACATCTTCAGGAACCTGGAAGCGGATCGCATTCACCCCAGCGCGCGCATATCAAAAAAAGCAGAACTCGGCGGGCGGGTCGTGATCGGCGAGAACAGCGTGATCGGCGACGGGGTGCAGACCGAGGGCCCGATCTGGATCGGGCGCGACACCAGCATCACGCGCGGCGCAACGGTGGGCGGCTCAACGGTGATCGGCGATGACTGCAGGCTGTTCCAATACTGCGAGGTTGGCGGCGGCTCGGTTATCGGCGACCACTGCCGCATCGGCCACGGCGCCGAGTTCAGCGGGGTGATGTTCGACCGCGTGTGCGCCTATCACTACTGCGAGATCGCGGGAGTTGTCGGCAGCGCGGCTGACATTGGGGCAGCCACCGTGTGCGGAACGCTGCGCTTCGATGACGAGAAGCAGGTGATCAGGATCAAGGACCGGCCCGAGCGCCCTGCGCGCGGTGGAAGTTGTGCGTATATCGGCGACTACTGCCGCACCGGGGTCGGCGCCATTCTGATGCCCGGCTGCCGCGTGGGGCCTTACAGCCTTGTCGGCCCGGGCGTCGTGGTCTATGATGAAGTGCCGGCCAATACCATGGTGCTGCTCAAGCAGGAACTCGTCGAGAAGCCCTGGGGGCCGGAGAAATATGGGTGGTGACATCGCACCGATAGCGTAGGGGCACGGCAGCCTACTCCGCCGTAGCAACCACGGCTGCGA